>JAANMV010001335.1_pt1 | contig 27404 bp, 21 predicted proteins | sample 7279661 | NCBI WGS metagenome assembly JAANMV01 (sample SAMN14094540, study PRJNA606508) | bioreactor metagenome | isolation source: A lab-scale SPAN reactor treating ammonium-rich wastewater day 121 | place: Ireland: Galway | collected 2017-05-16
CTGTATGTTTCGCATTAGTTTTCCATAAAATAATACACATTTTGGCAAATTACAACCACCACCTTGATTAACACCATGATTACCATGATTACCATGATTTACTTGATTAACATGATTCACTTGATTACCATGATTACATTGATTTACTCATCGGATTAACTGCTTAAGCAGTCAGGCTTAGAATCATACGTTAAGTAGAAAATTCGTGGAGTCGGGTATTCACCCGGCTCGTGTCAGGTAAATACATGACACCGCATTCAATCATGGTTAAAATTTTATATTTAAAGCAGTCTTTACTGCTGTTGCAGGTTTTAACATCAAGGCTAATTGTGGCAATTGTTTTCAGGGTGTAACTATAAAATCTAAAGTATATCTATATTTACATTACGAATATAACATGGCTTTCAAGCGAAAACTATGACTTATATCAGTCATTCTGTTTTTACCGTGAATCAATTAACTCTTGTATAAGTTGTAAATATTAAAAGCGGCTTTGTAAAATTTGATAAAAATTAAAAAAATATTTTTTTAAGACCCGCAGGGGCGGAAGTACTTAGCGATCAGTAAAGCCATCATCGAAACTGTACAGACGCCCCTGCTTGCCAAGCCAAAGGCATGGCTGGGCGTCTCAAGTTTGGTTGTAAGTAAAAATTGTAATATTTAAATTTTTCTCTGCTGTATAATTTGAGACGTGCCACCGGCACGTATGTACAAGGATGGAAGGTATATTATTAAACCTCCTCTGTATTCCTGACTGCTCCTGCAGTTACCCCTGCTAGAGGGAGATGTATTACATAAACAAAACAAGGGGCTTGCAAGCCCCTTGTTGATGAATATTGAATGTAATCCTGATACATTTTAACTATTTTACCAAAACCATACGTTTTGTATCTATAAGAATATTATTTACAATTAATGAATAGAAATAGACACCTGATGCCAGGTTGGTTCCGTCAAAATCATAAGTCATTGTTCCTGCATTCATTTCAACATTGTTGAATAATATCTCTACTTCTCTTCCAAGTATATCATACACCTTTAATGAAATTTTTGCAGTATGCGGAATTCCGAATTTAATAGTAGTAACCGGGTTAAACGGATTTGGATAGTTCTGTTCCAGGGTATATCTTTCCGGAACCTGGTTATTCCATGTAATACCGCCGGTTAATGGATTGTAGAGTTTTAATACTCCGCCTCCTGAAGCTGCTACAAATGCAGAATCATATCCTTTAGCATAAATACCGTTTGTGGTAGAGCCTGCTGTATTGAGTACCTGCCAAGCTGTTCCGCCATTAGACGTTCTGTAAGTTAAGCCTGTTGCGCCGGCAATGAAACCCGTATTAACATTAGTAAATGATACCATATAAAGACTTGTTGTAAACGGAACTGCAATAGTATCCCAGTTTGCACCTCCATTTGTTGTTTTTCTTACAGTTCCTGAAAGTCCGCAGAGGTAACCTGTATTTGCATCGAACATCTGAACATCATAAAGAGAAGAAGTTGTGCCCGGCGTTTGAGCCGTCCAGGAAGTACCTCCATCTGTGGTTTTTCTTATACTGCCTGTTGTACCAACAAACCATCCGGTATTTGCATCAAGCATATCAATATTATAAAGAGTATTGGTTATTCCAGTTGTCTGCAGTTCCCAGTTTACTCCTGCATTGGTAGTCTTAAAAATTCTTCCGGAAGAACCCGAGATCCAGCCGGTATTTGCATTAACAAAATCAAGATTATACATAGTTGTTGAAGTGGAATAAACTGTTGAAGTATCCCAGTTCAATCCCCCGTTTGTTGTTTTGGCAAGTTTACTTGTTGAACCTGAAACATAACCTGTTAATGCATTTATCATTTTAATACCGTAGCATGTAAATGTAACGTTGGTTGACGCATCAAAAATCCAGTTAATTCCGCCGTTAGTAGAAACAATGATAGGCACAGGAGCTACAGAGCCCACTGCAATAACCCTGCCAGACATATTATCACACCAAATATCATTTAATGTACTGCTGTAACCAAGATAATTATGAGCAACCCAGTTAGCCCCGCCGTTTGTAGAAGTATTCAGCAAACCAAATGCACCGCCTGTAACCATATTAGATGCATTTCTGTCAAGAGCATAATATGTAGATACATAATATTGATTTCCTGCTACAGAAACTGAATCCCATGAAGTTCCGTAATTTGAGCTTCTGAAAGCATAAAATGAGTTACCAGAAACATAAACATAATCTGCATCAATAACACCTGGCGTGTACGTTAACTCATAAAATGTACTTGTTGGCAGACCTGTGCTTGTCTGGGTCCAGTTAGCCCCGCCGTTTGTGGTAACTCTGATTGAAGTAGAGCTGCCGCAAACCCAGCCTGTGTTAGCATCCTTAAAACATACATCATATAATGTAACAGATGAACCTGTTGAAACAATTGTCCAGTTAGTCCCGCCGTTTGTAGTATATCTTAAATTTGCTGATGTAGTTGTAACGTAAATATTATTTTCATTTAAAGCAAAAATATTATAAAGTGTAGCGGAAGTACCTGTAGAAATTGTTGTCCAGTTTAAACCAGCATTGGTAGTTTTTAAAATATTACCGCCTGTTGATGTACACATAAAACCAGTTGTTGCATTAATAAAATGCATACCATAGAGCGTAGCTGTTTGTCCGGTACTGATAGTATCCCATGTTACCCCGGCATTTGTTGTTCTGGCTAATTTTCCGGCTTCACCGCTCGCCAGTCCGTTGTTCTGGTCAAAGAACCATCCGCTGTAGATAAAATACTGATCATTTTGCTGCTCACCAAATACCTTATGGGTGATAAACCAGTTGGTTCCGGAATTTGTAGTTTTTAAAAATGTTCCGGCATATCCCAAAGCATAATATGTTGATGAGTTAAAAGTTTTAACATACCTGAGAGTATTTCCCTGTGGTTTTGGATGAACCCATTTCCAGGGCTGGTTATCCTGTGATAATAATGTATCCTGCAAAATAATAGTAAGGAATGAAATTAACAAAAAACTTATAACAGATTTTTTCATAGAATTCTCCTTTAATAAAAATGTTGATTGGAATTCTATAAAATATACAAATAAAAGTCTTACAGCAAGGGTAAATATTTCCTACAGATTTTTTCTGCTTTTCTGAATAAAAAAGGCACTTTTTAAGTGCCTTTTTAACATTTTTTATAACTTCAATTATTTAACCAATACCATACGTTTAGTTTCAATCAGGCTGTTATTTGCTATTAATGAATAGAAATAAACACCGGAAGCCAGATTGGTTCCGTCGAAATCATACGTTACAGTTCCCGGGTTGAATTCAACATTATTGAATAATACTTCAACTTCCCTTCCAAGAATATCATATACCTTTAAAGAAATTTTAGCAGTATGCGGAATCGCAAACTTAATTGTAGTAACCGGGTTAAACGGATTTGGATAGTTCTGCTCAAGAGAAAATTTTTGAGGAGAATTATTGTTCCATGTAATTCCGCCAACCAATGCATTGTACTGTTTCAATATCATACCGCTTGAGCCAGCAATAAATGCAGAATCATATCCTTTTGAATAAACAGCATTTATTGTTGATGAACCGCTGTTCTTAATATCCCATGTAGTTCCGCCGTTAGAAGTCCTGAATGTATAGCCTGATGCCCCAACAACATAACCGGTATTCATGTTGGAAAATGAAATTGAATACTGAGAAGCAGAAATCGGAGTCAGAACTGTATCCCAGTTTGCTCCGCCATTGGTTGTTCTTCTCAAAGTACCGCCAATACCAACAAGATAACCTGAATTAACATCTTTCATATCGATCCAGTATAAAGTTGAAGTATAGTTCGGAGTCTGGGCAGTCCATGTAGTGCCGCCATCAGTAGTTTTTCTGCATGCTCCTGATGAACCAATAAAGTATCCGGTCAGAGCATTAACCATATCTATCCTGTATAATGTAGAAGTTATTCCGGTTGTTTGTAATGTCCAGTTCATACCTCCGTTAACGGTTTTATAAATTGTACCGCTGCTTCCTGAAGCCCATCCTGTATCAACACTGATAAAATCAGTACAGTACAGTGTACTTGTTGCACCTACAAATGATACAGAATCCCAGTTCAACCCGCCGTTTGTTGTTTTAAACATTTTGCCCGATGAACCGGAAGCATAACCTGTATTTGCATTAACCATTTTTAAACCGTAAATGGTTGTTGTTATTCCGGTACCGATATCATATATCCAGTTTACTCCTCCGTTTGTTGAAACGAGGAACGGGGTTGGAGCTGCAGTACCCACGGCAATTACTTTTCCTGACATATTATCACACCAGATATCATTCAGTGTGCTTGAATACCCAAGATAATTATGTGCAGTCCAGTTAGCGCCTGAATTAGTTGAAGTATTAAGGAGGCCAAAAGCACCTACATTCATCATATTTGTTCCGTTTCTATCCAGAAAATAATATGTGGATGTGTAATATTGAGAACCGGTTTGTAATAAAGAGTCCCATGCAGCACCATCATTTGTACTCCGGTATATATAGTTTGAATTCCCTGAAAGATACCATGTATTTGAATTATACAGAATACTCCAGAATGATGATGAGGGAATTCCGGTATAAGGAGTCCAGTTTAATCCGGCATTTGTAGTATATCTTACGGTTGAAGTTGCACCAGATACTATTCCTGTTAATGAATCTTTAAAAGCTACATCATACAATGAATTAGAAGTAGCTGCAGTTGTATCATTGAACCATGTTGTACCGCCGTCATATGAAGTCAATAAAATGGAAGCCGTACTGGTTGGGCAGTAAACTCTGTTATTAAGTGCAAAAATATTATTGATAGTATAAGTTACACCGGTTGTCATTGCAGTCCAGTTTGCTCCGGCATTGGTGGTTTTCAAAACTGTTCCGCTTGAACCGCCAATATATCCTGTGTTTGCATCAATAAAATGTATTCCGTATAATGTAGAAGTTACTCCGCTTGGAATAGAATCAAAATTCAGACCACCGTTTGTAGTTCTCCAGATCTGTCCGCTTGAACCGCATACAATACCTGTTGTCATATTAAAGAAGTATGCATTGTATAACAATATCTGTGAACTGGTTTTTACGCCGGCTGCATCATGAGTAATAAACCAGTTTGTTCCGGCGTTTGTTGTTTTCATAAATGTTCCGCCATAGCCAACTGCAACCCAGTCAGTTGCGGAAAACATTTTAGCATATCTTAAAGTATTACCCTGCGGCGTTGGATGCATCCATTTCCATGATAACTGAGAATAAGTGATAGAAGCAATTGTAAAAAATATAACAGCGAAGAGTAAGTTTCTCTTCATAATTTCCTCCTTTCGAGAAGTAGTTTAATTTCGAGTAAATCTGATGGATGAATTTAAAAATAAAGGGTTAAATATGTTTTGACAAGATAAATATTCTATAAAAAGTTAATATTTTACATTACTATATCAAGCTAAAAAATGAATAAAAAAGTCCTAGTTAATAAGGCAATTTATAAATAATTAAGTTATCTGAAAATAGAAGTTTTTATTATTATACTGTAAGATAAACTGTAGTATTGTATAAGAATTATACTACACAGGGTATTTATCATTTAGTTACATTTAATAAGTTTAAATTCACCTGTGTAGTATAGATAGATATATTGTTATTAATTTATTACTTATCAGTTTTAAAGATCATTTAACCAGCATCATTTTTTTAGTATCAGTAATCACACCATTTATATACAAAGAATAAAAATAAATACCTGAGCTTAATTTTTCAGCATTAAACAATAAAGTATTTGTCCCGGCTCTCATTGTTTCATTATTAATCAAAACATCCGCCTCTTCGCCGTTTATATCATAAACTTTGAGCGTTACATTAGCCGGTTTACTTAAATTAAAAGTAATATTAGTAACAGGATTAAATGGATTAGGATAATTCTGATTCAGGCTGTAATCCTTAACTATTTCTGTTTGATTTCCTGATGAAGTAAGCGGTTCGGAAGTAAGCCTGATAACCGAAAAATTACCCTGGTTACCAGATGTTCCGGAGTAATTACCTATCCAGCAAGCGCTTATTAAATAACCGTAACCTCCGGTTGATGTACTGATTGCATCAACACTGGTTGATGTTCCGGTAAAACCTGTATGTCTTATTTCAATGAGCAGGTGACCTCCGTTATATATATAAGCAGAATCGAACGTAATTTCAGCTCCAAATGTTGTTGGCGAGCCTCCTGAGGGAAATGACCCTGTAGTTATAGTCAGGCTTCCAAAACGGACTCTTTTTTGCGGGCCCACTATATTGCTTGCAAAAACAAGGCTGCGGTTTTCAGGGGCTACGCTTTCACTCAGGTAAATATCGTAATTTGTAAATGTAACATCAGAAGCAGGCCAGTTGCTTGTTGCTGATACAAGGAGTCTGTAAGTTATACCTTTAATTTCCTGCCCGACAATTGATGTAAGCATTGAGTCCCTGATAAGCAGCTGGTATGTCCTTTGGGCATTAGCCAGTGGTCCCAGGAATGATGCTGTACCCTGTGTGCCTGCGTAAGCATTTGGTACTACTACAAATGCCATATTAGCTGTTTCTGAATAGGTATAAGTTTGTTCTGAAAAAGTAAAAAGGAATACAAATATAAATAAAGCAAAAAACGATTTAAACATTTTATTAATTCCTCCCAATTGGTATTGTAATATAAATTCAGCTTATATTAAATATAAACTGTCCTGCATCATTAACATTAATTTCAACTTTGCTGCCTGGCAAGATCTCTCCTGCAAGAATTTTTTGTGAAAGGATATTCGTTATATGATTCTGAATAGTTCTTTTCAGAGGTCTTGCCCCGAAAGTAATATCATAACCTATCTTTGCAAGCCAGTCTTTTGCATCATTTGAAACAGCAAGGATAATTTCATTATTTTTTTTAAGCATCCGGCTAATACCATTTAACTGAATATCAACTATTTCTCTCAATTCATTACCCTGCAGAGGCTTAAACATCACAACTTCATCAATTCTGTTCAGGATTTCAGGTCTAATTTTCTGCCTCAGCAATTCAAAAAGTTTTTCCCTTAGGCTGCCGATTATTTCATCACTGTTGTCGTCATTCAGACCCAGCAATTCATCCTGTATCAGATGAGAGCCAAGATTTGATGTCATTATAATAATTGTATTTTTAAAATTCACAGTTCTACCCTGTGAATCTGTCAGTATTCCGTCATCTAAAAGCTGCAGCAGAATGTTAAATACATCCTGGTGCGCTTTTTCAATTTCATCAAGCAGAACAACGCTGTATGGTTTTCTGCGCACAGCTTCCGTTAGCTGGCCTCCTTCTTCGTATCCAATATAACCGGGCGGCGCACCTATAAGCCTGCTGACTGAAAACTTTTCCATATATTCGCTCATATCTATCCTCACAAGGTTATGTTCATCATCAAAAAGGAATTCTGCAAGCGCTTTTGCAAGCTCGGTTTTACCAACACCGGTTGTACCAAGAAAGATGAATGAACCAACCGGCCTGTTAATATCCTGCAAACCAGCACGGCTTCTTCTGATAGCATTGGCAACTGCGCTAATAGCCTCATTCTGTCCGATAACTCTTTTATGAAGATTCTCTTCTATTTTCAGAAGTTTTAACCGTTCGCTTTCAAGCATTTTTGAAACGGGTATACCTGTCCACTTGGCTACAATTTCAGCAATATCTTCAGGATCAACTTCTTCTTTCAGCATCTTCACATTCTTCTGAAGTTCTGCAAGTTTTGTTGATTTATCTTCAATATTATTGCTAAGTTCAATCAATCTTCCGTATCTTATTTCAGCAACTTTAGCAAGCTCACCCTGTCTTTCAAAATTATCTGCTTCGGTCTTAAGATTTTCAACCTCTTCCTTCATTTTCCGAATTTCCGAGATCAGCTCTTTTTCCAGCAGCCAGTGCGCTTTTAATTCATCGCGCTCAGAACTTAGTTCTGCAATTTCTTTTTCAATTAATTCAAGACGTTTTTCTGTCGGATTCTCTTTTTTTGTTTTTGCCATATATTTATTTATAGTTGCACAGCAAAAATAATAATTTCAGATATTCAATAAAATGAATAGAATTTTAGCACCTGCTTGTATATATTTGTTTTTTTATGAGCAAGAAAAAAACTACAGTAAATTCAGCAAAAAAACAGGATTCTGTACTAAATATACCTTATAACCAAACAACTTTTGAAGCCAAATATTCCAAATATTTATGGCTGATTATACCAATTTTAACATTTCTGTACTATTCTTACAGAAAAATTGCTGTTGGATTCTACCAGGATGACGAAGTAGCCCAGTATATTAACATGCTGCAGTTCTGGCAGGATCCTTTTTCCATTTTAGGCAACGGACCGAAACCGGGGTATAAAATTTTTATGGTAGTACCCGCACTAATAAGTTATGATGCTGTACTTATAATTAATTCCCTGATTGCATCTATAACAGTATATCTTACTTATATTTTACTTAAAGTTTATAAAGTAAACTTTGCTTATTTGGGAGCTCTTTTACTTGCTACACAGCCAATGTTTGTAGGTTTATCTTTCAGGTCATATTCCGAAATATTTACTTCTTTATGCCTTGCAACATTTTTGATCCTTTACAAAAAGGATAAATTCCTTTTAAGCGGATTGATTCTTGGTTATATATTCACTATCAGGCAGGAAATTGTACTACTGATCCTGATAATTGGGGTAATTTTTATCAGAGGTAAATATTATTTACCGGCAGCTGCCTTAGCAGTATTTCCCTTAATTTATAATCTTCTTGGCTGGATAAAAACAGGCGACATTTTATTTGTTTTAACGGAAATGCAGAGTGTAGCCGGCCTCAACTATAAATCCCAGGGATTATTACATTACTTTAAAGTATATATTTATATTGTCGGACCGGTTAATCTTGGGTTGTTTCTTTTAGGGTTCTTTGGATTTATCAATGATACATCCAGGTGGAAAGAATATATACAAAAGTATTTTCTGTTTTATATAATTTTCCTTTCAGTATTTATTATACAAATGCTAACCATGCTTAATGATGGTCCAAATCCCGGAAACTGGCGATATCTTCTGCATATTTCTCCGATATGCGCATTTTTTGCAGCAATCGGTTTTAATAATATTTCCATTGAAAAATTCCGATCCTCATTTTTCATCTTAACGGGTTTCCTTGCAGTCATGGTACTGTTATTTCTTTCGTATTCCAATGATGGATTTATACTTCTTGAAAATGCAAATTATACTGCATTTGCATTTATAGCCCTGTTCGGGCTGCTTGTATTAGTACTTTCAGTAAGTGGTAAAAAAGGAAATATGGTTTATCTCAGCATTATATTAATATTGCTTTCTGCAGCATATATTTATTTTGTAGAGCCTAAAAAGCTTTCACCGGAAAATATTTCTGTTAAAGAAGCCGCTGAGTTCCTTGAAACATTACCGGAAAAAGACAGCAGGCTTAAGCTGGTTAATCATTCATTCGTCAGATTTTATTCACCTGCATTCAAAAACAATCCTCAGTCTTTTAAATTTATAAATTCAAAAACTCTGAATGAAGCTCCCAAAGGAACATATATTATATGGGAAACACATTATGGTATGCGGGATAAAATGGCCGGAGATGACGGGTTGTTCTGGGATGTTCCAGTTACAACATTTCAGGATACTGTAAAATATAAATTGCTTAAGGTGTTTACTTCTTCAGACAGAAGATTTGAAGCATATATTATAGAAAAACAGTGATGTTTTGATAAAACCCGGGATTGATACATTTGAACAATGGAATGAAGAACATGCATTAAAACATGATCTTGATAAATTTTACTGCCATCCAAACCGGTTATTCAGATATATAGAAAATAAGCGTATCTCTATTTTAATTGAAAAAGCTGATATAAAATGCGAACATAATGTACTTGAGGTCGGCTGCGGGGCAGGACACATTCTGGAAAGGATCAAAACAGGAATCTTAACAGGAATAGATATTTCAGCAGTTCAGATAGACAGAGCCAAAAAAAGAATTGGGGAAAAAGCTGTACTTATAAAAGCTAAAGGCGAAGAGCTTCCATTTTCAGACAATACTTTTGACAGGGTTATTTGCACTGAAGTTTTTGAACACGTTCTGGAGCCGGAACTTCTTTTAAAAGAAATTAATAGGGTTTTAAAAAATGATGGAATTTTTTCTCTTTCAGTTCCCAACGAAAATTTGATTATTTTAACTAAAAAAATACTGTTAAATTTGGGTTTAAAGAAAGTTTTGGAACCAAAAGAAAGCAAATGGGACCTGGCTTCCAAAAATAATCTGGATGAATGGCATTTGCATAAATACAGTATAAACCTAATAAAAAAACAGGTGAAAAACTATTTTAAGATCAATTCAGTAAACAGGATCCCGTTCTTTTTTTTACCATACAGGTATGTTTTAAAATTAACAAAATTACAATAGATATTGAAAGAAAGCTGTATAATATTCGGAGGCGGGGGTTTTATTGGTTCTCACATAGCTGAGGATCTTTTAAAGTACGGATTAAAAGTAACCGTTTTTGATAAGCTTAACTCATCAAAAAAGAATGTAGAACATATTCTGGATGAAATTGAATTTATTGAGGGCGATTTTAACAATGAAGTTGATATCAGCAAAGCACTTAAAGGAAAAACTTATGTTGTTCACCTGGTAAGTTCAACTGTTCCTGCCACTTCTAACCAGAATACTTATTATGATGTAGAAACCAATCTGCTTTCATCACTGCACCTTTTTGAAAAATGCGCTGAATTCAGAATAAAACGAATTGTATTTATTTCATCAGGCGGAACTGTATATGGTAATCCCGTAAAGCTGCCGATAAATGAAAAGCACCCGACGGAACCTACCAGCTCCTATGGAATAATAAAGCTTACTATTGAAAAATACCTGGGTCTTTATAATAATTTGAAAGGTTTGGATTACAGAATTTTACGGTTTGCAAATCCATACGGAGAAAGACAGAACCCGTTTATAACACAGGGCCTGATAGCCCACCTGTTATACAGGATAAAGAAAGGCGAGCCTATTGAAATTTGGGGCGACGGAAAAGTTATCAGAGATTATTTTTATATTAAAGACGGCGCACGTTCTGTTTATAAAGCTTTAAATGACAGGTCTGCTGCAAAGATTTATAATATCAGCAGCGGAATGGGTTTATCAATTAACCAGATATTACAGAGATTCCGTTCAGTTTTAAAGCTGGATTTTAATGTCAACTACCTTCCCGGCAGAAAATTTGATGTTAAGAGCAATATTCTTGATAACTCACTGGCTTTTAAAAACTTGAAATGGAAACCAGAATACAGTTTTAACGAGGGATTATTAAATACGTGGAGATATTTTCTTGATTTCGAATAAAGATATCAGACTTTCTGTTTTTTTCCCGGCATATTACGATGAAAAGAACATAGATAAAGTTGTACATAAGGCTGTAGAAGTGCTTGAAGAACTTCAATTGAAAGATTATGAAATAACTATAATAGAAGACGGCAGTCCAGATAAAACCGGTGAAGTTGCCGATAAGCTTGCGGATTTATATCCAAAGGTTAATGTTATCCATCATGAAAAGAACAAGGGATACGGGGCAACATTATGGGAAGGATTTACAACTGCAAAATTTGAATATGTTTTTTATACAGATGGCGATAACCAGTTTGACCTGGAAGAACTTAAAAAATTTGTTGCTCTTGTTCCATTCAGCGATATGGTTGTTGGTTACAGGAAAAGAAAACAGTATTCGCCTTACAGAAAGCTTACAAGCTTTGTATATAATTATTTATTACGCTGGACTTTTGATACAGACTATATTGATATAGACTGCGCATTTAAGATAATAAAAACAGATCTGTTTAAAAAAATCAATGTAAATACCAAAGATGCATTTATTGACGCTGAAATAATGATAAGAGCAGGGCTATTAGGATATACATTTACTGAACTTGGAGTTAAACATTTACCCAGGATTGACGGAGTATCCACAGCTGCCAGGCCTTCAATTATTTTCAGAACCATACGGGAAATATTTGAGCTGAAAAAAGAATTAAAGCAGGAAATTCTTGAGCGAAGAAATAAAAAATAAAAACAGCGAATCTTCCGATCTTAAAGATATTATAATAATCTTTTCGGTTATTATCGTAATTTTGATCGCTGCATCAATGCTGGACCTGTTTGTATGGATGAGAAATATTGCAGCCAATACAGACGGATTCAGGATTGTTGAACTGCTGTTTGTACTTGCGCTTTTTGGTTTTGCTTATGGAATATTTATACGCCGCCGCGCTAAAGAAACAAAATCGCGGATCATGAACCTTGCAAAAGATATTGAAGAACTGCAGGATAATGTTAACCGTTTAAGAAGCACTGTTAATCTTTCACCCGATACAATCACTATTCATAGAGACGGCAAACTCCTGTTCATTAACCAGGCAGGATTAAACCTGCTTGGCGCACAGTCTGAAGAACAGGTTTTAGGCTCTGATATATTTGATTTTATACATTATTCCTTTAAGGATAAGATAAGCAAACGGATCGAAGAAATGGTTAAGTACATGAAACAGGTACCTGTTATTGATATTACAATTAAAAGACTCGATGGTTCTTACCTGGATGTAAGTATAGCTTCTACGCCTGTTTTATATCATTCAATACCACACGTTATAACGATTATCAGAGATATAACTGACAGAAAGAAAAATGAAGAAATCAAGAACCAGCTGGCATCAATTGTATTAAATTCGGGCGATGCTATTTATGCCATGAGTATTGACGGCCAGATACAAAGCTGGAACCCCGGGGCAGAAAAACTTTACGGCTTCGCAGAAAGAGATGCTATTGGCAGAAATATTTCTATTGTAATACCTGATTTTAAACAGAATGAACTTAATCACCTGCTGAATAAAGTAGCAAAAGGCGAGAGGATTGAATCGCTTGAAACAAAACGGCAAAGAAAAGATAAAACAGTGATCGATGTATCATTAACCCTTTCCCCCATTTGGGATGAAGCAGGTATAGTTACCAGCGTATCGGCTATTTCCCGGGATATTACATTTAAAAAACAGGTTGAAGAAGAACTTAGGAGATATGCCGAAGAACTTGCGCTTTCTAACGAAGAGCTTTATGTATTTTCTTATGCCGCTTCGCACGACCTCCAGGAACCGTTAAGATCTATACAGAATTTCCTTGAAACACTTAATAAAAAATACAAAAAGCGTCTTGGACCGGAAATGGAAGAACAGATTAATTCAGCCGATGATGGTGTAACAAGAATGTACAGACTCATAACAGATTTTCTGATGTATTCAAGAGTTGGAACCGAACGCGCGGTTAAAGAAGATGTGGACTGCAACCTTGCTTTAAAAGATGCAATGGCTAACCTGGAAGTTGCCATAAAAGAAAGCAATGCTTCAATTAAGCAGTTTACACTGCCCAAAATTTACGGTAATTATATCCAGATTACACAGGTTTTCCAGAACCTGATTGCAAATGCAATTAAATACCAGGGAGAAAACAAACCAGCCTTGGAAATTTCTGCCGTTAAACAGGATAGTATGTGGCTGTTTGCCGTAAAAGATAACGGTATTGGTATCGAACAATGGTTTTCTGAGAGAATATTTATTGTATTTCAAAAACTTCACGATCACAGAAAATACCCCGGTTCGGGCATAGGACTTGCGCTATGCAAACGTGTTATAGAAAAACACGGCGGTAAGATTTGGTTTGAATCAGAAGTTGGAAAAGGTACCACGTTTTATTTTACTCTGCCTGTGTACGAGGATAAAAAAATAAAAGTTTAGCTATTGAAATGATAGTTCCCTTTTTAATCCTTCACGTTCAATTTCAAGCTGTTTAATCTTCTTTTCTATAATATCAAGCTCCTCCGGCATTGAATCAATCTCAATTCTAAGCTTGCTTGCAGCTTCATCGATAAGATCAATAGCCTTATCTGGCAGAAATCTGTCAGTAATATACCTGTGCGATAACGAAGCAGCAGATACCAGCGCTGAATCTGTTATTCTGACTCCGTGATGCACTTCATATTTTTCTTTTAAGCCCCGCAATATTGAGATTGTATCTTCAACGCTTGGTTCATCTATAACCACAGGCTGAAACCTTCTTTCAAGAGCAGGATCTTTTTCTATGTACTTTCTGTATTCATCAAGAGTTGTTGCTCCTATAGCATGTAACTCTCCCCTGGCAAGTGCAGGTTTCAGAATATTTGCTGCATCCATTGCACCGTCTGTTTTCCCTGCTCCAACTAATGTATGGATCTCATCAATAAATAGAATAATTTCACCATCACTTTGTTTAACTTCGTTAATAACTGCTTTTAGTCTTTCTTCAAACTGTCCGCGGTAGCTTGCCCCGGCAATTAAAGCACCCATATCAAGCGCTATAACAGTTTTACTTTTCAGGTTTTCGGGTACTTCACCATTTACTATTCTGAATGCCAAACCTTCAGCTATTGCGGTTTTTCCAACACCGGGTTCACCAACTAAAACCGGGTTATTCTTTGTCCGCCTCGAAAGAACCTGCAATACTCTGCGTATCTCATCATCCCTGCCTATTACCGGATCCAGTTTTCCCTGTTTTGCAAGTTTGTTCAGGTCCCGACCGTATTTTTTTAACGATTGATAAGTTTCTTCCGGTGCCTGATTAGTTACTCTTTGACTTCCGCGGATATCCTTTAAAGCAGCAAGTATTGTGTCTCTGTTTATTCCTGCACCGTTTAGAAGTTTACCGGCACTTCCTTTACTTTCCGATAATGCTATCAATATATGTTCTATACTCACATATTCATCATGCAAAGCCGCAGCGGTTTTAAACGCAACATCAAGATCTTTCTGAAGTTCATTTGAAAGAAACTGGTTAGAAGAAGTTGTGCCTGAAACTTTCGGAAGCTTTTCTATCAAGCCCGATACTTTTATCTTTATTGTATCAGTGTTTGCTCCGATTCTTTGCAGTAAAGATGCAGCAATGCTTTCGCCGTTCTGAATTACAGCTGCCAGTAAATGTTCCGGTTCTATTTGCTGATTGGAATAATTAGCAGCTATTGCAGATGCTTCCTGCATTGCTTCCTGTGCCTTTATTGTTAATTTATTTAAGTTTAATGCCATAATTATTTTGAATTTTCTGTATTAATTATAATTTAAATTTACATAATGTAGTTTCAAATATCAATTAAATATGCATTTTTTACAAAAATAATCAATAATTTAAAATTAAACTATTTATGTGATAAAATAATAATTTGAATTTTCATTTTATTAGCTATATTTTAAGATTCAATTTAGTCGGAGGAAACATGAAAATTAAATTACATTTTCTGAGTCTCTGCTTACCCATCCTGATACTATTATTTTATTCATCATTTAATATTATTTATTCTCAAAGCTGGAATGCTATCGGCAGCGGTACTAACGGAAAAGTTAACGCTGTTATAGTATTTAACGGGCAGCTTATTGCTGCCGGCCAGTTTTCTTCACCTGCAACAAATATTGCAAGGTGGACAGGTTCTGCTTGGCAGCCATTAGGATCAGGACTTAACGGTGCAGTAAATGGACTCACAATTTTTAACGGCAATTTAATTGCTGTTGGTGCTTTCAGCACCGGCGGTAATAATGTTGCATCATGGAATGGAACAGCCTGGAGCCCGCTTGGTTTAGGCACTAATGATACCGTTTTTGCAGTCACAGTTTACAGCAATACCCTCAGAATAGGAGGTAAATTTACTACTGCGGGCGGTATAAACTGTAACAGAGTTTCATTCTGGAACGGTTCGCAATGGGGTACTATGGGTACACCAAATGGTGTTAACAACACAGTTTATGCTTTAACAGTTTTTAACTCAGACCTTATAATCGGAGGTCAGTTTACTTCTGCTGGCAGTTTAACAACCTGCAACAGGATTGTAAGATATAACACTAACGGTACTTATACTGCCATGGGCAGCGGAATTGATAACAACCAGGTTTTAAGTTTAAGTGTTTTTAATAACCAGGTTTATGTTGGCGGTAATTATACTTCTATAGGCGGTGTTACTGTAAATAATCTTGCAAGGTGGACAGGGGCTAACTGGAATACTGTTGCCTCAGGTACAAATGGTCCGGTAAGGACTCTGGTAACTGCAGGCACTAATCTAATAGTCGGCGGTTCATTTACTAATATCGGAAATTCAATTGCCCGTTGGAACGGAAGCGCTTTCAGCACACTTGGCAGCGGAATAACCGGGGGTAATGCTACTGTCAGGAGTACTGTTACCTGGTCTAATGTTCTGATTGCTGCTGGTGAATTTACAAATGCCGGTTTACTGGATATTCCCGCTTCAAATATTGCCGGTTATGGTTCAGTTCCTGCTGCACCTGTACTTATTTCTCCGCCTGATGGTGCAAACGGACAGTCAACTACTCCGGTACTTGACTGGAGCGATGTAAGCAGTGCATCAACTTATGGTGTACAGCTATCTTTGAATGCTAACTTTACAACATTAGTTTCAAACACTAATAACCTGACAGTCTCAACATTGACTGTTCCTTCCGGAATTCTCACGAATAACACAACATATTTCTGGAGGGCTAATGCATCCAACGGACTGGGAACTAGTCCATGGTCGCTTATCAGGTTTTTTACTACTGCTTTAACTGGTATAATTAATACCCAGGAAATTCCAGTAAAGTTTAATTTATACCAGAACTATCCTAATCCGTTTAACCCGGTTACTAGAATCAGATTTGATTTACCGGCAGGAAATACCGGAAGCAGAATTATACTTTCTGTTTACGATATAAACGGTAAACTGGTAAATGAGATCCTGAATACAGAATACTCTGCCGGTATATGGGAAGTTGATTACAATGCTTCTGAATTAAGCAGCGGTATTTATTTTTATAAAATTTATGCCGGAAGTTTCTCTGCAGTTCATAAAATGGCAGTTATAAAATAAATTTATTACAGTGATTAAATAATAAAAAAGCCCCGGTTCGGGGCTTTTTTAATGATTGATTTATTTAATAAGTACCATTCGCCTTGTATCGGTAATACCATTACCTTCAGAATCTTTTGCCTCTATCCTGTAAAAATAAATACCGCTCGAAAAATTAACTGCATTCCAGTTAGCAATATACTCTCCGGCATCAAGCTTTGAATTTACAAGTACGTCTACTTCCCTCCCAAGCATATCATACACAGATATCTTTACAGAAGCATTATTTGGCAAACCGAATTTTATCCTGGTTTCAGGATTGAAAGGATTGGGATAATTTGGATTTACAAAATATTTATCAGGGATATTTAATGAAATCTGCTGAATGCCGATTATAGTTCTGATAAATGTTATAAGGCGGGGACTTGTTGTACTTGAATCAAATTGAGTGTATGAATAAACGTTCCATCTTACCCTGAGTGAATCACCTACATTTGCCGCACCCCAGCTTGTTATTATTGAATCCAGTTTTGACCTGGTTATAGAAAAAACAGTATCAGACCCGGAATTGTTTGAAAATGAAGTGAATGAATTTTGATTATTGATTGTATTAAGTATAAACCTGTATTTTATTTCAGGTAAAGTTCCGGCTTTATTGAAAATAAAATGTAAATTCGAAGTATCTCCTGCCGATACAGTTGTTCTGTGAAGCTGAGGCGGATCAATGAGGCTGAATGAATTCAATGATGGTCTTATCTGGAATACACTGTCACTCAAATCGCCATTTCCCGGATTACCTGACTGATAAATCCGGACTCTGGCCTGTGTTGTTGTTGGAATGTACGGAATTGTCCAGGGAACATTTCTTATTGTTGCATCAACATTATTCTGAATTGTCACCCAGTTAGTTCCGTTGTTAGAAGAATATTCAATATCAACATTTCCTGTATTTGAAGTTCCCCAAATAACCTGTGTAGTATTCCCTGACCTGAAAATTTGTCCTCCATTTGGTGTAGCAACATAATATCCTGAAATTGATGTCATACATGGCGCTGATTCAGCTCTGGACCTGATCAATTCACTAGGAAGAGGACCAAAGAACAATGCAATTGTTGCATTTAGATGGCAATAGCTCATTATTGTTCCAACCCTGGGAATTTGAGGTCCTGTATAACACCCGCCTTCTACAGTATAACAGCTGTCAATAGGCCCACCCGGCCATCCGCAGTTATGAGTATGCGGAGAACCGAAATTATGTCCGGTTTCATGAGCGACAACCATTACATCCCATGAATAAGTTGGAAGCTGGTTAAATGTTCCGTCAATATCACTGAATGCATAACCATAACTTGCCGGACCCGTTGCGCATAAAACATTTACCCAGGCTATTCCACCTAAACCACCGGGTCTGGTAGAAATATAATGAGCTAATGTTCTTTGTGTACCCTGCATATTTGAATTCCAGTAATTTCTGAATGCATTTAGCAAAGTATTTGAAGAAGTTGCATCAGGATAGGGATCAGCTGATGTTGACCAGACTCTCATGTAGGTTAACTCAAGTTTAACGTTAACATCCCTTGTATATATTGCAGAAACAGGAACATATAATGAAATTATATAATTTGTAGCTCTTTCAACAGAATTTCCGAAATATGTGTAAAATTCAAAATCAGATTCTGTGGCAATATCAGCTTTTAATAGAGTACTTGATGAAAAATCATTAAAATTACCTGTCAGGTTTTTTTGAATTTGTTTGATCTGCTCGGGAATACCAAACTCATCTGCCGAACATTTGAAAGTATTCCGGATTTTAAGATTACTGCTTTTATATGCAATAAAATCATTGCTGCTGCTTAATTTGGCAAATACATATGTTTCCTGTTCAGTAATTATCATTGCTGTTACATCATTTTTAAAAAATGTAACCGCTACCAGCGGAACATTCCGGTTTTTAAGGTTACTGGTGTACGATACAAAATCCCTTTCCCTGTTTATAACAATGTCTCCGCCTGATGTTCCATTTACGAATTTTGTACTATTGTTAACAACATCAAATCTTTCGAGGTTTATCAAACGATTTTCACCTTCAAACGGAATTGATATTATTATCTTTTCATCTTTATTTAAAATGATCTTATTAATCATTTCAAAATTTACGTCAATAATTTTAGCATCAGCAACTGAATTTTCCAGTTCTGGTTTTCTCAAGATAGTTTTAGATTCATTTATATTAAAAGGGATATAATGATTAAACTGAGAATAGGTACTTACCGAAAAAATAAATATTGCGGCAAGAATGGATAATTTCTTCATGTTGATTTATATTAATTTATGATAATTTTACTTTTGGATCGAGAAACGCATACATTATATCCACTATCATATTTACTATTATAAATATAACAGCGGTAAACAATACAGTTCCCTGTATCATCGGAAAATCCAGTGAAAGTATTGAATTTATTGCCAGCAAACCTATACCCGGCCAGTTGAAAATATATTCAATAAAAAATGTTCCGCCTAATAATGCTGCCAGCCATGCGCTGATAGTAGTTATAACCGGGTTAAGCGCATTGCGCAATGCATGTTTTATTATTACTTTCCATTCACTCACTCCTTTTGCTCTTGCTGTTCTTACATAATCCTGCCCAAGAACATCAAGCATGCTTGATCTTGTAAGGCGCGCGATTATAGATAGAGGACGTAATGCCAGTGTCAGCATCGGAAGGACAAGGTAAATCATTCCGTTATTTATATATCCTGAAATGGGAAACCATTTCAGCAGGGCTCCGAATACAAATGCCATTATTAGTCCCAATGCAAACGGCGGGAATGAAATCCCGAACAGCGCTACAAGCATTGAAAAATTATCTGCAAATGTATATGGTTTTACTGAGGAAATAACTCCAATAAGAATTCCCAGGATGGAAGATATTATCAGAGCTGAAACTGCAAGGATTGCAGTTGCCGGAAAAGTTTGTATTATAGTAGTTAATACATCACGGTTTGATGAATACGACCTGCCCAGATCTCCCTGGACTGCTTTAACCATAAACCTTCCGTACTGAACATATATTGGGTCATCCAGACCAAGCTGCTTTCTGACTGCATCAATTGATGCAATATCTGCCCTTTGTCCCAGCATTAATCTTGCAGGGTCACCGGGAATAACATACATTAAACAAAAAGTTACTGTAATTACCCCGATCAAAACCAGGATAGAATACAGTAACTTTCTGATAATATAGGTCGCCATCCGTTATTTTATAACACGTCTGGCTGAAACATAGCGCGAGTTATAATAATCTTCATTTAGCGAGTTGGTTTTTACGCCGCCGCTTGAAGATGAATGGGCAAAAACACCCTCTCCAAGGTATATTCCAACATGAGAGATCCTTCTGCCGATAGTGTTGAAAAATACAAGGTCACCAAACTGAAGGTTTTCCCTCTCAACAGGATCACCAACCGTAGACTGCATGATTGATGTTCTTGGGATATCAATATTAAGAGCATATTTCATTACCCTCTGGCAAAATGCAGAACAATCGATGCCGTTAGTTGTGGTTCCGCCCCATAAATACGGAGTATTTATGAGTTCAATGATCTTGATCATTACAGCATCACGGTCAACGGTATTATTGGAATATTCGGAAACAATGTTTGTGAGAGTCTCTAAATTGGACTGCTCTATCAAGCTTTTTTTCTGAATACCAGTTACACTGGCTACCTGTTCCGTTTTGGTTTTTTTGTTTGTTTTAACAATGTATTCACCATCGCTTCCCGAAGCTGAACAACCGGTAAGTCCCGCAATTAATATTGGAAAAATAAAAATGCTTAGGACTAACAGTTTTTTTGTCAAATAATTCTCCTTTCTAATGAAAATTAATTAAAAATTTTTATAAAATTTGTAATTTACAAATATAATTATTTATTAATTTTTATAAAACCCAAATTCTAACGTTATCCCGTTAGTAATTATTATTTTTAACAGAAATATAAGTACAATAATTCCCATTACTTATCAAACCATGTGTATCTCATATTAACCCTGTGCATAGGGTCAAGAGCAAATCCTCTCACAAAGCTTTGCACCAGCCTCCAGTCCTCATCATAATAAATGAACAGACAAACAGCATCGTTTACAGCAATCTGTTCTGCTTCTGCATAAAGCCTGTTTCTTTCATTCACATCAACTGTTGAAATCGCTTTTTCAAACAATTCATCATATTTAGGATTTGTATACCTGAAACTGTTTATCGGGCTTACATCTTTTGGATTTGGCGGTACATTTTTTCCGTAGAACAGGTTCAGGAAAGTTTCCGGGTCAGGATAATCCGCATTCCATCCCAAACGGTAAAAATCACTTCGTCCTGCATCAATATTATCCAGATGCTGGGCAAACTGCAGCAATTGAAGCTTTACTGTTACACCAATTTCTTTAAGCATATCCTGTATTGCTTCAGCTATCTGTGTATTTCTTCCCCCGCCTTCGTTGATATTCAGCGTTACTTCGGGGAATCCTTTTCCGCCAGGATAGCCTGCATCGCTCATAAGCTGCCTTGCTTTAGCAAGATCAAAATTATAACCTTTTATGCTTTTTGCATTAAAGTTCGGCATTACAGGCGGAACCATACCATATATAGCAGGATCAGTTGCCGAACCCTGCAAAACAAACTTCAGTATTTTTTCCCTGTCTATTGCATAATTAAATGCCTGCCTTACTTTAACATCCTGAAAAGTTTTACTTGTTACCAGAAAACCATAATATTGAGTTGAAAGTGCTGTTTTACGCTGTACTGTAAAATTGGAATACTCAGGTGTTAAGGTCTTATCATCATTTACAATTGTTTTGAATAATTCATTCGGTATCCTGTAAGATTCATGAATATTTCCGTTCCTGAATTCAAGCAGCTGCTGTGAAAGATCTTTTATAAACCTGAACTTTACTCCCGCCAGGTATGGTAATTGATTTCCGTGTTCATCTTTATCCCAGTAATTCGGGTTTTTTGTCATATTTATTTCAAGGTCAGGTGTCCAGTTCTGGAAAACGAATGGACCGGTTCCAACAGGGTTCTGGAAAAAATCCTTGCCGTATTTTTCGACTGCTTCTTTGGGAACTATGTAAGTGAATCCCTGTACCATATAATAAATGAACGGAGCAAATGCTTTTTTCAGCCTGATTCTGAATGTTGTATCATCAACAGCTTTAAAGCCTGTTATTTCAGTCAGCTTCGGTTCTCTTTTTTCGGCGGTTGACCTGGAAATTTCTTCATTGAACTCTTTTGCGCCTTCTACATAGTTCTTGTAAAAATCAAATCCTAAGCTGCCGGTTCTCGGGTCAAGTATTCTTCTGAATGAATATTCAACATCAGAAGCAATAAATTTTCTTCCTTTGCCGCCCGGAAAGCAGGCATTATCATGAAAAAATACATCATTTCTTAAATGAAATGTATATGTTAAGCCGTCAGGGGAAATCTCCCAGGTTTTTGCCAGCATAGGCCTTAACTGCAAATTTGTATCAAGATCTATCAACAGGTCATATATCTGGTGTGCAACGTGATGTGAAACTACATCGTTGATACCAACAGGGTCAAGGCTTCTAATATTTTCAAGCTCATTGGCAATAAAAATACCTCCGCCTTTTATTCCGCCTTTAAGTTCAGTTAAATTATCATCCCCTGTTTTCTTTCCGCAGCTTAGCGCAGAAAAGAAAATAAGTATAAATATATAAAGAGCTTTTGGCTGATTAAAATTTTTCATATTAATTTCTGTTAATTTATTGGCGGAAATACAATTAAAACAACGCCGCTTATTAAAGCGGCGTTATAAAACCTAGCCTAAATATGTTTTTAATTGTTTGCTTTTGGAAGCATGTTTAAGCCTGCGAATGGCTTTTTCTTTGATCTGTCTTACACGTTCACGCGTAAGCTTAAACTTTTCACCTATTTCTTCAAGGGTTAACGGATTTTCCTGGTCTAAACCATAATACAGCTTTAATACATCACGCTCTCTTGGGCTTAATGTATTTAATGCTCTTTGAATTTCAATTTTTAACGATTCATTGATAAGAGTATGGTCAGGCAGCGGCTGGTTCTGGTTCGGCATGATATCTACAAGCCTGCTGTCTTCACCGTGCACAAACGGCGCATCAATTGAAAGATGCCTACCGGATATTTTTAAAGTATCTGATACTTCGTATAATGACATATCAAGCTGTTCTGCCAGCTCATCAGCGCTGGGTTCGCGTTCAAATTCCTGCTCTAATGTGCTGTAAGCTTTACCTATCTTGTTTAAAGCTCCAACCCTGTTAAGCGGAAGCCTTACAATTCTTGACTGTTCAGCCAAAGCCTGTAAAATTGACTGTCTTATCCACCACACAGCATAGGAAATGAATTTGAAACCCCTGGTTTCATCAAATCTTTTTGCAGCTTTTATGAGACCGAGATTGCCTTCATTTATCAGGTCACCAAGGGAAAGACCCTGGTTCTGGTACTGTTTGGCAACGCTTACAACAAACCTCAAATTAGCTTTGGTCAGCTTTTCAAGCGCTTTTTGTTTTTCTTTTTCGTCGCCGTATTTAATTTTTTTGGCAAGGTCGATCTCTTCTTCTACATCAAGAAGCTCGACTTTCCCTATCTCCTGAAGGTACTTATCAATTGATTGGGATTCCCTATTTGTAAATTGTTTACCAATTTTCATAGGCAGTTAAGAATGGTTAAATTTCTAAAATTATTGGATGAGAGCCGTTAAGCCGGTTACACTGAACCTGCTTAAGCTGAAGTTTCAAAAAGATCTATTTTGTTATCTTTTGCAAGTGTAACAATAGCTCTTTTCCTGTTTGGTCTAAAGCCCTCGTATCTGCCTCTTTTTGTGAACTGAGATTTACGTTTGCCTTTGGAAAGAACTGTTCTTATACTTTCAACTTTTACATTGAATTTGCTCTGAACAGCATTCTTTATATCAACTTTTGTTGCTTTAATATCTACTTCAAAGGCATATTGGTTCTTCTGCTCCTGCAGCAGTGTCATCTTCTCAGTGATAACGGGTTTTATCAAAATACTTCTTACCATATTGTATAATTATACTCTCTTTAATAGTTTATTTTAAAAAGGGTTTGCACAGTTCATCAACAGCACTTTTCTGGATCAGGATCAGCTGATTATTTACCAGGTCATATGTTGCTGCACTTGATGCATTTAATACGTTAACTTTCGGAATATTCCTGCCGGATTTGTAAACATTTTCATTTTTGTTTACTGTTAGCATAAGAACTTTTTTTCCGTTGATGTTCAGGTTCTTTAATAACGAACTGAAATCTTTTGTTTTTGGTTTCTCAAAGTTGATATCTTCAACAACCATTATCTCGCCGTTTTTAGCTTTCAGGCTCAAAGCGCTTTTTCTTGCAAGCTGGGCTGATTTTTTTGTCATTTCAAGCTTGTAAGTATGAGGTCTTGGCCCGTGAACAGTACCGCCGCCTACCCAAACGGGTGAACGGGTTGTACCGGCACGCGCTGTACCCCTGCCTTTTTGTTTCCATGGTTTTTTTCCGCCGCCTGATACTTCGCTTCTTTCCTTGGTCTTGTGTGTACCCTGTCTCTGGTTTGAAAGATAGGTTCTTACAGCCTGGTATATCAGGTGGTGATTCGGTTCGATCTCAAAAACACTTGATGGAAGCTCGATCTTTTCCTTTGTTTCGGTTCCGTCTATTTTATATACGCTTAATTGCATCTTTAATGAATTACCTTATTTAATTTCTTCTGTAATAATTCCGGTATCAGCCGGTACTGTTACCCTTTATAAATTTCAACTATACCAGAAATAGCTCCGGGTACAGCGCCTTTAATGAGGATGAGGTTTGAATCTGCAATGACTTTAACAACTTTCAGGTTTCTGATACTTACCTGGTCACCTCCGGTACGTCCGGCCATACGCTGTCCTTTAAATACTCTTGAAGGATAGGAGCTTGCGCCGATAGAACCCGGTGCCCTTAGCCTGTCGCTCTGTCCGTGTGTTACCGAACCGCCTCCGAAGCCGTGTCTTTTTACTACACCCTGGAATCCTTTGCCTTTGCTTTTTGAAGTAACTTTTACAATATCCCCTTCTTTAAAGAGATCTGCTTTAATTACATCGCCAACTTTAAATTCTTCAGCGCCTTCATAATCCCTTACTTCTTTAAGGAATCTGAGCAGCGGAAGGTTCTTCTTTTTAAAATTCTTAGCCTGCGGTTTGGCCAGCCTTTTTTCTTTTCTTTCGGTAAAGCCAAGCTGCAGTGCCGTGTAGCCGTCATTATCTTTTGTCTTTACTGCAGTAACATAGCACGGTCCCGCTTCAATCAAAGTGCATGGCACACTTGAACCGTCATCGGTAAACACTGAAGTCATCCCGAGTTTTCTGCCTATTAAGCCTTTCATTGGTTTATCTGTATCCTTTGTTATGTTTTAATTTCTATGTATACGCCGCCGGGTGGATCCAGCTTGGTAAGCGCATCAACTGTTTTTTTGTTCGAGTTTAATATATCAATTACGCGCTTATGAGACCTGATTTCGAACTGTTCCCTTGATTTTTTATCAACATGGGGCGATCTTAAGACTGTATAAACCGCTTTCCGGGTCGGAAGCGGTATCGGTCCCGATACCACTCCGCCGGTAGATTTTATAGTCTTAATTATCCTGTCAGTCCACTTATCAATAAGCCTGTGGTCGTATGACTTTAATTTTATCCTTATTTTCTGTGTTGCCAAGTTATCTTATACCTGCCTTAATTATGACCTTTATATTATTCAATAATTTTAGTTACAACACCTGCGCCAACGGTCCTTCCGCCTTCACGGATAGCAAACCTTAATCCTTCTTCCATCGCGATGGGGGTGATAAGCTCAACCTTTAAATTGTCTACGTTATCGCCCGGCATAACCATCTGTACACCTTCAGGTAAATGCATAACACCTGTTACGTCAGTTGTTCTGAAATAGAACTGGGGACGGTAGTTACCGAAGAACGGAGTATGACGTCCGCCTTCTTCCTTTGAAAGAACGTATACCTGGCAGTTGAATACTTTATGAGGAGTAATTGAACCCGGTTTGGCAATAACCATTCCGCGCTCTATATCTTTTTTATCAACACCTCTTAAAAGCATACCAAGGTTATCGCCTGCCAAACCTTCATCAAGCTCTTTCTGGAACATTTCAATACCGGTAACAACGGTTTTCTTATGCTGGCCTAAACCAATAAGCTCAACTTCGTCGCCCATCTTGCATTTTCCTCTTTCAACTCTTCCGGTTGCAACAGTTCCGCGGCCTGTAATTGAGAACACGTCTTCAACTGACATTAAGAACGGTTTATCAATTTCTCTTGCCGGTTCCGGAACATATGAATCAACAGCATCCATAAGATCATAAATGCATTTTAAAGCAGGGTCATCAACTGATGAACCTTCTTTTATTCCGGCTTCCATCGCTTTTAAAGCGCTTCCGCGGATGATAGGAATTTCATCTCCCGGGAATTCATAGCTCTTCAATATATCTCTTAATTCAGATTCAACAACTTCAAGCAGAAGCTCTGCATCGTCAGTTGTTTTTTCCTGTTCATAGATCATATCCACTTTATTAAGGAATACAACAATTCTGGGTACGCCTACCTGTCTGGCTAAAAGAATATGCTCTTTTGTCTGAGGCATAGCACCGTCATTTGCAGCAACCACAAGTATAGCGCCGTCCATCTGGGCAGCACCGGTGATCATGTTCTTTACATAATCTGCATGTCCCGGACAGTCAACGTGAGCATAATGTCTTTTATCTGTTTCATACTCAACGTGCGCTGTAGCAATCGTAATACCCCTGGCTTTTTCTTCGGGTGCATTATCAATTGAATCGAAAGCTCTGACTTTAGCTTTACCTTTTTTAGCAAGTGCCATAGTGATAGCAGCGGTAAGTGTTGTCTTACCATGATCTACGTGACCGATCGTTCCGATGTTCACGTGAGGCTTACTTCTATCGAATTTTTCTTTAGCCATTTTTAATTGTATCTCCTAAAATGTTTTATATTATATTTTGTTTTGATTTACGTATTGAAAATTATTTTCAGAAATCGAATTTTTTCTAATTAAACGGGCCAGAGAGGATTTGCTCCCAAGGAGTCCCTTCGGGAAACCTCCCACCCTCCCGCCTGCGGCGGGATGCTCTAACCAGCTTATTGTTTAAATAAGTGGGCCAGGGAGGATTTGCTCCCAAGGAGTCCCTTCGGGAAACCTCCCACCCTCCAGCCTGCGGCGGGATGCTCTAACCAGCTTATTGTTTAAATAAGTGGGCCAGGGAGGATTTGAACCTCCCACCCCGCGCTTATAAGGCGCGTGCTCTAACCACCTGAGCTACTGGCCCAGTAGTTCAGAAGGAAACATCCTGTATTTAAAGACTCTTTATATACAGTATGTTTTACAAAGCATATTTTATGCGCCTGATCGTT
>JAANMV010001336.1_pt1 | contig 27400 bp, 26 predicted proteins | sample 7279661 | NCBI WGS metagenome assembly JAANMV01 (sample SAMN14094540, study PRJNA606508) | bioreactor metagenome | isolation source: A lab-scale SPAN reactor treating ammonium-rich wastewater day 121 | place: Ireland: Galway | collected 2017-05-16
TTTACCTTTTATAAATCTTAAGGGTAAAATTATACGGAAAGATATTTTATTTTTAATACCTGAACCTATTGCTCAAACTCACAATGTTATTGCTTTTGAACTTGAAGATGAAGATTTAAAAATTGCCACCATTGATCCGTCAGACCTGCAAACACTCGAATTTATTAGAAAAAAAACCGGATTAAAACTAGAAATATTTTTAACCGTCCCCTCATCAATAAAAGATGCGCTTAAACAATATCACAAAGGTTTAAAAGCAGAATTCAAAGACATTACCACTATCAGTGAAACTGGTGAAGCAGTGTCTTCCAATCAAGACTTAAAAGAATTAGCTGCTGACCTACCAGTAGTTAGAATTGTCGATACTTTATTGGAGTATGCCATTTTCGAAGGTGCTTCAGATATTCATATCGAACCAATGGAAAAAGAATTATTAGTCAGATATAGAATTGATGGTATCTTACGCGATGTCATGACTTTACCAAAAAATGCTCAAGCCGGAGTTACTGCCAGAATTAAAATTTTAGCCAATTTAAAACTTGATGAGCATCGTCAACCACAAGACGGTCGCTTTAAAATATCATCTGATCAATACAAAGTTGCCTTCAGAGTTTCTATTATACCTGTGTTTGATGGTGAAAAAATTGTCATGCGTTTATTAAATGAATCAAGTCAAATACTTACCCTGGAACAACTGGGATTTCATAAAAGATCTTACGAAATAGTCAAAGCCAATGTTGAGAAACCACACGGTATGATTTTAGTAACTGGCCCAACTGGTAGTGGTAAAACGACCACCCTCTATACAATTTTAAACATTTTAAATACACCAAAAGTTAATATCGCCACGGTTGAAGATCCGATTGAATACCGTATGCCTAGAATTAATCAATCACAAATAAACACCAAAGTTGGCTTTACTTTTGCTTCTGGTTTACGTTCCCTTCTCCGTCAAGATCCCGATATTATAATGGTTGGAGAAATTAGAGATGTAGAAACTGCCGAAATTGCTATTCATGCAGCTATGACGGGTCATTTAGTCTTATCAACCCTCCACACCAACGATGCTGTTTCTACCCTACCCAGACTACAAGACATGGGAATTGCCAGCTTTCTTATTGCTAGTACAACCAACCTAATAGCAGCCCAACGTTTAGTCAGAAAAATTTGTACCAATTGTATTTATTCATACAATTTAAATAAAGAAAATATAAAAGAATTAGAACAACGTTATAACATTGATTCTTTATTGGCAACACTAGTGGAAGAAAAAGTTATTGATTCAGTCAATATACCTTTAGCTGAATTATTATTTTATCGAGGTAAAGGGTGTAAACAATGCAACAATAATGGTTATAAAGGTAGAATTGGTATTTATGAGACTTTAGAAATTACACCTGAAATACAAAAATTAATTATGCAAAAAGCCACTGCTCATGAACTATTTGAAGCTGCTAAAAAACAAAATATGCTAACTCTATTTGAAGACGGAATTATCAAAGCAAAAAATGGTGTTACAACTATTGAAGAAATTATTAGAGTAACTAAAGAATAATATGCCAGAATTTACTTATACCGCCCGAACTAAAGAAGGCGAAATAAAAAAAGGAATAATAGAAAAATCTTCTAAAGAAGAATTGGAGACTTATTTATCAAGTCGTGATTTAATTTTGACTCAAGTAAAAGAAATTGGCAGTTCTACCAATGTTAAAAATTGGATAAATAAAATTAATAACTACTTAATTGATCTTTCTGGGGTACCGAACTCTGAAAAGATTTTTTTTACACAAAACCTATCGGTTATGATAAAAGCGGGCATTTCAATGTCACAAGCTTTACATACTCTTGCCACTCAAACTACCAATAAAAAATTACAAAAAATTCTTTTAGAAGTACAAGGTAACGTAGAAAAAGGAAAATCACTGGCAGATAGTTTACAACCTTACGTAAAAATTTTTGGGGAACTTTATATCAATATGTTAAAAACCGGGGAAACAGCGGGACAACTAGAACAAGTGCTCAAACAACTCACCTTACAAATGAAAAAAGACCATCACTTAGTATCAAAAGTTAGAGGGGCAATGGTTTATCCTACTATAGTTCTGACCGCGATGGTGGTTATTATGATTGTTATGTTTATTTTTGTCATACCACAAATCACAAGCATATTTAAAGAAGTAGAAGCTGATCTTCCACTACCCACCCAAATCCTAATTGCAATTTCAGATTTTATAGTCAATAATGGTCTGTTAGTAGCTTTTATAGCTATTACTGCGATTGTCAGTTTCATAAAATTTATTCGTAGTAAAAAAGGTAAAATAATCTGGCATAAATTTATTTTAAAAATACCAATCATTAGTCCTATACTAAAAAAAGTGAGCTTAGCTAGATTTTCTCGAACTACAAGTTCACTACTTAAAACTGACATCCCTATTACTGAAAACTTCTTTATTACTGCCAAAGTTTTAGGTAACTCGGCTTATAAAATTTTACTGAATGCCGCAGCTGAAGACTTAAAAAAAGGTGTAAATATACACACTACCTTGAAAAAACGACCTGACTTATTTCCTCCTATTGTTATTCAAATGATTGCAGTTGGTGAAGAAACAGGTTCTTTGGATACTATCTTAGAACAATTAGCTGTATTTTATGAAGAAGAAGTTGATCAAACTATGAACAATTTAACAGCTACTTTGGAACCGATTTTAATGTTGCTACTTGGTTTAGGTGTTGGTAGTATTGCTGTCGCTGTTATAATGCCAATGTACTCACTGACTCAATCATTTTGATAATTATTATGCCTACTTTAAAAAGTAAAGGGTTTACTTTATTAGAAATAATCATCAGCTTAGGTTTGATGGTTATGTCGATAATGGCAATATCTAGACTCTACGCAACCTATTTACAACTAACCGCTAATGAAAAATTTAAAATCACAGCGTCATCTTTGGCCAATCAAAAAATAGAAACGATCAGAAACTTGCCTTATCATAAAATTGGTACTTTGGGCGGGATACCAGCAGGCACAATTTTGCCTATGGAAATAATGAACCGCAATGGTTACGACTATACTGTTTCAACAGAAGTCTTATACATCGATGATCCGTTTGATGGCACTTATAACCCAGGACAAGTTTCTAATCCTTATGATATCAATAATCCGGAAGTAATATTCTATTGGGATGCTAATAGTGTAACCAATAATCAATCACCGCAAAAAGGTGCTGGGGTTATTAGTACGCCTATTTCATTAACAACAGCCAGTGGCGTGATTGGTTTAGGTGCTTTTTTTAACCCAGGCAATCAATCAGATTATGCTAGATTTGACGTTGCTAATAATATTGATCTAACTCGCGGACGTATTGGTTTTTGGTACCAAGTCACCAATCGTAACATCAGTAGTGATCGTTTTTTATTTAATTTAAATAGTTGTACAGGTGAATTTTCTTTAAAAAGAAAAAATTCCAATAAACTAGAGTTACGTTATGGTCAAACTGTTGGTATGACACCAGCTGAGTATTTATCAACCAACCCTATTCAATGGGAGTTGGGCCGTTGGTATTTTATTGAAATAGTCTGGAACTCTGCTGAGAATGAAATACTATTATTACTAGATAACGAAGAAATTGGTTTTAGAACCGGTGATACTTTTAATCCCCCAACTAATTGTTCTTCTGCTTTTATTGGTAACTCTAGTATTTATGGTACACAAAATGCTGATGGTATTATTGATGAAATTTATATTCTTAACAATCCCTTTCCAACCAATGTACCACAGGATTTTTTAAATACTGATTATAAAAGAGTTAAAGTAACTGTCTCTTGGCAAACTCCATTTGGCTTACAAAGTATTTCTATGTTAACGGATGTTGCTCCGGTTGGTATTGAATCAACTGATGGGGGCGGAACTTTAATTATCAATGTTTTTAACAGTGAAGGTCAACCAGTGCCACAAGCCTCGGTTAATATCACAAACCAAGAAATTATACCCATTGTTGATTTACAATTAACTACAGACGATAACGGACGTCTTTTGATTCCCGGAGCACCTGCTAGTGATAAATACAATATATCAGTCACCAAAACAAACTTTAGCACTGATGCTACTTATGAACCAACTATAGATTTCCCTACTCCGTTTAGACCTCAAGTAAGTGTAATTGCTTCGCGTAGTACAGAAGTTAGCTTTGCTATAGATTTATTTAGTACTTTAACTATTAAATCTGTCTCACGTGATTTGCCAGGTAACTGGGAAATGAGTAACGGTCCCACCTCAACACCTTATTATGAAGGTAAAATAATTGCCGGTAGCAATGTTTTTTTCAATGTGTGGCAAGATTTTCGTGATGATTTAAACAACCCAAAAACTTTCGGTCAATCCTATACTTTTACAGGTGACAAAATATGGAGTAATGATATAGCTATTGCCCAAGCTCCACAACAAAGTAAAGCTGATCTAACAATAGATGAAAACGACAATTTTTATATTGTTTGGCAAAGTAATTATTTAGGTCAGTATGACATTTTTATCAACAAACATAATAGTTCTGGTATTGATTTATGGAGTGGTCAAAAAAAAGCTACCCAAAACAACCTCTCGCAAAAAATTGACCCTCAACTTACTTACGCAAGTGGCACAATTTTTGTTGTTTGGCAAGATAACCGAGACGATACAGGTGATATTTATCTAAATATATTGGATCAAAACGGTAATTACCAAATAGTATCTGATAGTAAAATAAACACCGATCTTGGCAATGCGGTTCAATCTCAGCCAAAAATTGTAGCCGATACAACCAATAACGCTTTGGTTGCTTGGCTAGACAATCGTAATGGTTTAAAAGATATTTATCTTACTAAGATTGATCAAACTGGAAATAAACTGTGGTCTAGCGAATTAAAAGTTAATTCAGAAATACCCAGTATAGATCATGACAATTTTTCTTTAACCACTGACCAAAATAATAATATTTATATTACTTGGTCTGATGATCGGACTGGACAAGCAAATATTTATTGGCAAAAAATCGATACCGATGGAAATAAATTATTTTTTATTGATCAAGAACTAATAACTCAAGCAAACTTAGCCCAACAAACAAATCCAAAAATTGTTTGTGACCTAAATAATGATCTATTTATTGCTTGGCAAGATAATCGCGGTGGCCAACAAGATATCTTTACCCATAAATTGGATTCTGACGGCAACACTATTTGGCCGCAAGAACAACAAATCAATTTAAATAGTGAGGGCGACCAATATTTAGTAGATACTACTATTTATGAAGGTACAAAATTGGCATTATCATGGACTGATTGGCACACAGATTATCCCTCAGTCTGGAATGCAACTTTAGCTGACCAACTAACAGAAAATATAATTCCAAACTATGATTTTATATTATCTGGAACAAAATTAATTTATCAAGAACCTGACCAATTAAAATATCTAGCTAACTTAAAGACAAATTCACAAGGCGAATTAACAATCACAAACTTAGAATGGGATTCTTATCAAATTACCAATAATGATACATTTTATAATCTATTGATGTCAGAACCCATTTTACCATTTTTAATTCCGGCTGGTACTAGTACGATGATAAAATTAATTGTCAATTGATGAAAAAAATAATTATTTACAACCAAACTGGTTTTTCTTTACTTGAATTATCTATTACCTTAGGTATTTTTATAATTATTGTTTTAGCTTGGAATAATTTTACTTTACAAAATTTACGAAGTACTGCTTTTGGTCAAGAACAATTGGAAGCAATCAGACATGCGCAAAATGGCATTAACTTAATGTCCAAAGAAATCCGAGAACTCTCACCAGCAGAAGATGGTGCCTATGGACTGGAACTAGCTGGTGATCAAGAAATAATTTTTTATTCGGATATAGATCAAGATGTTTATGCCGAAAGAGTACGGTATTTTTTGGAAGATGATATTTTAAAAAAAGGCGTAACTGAACCAACCGGAGAGCCTTTAACTTATAATCCTACAAACGAAATAGTTTCTACTATATCAGAACATGTGCGAAATGATACTTTACCGATTTTTACATATTTTAATGGTGACTATCCTTATGACACCATCAATAATCCTTTACCCGCACCCGCTCGTATGATTGAAACAAAACTTATTAATGTTTTTTTACGAATTAACATTGATCCTCAACGAGCACCAGATGATTTTGATTTACATACTGATGTTCAATTACGCAACTTAAAAACAAATCTTTAGCATGAAAAAAAAATTTTTAAAAAATATTACAAAAAATTTACAAGGCAACGTGCTTGTTTTGATTGTAGTTTTTACAGGTATTTTTTTAGTAATTATCACTGGTCTAATGGGTGTAGTTTTTTATCAAAAAAAATTAAATGATCAATACGTTGCTCAAATACAAGCTCTTCACATAGCTGAGGCTGGTATTAATTATTATCGTTGGCACTTAGCCCATGCCCCTGATGATTTTTCTGATAATACGGGTCAACCTGGTCCTTATATTCATGATTATATTGATCCAACAAGTGGTAGTATAGGTAAATTTAGTTTGAGTATTGATTCACCTGACATTGGCTCAACCATAGTCACTATCCGTTCCACAGGCTGGACTAATGATTATCCAAATTTAAAAAGAACAATTGATGTTAAATACGGCAAACAGTCTTTGGCTCGTTACTCTTATCTAACTAATTCAGATATTTGGTTAGGCCAAAATGAAGCTGTGTCAGGTGAAATGCATGCTAATGGTGGTGTAAGAATGGATGGAACCAATGACTCATTAGTTACCTCAGCTAAAGAAACTTATATTTGTACGACTTCTCATGGTTGTTCTAATGAAGAAAAACCAGGCGTTTGGGGAGCGGGGCCTGATAATGACTTATGGAGTTTTCCAGTTCCTGAAATAGATTTTAATACATTAACTCTTGATTTAGCAAATATGAAATCTGCTGCGCAAAACGATGGTCATTACTATACTCCAAGAAACTACGGCTATTTGGTTTCTTTTCTCAACAACGGTACTTATGATATTTACCGCGTTACCAGACTTTATCCGGCTATACAGCAAATTAATGATAACTTTACAGCTTATGAATACAAAGCCGAACAAATTGATCGAACTGTCTTTATCGGTAATTATAATTTACCAAATAATGGTTTAATATTTATTGAAGATGATGTTTGGGTACAAGGAACCTTAAATGGTAAAGTCACCTTGGTTTCGGCTAGTTTTCCTGATACACCACAAACCAACACTAGTATTTTTATAAACGATAACCTTAGATATTTAGCTCGTGATGGCAACCACAACTTAGGAATAATTGCCCAAAAAAACGTTCAGGTTCCCAGACACGCTCCCACTAATCTATACATTGACGCAGTTTTACTTGCACAAAAAGGACGAGTTTATCGTGGCTTATATGGTAGTCATTTGATAAAAAATTATATAGAGGTTTATGGAGGAATTATTACCAACAAAATTTGGACTTGGAGTTGGGTATCAGGTACTAATATAATAGACGGATATACTAATACCAATAGTATTTTTGACAGTAAACTAATTTTTTCGCCACCACCATATTTCCCTACTAGTGGCGATTACTCATTTATCACTTGGGAAGAATTACCAAATTAGGTATAATATAAGTATGACTTTTAGTAATAATAAAATTTCTTATTTTGGACTTGACATTAGTGACCTTTCTTTTAAATTGGCCGGAGTTATAAATAAAAAAAATAATTTAGAATTAATCAATTATAACAAAGCCAATGTTCCACCAGGTTATTTTGAAAATGGTAAAGTTGTTAAAATCCAAGAAAGTGCTCATTTAATTAAAGAATTAATTAATTCAGCTCATGGACCTAAAATTAAGACAAAATTTGCTCACGTCTGCCTGCCAGAAAAACACACCTTTATAAAGATAATTCATTTACCACCTATGTCTGAAGCGGAAATTCCTTCGGCAATTGATTGGGCGGCTGAACACCATCTTCCCTTTTCTTTAGATGAAATATATTTTGACTATCAATTATTAGAAAATAAAAAGGATAATAATGAAATACCAGTAATAATAGGCGCTGCTCCTAAAGACATAGTTGATGATTATACAAAAATGTTAAAATTAGCTGGACTTAATCCCTTATCCTTAGAAATTGAAGCTTTGGCTATTGCTCGAGCTATTATACCTCAAGAAAAAAACTTAAAACAAGCAATAGCAATTGTCGACTTAGGAGCGAACAGGAGTAGTTTAATTATCACTGATAAAAACGCTGTACAATTTAGTTTAAGTTTACCAATTAGCGGCAATAAAATAACTCAGGTTATTAGTCAAACTATAAAAATTTCACCTAGGCAAGCCGAAACTGCTAAAATAATTTGCGGTTTAGATGAAAAAAAATGTAAAGGCGGTATTAAAATAATTTTAGATAATGAATTAGATAATTTAGCTAAAGAAATAATTTCTGGTTTAAAATACTATCGAGAAAATATTACCCAATCGACCACTATTGAAAAAATAATATTGATTGGTGGCGGAGCAAATATGATCCAGCTAAACAAAATCTTAACAGAAAAAGTAAATCTACCCACTGAAGTTGCGTCACTCGCAACCAATATAAAAATAAACAACAAATTAAATTTAGCACCTAATGAACTATTATCATTGGCTACTGCTATAGGTCTAGCTATAAAATAATATGATAGAGTTAAATTTGTTATCTAGTATAGAAAAAACAAATTCCAATCTAATGTGGAAATACGTTACTATAAAAACTGTAATTTCCATTATTTTAACTTTGTCTTTTGTAATTAGTGGAGTTTTATTTGGAGCAAAATTACTACTACTTCAAAAATATAATGAGGTGCAAGAACAAGCAGCGGCAATTAATATCACCCACCAAAAAATAAACACACGAGTTAATAGCTACAATCAACAAATTCGTATCTTGCATGATATTCAAACTGAAAATACAGATTGGCCATTATTTTTATACAACTTTAATAATAAGATAACCACTGGTATTTATCTGTCACAAATAGAAATTAATATGACGGAAAAGAGAATTAGCCTAAAAGGTTTAAGTGGCACAAGGGAAGATTTATTAGCTCTAAAACAAAGTCTTGAGGAATGTGGAATGATCAGCAATATTGTCTTACCACTTAACACCTTATTAAAAAAACAAAATATAGATTTTTCTATAACCGGTACAATTAATAAATTATCTTGCGATGATTAATTTCAACCAAAAAAATAAAAAAGAAAGTTCTACTACTCTAAATATTAGTATTATATTATTGGTTTTATTATTAGTGAGTACGGTAATATTTACTGGTCAGACTATCCTTGATATTTTAGATTTAAATCAACAAATTTATCAAAAAAGACTGGAGTTAGAAACTAAATATCAACAAGGAATGTCTTTGAAAAAAACCAATCTAGAAATAGAACAATCAAAAGATAGATTGGATAAAATCAGCAAAATAATTATTAATACCGAAAATACCTTAGAATTTATCAACGATATAGAAAAAACTGCCGAAGCAAATAATGTTAAACACATTATTAAATTACCTGATTTTGAAAAACCTAAAACACCAACCCCAATTACTATACAAATTACCCTTACAGGTTCATACGTTAACACGCTACACTTTATAGAAGCTTTACAATATAAACCTTATTATATAAATATTCATCGTTTAACTTTCAATCAACAATCAACAGAACTAATAACTTCTGTTGAAGCAAATATGTATTGGCAATAATATGAATTTAAAAAAAATTATAAAAAATTCTAGTAACTTTTTTCTCAAACATCTTAAATCAATAACCATTTTATTTTCTTTTGTTATTATTTTAATAATTGGTTTTTTTCTTTATTTTAACTTTTACCAAACTATTATATCTGCCAAACAAATTATCATCTTACAAACAGACATTGCTCCGTCAACTGTTGATATAAAACTCTTAAATGATGTTGAAAAAAAATACGAAAATAAATTAAAACCAACCGTCTTCAGTTGGGAAAAATTTTCAAATATATTTTCTACAAATATAAATCTACAAAACCCATCTCCGGTCAATTCAACTCTAAATAACGTTAATCCTCAAATTAACTTTTAAATTAATCCATCATTATTACTTCACTAATTTCAGCAAATTTACTTTGTAGTTGTTTTTCCACACCCATTTTTAAAGTAATAGAAGATAATGGACAGCCCACACACGCTCCCATTAATCTTACTTTAACTTGCCCACTAGATTTGTCATAAGATATAAATTCTATATCACCACCATCTAGTTGAATATATGGCTTAATTTTTAAATCAATATACTTAGTTAAAATTGCTGGTGTTAATTTATTATTTTGTTTTTTTGATTTTGTCATGTTTTAACTTTATCAACTGTAAATTATCTTGACAATACCTTGTTTTATGTTAATATAATTTATACAATAGTCAATTATTAATTTTATTATTTATGGCACATAAAAAAGCCGGCGGATCAACAAGTCTTGGCCGGGATAGTGCAAGTAAGCGTTTAGGAATAAAAATGTTTACTGGTCAAATCGTTAAACCAGGAAATATTTTAGTAAGACAACGTGGCACTAAAATAAGACCAGGAAAAAACGTAATTAAAGGCGGTGATGATACACTAATGGCAAAAACAGCCGGGATAGTTTCTTTTCAAACTAAAAAAGTTACTAGTTTTAATGGTCAAAAAAAATTAACTAAATACGTTCACGTAACGAAATAATTAATTTCTAACTTAAAAAACCCGCTGAATAAGCGGGTTTTTGTATATATTACTATTTTATTTCTTGTTTTTTTATAGCCGCTTTTACAAAATTTAAAAATAAGGGATGAGCACGTAGTGGTCTTGATTTAAATTCAGGATGAAACTGTACCCCTATAAAAAAAGGATGGTTATTTAACTCAACAATCTCAACTAAATTTCTTTGCTTGTTTATACCCGAGACAATTAAACCAGCTTTAGTCATTTTAGCTAAATACTTATTATTGAATTCATAGCGATGACGATGTCTTTCGATTACTGATTTATCATTATAAGCCAACGCCGCTTTTGTTTTTGGCACCAATTGACAAGTATAGTCTCCTAGTCTCATTGAACCACCATAGCGTGCATCCTTAATATTTTGTTTTTGTTCAATCATTAAATCAATGATGGGATTGGTTGTTTTTTTATCTATCTCAGTTGTATTGGCATCTGTTAACTTTAAAACATGCCTGGCAAATTCAACACAGGCTAATTGCATACCATAGCAAAGCCCAAAATATGGAATATTATTTTTCCTTACATATTCAATAGATTTAATAATCCCCTCAACACCTCTACTACCAAAGCCACCTGGTACAACAACACCATCAAAACCATTTAATACACTAACATCGCTTTTTCCTTTTTCGATGCTTTCACTATCTACCCAAATAAACTCAATATTAAACTTACTTTGCCAAGCGGCAAACTTTAAAGACTCAATAACGGAAATATAAGAATCAGATAAAGTAAAAGAACCGGTAGAAAAGTATTTACCTACTAAACCGATACTAATTTTTTTACGAGTTTTTTTTGGTGTTTGCAATAACCTCTTTTGCCAATCGCGTAAATCGTGATTACTGGCTTTCATGTTAAATTTTGACAATATCCTTTTATCCAAATTTTGTTGGCGGTAAACTATAGGAACCTGATAAATACTTTCAACATCAGGAGAAGAAATTACATCTTCAATAGCAACATTACAAAAAACTGAAATTTTTTCTTTTCTCTTATGATCCAATGGTCTTTCACTACGAGCTAAAATAAAATCAGGTTGAATGCCCGCTGAATTTAAAGTTTTAACAGCAGTTTGTGTAGGTTTAGTTTTCATTTCCCCTATTTTCGATGGTATTGGTAAATAAGAAACCATAATTGACATCACTTGACTAGGCATTCTTAATTTCATCATTCTCGCGGCCTCTAAAAATATAAAATTTTGATATTCACCTACTGTTCCCCCAATTTCAATCATTACAAAATCAGCTTTGGACTTAGTGGCCAATTTTTTTATACGACGTATAACTTCATCTGGTATATGGGGTACGGTCTCAACACATTTACCACCATATTCCAGGTTACGTTCTTTATTAATAACTGTCTGCCAAACTGAACCTTGTGTCATATAATTATCAGCATCTAACTCTAGATCTAAAAATCTTTCATAATTACCTATATCTTGATCGGTTTCTAAACCATCTTTGGTAACAAATACTTCACCATGCTCAGTTGGATTCATTGTCCCAGCATCTACGTTAATATATGGATCAATCTTCATAGCAGTCACTTTAAAACCTCTACTCTGTAACAATTTAGCTATTGAAGAAGTAGCAATGCCCTTACCCAAACCAGATAACACTCCGCCCATTACGAAAATAAATTTTGTTTTTTTATTAACCATAATTATTTTTGTGCTTTTATATTTATTGTAAACTCATGAGTAGTTTTGTCAGGAAATTCAATTTTAACTAATTGACTGCCTAGATTTTTAAAATGACAATCAAAAATTTTTATATCGGAATTAAATAAATTATAATTTTGCAAAGCGGATATTATATCTTCTTTTTTTACTTGAGCAAATAAAACACCTGAGTCATTGGCTATTCTGGTAATCTCAATATTTTTTTGACTTAACTTTTTAATAAAATCTTGTTTAAAAGTATTATACTTTAAGACCTTTTTTTCTTGTAATTTTTTTTTATTTCTAAAATCTTCAACAGTTTTATTGTCAGCTATTTTTACTATTTTTTGAGGTATTAAATAGTTCCGGGCATAACCTTCATTTACTTCTTTTAACTCTCCGGCTTGACCTAACTTTTTATGTGATTTTAGTAAAATAACCCTCATCTTAATTACTCTTAATTAATTCTAAAACTTTATCAAGCTGAGGATCTCTATTTTCATCATAATCCTCAGTGGTCATTTCCACCACTACATCAGGAGTAATACCCACTTGATCAATGGCATTACTATTAGGAGTTAACCATTTGGCGACAGTTAATTTAACAGCTGAACCATCTATAAAATCAATCAAATCTTGGACACTACCTTTACCAAACGACTGTTCACCAATAATCTCTGCTAATCCATAATCTTGTAAAGCACCAGCCACAATCTCTGAAGCAGAAGCTGACCCCCCATTAATTAAAACATAGGTTTTTTTGTCTTTAAGAATAGGTTTTCCAACTGCTGGAAATGGAGTTATTGAGTCATCAAACATTTTTTCCAAAACAACTGGTTGGTTATCTATCCAATAACTACCAATTTTAACAGCGACATCCAAAAAACCACCTGGGTTTCCTCTTAAATCTAAGATTATATATTCTGGATTATTATTAAGTGCTTCAGTAACTGCTTGCCGAAAACGCTCAAAAGTATCTTCATTAAAATAAGAAATTTTTATATATGCGATATTATTTTCTTTTTGTTCCCAACTGACACTTACGATTTTTATGGTATCTCTAATAATTTCTACTTCTTTTATTTCGTCTGTCTCGGCTGTGGCAATCGTAAGTTTAACTGCTGTTCCTTTTTCACCACGTATCAAGCTAACAGCTTTATCTAACGCTATACCTTGAGTATCATTACCATCTATAGCTAAAATTTTATCCCCAGTTCTAAGTCCCGCTCGAAAGGCTGGAGTTTCTGGTAAAGGAGCAATAATAGTGAGTTGCTCTTTTCTAATACCAATTTCTGCTCCAATCCCTTCGAATTTACCACTTAATTCTTGAGTAAATTCTTCATTGATTTGGGGGCTTAAAAAGACAGAATAAGGATCGTTTAGTGATGCTACCATACCTGATAATGCACCATAAAACATATCAATTTCCTTAACATTATCATGATCATAATAACGTTTTTGTATAGTATCCCACACATCCCAAAATAAAGAAAAACTAACATCCTGCATATATTCTCTAGGGGCTACATTTTTATGTAAAACCTTGCCAGTTCCTACTTTAACTAAATTATTTATTAAAATACCATTTTGGGCACCAAAAAAGAGACCAGTCGAAAAGACTCCTAAAATAAAAAAGGCGGCAAAAACTGCTAAAATTATTTTCTTAGTAAGACTCATATGTTGATTATTTTATCATAGTTAAATTTATTAATCTGTTTGTTTGACAATTTGGACACCAACGGCTTTTAATTTATCAATTAAACCTTCATAACCTCTTTCAATTTGATAAATATTTTCAATTTCGGTAGTACCATCAGCAATTATACCAGCTATCACCATCGCGATTCCAGCTCTTAAATCAGGCGACTCTAATTTTTTTCCTTTTAACTTAGTTGGTCCAGATAACAAGACTCTTTGAGGATCACACATTATTATATTTGCTCCCATGCGATTTAAAAAATCAGTATAAAATAGACGACCTTCAAAAATAGTTTCATGAATCAATGATTGACCACTGGTTTGTGTCAACAAAACCGTAAATGGTGCCTGGATATCAGTGGGAAAACCAGGATACTCATGAGTTTTTATATTTATGGCTTCCAAATTTTCTGATGACAATACTTCAATTGAATTGGAATCAATTTTCAATTTTACTCCCATTTGTTCCAGTAAAGTAATTGGCACTCTTAAATGTTCTGGTTCGCAATTTATAATTTTTAAATTACTATTACTAGCACAAGCCAAAGCTAAAAACGAACCAGCTTCTATTCGGTCAGGAATTATTTCAATTTCACCATTATTTAAATATTCAACACCTTCTATCTCCAAAACACTGCTACCAATTCCCTTTATCTTAGCTCCTTGTTGATTTAAATATTCAGCTAAGGCTATTACTTCTGGCTCTTGGGCAACATTAAACAAGCGAGTTTTACCTTTGGCTTTAACAGCAGCTAGTAATAATGTTTCTGTTCCAGTAACAGTTATTTGTGGAAAAACTATATCAGCACCTAATAATCCTTGCGAACTAAAGTTATAATATTTATCATCCATAGTTACCGTCACTCCCATTTTTTTAAAACCTTCAATAAACATATCAATTGGTCTTTTGCCAATTGTACATCCCCCCGGATGAGGAAATTTAATTTTATTATACTGAGCTAATAAAGGACCAAGTAATAAAATAGAAGCTCTAAATTTACTTACTAAATCCATATTCAAATTTTTTGGTTCAAAATCCTTAGGATCCAATTGATATATATTAGGTCCTTGTTTGGTAATTTTTACTCCTAAATCAGTCAACACTTCAAGTAAGCGATTAATATCCTCTATTTCGGGAACATTTTTTACTGTCATTATTTGATCTGACAGTAAACAAGCCACCATTACTTTGGTCGCCATGTTTTTTGCTCCAGATACTGGAATAGTCCCTTGTAAGACTTTACCGCCTTGAATTATATACTTAGACATATTTGGTATTAACTTGTATTTATTGTAAATTATCTTGGAGTTTTATTCAAGAATGCAAAAAAATGCTATACTATAAAGGTTAACTAACCTATGAAATTACGTACTCGACGTCTAATATATTTACTTTTTTCCAGTATTTTTTTAATTACCGCGCCATTGGTGGTTTTATACACCACTGGTTATCGTTGGAATCACTATAAAAACAAAGTTGATAAAATCGGTAATTTAGTAATCAGAACATCACCGAAAAAAGTACTAATCAGTTTAAATGATAGTCAAATTGAAAAAACTACACCTTGGCGATTTAATAACTTACTGCCCAATAAATACAATATAAAAATATCAAAACCAGGGTTTTCCACTTGGGAAAAAAACCTAACAGTCAATTCGGGTGAAACAAATTTTGCCGAACATATTTATTTATTTAAATTAAATTCTACCAGCACTCCCTTAGTCAACGAAGTAAATTTTTGGACTTACAATGAGCCGCAAAACTTATTTATATTTCAAAAAAATAATGAGTTTAAATTATTAAGTTTAAATAATAATTTAGAACAAAAAATAAGTGATCTTAGTAGTCTAGTTACTGACTATGAATGGTCTTCAGATCAACAAAATCTATTACTTACTACCGAGGATGATTATTATCTCTGGCGTTTACAAGACCCTGGTAAAATCCATAGTCTACCTATTAAAAATTTAAATAATCAAAGTATAAAATGTCATTTGACAAAAGCGAACTCAACCTCCGTCTTGTGTTCTTATGCTGGTGAAATTTATTTTCTTGATCCATTTTCTTTAAACAAAATAAATATTTTAAAAAATGAAAATAGCAATATTATAGATTTTTATTATGATAATAATTTATTTTATTATTTAGAAAAAAATAATAATGATAGTAATATATATTTACGGGTAAAAGAGCTGACTTTATCTAATAAAAATTTTCCTGATTATCTTTTGCCATTTTCCGAAGATTATAAATTTATAAATATACAAAACAATGAGGCAACTATTCTAGATCAAAAAAATAAAAAATTATATTTATTGAATTTAGATAAAAATGAAGAAGGATTTAATAACTCCTCAAAAATTTATAATGACGTTACGGAAGCTTTCTATTCACCCAATAATACTTTAGTATTTTATAATCCCTGGGAAATATGGGTCGAGAAGGATGGATTTACATCTCTAATTACTAGACAATCAGATCCTATTACTCAAATTTTATGGTACAACTCAAATAATCATCTCTTATTAACACAAAAAAATTCTTTGGAAATGATTGAACTTGATGAGCGTGACCGAAGAAACCGAGCACTGCTTTTAAGTAATGCCGACATTAAAAAAGCCAGCTTTGTTAATACTGGCAATTATATAATTTATAGCACTACCGATCTCAACCTAACAAAAGAAAATACATTTATTATTGAAATTCTGCCCAAAGAGACTGATTTTTCGCTGCCCAGTTTGAGGCCATAAGTAATGAGTCAAACGTACCGGTGTCAAACCAATCATTTTCTATAATTTTTACATCCAGTTGTTCCCTCTTCAAATAAACATTATTTATATCAGTAATTTCTAATTCTCCCCTAACAGAAGGTTGGAGACTTTTCGCAATTTCGACAACATTTTGATCATATACATATAGTCCAGTTACACAATAATTACTTTTTGGTTTTGCAGGTTTTTCTTCAATCGATAATGCTTTACCACTGTGATCAAAATCAACTACACCATACCTTTCTGGATCGGAAACTTGCTTGGCAAACACTCTACCCCCACTAGTAAAAGATCTGATATCAGAACTTAAATCATCACTAAAAATATTATCGCCTAAAATCATGGCGACATTGCCTTCATCAATAAAATCCTCACCAATTAAAAAAGCATCTGCCAGTCCCCTGGGATGCTCTTGAATTTCATAAGTAAATTTGGCATTAAATTGCTTACCAGAACCAAGTAAATGCATAAAATGACCGGCGTATTCTGGAGCGATAATAATAAGTATTTCTTTTATCCCTGCCTTTAACAAAGTAAATAAAGGGTAAAAAATCATCGGTTTATTATAAACTGGTAGTAACTGTTTACTAGTTACTAAAGTTAAGGGTCTTAACCTAGTAGCTTTACCACCAGCTAAAATAATGCCTTTCATAAAACTATTTACCTATGTTGGGAAATTTTAAACTAGAAGGAGCTGACATTTGAGTACGAATAACCACTTCTTTATAATTTTCTTTATAGTCTTCAACTCTTTCATAATTTTTATCTGGAAAATTATCAGGTAATTGATCAACTGGAAAATAATCTGCAGCCACATAATTTCCGCTGGGTTTAGGGGTCTGACGTTTATTCATCAATTTGACTAAAAACAAAACTACTAACTCATTTTGTATAGGTTTAGAGTATAAACCCAATACTCTTTCAATACTTATAGTTAAACCTAATTTTTGATGAATCATCTTCACTATTGATTCATCTATTGTTTCACCTAAAGCAAGTTCCCCACCTGGCAAGCGCCACATATCCCTATCTGATCTTTTAACTAACAATACTTCACCTTCTTTAGGAATAATGGCATTAACGGAAAGTTTAAAATCATGAGACATAAATTTATAAAATCAAAAATTAAAAATAAAAATTCAAAATATTAATTAAATATTCAAAAAACTAACTCTTAAACCCTAACTAAGATATTCTTGCACCGCTTCCTGCCAAGATCTCATTTTCGGTAATTTATTATTATTTAATATAGAAAACTGTGGTCTTTTGGCAACACTGGGAAAATCAGAACTTAAACATGGTTTTATTTTAGCATTCAAACCCTTTATCTGCAAAGCATATTTAGCCAATTCAAACCAACTAGCCACCCCATCATTTACTAGATGATAGATGCCTATGGGATAATTTTCCCATAATAATGACTTAATACCTTGTGCTAAATCAAATGTATAAGTAGGATGTCCGAATTGGTCATTGACTACTTTTAATTCCTCTCCCTGGGCAACTTTAGCTAAAACGGTATCAATGAAATTTTTACCTCTAGGTTTACCTTTTTGCGGTGCTTGACCATATAACCATGAAGTTCTAATTAAATAATAATCTATTCCAGAATCAATTAAATTTTTTTCACCTTCTGCTTTTGATCTGCCATAAATATTTATTGGTTCTGTTTTATCATCTTCGTTATAGCCATTTTTATTTTCGCCATTAAATACATATTCTGTACTAAGATGAACAAACTTAGCGCCAACCGTTTTACTAGCTTTACTTAAAAAATCAACTGCTTGCGAGTTGATAGCAAAAGCAAGTTCTACATCAGTTTCTGCGCCATCAACGTTGGTATAAGCAGCTGCATTGATAATAACATCCGGACTTAAGTTATTAATCTTTTCCTTGACCATTTGCTCGTTAGTAACATCAAGCTCTTCCCTGTCCCATAGCCAAGGATTATATTCAGCAAAAACTTTGGCCAAATCATGACCCAACATGCCCCTAGCACCCAAGATTAATATTTTTTTCATCGCCAAATTAATTATTTTATAATTTTTACATCAGCCGGTAACTTTTCTATTATAATATTCAGGTCTAATTCAGAATAACTATTACCTGATATATTTAATATTTTCAATTTTTTTAAATTTCCCAATTCATAAGGTAGTCCGGTCAGCTGATTATTGGATAAATCGAGGATTTCTAAGTTTTGTAGTTGGCCGATTTCTGCCGGCACGCCGGTCATTTGATTATTACTAGCGTTAAGTACAACTAAATTTTGTAAATGTCTAATTTCACCCTGAATTGCTCCAGATATTAAATTATTGGCAACGTTTAATTCTTGTAAATAGGTTTTATTAAAAACATCAGCTGGAATCTTACTTAATGATTGAGCACTTAAATTAAGTTTATTTTTGTTTTCTATTGAAGTAGAGACAACAGGCTTACTGTCTACAGTTTCAATAGCCGTTTGACTATCTGTATTATTATTTTTTATTTCTGTTTTTGACTCTTCATTTATGTTAGTAGATTTATTATTTACCTCAGCTTTGCTTTCCCCTTCTATTTTTTGTGGTGATAATAGTGAACAACCACTTAATAATAAACTAACGAGAATAACTATAAAGAAATATTTTTTCATTCATTTATTAATTTATAAAATTATATTATGTTTAAGTATTCTATTCCACCAACTCTTATTTTCCTGATACCAGGCAACTGTTTTTTGTAAGTAAGTATCAAAGTCATGTTGGGGTGCATAACCAAGTTCTTTTTTGGCTTTGGTCCAATCCACGGCATAACGCCGATCATGACCAGGTCGATCTTTAATAAATTCTATACTTGATTCATTTTTATTTAAAATCTTTAAAACTTTTTTGGTTATGTCAATATTATTTATATCTGTAGTCATGCCACCAATACAATAGGTCTCATTGGTTTTACCTGATTTAATTACCAAATCAATGGCGCGACAATGATCTTCTACATATAACCAGTCACGGACATATAAACCATCACCATAAACTGGCACCTTTTTATCTTGTAATAAATTAATAATCATTACTGGTAAAAATTTTTCAGGAAACTGAAAAGGACCAAAATTATTCGAACAGTTGGTGATAGTATATTTTAAACCAAAAGTAGTACCATATGACCTTACTAAATGGTCAGAAGCGGCTTTAGAAGCACTGTAAGGTGAATGTGGGTTATATGGTGTTAATTCGTTAAATTTGGCACCAGAATTGAGTTCTAACGCACCAAATACCTCATCAGTTGATACATGGTGAAAATGGCTGATTTTATGCTTTAAACAAGCATCTAAAAGTACTTGCGTGCCTAAGACATTAGTTTGAATAAATACAGCCGGCCCAGTAATTGATCTATCTACGTGTGATTCCGCCGCAAAGTGAACCACCACCTCAATCCCTGGTAAAATCTTATCTAAAATTTTTGTATCACCAATATCACCTTGAACAAATTTATAATTTGGATTTTTTTCCACTAAACTTAAATTTTCTAAATTGCCAGCATAGGTTAATTTATCCAAATTGACAATTTGATCATCGGGGTATTTTTCCAACCAATAAAAAATGAAATTACTGCCAATAAACCCTGCTCCACCGGTCACTAATATTTTCATATTTATAATCAATAATTTAAATTTAGTAAACAATTACAATTCAATAGTAAATTTCCTTATTTTATCTCCATAATCTTTCATTTCATTTTCTTGATAAGCTTGGCCTTCCCACATGCGTAAACTATCGTTATCGTGTCTGGGAATAATATGAAAATGCAGATGTTTAACTACTTGACCTGATGCTTCGCCATTATTCAAACCAATATTAAAACCATCGGTCTCTAAAGCAACCATCAATTTGGGTGCAATTTTTTTTATGGTTTTTACACATTTTTCCAATTCTTCAACAGGAGTTTCTAAAAAATCTTTAAAATGTTTTTTAGTAACAACCAAAACATGGCCTTTAGTTACTGGAGAGATATCAAGAAAAGCTACTGTTGTTTCATCCTCATATACTTTTTCACTTGGTATTTCGCCTACTACTATTTTACAAAAAATACAATCATGCATAAAAATAGAATTAAGAATTAAAAATTACGAATAAAGTTTAATCATCAACTTTTGGTTCACTATTCCAATCAAACCCAATTTTATCATCATTAAAAGCTATTCTCTTTTCGTCTGGATGAGAAACATTATAACTTTCCGTTGTATGATAAAAAAGTAATACCGGCTCAGTTGATAAAACTTTATAACCATGAGCCACCCCAATTGGAATAACAATTAACTTATAATCTCCTTCACCAGCATAAATAACTTGAGTTTGCCCTTTGGTCGGTGAATTTTCCCTCAAATCATAAAGCACTACCATGGCTTTACCGGTAGCCACAAACCACAAGTCATCCTGCTGATCATGATAATGGAAAGCTTTAATCGTACCTTGATAAGCGACGGTAAAAGTAGTTTGTCCAAATTTTTTTAGTAAATTATCATCAGCCCGCAAAACTTCCATTAAAAAACCAGGTTGAGTTAATACTTCATCCATATCTGGTATGTCAGCATGAACCTTTAATTTTTTTATAAATACTCCGGCAATCATATCAATATGTTAAATAATAATAAAATTTATAGCAAATTAAAATTCAAATTGTCTTTTAATTTTTTTTAAATAAATTTTTACTAAAACAAAAATAATACATCCAATAATCAAACCTAAAAATTGATTATTAAAAAATAAATAAACTATTACCCAACAACAAATAGCAACCAACCAACCAAATAACAGTAATCTTTTTTGTTGAGGCATGGTGGGTTGATAATTGTCATGACTAAATATTTGTACAATAAATAAAATTAAAATAATTGGTATTAACCAATGGGGAATAAAATGAACTCTTACTAGAAATGGCTTCAAATCTTCTAAAATTAATAAAAAAATAAAAAAAAATACTGACCAAAAAAGTAAAAGTTTAATTATTCGCTGCCAATATATATTAATCATAAACTAAAATCTTAATTTAAATCTTTCCCAAAACCGTAACAATTTATCTTTAAAATTTTGTCGCGTAATAGGTTCTTTTTCTAAATAAAATTCTACCGATTTCAAATATATAGTCTGGTTGTTTTTAGTTAGATCTGGCGCGGAAATAATAAATTTATAAATATGACCAGCTAACCATAATTCATCAGGAGAAAATACAGCCGTACCTTTTTTCCAATTATTACCCAGATCTACAACTGGTTGATAAGTAGTTAGCAAAAAATCAAAATCTTCCTTGGTAAAATTTTGTTCCCACTTTTTTATATTTAAATCTGCCAATCTTGATGAAGAAAAATTATAAGTAGCGTATTCAGCTGTTGGATATTTTTCTAAAATTTCCGACCAATTATTTAGTTCAACTGGTAACGATTCCCTACCCGCACAAACTGAAATGTCATTTGCTGGACTATAGGGAAATTTTTTACAGTCCAATTTTAAATTCTCTAAATTATAATTATAGATAGGTTTTAAGGTTACTTGCCAACCTTGATCACTGCCTAAACCTCCTAATTCAATTACGGTATCATTATTTGTATTATTAGCTAATTGAAAAATAGTTGAAAAACTAATCCGTTGATATAATCTTGGTATATATAAATCAAAATAGACTGGGTCAATTGCTATTTCCCAATAATTTTTACCTACTTGTTTTTGATTATTCAACCGATCATCTGGATAAGGTCCTCTAATCAAACTATTAGTTTTGTCAAAAGTATGAATAACCTTTCTTTGACCTTTTGGATTTATATCGTACCAAACTAAAAAAAACAAAAAAATGAAAACTATTATAATCATGGCCAAATTGATGATTTTTGTTACTTTGTCTATTTTCATAATTTAATTATAGCAAATATTAACTATTATTTCATTTCATAATCCAATAAAGCTTGGTACAATATAAACATGGCATCACTAAAAAACATTTTGAAAAAAAATACTTTATATTTAGCTTTATCTGAGGGCATAGCCATGCTAATTCTTTTTATAGTTAGCGTCTTGGTAGCCAGAAAATTAGGTCAAACTATCTATGGACAATTTGCTTTTATTTTAGCGTTTGCTCAAATTTGGCAAGTAATAGCAGATTTCGGCTTAGCGATGATTGCTATCCGTGATATTAGTGTAAATAAAGAAAATACAAAAAAAATATTAAGCAACTATTTTTCTTTAAAAATTGTTTTGGGATTTTTAACCTATGTTTTAATTGTTGCAAGCACCCTTCTGCTTAATAAACCCCTGTATATTAAAGAATTAATTCTTATAGCTGGGGCTTACTTAATAGTTTATACCCTGGCAGAATTATTAAGAGCTGTTTTTAGAGCCTTTGAAAAATTTAAATACGAAGCATTTATTAAAATTAGTCAGCATCTAATACTGCTACTATTAATAACTTGGTCAATCTATCAAGGCTCGTTACATGCCATTGTTTGGTCTTATTTCATAGCAGCTGTTTATGCTTTAATAGTCAGTATTCTTCTGATAAAAATAAAATTCACTTCATTTACCTGGCAATGGGATCGTCCGATGATTAAAAATATTTTACGTCAAGCTTGGCCTTTAGCGCTAGCTAATATGTTTGTAATTATATATTTTCGCATTGATACCGTGATGTTATCAATGATCAAAGACGACCAAGCTACGGGTTTATATAACGCCGCCTATTTACTTATTTTTTCTTTAACTTTCGTGGCATATATTTTAATTATGTCTGTTTATCCAAAATTATCCCAATTAGCTAAAGAATCAATAACTGCTTGTCGTAAACTCTATCGTAAAACTCTCTATCTGATGACTGGTGCCGGCTTAATAATCTTAGGTATTTCAGCCATAATTGCTAAATGGCTAATTATTTATATTTATGGAGCTGAATTCACACCAGCAATTAATATATTTTATATTTTGGCTTTAGCTGTATTTTTCTCCTTTTTAGCTCATGTTTGGCTCTATACTTTAAATGCTTTAGGTAAACAACTTACCTACACTGTTGCCACCGGCTTTGGTCTAATTATCAATATTGGATTAAATTTTTATTGGATTCCAAAATTTTCTTACCTCGGAGCTGCTTGGGCTACAGTACTAACAGAAATTATTACTGGACTTATAATTTTTGCTTTAGTAGAATACTACTTGAGTAAAAAATTTGTTCAAATTAAAACTACTTTGCAACCAAAAATAAATAAACCCTTATAATATGTCAAAAATTGGTATCTCCATTTTACATTACCGAGACGTTAAACTAACTATCAACTGTTTAACTTCTTTACAACAACAAACCTATCAAAATTTTATAGTTTATTTATTAATTCAAGGCGCTAGTCGTGAAGATGAAATTACTCTAAACAATCTCTTTTCTAAATGGCCTAAAATAATTATTAATATTGAAACGGAAAATAAAGGTTTTGCAGAAGGCAATAATTTTAATATTAGACAAGCCTTAAAAGATACTAAAATAGATTATATTTTAACTTTAAATAATGACACCACTGTTAGTAAAAATTTTTTAGCAAACTTAACTAGTCATGCTCAAAAAAATAATTCAGCTATGACACAAGCTACAATGATGAAAATGGACCAACCAGATAAAGTAGATTGCTTAGGGATAGAACTTATGATGTCTGGACTTACTTTCAATATTAAAACAAATGATAAACTGCTTTTTTGTCCTTCGGCCGGCGCAGCTCTATATAGCCGAGAATTATTGGAAAAAACCAAAGAAGAAAAACAAATTTCAACTGGGTTTGAATCGCGTATTATTTATGACTATTTTGACTCTAGTTTTTTTGCCTACGCTGAAGATTTTGATTTAGGTTTTAGAGCAAGATTATTGGGTTTTTCTGCTAGCCTAGCTGATAATGCTATATGTCTACATAAAGGTTCCGCTTCTACTTCGGTTATGTCAGATTTTGCTGTTTATCATACTTATCGTAACTTAATTTTTTGTTTATACAAAAATTTACCTAGTAAACTCTGGTGGCAATATGGTCTATTTGTCTTGTTGGGTCAAATTATAATTAAAGTAAACTCTATCAAACGGCGGCAATTAAAAGTTTACGTTTCGGCCTTTTATTATGCTTTAAAAAATTTAAAAAAATTTAAAAAAAAGAGAGCATATATCCAATCACAACAAATCGTGGATATCAAACCTTTTATTACTAAAAAAATAATCGACCCTGATTATTTACCAAAAAAGTCGCTTACTTAAACGACTATTGATAAATTCAAACAAAAGTATTTATCCAGCCAATTATAGGATTAATTTTTTTGGAGAAATTAATTCTCTGTTTTTATTTGCCAAATATAAACTTTACCAATTTCTGCTTGAGGTTGACCAAAAATTTGCATATTTTGTTCCCACACCGTATCAGACTGCCAACGTCTCTCGGTCAGATACCAGCATTCTTTTGCTCCCGTAACATTAAAGGCTTTTGCTAACCAATCATCAGCCAGTGGTTTACGAATCAACCCTTCAAAAATTTTTACTCTCTCTGGTTGGGCATATTCTAAATATACCGGAAAACCCCCCGCTATAATCTCACGGGCTGACACATACTCCAAACCCAATAGTGGCCACGTATTGGCAACTACGCAATAATTATTTTCTTTATCAATCCTCTCCCAAACATAATGTGCAGCTTTTACTTCATCTGCGGTCACTACCTCCAAAACCGGTCCTGAAGTATAAGTCGAGGCTGCTAACAATGAAATAAAAATTACCAAACTATAAACTTTTATAAAATTATCAACTCGGGGTAATACATCTTCCAAAAGATAAAAAATTCCTAGAGCTATCAATATCAACCAAAAAAAAGTTATAGTAACATCGAGTCTCCTTGCTAAAATATGATTACCATCCATAAAATACCACGAAAAAATATAACTAAATACCATTACTACCAAAGACCAGAATATAAACCAAGCAAATTTTTTTTCCGGTAACTTCCTAATTTTTTGTATACCCAATAAAGCTAACAACCACACTAAACCAGTAAAAATTAGAGGTAATAATCTAAGATTAAATAATGATGCTTGACTTTGAGTTTGTCTGGTTTGATTGTAAAGCCAATTACCTTGATCAATATGGGTTGGTCTAGGTATAAAAGCAACAATACCTGTTAAAGTACCAAAAGCATCAGCTGTTTGTGAAAAAATAGTTTGAGGGTTGGTTAAATCGGATTTTAATGAACCATAACCCATTATTATTTCCATAGTTGGAACTACTAAACACGCAAATAATATAATTAAAGTTAATAATATTCTTCGCCATAGTTTATTATTTATTTCTCCCCAAATCAAAAAACCAACTGCCATCACCATCATAACAATAAAATACAATACATAACCAAAGTACATAAGAACTGTAAATACCAGTGCTAAGTTTCTAACTTTTTTGTCTTGTGTTTGTAAATAATAAAGCCATAAATATAATACAGCCAGAAAAAATATTACCCCCAAAGAAACCGGAATAGTGATAGCACCAAACACTTGCAAAGTATAAAATATGGTAGGTAAAAATGCGACTAACAATCTGAATTTAGTTGATTGGTAAATAAAACCAGCTAGTTGATATAAAAGTAAAGGGATAAAAAAAGACCATAAAATAAAAATTAACCAATAGTCTACCCAAAAAATATCAATTGCTAAAAAATTACTCAATAATAATGTTAATCCCCATTGATTACCATATGAAGTCTTATTACCAGCAAAAAGTACTTCTGGAACCTGCCAAGGTCCTAATGACATCAATCGTAAAGGTTCGCCGATTAAACTAGGGCTATATACCTTACCGGTAGTTAAATATTTCTCTGAAGCTAAATGACGCCATTTATCTCCTCCAAAACCTGTTTCATAAACCAAAGGTAAATAAGCATGTAAAAAATAAGAATGTAGTATTATTAAAAATATAAGAAAACCTGTTTTTAATTTAGTAAAAATTAAAACACCAATGGTAAATGTTACCAATAAAAAAATATAGACATAAAGTTTGGGTATAACTTGCCAAGGCGTAATGATATATTCCCCTGTTCTAGAGGATAATAACATCAAAGTTCCTCCGATCATCAATAGTGGCAAAAGATATGTCAAATAAAATGGCGGTCTAACATGATTTCCTCCTGGTTGGTTAACTGACTTAGCAACCAACCAATCTAAATCTTTACTAACTAAAAAAATAATGCTGCCAATAATTACTATTGAGAAAAAAGAAAATAAATCGCTATATTTATAAAAATTTACAAATATAGCCACCGTAAAACTCAACAAATAAATAAAAATTAAATAACCAAAAACAAGTGATTTAAATTTGTTTAATTTCAATAGATTATTAGCATATAAACCCGCATAATATCCTGTTAAAATAAAAAATATTGTAAATAAACATAGATTTAAAAAGGAACTTTGTTGCCAATAAATATTTATTCCTA
>JAANMV010001340.1_pt1 | contig 27305 bp, 25 predicted proteins | sample 7279661 | NCBI WGS metagenome assembly JAANMV01 (sample SAMN14094540, study PRJNA606508) | bioreactor metagenome | isolation source: A lab-scale SPAN reactor treating ammonium-rich wastewater day 121 | place: Ireland: Galway | collected 2017-05-16
GGCCATCAGCGGCCAGCCGGAACTGGTGCGGGGACTCTGCTACTACCACTGGTGGCGGGATGCCGAAGAGTTCGGGAGTTAGCGACGGATGGTATCAGCCGGTCAGCCAAGCACACTTGCGCCCGCCACGGGAATGCAGGTAGACTCGGTTGCGTTCAGTAAGCCGAGCCGCCGCTGTGGGGAGGTGCCATGCGCACGCTGTTGCTCGTGCTCCTGTCTATCTCGTTGTCGCACGCCGCCGAGACCTACCTGGTCTGCGCCGGGGTGGAGCGGTACGACGATCCGGGGATCTCGCCGCTGCGCTACACCGTCGCCGACGTGACCGCCGTGGCCGAGGTGTTCCGAGCCGCCGGCGTCCCCGACCGCAACGTGACCGTCCTGACCACCGACCAGGCCGACCCGCTCCAGCGGCCGTCGGCGTCCAGAATCCTGTTTGCCCTGCAGATGGCGCGTGAGCGGGCGGTGGCCGGCGACACGGTGGTGTTCATGTTCTCCGGCCACGGGATGGAGAAGGGCGACGAGTCGTATCTGCTCACGGTCGAGAGCAATCGCGCGCTGCTGGAGCGCACGGCGCTGGCGATGAGCAGCGTCAATGAGATGCTGCGGGGGTTGCAGGCGAGCCATCTGCTGTTGATCATCGACGCCTGCCGGAACAACCCGGACGCGGGCAAGTCGGAAACCAGCGCGGCGCTGGACGAGAGCTTTGCCAAGGGGATGCGGCCGAAGATGGTGGCGGACGCCAACGGTCAGATCCCGCAGGCGGCGCTGCTGCTGGCCTGCGACGTGGGGGAGCGGGCGTGGGAGCACCCGGGCGAAGGCCACGGGGCGTTCACCTGGGCGCTGCTGAGCGGGTTGCGGGGCAAGGCCGCCGAGGACGACGGGGCGATCCGGCTGAACCGGCTGGCGGACTACGTGTCGACCGAGGTGCGGACCTGGACGGCCCGCGCGCGGCGGCAGCAACACCCGAAGTTGGACAATCCGGGCGGGGCGGACTTCGTGGTCTTGAAGCCGAGCGAGCGCCCGGCCGCGCCGGGGCAGCCGACCCAGCCGGCGCCGAGTCCGGCTCCTCCGTCCGGCGGCCGGCCCGCCAACTGGCCGAGCTACCTGTCGAGCTATCAGCCGCCGACGGGGATGGGCTGGTCGAGCTACCGGGTGTCGCCGAAGGACGGGATGCCGCAGGTGCTGATCCCGGCGAGGGAGTTCCTGATGGGCAGCCCGGCGACCGAGCAGGGCCGCGGGAACGACGAAGGCCCCCAGAAACGGGTCTCCGTGTCCGCGTTCTGGATGGACCTGCACGAGGTGACGGTGGGGCAGTACCAGGTGTTCTGTCAGGCCACGGGGCGGAAGGTGGGCACGCAGTGGAACTGCGAGGACCGCCACCCGGTGGTCATGGTGTCCTGGGACGACGCGAGCGCGTACGCGGCGTGGGCGGGGCGTGAGTTGCCGACGGAGGCGCAATGGGAGAAGGCGGCGCGGGGCGGGACGACGACAGCCTACCCGTGGGGCGACGCGTTTGACGCGGCCAAGGCGAACAACAATCGACAGGGCACCACGGCCGTGGGGAGCTATCCGCCGAACGGGTTCGGGCTGTTCGATATGTCGGGGAACGTTTGGGAGTGGTGCCGGGACTGGTATGACGAGGGGTGGCACGGGCGAATGCCTGGGCAGGATCCGGTTAACGCAACACAGAGCAGCTCCCACGTCTTTCGGGGCGGCTCGTGGGACGTCGGCCCGTCGTACCTGCGGGCCGCCAGCCGCGGCAGGGGCGGGCCGGGCTACCGAGGCACCTACCTGGGTTTTCGGTGCGGGTCGCCGGCACCATAGGCTTCCCTCTAGTGTTCTACGCGACTTTGGGCTCGCGACGTGCTCGTCCGCGCCACATCCCCTGAGGTCCCCCTCGCCGTCGGACGGCCAGGGAGGCAAGCTGGTTGGTGGTACGGGGTGGCTGCTGTTCGTCCCTGCTGCTGAAGCAGCGGGCGCTCGACGGCGCGAAGGCCGCCTGCGCGGGCTGGGCGCCAAGTCCTCGAAGGAGGACGTGGTGTCGTTGAGCGCCCGCCACTAGAGTGGCCGGGCTCGCGACGTGCTCCTCGTCGCCAATGGCCCTGGCCGGCCCGGCGGACGGGACTGCTCGGCAAGCACTGATGTGATAGACTTTGGCCGAGGGTGTGAGTGGCGATGGCCTACCTGAGCCTGTCCCGACAATACCGGCCGCAGCGGTTCGAGGATGTCTATGGCCAGCGGCACGTGACGCAGACGCTGCAGAACGCGCTGCGCATGGGCCGGCTGGGGCAGGCGTACCTGTTTTGCGGGCCGCGCGGGGTGGGCAAGACCACCGTCGCCCGGATCCTGGCCAAGGCGCTCAACTGCGCTCAGGGACCCACCGCCGAGCCGTGCGGGCAGTGCGATAGCTGCCAGCGGATCAACTCGGGATCCAGCCTCGCGGTGATCGAGATCGACGCCGCCAGCCACCGCAGCATCGACGACATCCGGTCGCTACGCGAGGACGTTCAGTTCGCGCCCACCGACGGCCGGTCCAAGGTCTACATCCTGGACGAGGCGCACCAGATCACCGGCCCGGCGTTCGAGGCCTTCCTCAAGACGTTGGAGGAGCCGCCGGCGCACGCGGTGTTTATTCTGGCCACCACCGAGCCGCAGAAGATCCCGGCCACCATCCTGTCGCGCTGCCAGCGGTTCGACTTCCGGCGAGTCGGGCTGGAGGACATCGTCGCCCGACTGCGCGAAGTCGCCGACTCGGAGAAGCTGCAGACCGAAGACGCGGCGCTGTACGCCATCGGCCGGGCGGCCGACGGCGGGCTGCGCGACGCGCTGTCGGTGCTCGATCAGGTGACTGCCTTCGGCGGCGATCAGGTCACCGCCGGCGATGTCGAGGCGGTGCTCGGGACACTCGATGAGGACAGCCGCTTCGCGCTGGGAGAGGCACTGGCGGCCGGCGATGCCGGGGCGGCGCTGGCCTGGTTGGGCGGGCTGATGGACGCCGGGCGCGACCCGCGGCTGCTGGTCGACGAGGCGCTGGCCCATCTGCGCTTGCTGCTTCTGGCCCGGCTGCGCTGCTCCGAGGCCGAGCTGGCGACGCTGCCGGCCGAGACGCGGCGGCGGCTGGCCGACCAGGCGGCGCGGTTCGAGCCCGAGCCGCTGATGGCGATGATCGAGTCCTGGGCGGCCTGCGACAAGGCCCTGCGCTGGCACCCGCAGCCGCGGATTCTGCTGGAGGTGACGCTGCTCGACGTGACCGCGCTGCGCGAGGTGGCGCCGGTGCGTCAGGAGCCGGCGCCCGAGCCGCGCCGCGAGCCGGAGCGGGCAGAGCCGCCGCGGCGACCCGAATTGCGACGGGAGCCGGAGCCGAGGGAGCTGCGCCGGGCCGCGCCGGAACCAAGACCCGTCACGCCGGAGCCGCGCCGGACGGAGCCGCTGGGTGACGCCGAGGAGTTGGTGCCCGCGGCCGTCGCGGCGCGGCTGGAGGAGTTCCGGCGGATCGTTCGCGAGAACTGGCCGCCGCTGCAGGCCCACGTGGTCCACGCTCAGGTCGAGCGGGTCGAGGGGAGCGAGGTGGTGCTGGGCTTGCCGGGCTGGGAGGCGTCGGTCACGGTGTGCAACATGCCGGAGCGCCGGCAGGTGCTCGGAGAGGCGCTGTCCCGGGCGTTGGGCCGGCCGGTCACTTTCCGCGCCGAGCTGGTGGCGGACACCAGCCAGCCGAGCGAGCCGGACGGGGCCGGCCCGGTCGACCTCGACCAGGCCGTGGTCCTGGCCAAGGAGACCTTCCCGGGCTCCGAAGAGATTGACCAACAGGCCGCCGCCACGGCGAGCCGAGGAGAGATGCAATCGCCATGATGGGCAACATCGGCAACCTGATGAGACAGCTCATGGACGCCAAGAAGCGCGGCGAGGAGCTGGCCGAAAAGCGATTCGAAGCGAGCGCCGGCGGCGATCTGGTGAAAGTGGTCAGCGACGGGCTGGGGACGCTGCTCGAAGTGACCATCGACGGCGCGGCCCTGGGGCTCGACGCCGACGACACCGAGCTGCTCCAGGACGCGATCCTGGCAGCGGTGCGGGAGGTCACCGGCGAGGCGCAGGCGCAGGGCGCCGAGATCATGCGCGATTTGACCGGTGGGCTGAACCTGCCCGGGCTGGGCCAGTAGATGGTCGCCTACCCGCGCCCGGTGTCGCGGCTGATCGACGGCTTGGAGCGGTTGCCGGGGATCGGGCCGAAGTCGGCGCAGCGGCTGGCACTGTGGCTCTTGCGCGAGCCCAAGGAGCGCGTGGCCGGGCTGGCCCAGGCGCTGCTCGACGCGGTCGAGCAGATCAAGGTCTGCCCGGTCTGCGGGTACTTCAGCGAGGGCGAGGCCTGCGTCTTGTGCGACGATGCCCGCCGCCGCGACGCGCTGCTGTGCGTGGTGGCCGACGCCCGTGATCTGCTGGCCATCGAGGCCACCGGCAGGTTCGATGGCCGGTACCACGTCCTACAAGGCGTGCTCTCGCCCATCGACGGCATCGGACCCGACGATTTGACCATCGCCCAGCTTCTGAAACGGGTCGACGATGCTACAATACCGGTTGAGGAAACCATTCTGGCGCTCAATCCGACCCCGGAGGGCGACACGACGGCGAACTACCTGGCCCGGCTGCTCAAGCAGCGCGGCGTGAAGGTAACCCGTCCCGCGCTTGGGCTGCCGGTGGGCGGCGATCTCAACTACGCCGACCGGATCACCATCGAGCGGGCCATCGAGGGCCGGTGCGAGGTCTGATAAGGAGAAGACGGTGGACGAACAACGGCGGCACGGCGCCAACGGCAAGGAGTACACCTGGCGCGAGAAGGTCGGCCTGGCGCAGATGCTGCGCGGCGGGGTGATCATGGACGTGGTCACCGCCGAGCACGCGCGGATCGCCGAGGATGCCGGGGCCGTGGCGGTGATGGCCTTGGAGCGGGTGCCGGCGGACATCCGCGCTCACGGCGGCGTGGCCCGCATGAGCGACCCGACCATGATCGCCGAGATCATGGAGGCGGTGACCATCCCGGTCATGGCCAAGGTCCGCATCGGTCATTTCGCCGAGGCGCAGATCCTCGAAGCCCTGGGCGTCGACTTCATCGACGAAAGCGAAGTGCTGACCCCGGCCGATGAGTGCTACCACTGCGACAAGCACGCCTTCCGGGTGCCGTTCGTCTGCGGCTGCCGCGATCTCGGCGAGGCGCTGCGGCGGATCGGTGAAGGCGCGGCGATGATTCGCACCAAGGGCGAGGCCGGCAGCGGCAACGTGGTCGAGGCGGTGCGCCACATGCGGGCGGTGATGGACGGCATCCGGCGGCTGACCACCCTCACCCCGGAGCAGTACATGACCGAGGCCAAGAACCTGGGCGCGCCGTACGAGGTGCTCAAGGAAGTGGCCGACACCGGCAAGCTGCCGGTGCCGAACTTCTCGGCGGGCGGGATTGCCACCCCCGCCGACGCCAGCCTCATGCGCCAGCTCGGGGCCGAGGCCATCTTCGTCGGCTCGGGCATCTTCAAATCCGGCGACCCGGCCAAGCGGGCCAAGGCCATCGTCGACGCCTGCACCTACTACGACGATCCCAAGAAGGTGCTGGAAGTCAGCCGGGACCTCGGCGAGGCCATGGTCGGCATCAACATCAGCGACATCCCCGAACAGGAGCGGCTGGCGACGCGCGGGTGGTAGATGGACGAGGAACCAGGCGGCGGCACAGCCGGTCAACGCCCACCGTGGTGGCTGTGGTGGGTGGCGGCGGTCGTGCTGCTGGCCGTGTTCTGCTGGCAGCCGGGGCACTTCATCGCTCTGGTCCAGGCGCTGGCTGCGCTGGGGTTGGTGTTATGGCTGTTGTACGTCGTGGTACGCTACCCGGATCAGTGCAGGGAGTTGTTGCGGTCCATGCCGGGGCGTGTCTGGCGGTTTGAGACGCCTTGGGGAACGGGCACTTTGGGCACGCCGGAGCAGTTGAAAGGTATGGAGGAGCGCTACCGGCGTCTGACGGGTCTGCAGGAGCAGACCGGCGACGACTTGGCCGCCCAGGAGTGAGGGCAGGAGAGCACGATGGCGCAACAGACGAGCTGGCTGGAGCGGGTGAGAAAACTGCGCCACCCGGTTCCGGCCGTTGCGATCTCGATGGTCTACAACGAGATGGCGCTGGCGATCGGCTTGGCAGCACAGCGGGCAGGAGAGGCCACAGACGCGGACCCGACCGAGCTGATTGCACGCCTGGCGGAATCCAAGCAGGTCAGCAAGGATGCTGCGGAACTGTTCGCCGAGCTTCAGCGCTCCTACTACCGCGTCGCCGAACGCCTGGCCGAGCCAACGCCCGAGGAAGCAGGAGAATTTGAGCGGTACGCGCGCGCCGTCACCGACGCGGTTAGTGAAGTCGGTCACTGAGCCTTCACAAGCTGGCGCGGGCGCGCTGGAACGGATCCGGACGTGAGTGCAGGTGTGGTTGGCGTCCTCGCCCTTCAAGGCGACTTTCAGGAGCATCTCGAGATGCTCGACCGGCTCGGGGTCGAGGGACGGAACGTCCGTACCCCCGAGGAATTGGCCGCCTGTGACGGCGTCATCCTGCCGGGTGGGGAGAGTACCACCATCGGCAAACTGATGGTCCGCTACGGGCTCGACCAGGCCTTGCGCGAGTTCCACGCCACGGACAAACCCATATACGGCACCTGCGCGGGGGCAATCCTGCTGTGCGACGACGTGGTCGAAGCCGACGTGCACAACCTCGGTCTGCTCCACGCGCGGATCAGCCGCAACGCCTACGGCCGGCAGATCGACAGCTTCGAGACGGGCCTGGCCATCGCCGGCCTCACCGGCTCGGAGTACCACGCGGTGTTCATCCGCGCGCCGCGCTTCGTCGGCCTCGGCGAAGGGGTCGAGGTGCTGGCCTCGGTCGGCGATGAGCCGGTGATGGTCCGGCAGGGCAACATCCTGGCGTCCACCTTCCACCCCGAGCTGACCGACGATCCGCGGGTCCACCAGATGGTGGTCCAGATGGCCGCCGGAGAGCGGTGACGTCCCGGCCGGCCTAGCCAGCGGCCTGCTGCGCCGGGGTGGGGGTGACCGCGAGTAGCTCGTCAATCACCTGATCGGTGTCGATCCCGGCGGCCTCGCCCTCGAAGTTGAGGATCAAGCGATGCCGCAGGGCGTCGTGCGCCACGGTGCGGAGATCGTCCACCGAGACGTTGAACCGGCCGGCCAAAAGCGCTTCGACCTTGGCCGCCAGCAGCAACGCCTGCCCGCCGCGCGGGCTGGCGCCGAACCGGACGTAGTCGCGGACCGTCGTTGCCGGACAGTCAGGCAGCTCCGGGTGGCTGTTGACCACCAGCCGAATGGCGTAGTCGCGCACCGCCGGTTGGGCGTAGACCGCCTCGCGCACGGTCTGGCGGAGGAGCGAGACCTGCTCGCCGTCGAGGACCCGATCCAGCTCGCCGCTCTCGGCGCCGGTGGTCCGGTCGAGGATCTCGCCCAGCTCGGCGGCGGTGGGGAAGCCAACCTTCAGCTTCAGCAGGAACCGGTCGAGCTGCGCCTCGGGCAGCGGGTAGGTGCCCTCCAGGTCGATGGGGTTCTGAGTGGCCATGACCAGGTACGGCTCGGGCAGCGGCCAAGTCGTCCCGGCCACGGTGGCTTGGTGCTCCTGCATCGCCTCCAACAGCGCCGACTGCGTCTTGGGCGTGGCCCGGTTGATCTCGTCGGCGAGGACGATGTTGGCGAAGATGGGTCCGGGCGAGAACTCGAACCGGCGCCGGCCGGATTCGTCTTCGCCGATCAGGTTCGTGCCGATGATGTCGGCGGGCATCAGATCCGGGGTGAACTGGATGCGAGCGAAGGTCAACTGCACGACGCGGCTGAGAGTCCGGACGAGCAGCGTCTTGCCCAGCCCGGGCACCCCCTCGAGCAGCACATGGCCGCCGGCCAGCAGACCGATCAGCGCGCCCTTGACCACCGCGTCCTGGCCGACGATCACCCGGCCGATCTCGCTGGCGATCCGCCGGTACTGCTCCCGGAACCGCTCCGCGCGCTCGTCGACGCTCATGTCGCCGCCTTCCAGCCGCGGCATTGTAGCGCACCGCCGAAGCGCGCCGCAAGTCGCGTCGGCTCAGACATCTTTGCCGACGAATCTGGCCTTTGTTGACGCGAAGTTGAACGCCTCGGGCGCCGCCGCGCCCGCTGCCCGAATTCGTGCCGCCGATTCGCTCTGGGAGCGTAGTTGCGGGCCATGGCAGCAGTGTCGGGACGGCGGCTCGGCGGGCCTCGCAGGCGCCAAACCGGGGCGAAACGGCGGCGCGCGTTGACTTTCGCGACAACCACCACCAGAAGTCTGCCTTGAAACACGCGGCGGGGTGCGCTAAGAATCCATGAAGCTGTGGCTCGCCTCGGTCGCCGGACGGCTCATCACGCCGGGGAAGGGGGCGAGAGGTCGGGCGGCCCACCGGGCCGAGAGCGAAGGGAATCGGGATGGCAGTCGGGAAGGTCAAGTGGTTCAACGACCAGAAGGGCTATGGGTTCATCGAGCAAGGCGACGGCGGTCAGGACGTCTTCGTCCACTACTCGGTGATCGCCGCCAACGGCTACAAGACCCTGGCTGAAGGTCAAGAAGTCGAGTACGAGATCAGCGACGAGGGTCGCGGTCCCCGGGCCACATCGGTAGTGCCGCGCGGCTGAGGTCGCTCGCCGGCAGACGGCGGCTGAGCCGAGGCCAGCGTACGGCTAGAACCGGCGCCGCATCAGCTTGGCGAAGTTGAGGTGTGCATTCGGATCCTGCTCGTCGAAGTCCTCGACGATGCGGAGTTCCTCTTCGCACTCCCGCGCCTTGTGCTCCAGGAAGGCGATCACATCCGCCCGGGTCGCGTTCGGAAACCGGCCGATGACCGCGCGTGGCGATTCGGCGATGATGGTACCGTCCTCACGCTCGGTCAACTTGATGATCAACATGGCCCGCTCCAGCCAGAACGACCCACTCGCATGGTAGCACCGGGACCCCTGTTGTCAAGCCTGCAATGCCCGCGGATCGGTTGTCGCGCCGGCGGCCGTGAGGCCGGCAAGCCGCCTGGAGACCGGTTTGCACCACGCTCCGGCGAGTCGTCTACGGCGGTTGACGCCTGACCGCCGCCAGCGTACCATGACGGCGCGGCGCGGGCCGCTTATCGCTCCCTCGGAGGCCGACCCATGCCTGTCAGCGAGCCGCTCACCGAGCGGTTGTTTCCGGTCAGCGACCACGCCGACGACACCTCCCTCCAACGCGCTTTGGCCGAGTGCGGGATCGGCCTGACGCCCTACGAGGCGCGCCGTGTGGCCGAGCTGTTGGGCCGGAATCCGACCCTGACCGAGCTCCACCTGTTCAATGCCGAGTGGAGCGAGCACTGCAGCTACAAGTCGAGCCGGCCGACGCTCAAGGAGTTCTTGCCGACCGAGGGTCCGACGGTCATCCAGGGACCGCAGGAGGACGCCGGGATCCTGCTCTTGTGCGACACTCCCGACGGCGATCGGTGGGGCATCGTGATCGCGCACGAGAGCCACAACCATCCCAGCCAGGTGCTCCCGGTCGAAGGCGCGGCCACCGGCATCGGGGGCATCGTCCGCGACGTGGACTGCATGGGCGCCCACGTCATCGCCGCGGCCGATCCGCTCCGGTTCGGCGATCCGACCGGCAAGAACGGCGACCGGACCCGGTGGATCGTCTCCGGCGTGGTCGACGGCATCTGGCAGTACGCCAACGCGCTGGGCGTGCCGAACGTCGGCGGCGACGTCTTCTTCGACGCCGGGTACGACGACAACTGTCTGGTCAACGTGGTCGCGCTGGGCTTGGTCCGCGAGAGCCGAATCATCCACAGCGCCGTGCCCCAGGAGGCCCACGACGAGCCGTACGATCTGATTCTGGTCGGCAAGCCGACCGACGACAGCGGATTCGGCGGCGCCGCCTTCTCGTCGATGACCCTGGACGAGGAGGACGAGGCGTCCAACCGTGGCGCGGTGCAGGTGCCCGACCCGTTCCTCAAGAACGTGCTGCTGATGCACAAGGCCAACGAGGCGGTGCGCGAAGCGGCGCACGCGGCCGGGGTCAAGGTCGGGATGAAGGATCTGGGCGCCGCCGGGATCGCCTGCAGCACCTCCGAGTTGTGCGCCAGCGGCGGGTTCGGCGCGCGGATCGACCTCAGCCTGGTGCATGTCTCACTCGACCATCTTCTGGCCGAGGTGATCGCCGTGGCCGAGACGCAGGAGCGCTACGTCTGGGCCGTGCCGCGGCGGTTCACCCCGACCGTGCTGAAGATCTACAACGAGGACTGGGAGCTGCCGGCGGTCTACGAGGGCGCTCGGGCGACGGTCATCGGAGAGGTGCTGAGCGACCGCCGGTATCAGCTCCTGCACCGCGGGGAAACCGTTTGTGACGCCGCCATCGACGACGTGGTGGAGGGCATCCTCTACCAGCGCGAGGCCGCCGAGCGGACCTGGTTCGAGGCGGAGCCGACTCCGCGGCCGATGGACCGGATCGACGAGGCGCTCTTGCGGGTCCTGGCCAGTCCCAACGTCGCCTCGCGGGAATCGCTGTACCGGTTCTACGACACCGAGGTGCAGGGCCAGGCGGTGCTGCGCTCAGGCGAGGCCGACGCCGGGGTGCTGGCGCCGCTGCCGGGCGAGCCCTGGGGCGTGGCGCTGAGCGTCGACGGGAACCCGCGTTACGGCCGCATCTCTCCTTACTGGGGCGGGGTCAACGCGGTGGCGGAGGCCATGCGCAACGTGGCGGCCGTAGGCGCCACGCCGATCGGCATGACCGACTGCCTCAACTTCGGCAACCCCGAGGTCCCGACCGCGTTCTGGGAGTTCCGGGAGAGCGTGCGCGGGTTGGCCGAGGCGGCGCGGGGGCTGTGGCTGAAGGATCACCCGCACCAGCCTACGCCGTACGTTTCGGGCAACGTCAGTCTCTACAACCAGAGCGCGGCGGGGAACGCGGTGGCGCCGAGCCCCATCGTCGCCTGCGTCGGGGTGATCGACGACTGGAGCCGGTGCGTCTCGGTCCAGCTCAAAGAGGCCGGGCACGTCCTGATCCTGGCGGGTGCCCGGCGCGATGAGCTGGGCGGGTCGGCCTACTACCAGGTCGAGCACGGGTGCCACGGAGCCAACCTGCCGCGGCCCGACTTTGAGGTCGAGCGGAACCTGATCCACGGCGCCATCGACGCCATCGCCGGCGGCGCGGTGCGGAGCTGCCACGACATCAGCGAGGGCGGGTTGCTGGTGGCGCTGGCCGAGATGGCCATCGGTGGGTGGGGGCACGGCGCGCTGGGTGCGCGGCTCGACGCCGACGCCATCCCGTTCGCGGGTGAAGTCCCGCCGGCGCGGCGGATGGCGGCGACACTGTTCGGCGAGACCGGGGGGTTCGTGCTGGAGGTGCTCCCGGCCCGGGCCCAGGAAGTCCTGGCGGCATTCCACGGACGCGGGGTTGAGGCGGCGGTGGTCGGTGAGGTGGTCGCGGGAGTCGGGCTTCAGGTGACCGGAGAAGGCGGTTTCAGCCTGCCCCTGGAGCGGCTGCGCGAAGCATGGCTGGGCGGGCTGCCGAAGATCTTGGCGTAGCCGGGCGGCGGCCCGGTCCTCAGGAACGCGACGGAGTGGCGATGGGCGTCTGGCCCCGTGATGGTGAGTTGGTCTTGACCCGGACGGCGAAGCCGCGCGGGTCGCGCAACGCCTGGCGGACCGCGGCCGGGCCGAACGGCAGCACCAACTCCTGGCCCGGATACAGTGTCGCCGTGTCGAGGTCATTGATGTCTTGGAGCAGTTGGACCACCAGCCGTCGGTCGTACCGCGGGGCCTCGATCCGGCTGGCCAGGCCCCACAGCGTGTCGCCGGCGCGGACCAGGTGCCGCGTCCCGGCCGGCGCCGCCGGCGCTGTGCGCCGGGCTGCTCCGGCGGTCGGCAGGGCCAGCCCCACCGCCACCGCCGCTACCAGCCACCTGCCCAACCTGCGCTGCCGCCGCCTCATCGCTCGTCTCCGGTCTGCGAACGCCTGTTTGATTCGACAGCCGATGCGAACAGTTGTTTCGGGTCCGACCGAATCCGCGAACGGATTTTCGCCTACCCCGATCAACTCTCACCTTAAGGCGATTGTTCCCGCGCCGCGCGGTGGTGATCTTGTGGCTGGGTGTCCAATTGGTTGCGTGATCTTGTGACGGAGGGTGCGATGAAGGCTGACGGCCGGTCGCGCGTGGCGGTGGTGCAGTTCCCTGGGAGCAACTGCGAGGCGGAGACGGCGCGGGCGCTGGAGGCGGCCGGCTGTGCCGCCGAGGTGTTCCGCTGGAACCGCGACGCCGCCGAGCTGGACCGCTACGACGCGGTGGTGATCGGCGGCGGGTTCAGCTACCAGGACCGTGTTCGGGCCGGGGTGATCGCCGCCCACGAGCCGATCTGCGCCCGGCTGGTCGGCCTGGCCGGCGAGGGCCGGCCGATCCTGGGCATCTGCAACGGCGCGCAGGTGCTGGTCGAGACCGGGCTGGTGCCGGGGCTCGAGCCCGGCGCGGTGGAGGTGGCGCTGGCGCCCAACCTGATGACCCGCGAAGGCCGGGTGGTGCGGCGAGATTACTACTGCATCTGGTGCCACCTCGCGCTGGCCGTCGAGCCATCACGCTGCGCCTTCACCGGCGCGTTCGAGCCCGGCGCGGTGATCGCGCTGCCCATCGCCCACGGCGAGGGGCGGTTCGTCAGCCGGGAGCTGGGGCTGTTCGAGCAGTTGCTGGCCGACGGGCAGGTGGTCTGGCGGTACTGCGACCCGGCGGGCGAGGTCCACCAGGACTTCCCCATCAACCCCAACGGCTCGACCCTGGCTGCCGCCGGGCTGTGCAATCGGGAGGGCAACGTGCTGGCCTTGATGCCACACCCGGAGCGGGGCTCGTGGCTGCGGCAGGTGCCCCAGGACCTGCCCGGCGCCGACGGCGAGCGCAGGCGGCAAGCTTACGGCGAGGCCGCGGCGCTGTCCGGGCCGGGTCCCGGGCTGGCGGTGTTCCGGTCGCTGGCGGAGCGGCTGTCGGCCGTGACGGCGGCCTGACCGTGGCGCTCCCGCCACCGCCAGAGGGTCTGCGCGCCGTCGAGGACGACGACTTCCGCTGTGCCGACGGCCGGGTCCCGCGACGGCGGGTGCTGGCTTTCGGCGCGGTGCTGATGGTCTTGACGGCCCTGGCCTGGGCGCGCTGGGGTGGTGGCGAGGTGGGCGTGGCGGCAGTGGTGATTGCCGCCTGCGGGCTGACCGCGGCCTGGGCCGCGCAGCGCTTCTGCCTCCGTCGCGACCTGCCGGTGGTGATGACTCTGGCGGAGTCCGAAACGGAAGCGACCCGGCACGGGCCGGTGACCGACTGGCGCTTCGCCGCGCCGGTGCCGGAAAAGTTGGCGCGGTGCTCGGTCGGCCTGCGCTGGGCCGAGACCGCCGAGCCGGGCGACCGGGTGCCGGTACGCCTGCAGGAGACCGGGTTCGGGACGCTGGTGCTGCGGCTGGGCCGGCCGACGCCGGACGGCTGGCGGCTGGCGGCGCCGCAGCCGGCGTGGCCGGTGGCAGCGCAGTTGGACGCCTGCCTGGCGTTCGGAGTGCTGGTCCTGGTGACGGCGGCGGCGGTGGCGCCGAGCCGCTCGCTGAGCGGCGAGATCGTGGCCGCCGAGCAGCAGCCGTGGGAACTGGGGCCAGGGACCGAGCCGTGGCGGCTGACCGTCTCGCTATCCGGCCCGCCGCGCCGGGTGATGCTCACCTTGTCGCACGAGCGGTTCCTTGGGCTGCTCCCCGAGCGCGGCCGGCGGACTCTCGCCGCGCCGGGTCGGCTGCCGCCGGAGGAACGGGCGCGGGCGGTGGCGCAATACCTGCCGTTGGGCACCCGGGTCGTGCTGCGCGAGACACGGCTCGGGTCGGTCAAGACAACGTTCTACGTGGGGCCTGAGACATGAGCGAGTCGGTGGAGCTGTTGGTGACGCTGAAGATCCCGGACGTGACCGCGGTCACCGCCCGGCAGGCGTTGCAGCGTCGGATGGGATACGGCCAGGTGCTGGCCGATCTCCGCCGCGCCGATTGGTGGCGGCTGGAGCTTGACGTGCCCGGCCCCGCCGCCGCCCTGGCGCTGGGGCGCGAGCTGGCGGAGCAGACCAACTGCTTCGTGAACCCCAACAAGCACGTCTACGAGTGCGTGGCCCGGGTGACCCCGCCGCCGGCCGGCGACGGCGCCCGCGCGGTGTGCGTGCTGACCGGCTTCCGCGACGAGGCGCTGGCCGAGCTCACCGCCCAGGCGCTCCGGGGCCGGCTCGGCTACGGCGAGCGCATCGCCGGGCTGGAGCACGGCACGTTGTGGACGCTCACCCTGAACGAGCCCGACGCCGCCCGGGCGCGCGAGTTGGCCGAGCGCATGACCCTCTCCGACCGCCGCGACAGCGGGCTGCTGGCCAACCCGCATTCGATGTGGTGGCGGCTGGTGGAGTGACCCGGTTCCGGCGGCGATGAGGAGCTTGACGTGACCCCCGGCGAATTGGACTTCGTGTTGGGCGGCGATCGGTCGCTGTGGGCTGACCTGCGGACCGTCGCGCCGGGACCCGCCGGGTCGCTGCCGCTGACCGCCGACATGCTCCGGCACCGGCCCAGCGGCGACCTGTTCGGGTGGACGCAGAACGCCGGGATGGGCCTCGACCCGGCCCGGCTCGGCGCGCCGGAGGTGCTCATCCTGTCCACCGCCGGCGGGCTGCGCGACGCCGACGGGCAGCCGATCGCGCTGGGCTACCATACCGGGCATTGGGAGGTGGCGCTCCAAGTCGAGGCCGCGGCGCGGGAGGTGACCGGGCTGGGTGGCATCCCCTTCGCCGGCGCCTGCTCCGACCCGTGCGACGGCCGGTCCCAGGGCACCACCGCGATGATGGATTCGCTGGCCTACCGCAACGACGCCGCGACCATCTTCCGCCGGTTGATCCGTTCGTTGCCCACCCGGTCGGCGGTGATCGGCGTGGCCACCTGCGACAAGGGCCTGCCGGCGATGATGATCGCCCTGGCCGGCTCGACCGACCTGCCGGTGGTGCTGGTGCCCGGCGGCGTCACGCTGCCGGCCGCCGACGCCGAGGACGCCGGCACGGTGCAGAGCATCGGCGCGCGGTTCAGCCAGGGCGAACTGGAGCTGGAGGAGGCTCAGGTGCTGGGCTGCCGAGCCTGCGGCACGCCCGGCGGCGGGTGTCAGTTCCTGGGCACCGCCGCCAGCTCGCAGGTGGTGGCCGAGGCGCTGGGCCTGGCCCTGACCCACTCCGCCCTGGCGCCGTCGGGCTCGGGGTTGTGGTTGGAGACGGCCCGCTCCGCCGCGCGGGCGGTGGCGCGCCAGCGGCAACTCGGCCTGACCGCGCGGGACATCGTCACCCCGGCGGCGGTGCGCAACGCGATGGTCGTCCACGCCGCCTTCGGCGGCAGCACCAACCTGCTCCTGCACCTCCCGGCGGTGGCCTACGCCGCCGGACTGCCGCGGCCCACGGTCGCCGATTGGGTGGCCGTCAACCGCGCCGTGCCGCGGCTGGTCGACGCGCTGCCCAACGGGCCGGTCGGTCATCCCACGGTGCGCGTCTACCTGGCCGGCGGGGTGCCCGAGGTGATGCTCCACCTGCGCGACCTGGAGCTGCTCGATGTGGATGCCATGACCGCCGCCGGCGAGACGCTGGGATGCTGCCTGGCGGCCTGGGAGGCGAGCGCGCGGCGAACGGCTCTGCGGCAGCGGTTGCGCGAGCTGGACGGGATCGATCCCGACGAAGTGATCTTCTCGCCGGACGCCGCGCGTGAGCGGGGGCTGACCAGCACGGTGGTCTTCCCGTTGGGCAACCTGGCGCCCGAAGGGTCGGTGATCAAGGCCACGGCCATCGACCCGGCCGTGGTCGACGCCGACGGCGTCTTCCGGCACCGCGGGCCGGCCCGCGTGTTCGTCACCGAGCGCGATGCCATCGAGGCGGTCAAGGCCGGGCGGATCAAGGCTCACGACGTGATGGTCCTGTGCAGCCGCGGGCCGCTGGGCTCGGGCATGGAGGAGACGGCGCAGCTTACCATCGCGCTCAAGAACCTGCCCATCGGCAAGCACGTGGCGCTGCTCACCGACGCGCGCTTCAGCGGGGTCAGCACCGGTGCCTGCATCGGCCACATCGGCCCCGAGGCGCTGGCCGGCGGGCCGCTCGGCAAGCTGCTCGACGACGACGTGATCGCCATCGAGATCGACCGGGTCGGGCTGCACGGGACCATCGACCTGATCGGCCACGGCGAGCAGGTCCGTGACGCGGCGTGGGGCCAGGCGGAGTTGGAGCGCCGGTCGCCTAGGCCGGACCTTGCGCCCGATACCGACCTGCCACCGGAGACCCGGCTGTGGGCGGCGCTGCAGGCGGTCGGTGGCGGCACCTGGGGCGGCTGCGTCTACGACGTCGAGGCGATCGTCACCCGGCTTGCCGGCGGGTGAGAGACGGACCGCTCAGCGCACCCCGCCGGCGCGCAGCTCCTCCAGAGCCTTGGACAGATAGGACTCCAGCCCCTTCACCGGCGGCGAAGGCCAGTTGTACTCGCGGAAACTGCCCGACTCGTAGCCGCCTTGGGCCAACTGCTCGGAGTTGACCAGGTACAGGCCGGTCCCATTGCAGTAGCCCATCGGGAACGTCACCCCGTCGCCGTAGAAGGCCTCCACCTGGTGACCCAGCGGCGAGCAGGCCTCGCCCTCGATGCCGACCAGGCGCAGGCCGTCGCCGAGTTGGATGCCTTGCACCGTGAGCGGGACGGCGGTCGGCAGCGGCAGCCCGCGGTCGAGCCGCTCGATCTGCCAGCGGATCGAGCACTGATAGAGATCCTGGCAATACACCGCCGGATCGTCGCTGGTCAGTTGCGCTACGTACCCGGCGCGGTCTACCGGCGGCTCCAGCTCCCAGTACATCTCCACGGCGTGCGTGCGGACGCGCGGCGCGACCGGTCGCAGCCGGCCCAGCGCGTCGACCACTTGGGCGGCCAGCACCTCGCCGGTCTCGCGCACCGCGGGGTAGTCCGGGTTGTGGAACTTGCCGTCGGCGCACTGCGTCCGCGGCTTGCTGTCGCCGCCCACGCCCTGTAGGAACATGGCGCAGGCGGCGCCCAGGTGCTCGTCGAGGCAGTCGCACGCCACGCCGGGGTACTCGGCCGAGATGGCGAAGCCGTAGTAGATGGTGGGGTGGGTGGAGAGCGAGAACAGGCAGGCGATGGGCTGCCCGTCCCGGCCGCTGACCAGACACACCGGCACCTTGTCGTAGACCGGCCCGTCCGGATTGGGGCCGAAGGTGCAGCGGCCGTCCGGGCCGATGGCGCGGCGGCTGAGCGGCAGGTCGGACCGGCCGACGGCCGCCGACAAGGTGGCCTCGCGGCGGGCCTCCCAGGCGGCCAGCACCGCCTCTACGGTCACGTCACAGAGCGTCTCCGCGTACAGCCGGTCGTGCGGCCGGAAGGTGCCGAAGCCGTAGTCCCCGGCGTCGGGCCCGGCATGGTTGTGGGAGGCATTGAGCAAGATCTGGCGCGGCAGGAGGTCCAGGTGCCGCGCGATGGCGGCCCGGAACCGATCGACATTGGCCCGGCCCAGGAACAGCAGATCGTAGGCCAGGACCACGGCCGCTTCGCCCTCGGCCTCCACGTACAGGGCGCGAACGTAGACGTCGTCGTGGATGCTCTCGCAGCCGTGGTCGATGTCCCGGTTGCCCCATCCCGACATGCTCGTGCCCACCGGCGGCGTGATGCGACGCTTGGCGAATCCGGCCTCCATGACGACTCTCCCAGCGGGCGATGGTTGCCCGCTGACCGTTGGATTCCTCCGTCGCGGGCTGGCCGCCTTGACGTTGCCGCCACGCTGCGCCTAGAATCCTCGGCACTCACATGCAAGCGCCATCCGAAGGACTTTACGCGGAGCGGAGCAGCCCGTTCATCGCGGTGCCCCTGGTGGTCCTGGTGGCCATCGTGGTCGCCGCCTCCGGGTTCATGGTCCTGGGCGCCATCGAGCACCAGGACTGGAGCTTCCTGGACTGCGTCTACTTCACGGTGATCAGTCTGACCACCGTCGGCTACGGCGAGACCCTGCCGAACTTCGACCAGTTCGTGGCCACGCGCATTTACACCATGGTCGTGCTGGTGTTGGGCTACGGGGTGATGGTCTGGGCCTTTTCCAGCATCATCGCGATGTTCGTGGAAGGTCGTTTCAGTGAGGTGCTGGGCCGGAGGCGGATGATGCGCGAGATTGACCAGCTTCGGGGACACTACATCCTGTGCGGGGTCGGGGAGACCGGGATCCACGTGCTGGAGGAGATGACCCAGACACGACGCGATGTGGTGGTGATCGAGCGCAGTCGCGACCGGCTGGCCGCCGCCGTTCGTGATCGGGCCGAGCATTGCTGGTTCCTCGACGGCGATGCCGAGAGCGAAGAGATCCTGCGCGCCGCCGGGATCGAACGCGCGGCCGGGTTCGTGGCCTGCCTGGCCGAGGACAAGGACAACGTCTACCTGGTCCTGACCGCCCGGCAGTTGAACCCCCAGCTACGCATCGTCGCCCGGGCCATCCACCTGGATTCAAGGGCCAAACTGCTCCGCGCCGGGGCCAACGCGGTCATCTCGCCGAACGCCATCGGCGGTTTGCGGATGGCCTCCGAGATGATGCGGCCGACGGTGACCACCTTCCTTGACCTGATGCTGCGCGATCGGGACAACGTCATCCGGATCGAGGAAGTCAGCGTCCCGGAGGGGTCGCGCGTGACCGGCAAGTCCATCGGGCAGGTGGACATCCGGAACCGCACCGGGCTGTCCATCCTGGCCACCACGGATCACACCACCGGCGAGTTCCACTACAACCCGACGCCCGACGAGGAGCTTCACCCCGGCATGACCTTGGTGGTGCTGGGCAACATCGACGACGTGGTCAAGCTGCGGGACCTGGTCAAGCCCTGACGGACTAGTGGACGCAGTGGACGCGGTGGACGGAGTGGACACCGCCCGCCATCAAGCCCCGTGACCGCACCGCCTACTGCCCACTGCCTACTGCCTACTGCCCACTGCCTGCCGTTCCGGGTGGCTTCGGCTTGGCGACCGGCTCGCCGACTTCGTTGCCGCCGGTGGTGGGCGCGGCTTCCGGGGCGGTGGGCATGGCCGTGCCGGCCGCCGCCGGCTCCGGGCCGATGGCCGGCTCCGTGACGGGCTCCGCCGCGGGCGTGGCGCCGGGCTCGCCTGCTGGCGTGGCCGGCTCGGCGACCACCGCCGCGCCGGGCTCGGGCTGGATCTCCTCGATCCCCGAGTCCGACAGCGCGGCGATGTCCACGCGCCGTGAGTTGGTGATCATCAGCGCCGCGCGGACCGTGCCGTCGGGCAGGTTGGCGACCGAATCGAGGCGGTACGGCTGAGTCGGGGTGAGGGCCACCGGCGCCGTGCGCGCCAGTTCCTGCCCCGCCTCGTTGTAGAACACGATCTGCGCGTGCCCGGTGTAGAAGGTGCCGAAGACCCCGCTCAGCTTGACCGTGTCGCCCAGCTTGACCGCCTTCAGCGGCGTGTTGACCACCCCGGCCAGGGAGGCCGAGACGATGGGCAGTGGGCAGGTGGTCGCGCCGTAGGTCACGGTAAGGGTCAGGTCGCCGTTCGGCTCGACCTCGCGCAGCGGCGAGCGGAGCCCCATCTGAACGTACGACTCGGCCTCGCCCGGGGCTGTGTAGAGCGTGCTGGTAACGCCGCCCTCGGCGTACGTGCCCCGCGGATCGAGCGTCGCCAGTTTGACCAGCAGCGTCTCATTGCGCCGGTCGGCGTAGGCCACCCACCCGCGCAGGTCGTCGCTGCCGACCATGCCCTCCTGACCCAGGTACTCGAGCCGGAACAGCCCCTTCTCCGGGTAATACTGGTCGCTGGTCTGGGTGCCCAGCATGGCCACGTAGCCCAGGTGGTGGCGGCTGGCCGGGCTCAGCGGCAGGAACATCTGCACGTCCTTGGTGAACGTCTCGCCGGGGGTCAGCGCGCCGGGATGCTGGGAGACGTCCTCCAGGCACCAGGCCCGGGTGCGGGCGCCGGTGTTGGTCAGCCGGCTGACCACCCGGATGACCGTGCTGCCGCGAAACAGGGTGATGGTCTTGGCCAGCTTCACACCCAACGTCTCGTCGGGCGGGCTGAGCAGCTCGACCTCGGCGGTGTCGCCGTCGGTGCGGGTGATCTTCGGCTCGTACCCGCCCAGGTCGAGCGCCTCGGGCGGTGGCCAGGGCTGGCTCCAGTGACTCCGCGGGCCGGGCCAGACCGTCTGTCCGCCGTAGTTGCGGTACTTCTCGCTGGTCTGCGAGGGGATGTAGCGGAGCGGTTCGGCCTCCGCGGCGTGCGCCACCGGCTCGGCGGCCACCTCGCCGGACTCCGGCATGTCGGGCTTCGCCTCGGTCTCGCCGATGCCGGTGGTGCCTTCAGCGTGGCCGGTACCCTCTGCGGCCGCCGGCTCACCGGCCACGGGCGCCGACTCGGCGGGTTTGGCCGGCTCGCCGGCGGTCTCCACGGGATGCAGCCGGCCGGTCCGCGAGCGCAGCCCGCCGCCCGGGACGTCGACCGTCGGCTCGGCCCGCTCGGGCGCCGGCTCGGTCAGGTTCGGGCCCTGGTCCTCGGCGCGGCTCAACTCCTCGTTGGGCTGGTCGGTGGCGGCCGGCTCGGACGGCGTCTGCTCGGCGCCGCCGGTGCCCGGCACCCACGGCTGCCGCTGGCTCTCCTCCGCGCCCGGGGTGTGGCCGTAGAGCTTCGGGTTGGCGTAGACCAGCGAGCGGCCGTTGAACTCGTAGCCGAGAGTGCGCCCGCCCAGCCGGGGGACGAGTTGGACGCTGACCAGCCCGTTGCGCAGCTCGACGCTCTCCCAATCGTGCCAGGTGGACTTCAGGGCCACGACCTCCTTGGTCTCGGACTCCTTCAGCCCCTCTTTATCTTCCTTGGTGTCGTCGCCGCAGCCGTACAGGCCGAACAGCAGGACCGCCGCCACCGCCCATGCTCGCCGCGTCATGTCCGTCTCCAGTCCCCGCTGACAGTATAGTAGCCGCGCCGGGCCAAGGCTATTCCACCACCCTGGCGATCAGGCCCTTGAGGTACCGGCCCTCGGGGAACGAGGCCAGCACCGGGTGGTCCGCCGGCTGACCCAGCGTCTCCAGGATCTGCACCTCGCGCCGCGCCCCTGTCGCGGCGTCGGCCACCAGCCGCCAGAAGAGCTCCGGATCGACTGCCCCGGAGCAGGAGAAGGTGGCCAGGATGCCGCCCGGCGCCAGCAGCCGCAGCGCCGCCTGGTTGAGTCCCGCGTAGCCCCGCTGGGCCGCCTCGAGCTGCCGCCGCGTGGCGGCGAACTTGGGCGGGTCGAGGACGATCAGATCGAACTCGCCGCCCTCCACCTGGTACTGCTTCAGCGCTTTGAACACGTCGGCGCACTGATACTCCTGCCCGTCGGCATAGCCGTTCCGCTCGAGGTTGGCGCGGCACAGCTCCAGGGCCGGCGCCGAGCCGTCGAGGTGGGTCACCTGGGCCGCCCCGGCGCGGGCGGCGTAGAGCCCGAACCCGCCGGTGTAGGCGAAGGCGTTGAGCACCCGCTGGCCGGCGCAGTACCGCGCCACCGCCGCGCGGTTCTCGCGCTGGTCCAGGTAACAGCCCGTCTTGTGGCCGCCGGCCAGGTCCACCTCAAACTCCAAGCCGTGCTCGCGGACGACCACCCGCTCGGGCACCGGCTCGCCAGCCATCCAACCGACCTGGGGCGACAGACCTTCATTGCGCCGGCGATCCTCGCTGTCGCTCCGCTCGTGGATCCCGCGCGCACCCAGCTCGCCCAGCGCGGCCACGATGGGCTCGCGCCAGACCTCCATCCCGGTGGTCAGGATCTGCACCACCAGCCACTCGCCGTAGCGATCGACGATCAGGCCGGGCAGCCGGTCGGCCTCGGCGAAGATCACCCGCCAGGCGGTGGTCTCGGCGTCCATCCGGCGGCCTGCAGCCGCCTGGGCCACCCGGCGGCGGATCAGCTCGGCGTCCACCGGCTCGTCGGCGAAGGTCAGGATGCGGACCACGATCCGCGAGGCGTCGTTGTAGCTGCCGCGGGCCAGTAACGCGCCCCGGTGATCGACCAGCTCGACCACGCAGCCGGCCGGCAGGTTCTTGGGCGGGTTGCGCAGCGCGCCGTCGAACAACCAGGGATGCCGTTGGTCGACCGACCGTTGCCGCTCCCGTTTGACATCCAGCCGCGGCGGCTCACCGAGCGGGTAGGGGTCCATCTAGCCGCCGACGGAGCCGGGGCCCTGGCTGCTGATGGCGCCGTCGGCCGGCCGGGGCTGGGGGACATCGGTCAACGGTCTGGGGAGATCGGCTTCCGTGCGGTACCGCCCGTCGGGGTCGATCCGCCCGATGGCCTGCAGCGCGTAGAGGTTGCCGGGCTGGATGGCCAACAGCTTGCGGTAGGTCACCGCCGCCTCGGGGAAGTTGCGGGAGACTTCCAGGCAGTACGCCAGCCAGAGGGTCGACAGGTGCTCCGGTCCGCGCTGCCGCGCCAGGGCCCGGGCGTCTTCCAGCGCCGCCGCAAGGTAGCCCTGCTGGATGAGCTGCCAGCCGACCGCGATGCGCTGGCGGGTCTGCTCATCGTCGGGTCGCGGGAGCGGCGCCGCGCCCTCGGCGACAGTGGCCGGCGTCGCCTCGGCGGGCGCCGCGCCATCCTCCTTGACCGGCTCGGCGGCGGCCTTCTCCTCGGCCAGCTTCTTGGCCATGTCCTTGGCCGCACCGATGGCCGGGGCGCCGACGTTGGGCTCGCTCTCGGAGGAGTCGAAACGCTTGACCACCTGCGCGTCGGGATCGAGCACCAGCACCGTCGCGCCGGTGCCCGCGCCGTACTTCCGGGCCACCTTCCGGCCGGCGTCGTGGGCCACCGGGATGGTTAGCGCGTTCTCCTTGACCAGCGCCTTGACGGTCTCGACCACGGCGGCGCTGGTGACGAACACCAGCATCTTGACCGACAGTTCGTCCAGCGCGGCCTGGCTCTGCTGAAGGTAGGCCAGCGCCCGCGCGCCTTCCTGGGAGCGGGCATCGACGAAGGCCACCACGGCGCCGCCGGGAGCGACCAGCTTGGCCAGGTTGAGGGCCGGGCCGTTGACCGGATGGGCCGCGAACGACGGCGCCGGCAGCCCTTCTTGCGCCCCGGCTTCGAGCTCGGCGGCCCCGGCCGGCATCACCGCCAGCAGGAGCCACGCCAGCCGCCACATTGCCTTCTCCCTGCCGCGGCCGGGCTCAGGCCGTGCCGCCGCGCCGGAATTCCTTCTCGATCAGTTGCACGAATTCCTCGTTCGATTCGGTGTTGCGGATCCGATCGAGCAGCAACTGCGCGGCTTCCTCGACTTCCAGGGCGCCCAGCACGCGGCGCAGGAAGTAGTTGGCCTTGAGCGAGTCACGGTCCAGCAGCAGCTCGTGGTGGCGCGTGCTCGACCCGGCCACGTTGACCGCCGGGAAGATCCCGCGCTCGGCCAGCGAGCGGTCGAGCCGCAGCTCCATGTTGCCGGTGGCCTTGAACTCCTCGAAGATATAGTCGTCCATGCGCGAGCCGGTATCGACCAGGATGGTGGCGATGATGGTCAGGCTGCCGCCGTCCTCGACCCGCCGGGCGGCGCCGAAGAAGTGCTTCGGCTCGTACAGCGCCGCCGGGTCGAACCCACCGGTTTGCGTTCTGCCGCTGGGCGGCACGGTCAGGTTCGAGGCCCGGGCGTAGCGGGTCAGGCTGTCGAGCAGCAGGACCACGTCCTCGCCGTGCTCCAGCAGCCGCCGGGCGCGCTCCAGCGCCAGATTGGCCAGCCGCATGTGGTTCTCGGGCTTCTGGTCGAAGGTCGAGGCGATCACGTCGCCGTCGACGCTGCGCTGGATGTCGGTCACCTCTTCCGGCCGCTCGTCGATCAACAGCACCATCAGGTGCACGTCCGGGTAGTTGACCATCAGGCTCTGGGCGATCTGTTTGAGCAAGGTGGTCTTGCCGGCCTTGGGCGGGGCGACGATCATGCCGCGCTGGCCTCGGCCGATGGGACAGAGCAGATCGCACACCCGCATCGCCACGTCGCTGGCCTTGGTCTCCAGGTCGTACCGCGGCTGCGGGTAGATCGGCGTCATCTCCTGGTAGCTGGGACGGTTGCGCCCGGCCTCCGGATTGTGCATGTTGAGCGCTTCGATGTGCAGCAGGCTGTAGTAGCGCTCACTGTCCTTGGGCGGACGCACCTGGCCGGCGATCATGTCTCCGGTGCGCAGCCCGAACCGCTTGATCTGGGACTGCGACACATAGACGTCGTCCGGGCTCTGCGAGTAGCCGGCGATGCGCAGGAAGCCGAATCCGTCCGGCAGAACCTCGAGCAAACCGCTGCGGAAGATCAGGCCGCGCTTCTCGGTCTGCGTCTTGAGGATCTCGTAGATCAGATTGGACTTCTTGAGCTGCGTGTGACCCGGCACCCCGAGCTCGTTGGCGATCTCCTGCAGCTCCTGCAGGGTCTGAGCCTCCAGGCCGTTCAGGTCCCAGGTTTTCTTGGCGGTTTCGATCTGTCCCACGGATGCCCTCTCTCAGCGGCGACGGCCGTTTATGGTGAGCCGCCGTCCCTTCGTTCCAGCCGCCCGGCACAGGCCGTCGGCGGCTTCACTTGCCTAGCCATACACCGACCGGCGCAGCACTCCGACATATGGCAGATTGCGGAAGCGCTGCGCGTAATCGAGACCGTACCCGACGACGAACTCGTCGGGGATATCAATGCCCAGATACTCGACGTCGACACGCACGCGTCGGCGCGAGGGTTTGTTGAGCAGCGCGCAGGTCACCAGACTGGCCGGGGACTGCGCCCGCAACGCTTCCTGCAGCCGGGCCAGCGTCTCGCCGGTGTCGACGATGTCCTCGACCAGGATCACCTCCCGGCCGCGGATGTCCAGCGAGAGCTGCTTCGACCACTTGACCTCGCCCGAGCTGACCGACGACAGGCCGTAGCTCGAGACGCTGACGAAATCCAGCGTCAGCGGCAGCCGGAGCCGTCGGACCAGGTCAGCGCAGAAGATGGCCGCGCCGGTCAGCGCGCCGACCACCACCGGTTCGCGGCCGGCGAAGTCCTGCTCCAGCCGGGCGGCCAGCTCACCAACCAGTCCGGCGAGCTCGTCCTCCGCGAGCAGGACCCGCTCGATCTCCGCCGGCAGGGTGTCGGTGATCATGGCTACTCCCACTCGATGGTCGCCGGCGGCTTCGAGCTCAGGTCGTACAAACACCGGTTGACGCCCCGCACCTCGTTGACGATCCGCGTGGCGATGCGCTCCAGGACCTCGACCGGCAGACGCGCCGGGCTGGCGGTCATGAAATCGTCGGTGGTCACCGCGCGGACGATGATCGGGTGGGCGTATGTCCGCGCGTCGCCCATCACGCCGACCGACCGGACCGGCGCCAGGACCGTGAAGAACTGGGCGATCTGCCGCTCGATGCCGGCCGCGGCGACCTCGTGGCGCAGGATGCGGTCGGACTCGCGGACCATCCGCAGCCGGTCCTCGGTCACCTCGCCCAGTACGCGCACGGCCAGGCCGGGACCCGGAAACGGCTGGCGCCAGACCAGCGACGACGGCAGGCCCAGCTCCTCGCCGACCCGGCGGACCTCGTCCTTGAACAGCCAGCGCAGCGGCTCGACCAGCGCGAAGCCCAGTTCCTCCGGGAGCCCACCCACGTTATGGTGCGACTTGATGGTTGCCGCCGAGTGCGAGCCGCTCTCGATCACGTCGGGGTAGATGGTCCCCTGGGCGAGAAACTCGAAGCTGCCGGCGTGGCTTTGCGCCTCGGTGAACGCGGTGATGAACTCGCGGCCGATGATCTTCCGCTTCTGCTCGGGATCGTCCACCCCGGCCAGTGCCTTGAGGAACCGCTCGCGGGCATCGACGGTGATCAGCTCCAACCCGGAGTAGTGCCCGAAGGTGGCCCTCACCTCGTCCGCTTCATCGGCCCGGAGCAGACCGTGATCGACGAAGATGCAGGTCAACTGCCCGCCGACCGCCTTGCCCACCAGCGCGGCCATGACCGCCGAGTCGACGCCGCCGCTGAGGGCGCACAGGACCCGGCCGTCGCCGACCTGCTCGCGGATCCGGCCGACCGCGCCGTCGATGAACGAGCCCAGGGTCCAGTCGCTGCCGCAGCCGCAGACGTCGTGGACGAAGTTGGCCAGCAGCCGCGGGCCGTCGGGGGTGTGGGTGACCTCGGGGTGGAACTGCACTCCGTACATCCGCCGCCGCGGATCGCCGGCCGCGGCCACCGGACAGGTGTCGGTGGAGGCCAGCACCGCGAAGCCGTCGGGCAGCTTCCGGACCGTGTCGCCGTGGCTCATCCAGACCGGCATCCGCGCCGGCAGCCCAACGCTCAGCGGTGAACCGTTGCGCCAGGCGATGGCCGCGGCGCCGTACTCGCGCCGCCCCTCGCCGGCGACCTCGCCGCCGAGCTGGTGGGCCATGAGCTGCAACCCGTAGCAGATCCCCAGCATGGGCAGGCCCAGTTCGAACAGACCTGGCGCGCAAGACGGGGCGCCAGGCTCGTAGACGCTGGCCGGCCCGCCGCTGAGGATCAGCCCACGCGGCGCCCGCGCGGCGACCTCCGCGGCGCTGATGTCGCCGGGGACTATCTCCGCGTAGACCTGCTGCTCGCGCACCTTGCGCGCGATGAGATGGCTGTACTGCGCGCCGTAGTCAAGCACCAGCACGCGGTCTGAGGGGATCGGCTGCGCGCTGCTCAAGCCCGCGCTCCTTCTAGCTGCCCCGCAGGAGATCGCTAACGTTGCGAGACCGCACGTCTCGGCCCACCGGTTCAGGGTACTGGGGAACGTTTCGGAAAGCGACGCCGGGAGCGCCGCGCCCGGTCGATCACTAATACCACGCTCCACGCCGGAAGTCAACCTCTTGTTGGGGCTGGCCGTAAACGGGATGTTGCCGTCCCCCCACGCCCTACGGCCGGCGCTGGACCACGCAGCCCACCTGCTTGGGTCCCAGCTCCATCGCCAACGCCGCCAGGCCGTCGGTCACCTGGGGCGTCAGCTTTGCGCCGGACCAGGCGTCCTGGTACCCCGCGCCAGCGGCGTGCCGCACGCGCAACAGCACGCCTCTGACCGTCCGGCCGTTGGCGTTGTACAGCGTCCAGACGGTCTCGGCGCCGCCGGCGAAGCGGTTGGCGAACACCCCCGGCTGCTCGGTCGGCACCAGCGGCTCCACCTCGCGCGAGGAGAAGGCCTCGCGGTGCTCGCACAGGACCTGCACCGCCCGGCGCTGGAGCGCCATGGCCGCTTCGTCGTAGCTGGGCAGGTTC
>JAANMV010001341.1_pt1 | contig 27284 bp, 26 predicted proteins | sample 7279661 | NCBI WGS metagenome assembly JAANMV01 (sample SAMN14094540, study PRJNA606508) | bioreactor metagenome | isolation source: A lab-scale SPAN reactor treating ammonium-rich wastewater day 121 | place: Ireland: Galway | collected 2017-05-16
GCGGCTCGCCGGTGTTCGTTTCCAGCGTGAACTCCGCACTGGCGTCCAGGGCCGCGCGGGTCAGGGGCAGGACGTAACTCATGCCGCGGTCCGCGCCGTAGTAACTCAGGCCCGTGAACTCGTCCAGCACGTCCTCCGGAATGGGGCCCTTGCCGGTCCGGAAGTGCGCGTCCTTGCGGTCCCGGAATTCCTGCACGTCCTCGCAGTACCCCATCAGAAGTCCACCTTCAGCACGTGCCCGGCGTACTCGACCACGTCGCCGCGCCGCAGCTTCTTGCGCCGGCGCGTCTCCACCTCGCCGTTCAGGCGGACCTCGCCGCCCTGCACGCGGAATTTCGCCTCGCCGCCGGTTTCCACCACGCCGCGCAGTTTCAGGAAGTCCTGAAGGTCGATGGTGTCCTGCACGTCCCCGCGTTCCTCCTGCGGGGCCGGCCGCACCGTGCCCGCCGCCCGCCTTGCTCGTCCCGTCATGCCCGCCAGTGTACGCGCGCCCCCGCCCCGCGACTGTTCCCGCGCGGGTGGCGCGGCGCCCCCGGGGAACAGAAGCAGGCGGCCTGCAGTGACCGCGGGCCGCCTGCACCGGAGGGCTCAGAGCTTCGCGCCCACCTGTTTCAGCAGGTTCACCGTCTCGATCATGGCCAGCACCGCCTCGCCGCCCTTGTTCCCGGCCTTGATGCCCGCGCGGTTCAGGGCCTGCTCCACGGTGTCGGTGGTGAGCACCCCGAACGCGATGGGCACGCCGGTGTGCAGCGACGAGTTCAGGATGCCGTTCGCGGCGCCGCCCGCCACGAAATCGTAGTGGTCGGTGTCGCCTTTGATCACGGCGCCCAGGCACACCACCGCGTCGTACCGGCCGGTCTCCGCGAGCCGGCGGGCGATCAGGGGCACCTCGAAGGACCCGGGCGCCACGAAGTGGTCCAGGTTGGCGGTGTCGCCGCCGTGCTGCACGAATGCCAGCTCAGCACCCTCGACGAGGCGGTCCACGATCAGGTGGTTCCAGCGGGTGCTGACGACGGCGAATTTCAGGTCGGTGGCGAGCAGGTGGGCTTCGATACGGTTCATCTGGTTCTCCTTGGGATCAGGGCTGAGATCAGAGCGGGCCGTGGGGTCACAGGTGCCCCATGCGGTCACGTTTCGTCTGCAGGTACGCGGCGTTCTCGTGCGTGTGGCCCACGTGCAGCGGCACGCGCTCCACGACGTTCAGGCCGAAGCCGCTCAGGCTGTGCAGTTTCAGGGGGTTGTTGGTCATGATGCGCAGGTCCCGCGCGCCCAGCAGGTGCAGCATCTGCGCGCCGATCCCGAAATCGCGGGCGTCGGCCGGCAGGCCCAGTTTCAGGTTGGCGTCCACGGTGTCCGCCCCCTGGTCCTGCAGGGCGTACGCGCGGATCTTGTTCAGCAGCCCGATGCCGCGGCCCTCCTGGCGCAGGTAGATCACGGCCCCGCGGCCCTCCTGCGCGATGGCCTGCATGGCGGCGTCCAGCTGCGGGCCGCAGTCGCACTTCAGGCTGTGGAAGGCGTCCCCGGTCAGGCACTCGCTGTGCACCCGCACCAGCAGCGGCTCGGGCGTCACCTCGCCCATCACCAGGGCCACGTGCTCGGCGCCGCTCAGGGTGTCCTGAAAGCCCACCAGCCGGAACTCCCCGAAGCGGGTCGGGAGCCGCGCCTCGGCGGCGACCTCCATGAAGGGGTCGTGTTCCAGGCGGTAGGCGATCAGGTCCGCGATGCTGCCCACCTTCAGCCCGTGCTTCTCCGCGAAGATCAGCAGGTCCGGCAGGCGCGACATCTCGCCCGAGTCCCCCATGATCTCGCAGATCACGCCCAGCGGCGCGAACCCCGCCAGCCGCGCCAGGTCGCAGCCGGCCTCGGTGTGCCCGGCGCGGCGCAGCACCCCGCCCGGCCGCGCCACCAGCGGGAAGATGTGCCCGGGCCGGCGGAACTCGTCCGGCGTGGCGTCCTCGCGGACGAGCGCGGCGATCGTGGCGGCCCGGTCGAAGGCGCTGATCCCGGTGCTGTTGCTCACATGGTCCACGCTGACGGTGAACGCCGTGCCGTTCGGGTCGGTACTGGACCCGACCATCGGGGTGAGGTTCAGCGCCGCGGCGCGCTCCGGGGGCAGCGTCACGCAGATCAGGCCGCGGCCCTCGCGCGCCATGAAGTTCACCCATTCGGGCGTGGCGGCCCCGGCGGGCATCAGCAGGTCGCCCTCGTTCTCGCGGCCCTCGTCGTCCACGACGATCACCGGCCGGCCCGCGCGCAGTTCCTCCAGCAGTTCAGGAATGGGGGAGAGGCTCATACCGTTACCTCCTGTGCGTCCAGTGCCCGCACAGCCAGCAGCCGCTCCACATACTTGGCGATCTGGTCGGCCTCCAGGTTCACGCGCGTGCCCGCCGCCCAGTGCTTCAGGGTGGTGACCTCCAGCGTGTGCGGCACCAGCCACAGCGTGAACTCCGCCGCCGGCCACTCCGGCCGGCTGCCGGCCGGGCCGCCCACGTCCACCAGCGTCAGGCTCACGCCGTCCACGGTGATACTTCCCTTCGGCGTGAGGAACTTCGCCATGCCGCGTGGCGCGCGCACGCGCATGGTGTGCGCGCCCGGCTGGGCGTCCACACTCAGGATCTCGCCCACGCCGTCCACGTGCCCGCTCACGATGTGCCCCCCGAAGCGCGCCTGCGCGGTCATGGCGCGCTCCAGGTTCAGTTCCCGGCCCGCCTGCCAGTGCGGGGCCGTTTTCGCCAGCGTCTCCCGGCTCAGGTCCACCGTGAAGGCGCGCTCGTCCCAGCCGGTCACGGTCAGGCACGTGCCGCTGCACGCGACGGACTCGCCCAGCGTCAGGTCACTCCACATCCGCGCCGGCTCGATGGTCACCCTCAGGTTCCCGCCCAGCGGTGCCGTGTGGGCCACGCGGCCCACCTGTTCCACGATTCCCGTGAACATCTCAGTTCCTCCCTCCCGCGTCGAGGCGCGGGATGTCATTCAGAAAGCCCGTGATCAGCAGGTCCGGGCCGACCACTTCCGTGGTCACGTCCCTGAGCTCCTGCGCCAACGCCATCGGGCGACTCGGGCCGGTCAGCGGGGACAGCCCCGCGCCCAGCAGCTTCGGCGCGATGAAGGTCCGCACCTCGTCCACCAGGCCGGCGGCCAGGAACGCGCCCGCCAGGGTGGGACCGCCTTCCAGCAGCAGGGAGGCGACATTCAGCGCCCCGAGGCCGCTCAGCGCGTCTGCCAGGGTGTCCGAGTGAAGCACGGTCATGCCGCGCTCCTCGAACGATGCGGCCGCCACGCCGGGGGCCGTGACCAGCACCCCGCCGGGCCGCACCACCTGCGCGGTCACTGGCGCCCGGCCGGAGCGGTCGAACACCACCGGCCGCGCATGCCGCCCGCCCGGAAGGTCCCGGGTCGTCAGGGCCGGGTCGTCCAGCGCCACGGTCCCGCGACCCACCGCGACGGCGTCCAGCTCATTCCGCCACACCATCACGCGCTGCCGCGCTTCCGCGCCGGACACCGGGCCGTTGCCCTCTCCGCATGCCGCCACCCGGCCGTCCAGGGTCATGGCGTACTTGAACACCACCCACGGCCGGCCGCGCACCACCAGCGACCGGAAGCCCGCCTGCTGGCGCAGCGCCTCGGCCTCGCCCACGCCCACCTGCACGTCCACGCCCGCGGCGCGCAGCCGGGCCACGCCCCGGCCTGCCACCTGCGGGTTCGGGTCCAGGGCGGCCACCACCACGCGCCGCACGCCCGCGGCGATCAGGGCGTCCGCGCAGGGCGGCGTGCGCCCGTGATGACTGCACGGTTCCAGCGTCACGAACGCGGTGGCGCCGCGGGCCCGCACGCCGGCTGCCCGCAGCGCGAACACCTCCGCGTGCGCCTCTCCGGCGCGGAGGTGGGCGCCGCGGCCCACGACCTCGCCGTCCTGCACGATCACGCAGCCCACCGGGGGGTTGGGGCTGGTGCGGCCCATGCCTGTCCTGGCCTCCGCGAGCGCCTGCGTCATGAACGCGGCGTCACACGCGAAAGGCCCCTCCACCCGTTCGGGCGGACCATTGCCTGTCTGCATACGTTGTCGCCACCCGCCGGGGTGGGCGGGGTGACGGTCCTCCTTCTCTCATCCGGACTGACCGGCGCAGCATGCTGGCCGGAATACCGTCGGCTTCGGAATCGCACCGAATCGGGCCTGCGCGTGAAGCAGTTTGCGCGGGCTTCGCGGGCTGAGCTGCTTGGCAGCATCACCGCCGGTGGGGAATCACACCCCGCCCCGAAGGAAGCAGCCCGCACCACCGCAGCGGGGCGGGCCACCGTCAGCCTACGCCACCCGCCCCACCCCCAAGTGGACGCTGTTCAACATTCGCAGACCCCCCGCGCGGGCGCCGCCCTACACTGCCGTATGCCCCGCACCCCCGACCAGACCGCCCTGCGCGCGCAGTTCCCCGCCCTGCACCAGGGCCGGGCATACCTGGACAACGCCGCCGGCGGCCTGCTCCCGCAGCGCACCATCGACGCCGTCACCGCCCACCTCATCCGCTACGGCGCCACGAACGCCTCCGCCGTGCACGCCCCCGGCCGCACGCTCGCGGACCTGCGCCGGCAGGCGCGCGAGGCGACCGCCGTGTTCCTGAACGCCGACCCGCAGGACGTCGCCCTGGCCTCCAGCGCCACTACCCTCGCCTTCCGCCTGAGTGCGGCGTTCGCGCGCCTGTGGGGCCCCGGGGACGAGGTGATCGTGTCGGGCCTGGAGCACGAGGCGAACGCCAGCCCCTGGCGGGAACTGGAGCGGGTGGGCGTGAAGGTGCACGTGTGGCACGCCCGGCAGCCCGACATGCGGCTGCACCCGGACGACCTCGCAGCGCTGCTGTCCGCCCGCACGCGGCTGGTGGCGGTCACGGCAGCCAGCAACGTGCTGGGCGTCGCCCCGGACCTGCCCGCCATCACCGCGCAGGTCCGCGCCGCGGGCGCCTGGACGGTCGTGGACGCCGTGCACGCCGCGCCGCACACCCTGCCGGACGTGCAGGCCTGGGGGGCGGACTTCGTGACCTTCAGCCCGTACAAGGTCTTCGGCCCGCACTTGGGCAGCCTGTGGGTGCGCGGGGACCTGCGCGGGCACCTGCCCTGGCCGAAACTCAGTTTCTTCGATCCGGCCGACATCGCCGGCATCGAGCACGGCACGCCTTCGTTCGAACTGCTCGCCGGGTGGCTCGCCACGCTGGACTACCTGCGGGAACTCGGCGGCGCCGACACCCTGACCCGCGAGGCTCTGGTGGGCGCCTACGAACACATCCACACCCTGGAAACCCCGGTCGCGGACGCACTCCTGAACGGCCTGCTGGCCCTGCCGAAGGTCACCGTGTACGGCCCCCGGGACGCGCAGGGCCGCGTGGGCACGGTCGCCTTCCGCGTGAACGGCCAGACGCCCACCCAGACCGGCCTGCACCTGAGTGACCAGGGCGTGGACGTGAGCAGCGGGCACTTCTACGCCGTGCAGCCCCTGACCGACCTGAACCTCTACCCGGAGGGCGTGGTGCGCGCCAGCATCGCCCACTACACCACCGAGGAGGACATCGCCCGGCTGCTGGACGCCCTGCGCTGAGGGGCCCGCTCCACCTTCCGGCGGACGGCCCGGTCAGGGCGGGCCGCGTACGCTGCGGGCCATGAGCGACCTCCTGAACCTGCGGGCCGTGTGGGGAAACCGTCCGCTGCTGTCCGTGGGCGTGAGCGTGCTGCTTCAGGACGAAACGGGCCGCGTGCTGCTGCAACGCCGCGGCGACGACGGCCGGTGGGGCACGCCGGGCGGCGGCCTGAACCCCGGTGAGGACTTTCTGACCGCCGCGCACCGGGAACTGTTCGAGGAAACTGGCCTGCGCTGCCCGGACCTGCGCCTGCTGCCGCTGGCCCAGGGGCTGGTGAGCGGCCGGAGTTCTACCACCGCTACCCGAACGGCCACGAGGTGTACATGGTGGGCGCCCGCGCGCACGGGCACCTGCCGGCCGCCGCGCTGGCCGGGGCGCAGCCGGACGACAGCGGCGAGACCCTGGACCTGCGGTGGTTCCCGCTGGACGCCCTGCCGGAGCTGAGCAGCAACACCAACCGCGCCAGCCTGAGCGTCCTGCGCGCCCGGGCGGGACTGGCCGGGCTTCCCTTGCAGCCCGTGCCCTCCCCGCCGCCCGTCGGCTCGCATCTGCTGGCCCTGCGCCGGCTGGTCGGGCCGCGGCCGCTCTTCGCGCCGGGCGCGAACGTCCTGATCACCGACGACGCGGGGCGCCTGCTGCTGCTCCGGCACGCCGGCACCGGGCTCTGGACGCTGCCGGGCGGCAGCCTGGAACCCGGGGAGAGCTTCAAGGCCTGCGCCCGCCGTGAGGCCCACGAGGAGACCGGCCTGACCGTGACGGCCCTGGAACCCCTCCTGCTTTCCGCCGGGGCTGCGTACCGCTTCACCTACCCGCACGGGGACGTGGTGGACTACGTCAGTGTGCTGTACCGCGCGCCCGACTGGACCGGCACGCTCACCCCCCAGCCGGAGGAGGTGCTGGAGACCGGCTGGTTCGGCGCGGCCGACCTGCCCCGTCCCGAGGACCTGAGCGGCGCCCTGATCCGCGACCACGTCGGGGTGTGGCGGGATGCCCTAGCCGCCCAGCAGGGCAGCCAGCCCGCGTGAGGCGGTGTCGCGCAGGCTGAAGGTCATCCGCTCGGTCAGTTCCGTGGCCTCCGGGTTCACCTCGATGACCACGCCGCCCTGCCGCAGCGTCTCCAGTGCGAGGCCGGCGGCCGGGTACACCACACCGCTGGTGCCCACCACCAGCGCCACGTCCGCCTCCGCGAAGGCGGCCTGTGCGGCCTCCAGGGCGTCCTCCGGCAGGAACTCGCCGAACCACACGACGTTCGGGCGCATGCGGTGTCCGCGCGGGGAGACGGGCGGCGTGATCAGCGCATCCGGGTGGGGCAGGGGGAAGGTCTCGCCGGTCACCTCGTCCCGGGCGCTGATGAGGTTCCCGTGCAGTTCCACGAGCTGCCCGCCGTGCGTGCCGCTGCCGGCGCGGGCGTGCAGGCCATCCACGTTCTGCGTCGCCAGGAAGAGCCCCGCGCCCTTCTGCCGCTCCAGCTGCGCGAGGTGGTGGTGCGCCGGGTTCGGGTGGGCGCGCAGCACGTCGCGGTAGCGGCCGGCGTACCACTCCCACACGGTGTCCGGGTCGCGGCGATACGCGCCGGGACTGGCGAGGTCCTCGGGCCGGAAGCGCGCCCAGTGGCCGGTCTGCGCGTCCCGGAAGGTGGGGATGCCGCTCTCGGCGCTCACGCCCGCGCCGGTCAGCACGGCGACGCGCCGGGCGGTGTTCAGGGCAATGCGGGCCGCAGTGAGGTTCATGCCTTCAGGCTACCGGGAAGTGTAGGAACGCGGGCGGCACGTGCGCCGTGAGCCACACGCCGTTCTCCGAACGGTAGAAGGCGTGCCCGGCGGCGTGCAGGCCGGCGGCGTCCACGGTCAGGATCACGGGGGCGCCGCGCCGCGCGCCCACGGTGCGGGCGGTGGCCGGATCGGCGGACAGGTGGACGTGGTGGCGGTTCATGGGGCGCAGGCCCCCGGCGCGGATGGCGTCCAGGGCGCCGGGGTGCGTGCCGTGGTACAGCGTGTCGGGCGGCGCCAGCGGCGTGAGGTGCAGGTCTACGGGCACGCTGTGCCCCTGGTTCGCGCGGATGCGCTCGCCCTGCAGCGCGAAGCGCCCCTTGTCAATGCTGGCGACCACCCGCTCGACGTCCTCCCGCCGGACCCGCAGGTGGGCGAGCACGGGCGCGAGCGGCACCCACCCGCCGGGTTCCAGGGTCAGGCCGGCCTCGTGCGGGGCGTGCCGCAGCAGGTACGCGAGGCGCTTGGAAAGCTGCGTGTCGTTCATGTCTTCAGCATGGCGGGTGCCGGCCGGGCGGCGCGTCGGCGCTTTGCGGGGCGGCCGGACCCGCCAGATGGCGCACGGCAGGCGCGGGGGCGGCACGCTAGCCTGGGGCGCATGACGACAACCGACGCGGTGTGGGCGGACCTGACCTCTCGCTGGCAGGACCTCGCGGACCTGAACGGCACCCTGGCGCTGCTGAACTGGGACCAGAGCACGTACCTGCCGCCCGCGGCCGCGGGTGGCCGGGCGCGGCAGAAGGCCCTGCTGTCCGGCATCCGCCACGCCCGCGCCACCGACGACGCGTACGGCCGCCTGCTGGACGCGGCCGCCGCCCGCACGGACCTCTCGCCGGAGCAGGCGCGGATGGTCGAGGTGGCCCGCAAGGACTTCGAGCGGGCCACGCGCTTCCCGTCGGCGTTCGTGCAGGCACGCAGCCGGCATTTCGGCGAGTCGTACAGCGCCTGGACGCAGGCCCGGCCCGGCAACGACTTCGCGCGCATGATTCCGTACCTGGAAAAGTCCCTGGACCTGAACGTGCAGGCCGCCGGGTACTTCCCGGAGTTCGCCGACCCCATGGACTACTTCGTGGACCAGAGCGACGAGGGCATGACGGCCGTGCAGGTGGACGCCGTGTTCGGCGAGCTGCGCGCCGCGCTGGTGCCGCTGGCGGACTCGGTGATCGCCGCCGGCGCGCCCCGCACGGACTTCCTGAACCGCCACTACCCGGCCCAGGCGCAGCTGCGCTTCGGGGAGGACGTGATCGGGCAGTACGGGTACGACTTCGCCCAGGGCCGCCAGGACCTCACGCACCACCCGTTCATGACCCGGCTGGGCGAACGGGACACCCGCATCACCACCCGCGTGAAGGAACACGACCCCATCGACGCGCTGTACAGCACGCTGCACGAGGCCGGGCACGCCCTGTACGAGCAGAACGTCCGGGAGGACTTCCTGGGCACGCCGCTGGGCGGGGGCGTGAGCGCCGGGGTGCACGAGAGCAGCAGCCGGATGTGGGAGAACCTCGTGGGCCGCAGCAGAGAATTCTGGGCGGCGTACTTCGGGGACCTGCGGGACACCTTCCCGGACGCGCTGGGCGATGTGACCGAGGAGGAGATGTACCGCGCGAGCAACGTGGTGTCCCGCAGCCTGATCCGCGTGGACGCCGACGAACTCACGTACAACCTGCACGTCATCACCCGCTACGGCCTGGAACGGGACCTGCTGTCGGGCCGGCTGGCGGTCGCCGACCTCGCGGACGCGTGGCACGCGGCGTACGAGTCGAACCTGGGGCAGCGCGCCCCCAGTGACGTGGACGGCGTGCTGCAGGACGTGCACTGGTTCGCGGGCGGCCCGGGCGGGGCATTCCAGGGGTACACGCTGGGGAACGTGCTGAGCGCGCAGTTCTTCGCGGCGGCCGAGGCGGCGAACCCGGGCCTGAAGGGCGATTTCGCGCGGCGGGACTTCAGCCGCCTGCTGGGCTGGATGCGGGAGAACGTGTACCGGCACGGGCGGATGCTGCGCCCGGCGGAGTTGGTGGTGCAGGCCACCGGGCAGCCCATGAGCGTGGAGCCGTACCTGGCGTACCTGCGCGGGAAGTACGGGGCGCTGCTGGGTTAGGGAGCGTTCGGGCCGGGGTGCCGCTTCGCCGGGGGGCGGGGCGGCACCCCCTCCGTTTGGGGGCGGCCCGCGGAAGGAGAGCGCCGGTACGGTTGTACTTGAGGCGCGCGGAAGGGGGCTATACAACACGGTCAGCGCTGCTTTAGACGTCAAATTAACGTCGAGACACTCCACAGGAGTCGCCCCTATGAGACTCAATCCCGCGTTTCCCCGCTGCCGAGCCTGCGCGCAGAGGTCGGGGCCGTAGTGCGCTGAGCCGGCCCCGGCCCTCCCTTCCTGAGCTGCCCCCCTGGACGGTGTTCATGATTCAGGCGTTCCGACAAGCTCCGACGGACCTTCAGAAGCGGTTGGAGGGCGTGCGCACCGCCTTCCTGCTGTTCAACTTCATCGCCGCGCCGCTGTACATGCTGGAAATCAGCCTGCTCGGTCACTGGCTGGACAGCCCCAGCAGCAGGTGGCCGTACCTGGCGCTGCTGCTGACCTTCATCCTCACCGGCCTGGTGCTGCTGGGCCGCCGCACCGGCTGGGTGCGCACGGCGTTCCTGGCGGTCATGGTGGTCATGACCGTGACCGGCCTGGCCGGCACCTTCTACCACCTGCTGTTCAACTTCGAGGGCGAGGTGGACTGGGCGTTCCAGGCGACCACCGAGGCGCTGGAAGGCACCCGCCCCGTGCTGGCGCCGCTGGCCTTCACGCACATCGGCCTGACCGGGCTGCTGTGCCTGTACCGGGCGAAGTGAGGGAGGGCCCATGACCCGCATCACGCATGACCCCGCCGCCCGCACGGCGGCCCCCCAGGCGCGCTTCACGCTGAACGCGCCCGCCGAGGCGGCGCACGTCTCGAACTTCCTGCGCAGCGTCTTCCTGGGCCTGATGCTGCTGGGCTTCCTGTTCTACCCCTTCGACCTGTGGGTGCTGGGGCACTGGCTGGACTCCTGGCAGTCCCGGATTCCGTTCCTGGTCGCGCTGCCCAGCGCCCTGCTGACCGTGCTGTTCCTGTTCTTCCCGCGCAGCGCGCCGGTCCGGACCCTGTTCGTGGTGTTCAGCGTGCTGAACATGGTCACCGGGCTGGCCGGGGCGACCTTCCACCTGGTCTTCAACTTCGAGGGCGACGTCAGCTGGACCGCGCAGGGCCTGAAAGACGCCTTCGAGGGCACCCGCCCGGTGCTGGCCGCCGCCGCGTTCGCGCACATCGGGTTCACGGGGCTGCTGTGCAGCCTGCTGCCCGCCCTGGACCCCGCCGGCCTGTCCGCTGCCGATTCCGCCCATCCGCTGTCCGACCTGGACACCCAGAAGTGAGGTCACGTATGAACACCCCCGTGAAACTGGCCCTGACTGCCGCCGCCCTGACCGCCACCGCCGCGCTGGCGCAGGCCGCCCCGAAGGTGGACGGCGTGATCGGTGCCGGGGAGTACAGCAGCACCTTCAAGGAACCCGAGAAGGGCATGAGCGTGAGCTGGCGCGTGGTGGGCGACACCATCTACTTCGGCGTGAGCGCCAGGACGGACGGCTGGATCGGCATCGGCCTGGACCCCAGCGGGGAGAAGAAGACCGGCGCGGACATGTACATGTTCGTGATGGAAGGCGGGAAGCTGAATGCCATGGACATGGTGCAGGTCAAGAAGACCGGCGCGCCGAAACTGGACACCGAGGAAGGCGGCAAGGACAACATCGCCGCGAAGGCCGGGAAGATCAGCGGGGACACCTTCACGGTGGAGTTCAGCCGCAAACTGAACACCGGCGACAAGCAGGACGCGGTGCTCACGGCCGGGAAGGGCGCGAAACTGCTGATGGCGGTCGGCCCGGGCGAGAAGACGAACAAGGCCCACGCCAAGAGCATGCGCTGGGAGAAGGAGATCGTGATCAAGTAAGGCGTCGGGGGCTGGCGGGGGCGCGTCCGGTGGGGCGTGCCCCCTGCCCTGTAGAGCGGGGCTTGCGCATTCAAGGTGCCTCCCCTACAATTACGCTCATAACGTAATTGCGAGGCCGCGCTTCCCCACCACACCATGACCCCCACCCTGACCCCCGACACCATCCTCGCCCTCGCCCCCGACCCGGGCAGCGCCGCCAGCGCCCGCAAACTCGCCACCCCGGTCAAATGGCAGCACCTCAACCACGCCGGCGGCCTGCTCTGGGGCGAGTGCCAGGGCAGCGGCAAGGACCCCTACCTGACGGGCGTGGACCCCAGCGGCCCCGTCAGCCGCTGCAGCTGCCCCAGCCGCAAATTCCCCTGCAAGCACGGCCTCGCCCTGATGCTCCTGCACGCCGCGCACCCGGGCGACTTCGGCACGGCCGCCGCCCCCGAAAGCCTCCAGACCTGGTTGGCCGGCCGGCAGACCCGCGCCGAGAAGGCCGCCGGTACCCCCGAGCCGGCCGGAGCTGCCCCCACCCCGGCCCCCGACCCCGCCGCGCAGGCCCGGCGCCGCGCCGCCCGCGAACGCAAGGTCGAGAGCGGGCTCGCCGCCCTGCACGTGTTCCTGAAAGACCTCGTCCGGGACGGCCTCGCCCACGCCAGCGCCCGCCCCTACAGCGACTGGGACACCCAGGCCGCCCGCCTCGTGGACGCCCAGGCGCCCGGCGCCGCCCGCCACGTGCGCCGCATCCCGGAACTGCTGGGCGACCCCGCCGCGCTCCTCGCCCACCTGGGCTGGCTGGCCCTGCTGTGCGAGGGCTGGACCCACCGCGCCGGCCTCACCCCGACCGAACTCGCGGACCTGCGCGCCGCCCTGGGCTTCCCGCTGGACCAGGCGGGCCTTCAGGCGGAACCCGGCGTCAGCGGCCGCTGGACCGTGCTGGGCCAGAGCACCAGCCAGGAAGACCACCTCACCACCCGCCGCACCTGGCTGGAGCGCGCCGGCCACACCGCCCTGCTGCTGGACTTCGCCGCCGGGGGCCGGCCCCTCCCGCCCGGCCTGCCCACCGGGCAGAGCGTGCAGGCGCAGCTCGTGTTCGCGCCCTCCGCCACCCCGCAGCGGGCGGTGCTGCGCGGCGAGGCCACCGAGTATCGCCCCGCCGAGGCCCTTCCGGCCGGCCTGAGCGTGGACGCCCTGCTGGACCGCCACGCCACCCTGCTGGGCCGCAACCCCTGGCTGGAGCGCGCCGCCTACGCCCTGGGCCCGGTGCGGCTGCTGCCCGGCGAGCCCTGGCACGCCGTGGACGACGCCGGGCACGCCCTGCCGCTGGGCGGCAGCGAACGGGCCCAGCTGACCCTGCTCGCCGTGAGCGGCGGCGCGCCCCTCACGCTGTACGGCGAGTGGACCGGGCACACCTTCACGCCCCTGAGCCACCTGGCGCCGGGCCATCTCACGCCGGGCCGCGTGATCCCCGTGCGCGCGGAGGCCCGCCCATGACGGACGCCCAGGCCCTGCTGGCCGCCGCCCTGGTCGGCACCGCCCGCACCACCCCGCCGGCACACGCCGGCACGCCCCTCGCGGACGCCCTGAACCGCGTGACCGGCCCCGACCCGGAAGGCACCCTGCTGGCCCGCGCCGGCCTGACCGGACTGGCCGCCGTGGCAGGCCGCGCGGCCCCGGCCGCCCCCGGTCCGCTGCCCGCCCCGGCCCCTGCCGAGAGCCGCCCCGAGGCGCCCGCCCGCGCCGCGCGGCACCTGCCGCTGCTGCTGGACACGCCCCTGCTGCCCGAATGGCTGATCCTGTGCGCCCGCGCCGGCTGCCGCGTCCCGCCGGAGGTCCTGCCGGACCTGCTGGACGCCGCCCGGCAGCGCATGGACCTGCGCGACCTGCTCGCCCCCGTGCTCGGGGAAAGAGGCGCGTGGCTGGCGGCCTTCCACCCGGACTGGCGCTTCACGCCCCGCCCCTTCGACCCGGACGCGTGGCTGGACGCCACCGACGCCGAGAAGGACGCCCTGTTCCGCGCGCTGCGGGCCGCCGACCCCGATCAGGCCGCGGCGCTGCTGCGCGATCACTTCACCGCGGAACGGGCCACGGTTCGCCGGCGTCTGCTGCAGGCCGTGCACGACACCCTCACGCCGGCCGACGCGGCCCTGGAACCCCTGCTGGACGCGGCCCTCACCGACCGCAGCGCGGACGTGCAGGCGCTCGCCCGCCGGGTTCTGCAACGCCTTCCGGGCAGCGCCTTCAACGCCCGCATGGCCCGCCGCGCCACGCAGGCGCTGGACGGCTCGGGGCCGGGCCGGCCTGCCCTGCGCCTGCCCGCGCCACCCGACCCGGACCTGAAACGCGACGGGTTCGAGACCGGCCTCACCGCCAAGGGCTTCCTGTGGCACGTGCTCGCCCACACCCACCCGGACGTGCTGCTGGGCGCCCTGCACCTCGACCCGCCCGCCCTGGTCGCCCTGGCCGGGGACCTGGACGCGCACGAGGAACTGCGCCGCGCCGCGCTCGCCGTGCCGCACCCGGCGCTGGCGCAGGCCCTGGTGCCCCACCTGAAGGACACCCTGCCCCTGCGGCGCCTCGCCGCCACCGACCCTCTCCAGGCGGCGCGGGCCGCCCTGCACGCGCACGACACCGACCTCCTGCACGCCCTGCTGCCCGACCTGCCCGCCCCCTGGCCCGCCGACCTGACCGGCGCGCTGCTGCCGCGGCTCGCGGCGTCCCTGCGCCGCGTGGAGTACCCCTACGCCTGGCCGGCGCCCTGGCGGGACCTGCACGCCCTGCTGCTCGTGCGCGCCGACCCGCTGGGCCCGCCCCCCGCCCCGCTGCCCGAGGACGCCACCGCGTTCGCGCGGAGCATGTGGGACGACCTCACCTCGGCCCTCCACACCCGCGCCCGCCTGATGCAGGACTTTCACCCCACCGAAGGAGCCCGACCGTGACCGACCCCGCTTCCCCCGACGTTCTCCGCCAGCACGCCGAGCAGGCGTACGCCCACGAACTCGCCGCCCTGGCCGCGCACGACGACCGGCCCCGTCCGCCCCGCTGGAACCTCAGCCCGCACGCGGTCCTGACGTACCTGATGGGCGGACAGGCCGGGGACACGCCGGTCACGCCGAAGTACGTCGGGGACCGGCGCCTGATGGAGATCGCCGTGGCGACCCTGGCGACCGACCGGGCGCTGCTGCTGATCGGGGTGCCGGGCACCGCGAAAAGCTGGGTGAGTGAGCACCTCGCGGCCGCGATTTCCGGGGACAGCACGCTGCTGGTGCAGGGCACCGCCGGCACGGGCGAGGAGGCCATCCGTTACGGCTGGAACTACGCGCGGCTGCTGGCCGAGGGCCCCAGCGAGGCGGCGCTGGTGGAAAGCCCGGTGATGCGGGCCATGCGCACCGGGAAGATCGCGCGCCTGGAGGAACTGACCCGCGTGCAGAGCGACGTGCAGGACACGCTGATCACGGTGCTGTCGGAAAAGACCCTGCCGGTGCCGGAACTGAACACGGAGGTGCAGGCGGTGCGGGGCTTCAACCTGATCGCCACGGCGAACAACCGCGACCGGGGCGTGAACGACCTGTCCAGCGCCCTGAAACGCCGCTTCAACACGGTGGTGCTGCCGGTCCCGGACAGCCTGGACGACGAGGTGCGCATCGTGACGCAGCGCGTGGCGCAGCTGGCCGCCGGGCTGGAGATTCCGGCTGCGCCACCCGCGCTGGAGGAGGTGCGGCGCATCGTGACCGTGTTCCGGGAACTGCGCTCCGGCCTGACCGAGGACGGCAAGACCCGCCTGAAAAGTCCCAGCGGCAGCCTGAGCACCGCCGAGGCGATCAGCGTGGTGAACCACGGCCTGTCGCTGGCCGCGCATTTCGGCAGCGGGGAACTCAGCGCGCAGGATGTCGCCGCGAGCCTGGTCGGGGCCGTGATCAAGGACCCCGTGCAGGACGGCGTGATCTGGCGCGAGTACCTGGAGACCGTCGCGAAGAAACGCGACGACTGGAAGGACCTGTACCGCGCCTGCCGCGCCGTGAGCTGAGCGGACTCGGCAGTACGTGAACAATTCCTCACGGGTGGGGGTCTGTTGGGGCTGCCGGCCGGGCCCGTATGCTGGGCTGTCATGTGGTGCCCGCCCCGCCGCTTACCGCCCGCCCGCCCCCCGGCCCGGCACCTGCCGAGGCCGTGATGGCGAAAGCCCACCCCGTTCCTGAACCGGACAGCCCGGCCTGGCAGACGGCCGAACTGGAGGCGCGCACCCGGGCGCTGGAGGGCTTCGCGGACCTCACCCGGGACCTCAGCTTCCAGACCGATCCCTACGCCCTGATCCGCCGGGCGCAGGAACTGACGCAGTCGCTGCTGCCGCAGGGCTTCGCGGTGTACTACGAGCCCGAGGGCGGCCTGTGGCGCCTGAAATCCCAGGTGGGGGACCTGGGGAACCCCAGCCTGCAGGCCCTGCTGGACGCCGGGCTGCCCTTCGAGGACACGCAGAACCTGCTGATTCCGTGGCAGAGCGGGCAGCCGCTGTACCAGCAGGCGTACGACATGACCCTGGACCGCCTGACGGGGGAGACGGTGGGGCAGCTGCAGTCCACGGCGACCATTCCCATGCTGGTCGGCGGGGAGCCGCGCGGCGTGTTCGCGTTCGGCCTGAACTCGCCGCTGCCCTGGTCACGCGCCGACCGGGCGGTGCTGGAAAGCATCACCCGCAGCCTGGGCAGCGCCATCGAGCGGGTGGAGCGCACCCGCACGCTGGAAGTGGAACGCGCCGCGCTGGACGCCTTCGTGCAGTTCACGGAAACCGCCGCCGACCTGACCGACGTGCACGCCCTGGCGCAGCAGGCCATCGACGTGCTGCAGCGCACCCTGGGGCCGGTCAGCGCCGCCTACTACGACCTCGAAGGCGAACTCTGGAAGGCCCGGGTGCTGTCCCCGGAGATCCCGGTGCCGGTCGCGGACACGCTCCGGGCGGGCATTCCCATGGACGCGCCCAGTTACGCCGAGGCGCTGCGCACCCGGCAGCTGGTGCTCGTGCCGGCCTGGGAACCGGAGCGGGAGGGCGTGGAGCACTCCGGGATGTACGGCGCGGGCGCCATGTACCCGTACGTCGTGGACGGCGAGCCGCGCGGCATGCTGGGCCTGGGCACCCAGGTCGCGCGGGACTGGACGCCGCGCGAGCAGGCGATCATCCGCGCGGTGGGCCGCAGCCTGGGTCTGGCGCTGGAACGCAGCGAGGCCGCGCACCGCCTGGAACGCCAGAACGCTGAACTGGAGGCGCGCACCCGGGCGTTGGAGGGCTTCGCGGACCTCACCCGGGACCTCAGTTTCCAGACCGACCCCTACGCCCTGATCCGCCGGGCCATGGAGGTCGTGCTGGCGCAGCTCCCGCCCGGCGTGGCGCTGTACTACGAACCCGACGGAAACGTGTGGCGCGCCCGCGCGCAGCTGGGCACCCTGCGCGCGGACCTTCAGGCGGCGGTGGATGCCGGGCTGCCGTTCGACGAGACGCAGAACCTGCGGATCCCGCAGCAGACGCGCCTGCCGTACTACCAGAGCGAGTACGACGCGGGCACCGACCGCCTGGGGGACCTGGCGCTCGGCATCGTCGCGACCGCCACCCTGCCGGTCATCACCGAGGGCGCCGTGCGCGGGGTGTTCGCGGTGGCGCTGTACAGCCTGCGCCCCTGGACGCCCGCGGACCGCGCGCTGCTGGAGACGGTGGTGCGCAGCCTGGGCCTGGCGCTGGAGGGCGCGCAGGGCGTGCAGGACCTGCAGCGCCGCACCGCGGAACTGGAGCGCAGCAACCGGGAACTGGAGCAGTTCGCGTACGTCGCCAGTCACGACCTGCAAGAACCCCTGCGGACCGTGACGAGTTTCGTGGAACTGCTGAACAGGCGCTACGGGGACCACGGGGACCCGCGCGCGCAGCAGTACGTGGCGCACATCACCGACGGCACGCGCCGCATGAGCCAGCTCATTCAGGACCTGCTGGCGTTCTCCCGCGTGACCTCGCAGGGCCGCGCGCCGCAGCCGGTGGACATGAACCGCCTGATGGACGACGTCCGGCAGGACCTGGGCACGCAGTTCGCGCAGCGGGGCGGCACGCTGGCCGTGGACCCCCTGCCGGCGGTGCGGGCCGACGGCACGCAGGTGCGGCAGGTGATGCAGAACCTGATCGGCAACGCCCTGAAGTTCAGCGTGCCGGGCCGCGCGCCGCACATTCAGGTGCGCGCCGTGCGCGAGGGCGGCCGCGTGCAGTTCGACGTGCAGGACAACGGCATCGGCATCGCCCCGGAGTACTACGACCGGATCTTCACGATCTTCCAGCGGCTGCACACCCGCGAGCAGTACGAGGGCAGCGGCATCGGCCTGAGCATCGCGCGGCGCATCGTGGAACGCCACGGCGGCAGCATCTGGCTGGACAGCGCGATCGGGCAGGGCACCACCTTCCACTTCACCCTGCCCGCCGCCGACTGAGCGCGCCTACCCGCCGGCGCCCATCAGGGCCAGCAGCACCCCACCCGCCACCACCGACGCCACCTGCCCGGCCGCGTTGGCGCCCATGGCGTGCATCAGGACGAAATTCTCGAAGTCGTCCTCGCTGGCGACCTTCTGCACCACCCGCGCCGCCATCGGGAAGGCGCTGATGCCGGCCGCGCCGATCAGCGGGTTGAACTTCCCACCCGACATGACGTTCATGAGCTTCCCGAACAGCAGCCCGGCGGCGGTGTCCAGCCCGAACGCCACGATGCCCAGGCCCAGGATCGCCAGGGTGCTGAGCTTCAGGAACTGCTCGCCGACCATGGTGCTGCCGATCGCCAGGCCCAGGAAGAGGGTCACGGCGTTGGCGACCTCGTTGCTGCTGGCACTCGTGAGCCGCTCCACCACCCGGGACTCGCGCATCAGGTTGCCCAGCATCAGCATGCCGATCAGGGGCGTGGCGAACGGCACGAGCGTGCCGACCAGCAGCGTCACCACGATGGGAAAGAGGACGCGGGTGCGGGGGCTGATGGTCCGCTGCGAGTACGGCATGCGGATCTGGCGTTCCTTCTTCGTGGTCAGCAGCCGCATGATGGGCGGCATGATGATCGGCACCAGCGCCATGTAGCTGTACGCCGCGACCGTGATCGGCCCCAGCATGTGCGGCGCGAGCATGCCGCTCACGTAGATGCTGGTCGGCCCGTCGATGGCGCCGATGATCCCGATGGAGGCGGCCTCGTTGTGCGTGAAGCCCAGCAACAGCGCCAGGATCAGCGTCAGGAAGATCCCGAACTGCCCGGCGGCGCCGAGCAGCACCATCTTCGGGTTTTCCAGCAGCGGCCCGAAATCGGTGAGCGCGCCGATCCCGATGAAGATCAGCAGCGGGAACAGTTCGTTCCCCACGCCGACGTCGTACAGGAGGCGGAGCATGCCGTCCTCGCCCACCAGCGGCGACAGCGGCAGATTCGCCAGGACCGCGCCCGCCCCGATGGGCAGCAGCAGCAGCGGCTCGTACTCCTTTTTCACCGCCAGCCAGATCAGCGCGCAGCCCACGGCGATCATGGTCAGCGACTGCCAGGTCACGGCGTTCAGGCCCTGCAACAGGCTGTGCAGCGTGTCCGGGGACATGACTCAGCCCTCCTCGAAGCGGATCAGCGGGTCGCCGTACTTCACCTGCTGCTTCTCGACCACGCAGATCTCCGCGACGCGGCCGTCCCGGGGCGCCTGGAGGCTGTTCTTCATCTTCATGGCCTCCAGCACCAGCAGTTCCTCCCCGCGTTTCACGTCGGCGCCCACCCGGGTGGTCACGGCCAGGATCACGCCGGGCATGGGCGCCGTCATCCGGGGGCCGGCGCGGCGCGGCGCGGCGGGCGCGGGGGGCGGGCTGGCGGGCACGGTCACCGGGGAGAGCCCTGGAGTGGCCTGCCCGGGGGCCTGCGGGGGCGTGATGTGCGGGGCGATCACGGCGCCCGCCAGGTCGTCGTGGTCCGCGAGGCGCACCTGCACCTGCTGCCCGCCGACCGTGACCTGGAAGGTGTCGGCGGTGAGTTCGGTCACGTCGATGACGTGGGGTTGCCCGTTGATCTCGATGGTGTAGCGTCGCATCTTCCCTTACCTCTTGGGGGGCGTCTGGTTCTGCAGGGCGCGGCCCAGCGTCACCCAGCGGCTGGCGTGCTGGAGGCTGCCGGGCTGGTGGGTGCGCATGACCGGCGCGGCCTGCTGGCGCCGCACGTCGCGGTGCGTGATCACGGCCACGGCGATCGCCGCGAGCGTGTCCGCGTCCAGGTCCTGCCCGCCGCTCAGGACCTGGAGGACCGGGGGCCTGGCCGGGGCGGGCGGACTCTCGAGTGCGGGGTCCGGCAGGGGAGGGGGGACGGTTTCCCCGCCGGCCGGCCGGTCCAGCCGCCCGATCAGGGTGAGCACAGTCATCAGGACGGCCAGCAGCAGGAACACGGTGCCCATGCCGACCACGGTGAGCTGAAGCCCGAACTGGAGGTCTGTCGTCATGGCGTCACACCGGGAAGAGCCCGTGCTTCTTGGGAATCACGCCCTGGGCCTGCACCTTGGTCCGCAGGACCTCCAGCGCGCGAATGAGCCGGGGCCGGGTCTCGCGGGGTTCGATCACCTCGTCGATCTGGCCCAGGTCGGCGGCGCGGTACGGGTTGAAGAACTTCTCCCGGTACTCCCGGATGAACTGCGCCTCGACCCCGGCGGGGTCGTCGGCCTGCGCGATGGCGGCGCGGTTGAGCAGCCGGGCGGCGCCCTCGGCGCCCATCACGGCGATCTGCGCGGTGGGCCACGCGAAGGCCACGTCGTTGCGCATCTGCTTGCTGCTCATGGCGACGTAACTGCCGCCGATGGCCTTGCGGGTCACCACGCTGATCTTGGGCACGGTGGCCTGGCAGTACGAGTAGATGATCTTCGCGCCGTGCCGGATCACGCCCAGATGCTCCTGGTCGGTGCCGGGCAGGTACCCGGGGCAGTCCACGAAGGTGATCAGCGGCAGGTTGTACATGTCGCAGATGCGGATGAAGCGGCTGATCTTGTCACTGCTGTCGATGTCCAGCGCGCCGGCCAGGACGGTCGGCTGGTTCGCGACGACGCCCACCGGGTAGCCGTCCAGGCGCGCGAAGGCGGTCACGGCGTTTTTCGCGTAGTGCTCGTGCACTTCCAGCAGGCTGCCCGGGTCGAAGATCATGCCGAGCACGTTCCGCATGTCGTACGCCTCGCGGTCGTCGGCGGGAATCACGCTGTTCAGGCGTTCGTCCATGCGGTCGGGCGAGTCGTGCGGCGTGAGGTGGGGGGCGTCGTCGTGGTTGTTCTGCGGCAGGTAGCCCAGCAGCACCTTGGTGAGCGCCAGCGCGTCCTGTTCGTCGGGGGTCACGAAGTGCGCCACGCCGCTGCGCGAGTTGTGCACCCACGCGCCGCCCAGCGTCTCGGCATTCACCTGTTCGCCGGTGACGGCCTGCACGATGTCCGGCCCGGTCAGGAACATGTTGCTGGTGCCCTCGGCCATGATCACGAAGTCCGTCAGGGCCGGGGAGTACACCGCCCCGCCCGCGCAGGGCCCCAGGATCAGGGAAATCTGCGGGATCACGCCGGAGGCCATCACGTTCCGCACGAACAGCTCCCCGTACGCCGCGAGGCTGCGCACGCCCTCCTGCACGCGCGCGCCGCCCGAGTCGTTCAGGCCGATGATCGGAATGCCGCTGGCCAGTGCGAGGTCCTGGATGCGGCTGATCTTCTGCGCCTGCACCTCGCTGAAGGACCCGCCCAGCACCGTGAAGTCCTGCGCGAACACCGCCACGCGGCGGCCGTTGACCTTGCCGAAGCCCGTGACGACGCCGTCGCCGGGGTAGTGCTGGCGGTCCATGCCGAAGTCGGTCTGCTGGTGCGTGGCGAGCGCGCCGAGTTCCTGGAAGGAATCCTCGTCGAGCAGCAGGGCCAGCCGTTCGCGGGCGGTCATCTTGCCGCGGGCGTGCTGGGCCTGAATGCGGGCCGGCCCGCCGCCCTGCACGGCGCGCTGGCGCATCTGCCGCAGGGTGGCGAGCTGGTCGTGGTTGTCTTCCATGGTCGGTCCGTCCTTGAGGGGGAGCGAGGGGGAAAGGGGCCATCCGGGTGGGCCTGGATGGGTCAAGGGGACTGTAGCGGCCGGGCGGGAGCCGAATGCCTCCCCGGCCAGGGGGCAGGGACACGCCCGCGTGATTACGTTATTGACGTAATCGTAAGCGGTGACCTAATCTGAATGGGAAGCCACCCCGCTCACCCCAAGGACCCCATGCCCCAGCCCATCCCCTCCAGCCCCCACCCCGCGAGACCCGGCGCGTGACCGTCTCCATCTTCCCCATCCGGCACCACGGGCCCGGCAGCGCCCGCAGCCTGGACCACGCCCTGCGCGTCCTCCAGCCCGACATGTTGCTGGTGGAAGGCCCCGCCGACGGCGACGCGGTGCTGCCCTTCCTGACCCGCGAGGACCTGGAGCCCCCGGTGGCCCTGCTCGCCTACGCCACCGGCGACCCCGCCCGCGCGTCCTTCTGGCCGTTCGCGGCCTTCAGCCCGGAATACGTGGCGTTCCGCTGGGCGGCCCAGGCGGGCGTGCCGGCCCGCTTCATGGACCTCCCCGCCAGCGCCACCGTGGGCGCCACCGCCGAGGACCGCCTGGACGCCGAAGCGGAGGGGCTGCTGGTGGGCACTGACACCCCCGAACCCGACGCGGAGCTGCGCACCGACCCGCTCAGGCTGCTGGCCGCCGCCGCCGGGTACGCCGACTTCGAACCGTGGTGGGAGACGCTGGTCGAAGCCCGCGGCCATGACCTGGACGTGTTCGGCGCGGTCCTGGAGGCCATGCAGGCCGTGCGCGCGGACGCCGGGCCCGCCCGGGGCCAGGAGGCGCAGCGCGAGGCCTTCATGCGCCAGACCATCCGCGCCGCGCAGAAAGAAGGCTTCGGGCGCATCGCCGTGGTGTGCGGCGCGTGGCACGCCCCCGCCCTGGACGTCACGCAGGTCAAGGCCCGGGAGGACGCCGCCCTGCTGCGCGGCCTGCCGAAAACGAAGGTCACGCTCACCTGGGTGCCGTGGACGCACGGCCGCCTGAGCGCCAGCAGCGGGTACGGCGCGGGCGTCCGGTCCCCCGGGTACTACCACCACCTGTTCACCACCCCCGAGCACGTCACCGAACGCTGGTTCGCGCGCGCCGCCCGGCTGCTGCGCGGCGAACGCCTGGACGCCAGCAGCGCCAGCGTGATCGAGGCGACCCGCCTGGCGAACACCCTGGCCGCCCTGCGTGGCCGCGCCGTGCCGGGCCTGGACGAACTGAACGAGGCGACCCTGAGCGTGTTCGGCTGGGACAGCGACCTGCCGCTGCGCCTGGTGGAGGCGAAACTGATCGTGGGCGAGGCGCTGGGCCGCGTGCCGGAAGACACCCCCACCGTGCCGCTCGCGCAGGACCTCGCCCGGCTGCAGAAGACCCTGAGGCTGAAGGTGCAGGCCGAGCCGCACGACCTCACCCTCGACCTGCGGCAGGACACCGACCTGGCCCGCTCCGCGCTGTTTCACCGCCTGAACCTGCTGCACGTGCCCTGGGCGCAGGAACGGCACGCGGGCGGGCGCGGCACCTTCAAGGAAGCCTGGGCGCTGGCCTGGAAACCCGAGTTCAGCGTGCGGCTCGTGGAAGCCAGTCGCGCCGGGCAGACCGTGGAACAGGCCGCCACTACCCTCGCCGTGGAACGCGCGCACGGCAGCGCCCGCCTGAGCGACCTGACGGCCCTGCTCGAAGCGGTCCGGTACGCGGACCTGCGGGCCGCCGTGCCGCCCGCCCTGGACGCCCTGAACGCCCGCGCCGCCCTGAACGCCGACGTGACCGACCTGCTCGGCGCCCTGCCGCCCCTGGCCCGGCTCGCGCGGTACGGCGACGTCCGTGGCCGGCACGGCGACCGCGACCTGAACGCCGAGGCGACCTTCCGCACGCTGCTCACCCGCGCCAGCGTGGGCCTCCCCACCGCCGCCGTGGGTCTGGCCGGCGACGCCGCGCAGGACCTGAGGAGCGCCGTGCAGGACGGCGACGCCAGCGTGCGCCTGCTGGACGACCCGGCCGCCCTGAGCGAGTGGCAGGCCGCCCTGCGCCGCCTCGCGGACCGCGAGGACGCCCACTCCCTGCTGGTCGGGGACGCCGTGCGCCGCCTGCGCGACGCCGGGCAGCTGGACCCTGCCGAGGTGGAACGCCGCCTGAGCGTCGCGCTGGGCGCCGCCGCGCCGCTCGCCGTGACCGAGTGGCTGGACGGCTTCCTGGGCCACAGCGGCACCCTGCTGATTCACGACGCGGCCCTGCTGGCGCTGCTGGACGGCTGGCTCACCGGCCTGGACGCCGCGGCGTTCCAGGAGGTGCTGCCGCTGCTGCGGCGCGTGTTCTCCCGCTTCGAGAAGGCCGAACGCCGCGCCATCGGCGGGCAGCTCCGCGGCGGCGCCGGCCGGGCCACTCAGGCCGCCGCCGCCCTGCACGAGGAGCGCGCCCTGCGGGTCGTGCCGCTGACCCTGAAACTCCTGAGGGTGAACGCATGACGCCCGACCCGGAACGCCAGCGGCGCTGGCGGCTGGTGCTGGGCGGCGGGGACGCCGACGGCCTGACCGACGAGGCCGGCGGCCCCGAGATCGCCCTGAACATCGAAGACAGGCGCATGGACGCCGCCCTGAGCGGCCTGTACGACACGCCCGACGGCCCGCGCCGCGGCGGGCTGGGCGGCAGCGCCCCGAAAGTCGCCCGCTGGCTCGCCGACGTCCGCGAGTTCTTCCCGGCCAGCGTGGTGCGCGTCCTGCAGCAGGACGCCATCGAGCGGCTGAACCTCACGCAGCTGCTGTTCGAACCCGAGATGCTCGACTCCGTCGAACCGGACGTGAACCTCGTCGGCACCCTGCTGTCCCTGAAGGGCGTGATGCCCGCCCGGGCCAAGGACGCCGCGCGCGCCGTGGTGCGCCGCGTCGTGGACGACCTGACCCGCCGCCTGGAGGAACCTACCCGCGCCGCCGTGACCGGCAGCCTGAACCGCGCCCAGCGCAACTTCCGGCCCCGGCCCAGCGAGATCGACTGGAACGGCACCATCCGCCGCAACCTGCGCCACTACCTCCCCGAACGCCACACGGTCATCCCCGAGAAACTCGTGGGGTACGGGCGCAAACGCCGCGCCCTGCGGGACATCGTGCTGTGCCTGGACCAGTCGGGCAGCATGGCCTCCAGCGTCGTGTACGCCGGCGTGTTCGGCGCGGTGCTGGCCAGCCTGCCCGCCGTGAACACCCGCGTGATCGCCTTCGACACCGAGGTCGCCGACCTCAGTGAGCACCTGGACGACCCGGTGGACGTCCTGTACGGCATTCAGCTGGGCGGCGGCACCGACATCAACCGCGCCCTGGCCTACGCGCAGGGCACCATCACCAACCCCGAGCAGACCATCCTGGTGCTGATCTCCGACCTGTACGAGGGCGGCAACGAACGCGAGCTGCTGGCCCGCGCCCGCGCCCTCAAAGACGCCGGCGTGAACGTCATCGCCCTGCTGGCCCTCTCGGACGACGGCGCGCCCAGCTACGACCACGGGGTCGCCCGGACCTTCACCACGATGGGCATCCCCACCTTCGCCTGCACGCCCGACCACTTCCCGGGCCTGATGGCCGCCGCCATCCGCGGGGACGACATCGCCACCTGGGCCGGCGAGCAGGGCATCGTCACGAAAGGCGGCGCGGCCGGCTAGGGCAGACGCGGCCCGGCCACGCCGCGCACGGCCCTATGCTGGCACCGTGATTCATCACGTCCAGATCGGAACCGCCGACCTCTACGCCCTCCAGATCTGGCCGGTGCAGCAGCTGCCCGCCGCGGACGTCCTGCGCACCCACGACGAGGCGGCCCTCGCCGCCCACCACGTCCGCCACCCGGCCCTCTCGCACCGCGGCGGCACGCTGCTGAACTTCACCCTGCACGCCTTCCTGATCCGTCACGCCGGCCGGACCCTCCTGGTGGACACCGGCGAACCCGTCACCAGGAACGGCGCGGTACTCGACTGGGGCCTCGCTACCCTCGGCGTGACCCCGGACGACATCGACCTCGTGTTCCTCACCCACCGCGACGACGACCACGTGGGCGGCGTGCTCACCCCCGGCGGGCAGCCGCGCTTCCCCCGCGCGCGGTACCTGATGGCCCGGCACGAGGCCGAGGGCTTCCAGGCCGACCCGGGCCGCGCCGACCAGTGGCGCACCACCCTGGGCCCCCTGCAGGACGCCGGGCGCCTGGACCTGCTGGACGACGGCGCCGAGATCAGCCCCGGCCTCACCACCCTCCCCACGCCCGGCCACCGCCCCGGCGCGACCAGCCTGCACCTCCAGGACGGCGGGCACTCCGCGCTGCTCCTGGCCGACACCCTGCACGTCCCCCTCCAGGTCACGCACCCCGACTGGTCCAGCGTGTGGGACGCCGACCCGGACCAGGCCGCCCACACCCGCACCGACGTGCTGACCCGGGCCGAAACGCAGGGAGGCCTGCTCGCCGTGCCGCACATCCCGGGTGCCTTCGGGACCGTACACAGGGACAGCGCCGGCGGGCCCCTCCAGTGGGCACCGGCCGGCGCCGTCCTCAGCCTCCGCTGAGCCTCAACCCTCGGTGCTCGCCCCCGGCCGCGTGGACCACACCGGCTCCGGCTGAATCTCCTCCGCGGGCGCCTTCCCGGCCTCCAGCCCCGTGGACGACACCGTCTGCAACACCGTGACCGCCATCCCCTCCGCGCACTCGATCTGACAGGACAGCCGCGCCACGCCCAGCAGCTCCTTCTCCTTCAGCTTGTCATGCTCGGCGGCCGTCATCAGGTCCGGCTCACCCTCCTGGAACGACACGCGGCACGTCGTGCACTTCGCCTGCCCGCCGCAGCGGTGCAGGATATCCACCCCCGCCCGCTCCAGCGCCAGCACCAGCCGCTCGCCCGCCTGCGCCTGCACCACGCCGAAACCCTCCACCCGCACCGACACCAGCTGCCCACCATCCACTTGAGTCATGCGCCCAGCATGACACGGCCCGCTACCCCTCCCCGCCGGCCCGGTGTGCCCGCACCTTGAACACGCTCAGCCCCGCCCCCCGCTCATCCAGCGCCCGCGCAAACGCCGCCGCGTCGTTCAGCGGCGCGCTCCCCCCCTTCGACGCCGCGGACTTCCCCGGCGGCACCGGCGCGAACCGCCGCGCCCGGAACATCCCCGGATGCTCCTCGAACACCGCCGTCACCCCCGCCGGCAACGCCTCCAGATGCCGCGCGAACGCCTGCTCCTGCACCAGCTCGGCCTGCATCACCCCCACCGGCCCCATCCCCGACAGCAGCCGGTCAATCAACCCGAACACCAGCGCCGCGTACTCCTCCACCTCGGCCCGGCGCGGCAGGTACCCCCGGTGAATCACCCGGTTCCGGAAGTCCGCCCCCAGCGCCTTCGCCGTCAGAAAATCCGGCTCCCGGCCCTCCCGCAGCAGGTACGCCAGCGCGAACATCCCCAGCTGCCGCTCCGACTGGCTCGCCACGTGCCGCCACGTCCCCTCCAGCAGTCCCAGCGCCTCCCCGAACTCCTGCGCGGAATCCGCCGCCCGCTCCAGCGCGAACGCCCGCACGTAGAACTCGAAGAAGCGCTCCAGGGCCGCCGCGAAACTCGCCACCGCCTCCCGCGCGTACCCGTCCATGAGGGCCCGCGTCCCCAGATCAAACAGCACCTCGAACTTCTGCTTTCGCACAAACACGCACGCCCGTGCCCCGCACGCCCCGCACGTCACGTCATGCACGCTGCTGTCCGCGAACTCCACCCGGTTCTCCCCCCCACACACCGGACACATCGTCACGAAAAACATGCGCGCAGTCTAAGCTCGTGATTTAACTGTTTGAAGCTGACGTAGGCGGCGTTCTGTACCATCGAGCATGAACGCTGCAGCAAAGGTGGACCGCCTGCAGGCCTTCCG
>JAANMV010001343.1_pt1 | contig 27249 bp, 31 predicted proteins | sample 7279661 | NCBI WGS metagenome assembly JAANMV01 (sample SAMN14094540, study PRJNA606508) | bioreactor metagenome | isolation source: A lab-scale SPAN reactor treating ammonium-rich wastewater day 121 | place: Ireland: Galway | collected 2017-05-16
GCAGATATGCTTATTACAAGCGGAAGCGAAAGCTTAAGTATAAGCGCCGGCTCCAGCAGGTATTGTTTGCGTGCTGTAAGGAAAGCAAACCATGCAGGCGGAAAGTAATCTATTATACCTTTAGCCTGGAGCGCTGAAAAATAACTGTTTAATGTGCTGCCCGGTTTTCCTGTTATGCCGAATGATACAAACTGGTAGGCAAAAATCAGGAACAGTATCATCAATGACTGAAAAACAAGTGTATATTTACCTGCTGAGCCTGCTTTAAATATCTTTAATGCCGCCGTATATAACAGCAGAAGTATATGTGCTGTAAAAAAACATATCATCAGTGCAGCTATATAAAACAATAAAGCACGCGGCACTGATCTTAATATAGCATAAAAGTATATACTTCCCGGAAGCAGCAGGGGAATGGTAAGAAGGAGCAGGTACCTGTTTAGCATATACATTTTCGCATTTACCAGTACTGATGTATCAACAGGCATTACTGTAATAATTTCTGCTTCAGTTTTTGAAGTGACCAGGTTATCAAGCTCTGTTAAAATGGTAAATGCAGTTATCAGCGAGTAAAACAAAAATGAAGCAAATGCAAACTGGTATCCTGATGGGTCTGCATTCTGCTTGAACAATATATACGGTAAAAATAAACCGGGGATAAAAAATGAAAGATTAAGCAGAAGCATCTTCCTGCCGGAGCCTGTCCTGCCGCGTGTTTCCATTTTAAGCAGCATGCTGCCCAGAATTTTTACTTTATTGTACAAATATAAATTTCTTAACGGTTCAAAATATATTACTGACTGGATTTCTGTTTCTTTTCTTCCTGTTCTTTAATGAACTGCTGGTAAAGCTCAATATTCTTTTTATGTTCATCGTAACTTTCGGCAAACCTGTGAGAGCCGTCACCTTTTGCAACAAAATATAAATATTTGTTTTCTTCAGGGTAAAGTGCTGCCATAATTGAACTTAAGCCCGGGTTGTTTATAGGTCCCGGGGGCAGGCCTTTGAATAAGTATGTATTGTAGGGCGATTCAATCTTCAGGTCACTGAATAACAGCCTGTTCTTGGGTCCGCCCGGCAATATATACTGAACAGTAGGGTCAGCCTGAAGCTTCATTCCTTTTTTTAACCTGTTATAATAAACACCGGATATTGTTTTCTTCTCCGGTTCATATTTTGTTTCACCTTCTATAATTGAAGCCATAGTAATTATTTCTTTAAGAGTTTTGCCCTGCCTGTTTATTTCATCGCGTATTTCTGCAGTTATACGTTTTCTGAAAGTTGATGCCATAACAGAAACAACTTCTTTTTCGCGGTTAAGGGAATTGAACCTCAGCCGGTAAGTATCAGGAAATAAAAATCCTTCCATATCGCCTGCTTCAACACCTATAAGCTTAAGTAGGCTGTCATTTTTTGCTTCTTCAACAAATCCTGCAGAGTCAACTCCTATTTTGTTTTGCAGCAGCCTGGCAATTTGCCTGATATTCATACCTTCGGGAATTGTTATTGTTACAGTTCTAATAACCGTAGGGTCAGTTACAGTATTCAGCACATTCAGGTAAGTTAACCCGCTGCTGATGTTATACTCTCCGGGGATAAGATTATTTTCTTTGCCGTAAATTTTTGCTAGGGCAATAAAAATATATTTATTATAAATTACCTGTGAAGCTTCCAGCTTTTCAGCAACTGTGCGCAGGTTATCACCTTTCACAATTTTTACAACAGCATCACCGGTTGAATTATTATACCCTTTGTTCAGAAAAGTAACCTGAAAAATAAAAAAAACCGCAAATGATAAAGTAAATACAGCGGGGTATATTATTCTTAAATAGTTCAATTAATTGAAGAATTATCTGTTTTTTAAACTGTCTGGTGAAGTTGTCATTGAATTCAGCTGTTTAAGCTGGCTTATAACCGCAGTATCCTGCGGGTTAACTGCAATATAGCTGTTAAGTACATTTTTTGATTCGTCTATCCTGTTCTGTATCCTGTAAAGATTGCTGAGTGATATTGCAGCATCCCTGTACCCGGGATAAATTTCTACTGCTTTGCGCAGGCTTTTTTCGGAATTTACTACATCGTTAAGCTCTGAATATGCATATGCCAGTTGGAAATATGCCAGTGAGTTCTGGGGATCAAATGAAATTACCTGTTTAAGTATGGTTACCGCATTAGGATACTGTTTGTTCTTAATGAATTCTGCTGCATAGTTCATTCCGGTGTTCACTTCGGTGGAAAGGATGTGGGTTTTATCGGGTTCGTATTTGTAAATATTCATTATTTCAAAATTATTTTCACCGGCAGAAAATAATGAAGGCTGGTTGGCTACCTGGAACCACTCTTTTAGGAATGCAACATAGGATACATTCTGTTTTTTAAGCTGCTCCTTAACGAATGTTACAAAATCTTTGTTGTTAAGCTTTTCAACAAATTCCGGGTTTATCAGCCCAACTACATCAACAATTTTTCTTTCGGAATAATATGCAATCGCCCCTACATCATGCGTAGCAATAACAGAGTTGTCGGGTGTGTTATTTTTAAGCCATTTGGCAGCTTCAACCTGGCGGATATATATATGCCTGGACTGGTCCTGGAAAACCCTTTTGTTTTCATTATAACCTGCCGTAAAATATACCATTGTACCAAGCAGGAGCATTATATTCAAACCGTTTACAAGCTTGGAATCGTTGATATATTCTGCCAGCCATTTAAAAAATTCCCTGCCGCCATAAACTGCCAGAAGGAAATAAAACGGGAAAACCGGCATAAGGTATCTGCCAAACCTGTGCGCATACGGCAGCTTATACCAGTAAATAAAAATCAGGAGTAAAATAAATATCAGGGCCGGCAGCAGAGGGTTATATTTTTGTTTAACGGAATCATTAATTATCCTGAATGCTGCAATTAAAAAAGGAATTAATATAAGCAAATAAGCTTTTTCGGTAAAGTATTCCCAAACCTCAGATTTAAGAAAATCTCCCCGGCTTCTGAATTCAGCAGAATAATAAGTCAGCTTTGCGCTGTATGTATTCGGCAGCAATGAACCGGATATCACCAGGTTCATAATAAAATATGCAGCCATAATTATACCTGAAATTACCGCAATTTTAATAAGTGCATCCCTGCTGAATATTTCAGGCAGGTTATCTTTATTTTTAGATTTGCTCCTTATATATAACCTGTATAAATAGTCTGCAGCTATTGCAGCAATAAAAGCAACAGCATCGGGTCTTGTCCACATTGAAAGAGCCAGGGTAACGGCAAAACCTGCGGCATTAAGCTTTCGGTAGTAATAAAAACACGCCACAAGCAAAAAAATGTACAGGGTGGTTTCCATTCCGGTTACTGAAATAAAGTTCATCCACTTATCAAGCACAAATAACATAACGGCAGCAAGCGCGAGCCAGTTTTCATTGGGGAAAATACTACTGCTTAACCTGTAAAAATAATATATAGCGCATATAAAGAAAATTATTCCGGTAATGTAGCTCAGCCACATTTCATTTTTTGTAACAAAAAAACCCGCAGCAAGTATTAAAGTATATAAAGGTGAAGTTGAACCTGCTGTAACAATTTCATTTTTAAAATAAGAAAAGCTTCCGTACTCAGCCAGGTTTTTGGCGAACTGAAGGTGTATCCACGGGTCATCAAGCGGAAAACTGTGATATTGATTTAAAGAATGGGCATAATTTATATAATAATAAGGCAGTATAAATGATGCTGTTAAAAGCACACCTAAAATAATTAAAACAGCTGATTTATTAATACTTAAATTAAAGGTAATATCCTTTTTTTTAATTAATTCTTTATTTTTAACCTGTTTTTTAGCTGATTTTGCCATGAAATTGGATCTTTTTCCGGAGTTTTCTTAAGAATTTAGCTCAAAAATAGCAATTTTATGCCTGTTATTCAAATTATTTGGTGAAATTTTTTATTGTGAACAGAGATTACTATATTTGAAAAACAAAATAATATAATTGAGGGAAAATTTATGATACAAAATCACATCATCATGATCATAAATGCAGTCATTTTGATTGCAGGCGGTTTGATTGGATATTTTTCTTCGGGAAGCCCCACTGCTTTTATTGCCCCGGGAATCGGAATAATAATTTTTATACTGGCATTGGCTGCAAAAAACAATAATGCTGTTTCAGAAAAAGCAGCAATTATACTTAGCCTTGTAGCTGCAGTAACATTTATCATTATCGGAATCAGACGGGGAAATGCAATGGTAATAGGTATGGGTATCATTACATTTATCTGCTTTGATTATTATATTTTAAAATTTATCCTGCAGAAAAATAAAAAAGCAAGTTAACTTATTATTATTATACAAAAAGGACTGTTTTTCAACAGTCCTTTTTAATAATTGATGATAAAATTATTTTACGAGAGTAAGTTTTTTTGTATCTTTAAAAATATTACCTGTTTGTGCAGTAGCTTCGATGCTGTAAATATAAATTCCGGTACTTAACCCGGCTGCATTCATATCAACTGCATAAGTACCTGCAGAATAATCACTGTTTACAAGCTGCATTACTTCTTTTCCCAGCATATCATATACTTTCAGTGTTACAAAGCTTCTTTCAGGCAAAGAGAAGTTTATCTTTGTAGACGGGTTAAACGGATTGGGATAGTTCTGTGACAATGAAAAGTTTTCTGCAACTGTTGAAATATTATTAATCCCGACTAAATTTCCCCAGGTCCTGAAAACCGTAAAACCATCTATATCAAGGGTTGGTGCATTTGAAGCAGACCCCTGCCTTAAAGCTATCCTGCTTATATTCGGAGAGTCTACCTGTGTGCCTGTTATCGGACCTGCAACCGGTGCCGGTTCTGTACCCGGGATTGCACCGCTTAAAACATATAATGAAAGCTGGTCATCCTGGTTAGTTCCTGAATTGAATGTATATTTTACAACAATAAGATAAGTAGTACCTAAATTATAGGTAGCAGGTGCATAAGTAACTGCTTCGGTACTTTTGGAAATCCCGATCTGGAATCCAGCTCCTGAGGATTTAATGAATGTCCTCATTGTGTAGTTGCTTGTATTTGTGCTGGGAAGCAAAGCAAAGAAATAATCTCCGGTTGCCTGAACTGAATCTACCCTGATGAGGAAAGAAACATAAATGTTATTAACATTTACAGAATCATGCTGCCTGTAAACATCCTGACCGGTATTATGCAGTCTAACCATATTGCCTATTCCGGAATTTGTATAACCGGAATATGATAAATTTCCGGTTGCAACCGTAACAGTATTTACATAGCTGTTAATCCAGGTCCAGCCGTGGGCTGTTAACGAATCACCCGCAGGATAATTAATATTTTCATTTAATAAAATCTGTGACTGTGTCTGATAAATTGAGGCTAATGACAAAACAGCCACAATAAGAAGTAATAGTCTTCTCATGAAATTATCTCCTTTATGATAAAATTAATGTTTATTGATTATTGTACAAATATAAGGATTTTCCTGTTAACAATCCGTGAGGAAAATATTAAGAAATCCTCAGAATTTTTAATGTTTTTTTATAAAAATTAATTAATTATTAAAAATTCGTAAAGGAATTAAAAAAACAAAGGTTTATTAACCTTTCTAAAAAGTAATTAATTTGACCCGGTTTTAATTTTTTCCAGGTATTTCTGAATAAGCAGCTCGTAATCTTCAGTATAATTTTCCTTCTGAAGCTCCAGCGCATCCTGGTTTATTCCGTTAATAATATTGGGTTTTGAAATTATAATTTCCGGAGGAGAGCTGCGCTCAAAATTCTTTCCGGGTCTTGATTCCCGTTTCTGTTCAAAATCCTTTTCGCGGGTCGAAAGCTGGAAATCCAGCATTCTTGAAAGGATTTTTTCCTGCCTTTTTTTGGTTTCCGGGGTGATATTGTTTTCCTGCAGGTCTTTAATGATTTCCTGCATGTCTTTCTGTACCTGGTCAAGATTTCCAAGCAGCTTTTTACCATCGGCTTCCTGCTGTTTTTTAAATTCTTCGTTAAGCTGGTTAACACCATCTTTAATTTGCTGCTGTTCCAAAGCTAGCCGCTGCATCTGCGCCATCTGTTCCTGGGAAAGCTTACCCTGGTTTCCATTAGGGTTCATTCCCTGCATCTGGTTATTAAGCTGCTGCTGTTTTGCTATCATTTGCTGAAGCTGCTGAAGCAGCTGTTGTAAACCGGAGCCCGGTTTTTTACCTTCGCCGTCACCCGGTTTACCGCTTTGGCACATTTGCTGCATTCTTTCTGCGGCTTTATCAAGTGATTCTTTGGCATTACCCTGGGACTTGTTTGCGCTTTGACCATCCTTTTTGCTCAACTGCTGGGAAGCATTCTGCATTTCGTTGAATGCATCCCCAAGGTTTTTGCTCATCATCGGGCTCATCCCCATCTGCTGTGCCATGCTCATCATTTCTTCTGTCAGGTTCGAAAGGTCATTCTGAAGCTTATCCTGCTGCTGTTTATTGTTCTGGAAATCTTTCATATCACTGCTGGCATCAAGATCTTCTGACTGGTCCATCAGCTCTTTCTGGCGCTTTGACATTTCTTTAAGCCTTTTAAGGAACTCTTCCATCTTTGCCTGAAGCTTTGAGTTTTCCTTATCTATCATGCTTTGAAGCATATCCTGCATCTGCTGGTTCATATCATTTAAGTCCTGTGATATCTGTTCCTGCTGTTTCTGTGACTGATCCTTATTTCCCTGTTCTAAGCTCTGTTGGGAGTTCTGCATTTTCTGCTCCAGCATTTTTTTCATCATCTCTTCAAGCAGCTTCTGCATTTCCTTAGACATCTGCTGGTCGCCTGACTTTTTGAAATTTTCGGAAAGCTCTTTCATCTGTTTCTGGAAGTCAGAAAGATTGTTCTTTATATCCTCCTGCTTTTTAGACTGGTTATTCAGGCTGTTCTTATCATTTTTATCTGTGTTCTTTGTTTCATCCTTTAATGCATCCTGCTGTTTGGTTATATCATCCAGCTTCTGGGTAAGCTCTCCCATTTTCTGCTCATTCATAATTTTATTGAGCAGTTCCATGGTTTTTTCAAGGGATTTCTTAAAGTTTTCCTCATCAAACTTAAAATTCTTCATCGCTTCCTTAAGCTGGTCTTTGTTCATGTTTTTCATAGCTTCCTGAAGCTTCTTCAGCGCTTCACGAAGCTCTTTTGAATCAATTTTCTGAAACATCTTCTGCAGCTCCATGTATTTATCAAGGGTTTCTTTGGATATCTGGCTGTTCTGCTGAAGCTCTTTCATCAGGTCATCCAGCTTTTGCTGTGTATTGTTCAGATTATTCTGTATATTTTCAAGCTTCTGCTGCATTTCCTGGTTCTTCTTGGGGTCGTTCAATCCCAGCTCTTCGGGATTTTTTTCCATTTTCTCTTTCAGCTCATCAAGCTCTTTCTTAAGCTCCATTGCATCATCCATTGCAGACTTCAGTGAATTTTCAACTTCATCTTTGGTCTTTTCCGTCTTTTTCATTAATGATTCAAAAGAAGGATATACAAGCCTTTTTACCTGCGAGCGTGACATTTTAGGACCGCTGTAACCGTCATTATCATAAACCTCCACAAAATATTCCACAACATCCTCGCTGCCCAGGTTCAGGCTTCTCAGATTCCATATAAAAGGAACCTCCAGTCCGGTAGCATCCGTATTTTTTATATGAATATCAGTATACCGGTAGTCTTTATCAGTTGGTCCGAATTTTGAGCTTACAATTTTATAACCAAGCCGTAATTTCGTGAAACCAAAATCATCTGTTATTCTGGAGCGGATCTCAATATCACCTTTACCCTGAACATTCACTTCATTGTTTTCAGGTTCTGTAATAGAAATTACCGGGAATTGATCAGGAAAAACCTTAAGATTAATTGTTTTGGGATTAATCGATTCCAGCACTTTTCCGCTGTGCTCTCTTTTTACATTAACAGTAAATGTACCGTTAGATGATGCAATAAATGAACCTATTGCAGTTTTCCCGTTAATTTCAAAATTAACAGGCATGGTTGCTCCGCCAAAAGAAACTGATGCGCTGTTTATATCTTCAGATGACTCAAGCTCTATATAAACTGTACTTCCGGCAATTGTAGTAATATCATTCCCGTCAATTGTTCTGGAAGGCAGCCTGGTATAAGCAGGGGGATATACAGTTACTTTAAGTGACTTTATTACCGGGCGGTTTGTTATGGTGATAGTGTAAACCGGGGATTTTACTCCTTTGTATTCAAACCAGTATACCGTCTGAGAATTAATACTTTTTAATGATGCCCTGAACTCATTTGTATTTACAGCTGATATCTTTTCATCGTTTTCGGAAATACTGATCCCGTCAGGGGTCACTTCTCTTGTAAACAGGGTTATTTCACCGGTTGTATAAGCAGGGTCGTTGAATTTAATATTGGCAATAAGCTCAACACTTTCTCCTTTTGAAATTTCTGTGTTGCCGGGCTTAATTTCAAATGCTATGCCGAGAGTATTATCAACAAATGTAAAATTATAATTTACTATCCTGTTGGCTGCTGCAAGTAAAGTACCGGGGAATGAAAACAATAAAATATTGAACAGTAAAAGTACAGAGGCAAAAATAATAAGGAGCCTGTTATTTTTCTTAAATGAAACCGCATTTTTAAAATCTATTGAGCGGGTATGTTCATTAAATGTATTTATCGATTCTGCAGCAAGTGAATCTGAAAATATATGATCTTTTTTTGTTGTATAGTTGTAAAGCTGCAGTGAGTTCAGCAGCCTGTCTTTAATTTCAGGGTAGGTGCTGCCTATCTTTTTTGCATACCTGTTTATAACAGCGGATGATCTGATTTTCTGAAGAGAGGTTAAATAAACAGCTGATATCATTACTGCTGTTGCTGCAAAGCCTGAAATATACCCGAAGAATAATATTTTACGGAAAGTTGTGGAAAGCTCAAAAACTGCTTCTGCAGTTATTAAAAGAAATGCCAGTGCAATGAATACAATTAACATTATAAGGCTTCGTTTAACGAGTGTAAAAACCAGATCCTTTCTGCCGGTATCAGAAATACGTGTTATAAAGCTGCGGTATGTAAGCTCTAAACTGCTCATTAATTGATATTTAGAGGGCGTAATTTCAGCAGAAAATTGATGGTTTATTTACTTATTTAAGCATAATTATGCTAATATTGTTCCCAAAAAACAAGAGAAATTAAATTGGTTTAATTTGACACTATTTGCTTATTTTTTTCATCCAAAACAATATATTTGCAATATTATAAATGTTGTATTATATTAGTTGTGGGATTTCCCACTTAACTATTTTTTATAAATATAATGCAGATAAAAGTAACAAAAAAGTATACTACAAAACTTGATTCAAAAAAAAGGATGACTATCAGAAATCCGGATTATGAATATTACCAGGTAAATATATTTGATGACGGAAAAATTTTACTTGAACCGAAAATACTGGTTGATGCTCATGAGGTGTCTTTGAATACTCTTAAAATGATGGATAAAGCGGTAAAGAACCTTAAAAAAGGTGTAGTTTCCAAACCGATTGATTTCAAAAAGTACTTATCGGTAAAGGATTAAGTTATCTTGGAATTTGAGATTTTAATGGGCGTTCCGGAAATGAAGTCCTTTTGGGAAAAACTCTCACAGCTTGCTGATATAGATAAGTTAAAAGGTAAGGAAAAGAAATTGTTCAAAAAAATGGTCAAAACATTCAATTATCTTTCCCAAAACCCAAAACATAACAGCCTTAATTCTCACGAGATATTTCCGCTAACTCAAAGGTATGGAATAAAAGTCTGGCAGTCATATCTTGAAAACAAAACACCTTCAGCAGGAAGGTTATATTGGGTATATGGCCCCGGGAAAAATCAAATAACAATTATAGGGTTAGAACCTTATCCTGAAGATAAAAAAAGTAAAGGATATGATAAAATTATTTTATCTTCTTTGCCAAAGCAAAACTGATTTTTAAAGAATTAAATTATCCAGTTAATTATTAAGCACATAAACAATTATATTTGTTCCCATCTTGAATGATTCCTCGCGCTTTTCCGGCGGGTCTTCGTGTTCCCGCGGATTTGCCCAGCCGTCTGAAATATTTGTCTCATATGTATAATACACACACAGCCTGCCGTTAAGGTAATAGCCGAAACCCTGCGGCGGCTTGCCGTCGTGTTCATGTATTTTTGGCAAACCGTTTGGAAAGCTGAAATGCGAGCTGTAAATTTTGTGGTCAAATGGCAGTTCCTGCATTTTCTGATCTGGGAAAACTTTTTCAATTTCCCTGCGGAAAGATTTATCCATTCCGTAATCATCATCTGCATATAAAAAGCCGCCTCGCTCCAGATACTGCCTTAACCGCTTAACCTCTGAATCTGAAAATGTAATATTACCGTGTCCCGTAATTAAAATGAAAGGGTAATTAAAAATATCATCACTGCTTAAATCAACACTGTAAAATTTTGATTCGTCAACATCAATTACAGTATTTTTTTTAAGGTAATCCATCATGTTAACTTCTGCGGAAGGGTCGTTGTACCAGTCACCCCCGCCTGAATATTTAAGCCTAACAATTTTGAATGAAGAAGAAAGCTTGTTTATACCGTCATTCTGTGCATATAAATCCTGCAGTATTGTAACAGGAATAAGTATGTAAAGTAATATCTTCAAATATTAATTTATTTTTTTCATTCTAACATTAGAGCGGGCAAGGAAAAGCCCCCCTGCTTCACCCCATGAATAATTATAACTTAAATCACCGTCATCCCAAAGCTCAATAGTAATTTCTTCCCTGAAAATGGTATTGTCATTGGGATCTCCGAAACCGAAAATAAACAGGCAATGTTTAGGTGAAACCTGGCGGAACCTCCTGAGGTCAAATTTAGCCATAGTACCGATACTGTTTGTGAGTGTCCATAATGTCAGTTTATTTTCGTTATCATTGCAGATTATCGTATATTCTTCGGTATAAAGAACACTATCCTTATTATATAATACAGTATGGTCATTGAATTCAGTTCCTTCAGTTCCAACAGCTGAATACCTGAGTGATACACCTTTATTGTTTACAACAGATCTTACCTCGAGTGATGCTTTGAATTCTTTATTTTCGTGGTTTGTGCCGATACCAATATAATTTCCGTCTCTTTTGGTAAGAATTTCGAGTAAATTTATTTTTTTCCCTTTGGGCAATAGATTTCCTGCTAAATATTATTATTTCTGTTTAAAATTATTTAAGAGTAGTTTGTTCCCAGTCTTCTTTAATTATACTGTACAGCTTCAGATCGTGAAAAGCATCTTTGGCAAACAGTTTTTTCTTCATTAAACCCTCGTATTGCATACCGCATTTTATCATTACACGTTCAGATGCAGTATTAGCAGGTTTGCAGGTAGCTTCAATCCTTTCCAGGTGCATACGCTCAAAACCATACCTTATAACTTCATTAAAAGCCTCTGTGGTATAACCCTTGTTCCAGAACTGGTTAGAAAGCGCATAGCCTACTTCTGCATACCTGTTGGCAAGAGACCATACATGGAATCCGATTGTACCGATAAGTTTACCGAGTTCTTTATGTACTATTCCCCACGGACTAGGGATACCATCCTGGTACTGCTGTGTAATAAACCTGAGATAATGCAATGAATCAGACACGTTCCGGTGATAATTCCATGTAACATGTTCTGCAACTTCCGGTACAGAGGCATACTCAAACACATCACCGGCATCACGCATAGAAAGTTTTCTGAGGCGGAGCCTTTCGGTTTCAAGTACAGGAAGATTTTTAAATATTTCAAAAGCCCTGTCATTCATAACTGTAAAACATCTATATAAAACATAACTGTGTAAGAACAAATTTATCCTAATTAGATTTTAATAAACAGGATATTTAAACTGCTTATGGTGCAAATTATTTAATTTTAATGTTTTACATTTTGTTTGGATTGTTATTTGAAACAGATATCAGTAATTTTGATTTTAAACCTGTAAAATGTCAGAAAAATATAAAAAAATAAAACAAATTTACGAAGGTAAAGCAAAAAAGCTTTATACTTTACAAGGGCATCCAAAACTGTTGTTGCAGGAATTTAAGGATGATGCCACAGCATTTAATGCTCAAAAAAGAGGTTCAATTTTAAACAAAGGAATTATTAACTGTGAGCTTACAACTTACATTTTTACATACCTCGGGAAAAAAGGCGTAAAAAATCATTTTGTGGAACAGATCTCTCCCAATGAAATGATCATTAAACGGCTTAAGATAGTTCCGATTGAAGTAGTTGTAAGGAATATTGCCGCAGGCAGCCTGCTGAAGAAAACAAATTTTAAGGAAGGACGCCGGCTTGCAAGACCGATTGTGGAATTTTATTATAAAGATGATGCGCTTGGCGACCCTATGATAAGTGATTCGCATGCACTGGCAATGAAGATTGCCACTGAAAAAGACCTGAATACCCTCAGGCAAATGGCAGAAAAAATCAATTCTCTGATCAAGCCGTTTTTCCTGAAACGCGGGTTAAAGCTGGTTGATTTTAAGCTGGAGTTCGGGAAGGACAGCTCCGGCAATATTATGCTGGGTGATGAAATTACTCCTGATACCTGCAGGCTGTGGGATAAAAAGACAAACAGGAAGCTTGATAAAGACCGGTTCAGGTTCGATCTTGGAGGCGTTAATGAAGCTTATGCAGAAGTAAGAAAACGGATTTTAGGAAAATAATTTACCAGCAATTAAAATTTACCGGCATATAAATTGAGACTCACAATTTACGGAAGAAGTACGGTACTTAAAGCATTATTGATAACTCTTGCAATTGATATTGCTGCGTTGTTAATTCCTAATGAAATAATCAAGCTGGTACTTCTTTTCCTTTCTGTTGTATTTATCAGCTTTACACTTTATTTCTTCAGGGATCCCAAAAGAGAAATACCCAAAGACCTGAAACCCGGTGATATACTTTCTCCTGCAGATGGCAGGGTAATGATGATAGAAGAAATTGAAGAGAATGAATTTATTAAAGGGCCTGCAAAGGTGATAGGGATTTTTCTTTCTCCTTTAAATGTTCATGTTAACAGGGTGCCGGTAAGCGGAACAGTAAAATTCTATCAATATATAAAAGGAGAATTTATTGCGGCATACGACCATGCTTCTGCAGATAAAAATGAACGTACAGTTATTGGCATTGAAGGAGAAAAATTCAAAGTGTTGTTTAAACAGATAACGGGCTTTGTTGCAAGAAGAATAGTATGCGAATTAAGAGTTGGCAGTAAAGTTAAAATCGGTGAAAAATTCGGAATGATAAAGTTCGGTTCAAGAACGGATGTAATTATGCCTTTAAACGCTAACATAAAAGTAAGTGTAAACCAGAAAGTTACCGGCGGTATCACTGTACTAGCGGAGGTTCCTGTATAATTGAAGAACCGTATGGGATTTATACCCAGCCTTTTTACTGTGCTAAACCTGTTTTGCGGGTTTATGTCAATTATCAATGCAGATGCATTGAATTTTGAGCAGGCTGCATTATTTATTCTGTATGCCGGTTTATTTGATATGTTTGACGGTGTTGTTGCCAGGTTTACCGGTACTTCTTCAAAATTCGGTGTTGAGCTGGATTCCCTTGCAGACCTGGTTTCATTTGGTGTAGCACCTTCATTTATCCTGTACAAAGTATATTTTTATACACTGGATGGCTTTGGAATAGCACTTTCGGCATTAATTATGATATTCGGCGCCCTGCGCCTTGCGCGTTTTAATGCGCAGCTGGTGGGCTTCGATAAAAATTATTTCAGCGGAGTACCTGTTCCCATTCCCGCCGTTACTGTTTCCTCATTTATACTTTATTATTACAATAAAAATTTCAATGCTCATACAAGCGAAATTTTTATTTACTGTATCGCAATTGTGCTGCCGCTGCTGATGGTCAGCAAATTTAAGTATGATACTACTCCGAAGATTAACAAACGGGAAGTTAAAGAACACCCGGTCAAAACAATTATAGTCATTCTTTCAGTAATTCTGGTAGCTGTTACCAAAGGTGAAGGTTTGTTTGCATTCTGCCTGTTTTATATCAGCACAGGCATTTTCAGAAGCACAAAAAACCAGGTACGTAAAATTTTTTCCGGAAAGAAAACAAAAGGCAGTGATTCAGATGCAGATGAATCGTTAAAGCTTAAGGAATCTAACTGATAATCTCTTTTAAAACCTTTACAAATTCATATATATCATTTTCTTCATTAAATCTCCCGAAAGATATCCTTAAGGATGATCCTGCGGTATTGTCATCATATCCAATTGCCTTAAGTACATGCGATGGCTTAACAGAGCCTGATGTGCAGGCAGAGCCTGATGAAACTGCAATGTTATTCATATCCAGCTTTATGAGCAGAGTATCAGTATCAATTTTTACCGAATTCCGGTCAAATGAAATATTCATTATATTAGGCAGTGACCGTTCATCAGTATACGAGTTGAAAATAATTTTATTGCCGAACCCGTTTTTTAGCTCTGATACAAGCTTTTCTTTCATTTCGCTGTATTTTTTTATATCAGATTCCATTTCAGCCGAAAGAATTTCAATTGCTTTTTTAAATCCAGCAATTGATGCAGTATTTTCTGTGCCTCCGCGCCTGTCGCGCTCCTGCTTTCCGCCGTGAATGTACTTATCAACCGGAGAATCTTTTTTAATGTAAAGAGCCCCTGCACCTTTGGGTCCGTATATTTTATGCGATGAAAATGAAGCAAAATTAACACCGGTATCGTGTAAATTTAATTTCACTTTTCCCAGGCTTTGTACCATATCACTGTGCACTGCAATATTTTTTCCGCTAGTTTCAACAACTGCATTCCTCACATCATTAATTATTCCAAGCTCGTTGTTTGAGTGCATTACAGAAACCAAAAAAGTTTCTTCACTAATTGCATTATTCAGCTCGTCATAATTAATTTCGCCGGATTTATTGGTTTTTAAAACAGTAATTTTAAATCCGAACCGCGTTTTAAGATATTCAACTGTATCCAGCACAGCAGAGTGTTCAATTGATGTTGTTATGATATGGTTCTTTTTCCCCAGGAAATTAAACGCACACCCTTTAATTGCAAAGTTATTGGCTTCTGTTCCCCCGGAGGTAAAATATATCTCGGAAGGTTTTGCTCCTGCAAATTCCGCAAAAAGATCACGGGTATCTTCCAGCATCACTTTTGCTGCTCTGCCCGTTTTATGGACCGAAGACGGGTTACCGAAATTATCAGTCAGCCAGGGGAGCATTGCTTCCTTAACCCTGGGATCTACCGGTGTTGTTGCAGCATTATCAAGATAAACAGTTTTCATAGGCAGCAAATTTACTTTTAATTTAAAGAGACTTCAATTCAATAATTTTCTATAGGTAATGTTACATAGCACAAATATTATATTTCAGCTATCTTTGTAAACCAATGTATAAAAAGATTATAAAACCGCTGCTTTTTGATTATGACCCTGAAAAAATCCATAATTTCACTATAAACAGGCTTTCCGGAAGTATTTTCCCCGCTATTCTTAAGTTATTGATGCAGTTTGAAGATAAAAAGCTTGAACGAAAGGTCGGCAGGCTAACTTTCAGGAATCCAATTGGCCTTGCAGCAGGTATGGATAAAAATGCAACTGCCTTAGCAGGCTGGGATGCTATGGGATTCGGCTTTGCCGAGGCTGGAACAGTGACCCCTCTGCCGCAGGAAGGAAATCCGAAGCCCAGAATGTTCCGTCTGCCGGAATATGGTGCATTGATAAACAGGCTTGGATTTAATAACGGCGGCGCAGATGAATTTGAAAAGAACCTCGAAGCATCCAAAGAAAAAATAAGCAGTGATTTTATCGTAGGGGTAAATATCGGAAAGAATAAACATACTGAGCTTGATGATGCATACCAGGATTATAAATTTTCATTTGAAAAATGTTTTGAATCTGCAGATTATTTTACAATAAATGTAAGCTCGCCAAATACCGAAGGCTTAAGGCAGCTTCAGCAGAAAAAATATCTTGATGAAATCCTTAAATCACTGCAGCAGCTTAATAAAGAGCTGGATACTACTTTTTCTGATACAGCAAAAGATATTTATCTTAAGATTGCGCCGGATCTAACCGAAGCAGAGCTTGATGATATTATACGGGTATCAATAGATAATAATATTACCGGTATTATTGCTACGAATACCACCATTTCCAGGGATACCCTGCCGGAAGGTGAGTATGAAAGCGGGGGATTAAGCGGCAAGCCGCTTGAGCCTATCTCGAATTCAGTGATAAAATATATTATGAAAAAAGCTGAAGGAAAACTGACCGTAATTGCCTGCGGAGGTATTTCTTCATATGATGATGTAAGGGAAAAACTGGACCTTGGGGCATCACTTGTTCAGTTGTATACCGGCCTGATTTATGAAGGACCCGGGCTGATAAAAAAGATTAAAAAGGAAATGTCTGCAGCTGCAGCTAAATGACCATTACCGGTATTAATATTACTGAGTTTGAAATACAGGAGAAAGAAATCCTGGTTGAATTTCTTTCATCCGGCTGCTGGCAGTTTCACAGTACCACTCAAATTCCAAAAGAAAAGCTGTTAAAACAGTTTGAGAGCGGTTATTTTACCGGAAGCGGCCAGAGAACATTCCTAATAAAAAAATCCGTTGATAATTTGCTTATCGGCGTTATCAGGCTGTTCGATCTTGGTGAAAGCACCGATGACGATGAAACACCTTTATTTGATATTAAGATAAAAGAAGAATTCCGCGGAGACGGAACCGGCAAAAAAGCTGTAAGCTGGCTGACTGATTTTGTGTTTACAAATTATCCCAATAAGCTGCGCTTTGAAGCAACTACAAGAATTGATAATATAGCAATGAGGCGTGTTCTGGAGCATTGCGGTTTTGTAAAGGAAGCGCATTACCGGCAGGCCTGGCCAGATAAGGAAGGCAACAGGTATGACTGTGCCGGTTACGGAATTTTAAGAAGAGACTGGGAGAATAAAACCATTACCCCGGTAAAATGGAATGATTAAATTTCTTCAGGTTGTTTGACCGTAAATTCATTTTCGGTATTTCCTGTATTCAGAGTCCCGGCTGGCTCGAACAGCATCACAGAAACTTCTTCTTCAGCATAAGGGCAATGCTCTGTTCCTTTGGGAATAATAATAAACTCGTTTTCGCTTATTTCAATATCACCAGTCCTTAGTTTCATTGTAAATTTTCCTTTTATAACATAAAACATTTCATCTTCATTTTCATGCTTATGCCAGACAAATTTGCCCTTAAATTTTACAAGCTTAACTTGCTGGCCGTTCAGCCCGCCTGCAATTTTAGGGTCCCAGTATTTGTTAATTAGTTTTAACTTTTCGTTAGTATTAATTTTATTCATTTGTTAATTCAGTTTTATTGAATACAGGAGCAGCTCTTCTGTATCTCCCGGAATATTTATTTTTTTAACTAGCTGCAGACCAAGTTTTTCCAGTAATTTAATAGATGGTAAATTATAGGGAACTGTAATTGCGTCAAGCTGCTTCATATGTAAAATCTCAACGGCATATTTTATTACTGCTGATGCAGATTCAAATGCATAGCCTTTATTTTCAAATTCCGGAAGCAGTGCAAATCCCAGGTCGGTATTATCCAGTCCTGCTCTTTTTACAAGGCCGCACATACCTGCTTTTTCACCCGTTGCTTTTACTGTTACAAGGTAAAACCCGTAACCTGATTCTTCATAACCTTTTTTAAGCCTGCTGTTTATATATTCTTCAGCATCTGAAAGTGAATTAATATTTCTGGTGCCAATATATTTAAGCCAGCCGGGAGAGTTCAGCAGATCAAAGATCATCCCGCTGTCATCTGAATCAAATTCACTTAATATAAGCCTTTCGGTTTCAAGAATTATCTTTTTCATCTCAATCGTTTAATCCCGGTTTATATAGCCTGCCTTTTGTTTTGATCAATTCTTTTGCTTCTTTCCAGCCGGGCACAGAATCTGATTTATAAGTGTAAAACCTGAATTCACTGCCAATTTCTGCAGAATGCCTGATTGCATCCGCATGTATTCCGGAAACGGAAAAACTTTTCATTTCCTCGGCGCTTTGCCAGACAGAAAGTGTGTAGTGATGATAGCCGAAACCGGTATTTTTCTGTTTAATTAATCCGGGAGAAGCGGAAGCTTGTCTTGTTATTTTTAAGCCCCACAGGCTTAGCCTGAAATAATACCGTAATTTTTTTAATTTGATGTATGTAATTGATATTAGCATAAGGATGCAAGTTAATAATTATTTTGAAAATAAAAAAACCCGGTTATACAAGCATTCTGAATGCTGAATAAAACCGGGTTAAATAAAAAATCAGACTTTATTTTACATTGATGATAAAGTACCTGTATTCATCGCCTTTGGAATCATGTGTAACTTCCCATTTAGCTTTATAGGTACCTTTTAAATCTATTGGACCGCCGTGTATCAAAAACGGCTGTATTTCTTCTTTTTTAACTGACCTTAGATTAACACTATCACCGGCAAATAATTTATAAATCCCGCCGTTAATTGATTCCCAGATATTTTTGCGTTTAGTTAAAAATACTTCTGTGCATGTTTCGAAACCCTGTTCTTTAAGCTGTTCAAGGAATTTCAGATCCTGAATGACCCTGTAAAGATCTACATGGCTTGCATTTTCATCCTTGGGCATTTTGAACTCAATTACGTGTTTCTGTACACCGCTTTCGATTATATAAATATCAGCTTCCTTGTTGGCAAGCTTTGGTATCGGATTAAAAATCCTTGAAACCGGATAATCGATCTTAACATTTAGCTCAGGGTAGTATTTTTTAAGGAAAATCCCTAATTCATGCCGCATACCTGCTTCATTATATAATTCAAAAGGGGATTGTGAAAAATACTTAAAGAAATGCTGAATAATTTCCTTCATGATAATTAACCTTGTTTATAGTTTCTATTAAAAATTGACACATTTTATCGGTAAGTCAATACAAATATAGCACTTTTTGAATAATATTTTTCTGTATAAATTTTTACACTTTTCATCAAAATTGCTTTATTTTCAGGTAATTTTAAGCAATATTGTAGTATATGTCAGGTACTAATCATCAATTTATGTTTATTGATTTTAACCCCAATAAAACCCGTGGTGTTTCATAATCATAAATTGATATAAAAATATACACAGTTTTTTCAATTCCATTTTCATCCCTGTAAATTATTTCGTATTTATCAAGTAATGCAATTCCCATAATTCCGTTTTCTGATTTATAAGGACAGCAGCTTCCTTTACGGTTAAATTTAACAGGTTTTCCTGATGGGTCTCTCAGAAGTTCAAGGTAAGCATATTCATTCCCTGCCCCGCCATCCGGTCCTTTACCAACTTTTACAGGTTTTTCCGGCCTGTAGCCGTATTCCGGGTCTGATGAGATTTGTTCCAGTTTTATAATATGATTGATCTTTGCGGGGTCATAATCCGGATCATTGCAATTTTTCGTTTTTTTGGATGCTTTTTGAAAACCCAAATCGAGTGCTTTTTGAAAATCACTGCAAGCAGAATCCCATTTGCCCAGCATTTCAAAAACCAAACCACGGTTATATAATGCATCAGTATTTTCAGGGTCCGCTGATATTACAAATGTGTAATCGATAATAGCGCCCCTGTAATCTGTTAATCGTTTTTTTGCATTACCCCTGCTGATATAACCTTTTTTATAATCAGGGTAGATTTTAAGTGTTTGTTCAAAATCCAGCAATGCTTCTTCATAAAGTCCCAGCATTATTTTACAAATTCCCCTGTTATACCACGCAACATATTCATCACTTTTTAATTCGATAGATTTGTCAAAAAGCAGAATTGCTTGCTCAAGATTGCCTGCTTCAGCATGTTTCATTGCATCATTATAAAACGATTCTGCATCCTGTGAAAAAATACCGGCAGTTATCAAAAATGTAAAAATGGAAATTAAAGTTTTCATATTATTTTAAGATCTTATTTTATGTTAACATCTTCATCTAAAATTCGCTTCCATTCCGGGTTTTTAGTAATGTATTTTGCTGTAAACGGGCAAAGCGGAATCAGCTTTAATCCTCGTTTTTCAATCTCTTCCAGGGCAAGTTTAACAATTATTGAGCCTATTCCTTTGCCTTCCAGCTCTGCAGGTACTTCTGTGTGAGTAAGGAATATTTTCTTTGCCATATTAATATATTCAATTCTTGCAGTATAGCCGTCAATGTCCAGTTCAAACTGTTTACGTTCAGTGTTATCTTTCAGAGTATAATTTTTGTTTGCGTCTGTATTCATTTATAATTTTTCAGCAAAATCAATTTATATATATAAAATAACAAGCTATATTATTGTGTATAAAAAAACTGCCCGGGCGGTCTTACAGGCAGTTTAAAAATAATTAAAGTGTACTGTGAACTTTACTGCTGCAGCATCTTGATATAATCCCTCATTCTTGCCAGATGCTGAATTGCTCCTTCATATGCACCATATTCTTCAGTAACCTTAGCAAGCATCTCTGCTTCTTCAAATATTGAGTGCATAGTGATTAATGTTTTACCGCCGGAATCTTCAAATGTAACTTCAACGTGAAATTTTACCGGTACCACACCTTCATCATCTGAATGTCTGTAAACAAGTTTTCCCGGGCGGTCTATTTCCATAAACACAATTTTATTCGGGAAATCTGTCCCGTCAGGTCCGTGCATGGTGAACAGCCACTCTCCCCCGGGAGAAAGCTCAAACTTTTTGCTTGTGGTTGTGAATCCATTGGGACCCCACCATTTTTCAACATGTTCCTGAATTGTCCAAACATCAAACACTAATTCACGCGGCGCATTAATTACCCGTGAAAAGATCATTTCCTTTTCGGTTTTAATATTCTTTTCTTCTGCCATAAAATTATTAGTTATTATCTGAAGTATTTTTTTTATTCCTGTTGAAGATAATGTTATCCAGGCTGTATTTACCAGCTCCGGTAAAGATAAGCCCCATAAATACTCCGAATAGTTCCATTGGATGCATTGCCATATGCCATGGATCCATAGCAGATGTGTGAGCAATAAATGCCATCAGCATTGTAAATGCCAGAAATGCTGCAGCAATGCGCGTGAAAAGACCAAGCAGTATTAATATACCGCCAAAGAATTCACTGGCTGCAGCAAGAAATCCAAAAAATACATGTCCGAAATTAATTTTTATGTTAGACATTGCGCTTCCAACCATTTGCCACATTTCCGGACCGCCTTCTATCTTCATTATACCGTATACAAATACAAATGGTATTCCTATGCCAATCCTGATAAACAGTAAACCTGCATCAGAATATTTTTGAAGAAAATTTTTGATCATGACTTTAAATAAATTTATTTTGATTGTTTTAATTTTATTATCAATAATGCCGGAATTAAAAATTACTAATGCTTGAAGCCATTTTATCGAATGCTTCGTTCCATACATGTTCAGCCAATAGTTTCATATCTTCCTGCGGTATTCCTTCGTGTATCAGTGTCATTATAGTTTTCTGTTTTTTCTCAAGCAGTATTACAGTTACCTTTATTAATTCCGGAAAGTCCGGAGAGGTTTCAAAATTTGGGGGAGGAAGTGGATTTCCGTTTTTATCTGAAAATGAATCCGTATAAACCAGTTTAGCAGGAGCTGTAATTTCAAGGTATTCACCGGTTGTCCAGTATTCATTTCCTTTGGGTGATCGCATACAGAATAAATATTTTCCCCCGACTTTAAGATCAATTTTACAGAAAGGGCATGTATAGTCTTTTGGTCCCCACCATTTTTTAAAATGTTCTTCTTCCGTCCATGCTTTCCATATAGTTTCAATTGGTGCATTAAATTCCCTGACTATTACCAGTTTTTGGGCTGCCGGAGTGGTTTCTTCTTTTAATTGCTGCATGTTAATTTTATTTTTGGTTTTGGATGAAGTAAAATTTTTTATTTAAAGCTTGCTTCCATCTTATCAATAGAAGAATTCCAGCCTGCATTGGCGCCGGTGAGATGTTCACCTTCAGGAAGTCCTTCATGTATAACTGTCATTTCGGTTTTGCCGTTAATTTCCTTCAGAAGAACTGTAACTTTCATTTCAAGCGGCAGGTCTTTCATGCCGTAATGCTCTGATGATACAACATTGCCGTTTTCATCAGCAAAACAATCAGTAAATACTATTTTCTCATTGGGGATAAGCTCTGTGTAAATTCCAACTGACCATATTTTATTGCCCTTGTCATCCATCATGCTTGCATGGAATTTTCCGCCTATTCTGAAATCGATTGTGCAGTCAGGGCAGGAATATTCCATTGGTCCCCACCATTTTTTAAAATGTTCTTCGTCGCTCCAGGCATGCCAGACCTGTTCTTTCGAAGCATTAAAGCTTCTTACTATTTTTAATCCTTTTTGTTCAGACATAATTATAAATGTTTAATTAATTAAAAATTATTTTATATCAACCAGGTACGAACGCATTTCTTTGATCCTGCCTTCTTCAAGCCTGTAAATATCAAAAAACCTGCAGGAAAAAAGACTGCCGTCTTTCTTTGTTGCTTTTACATGACCTTCAGCTGCAACCAGGCTGCCATCTTCAAGCTCGTTTGTTACTGTTATAACAGGCAGGCCTGTAAATGCTTCATTGTTTATTTCTTTCCGGAATGCTTCTTTGCCTTTGTGGAAAAAAACCCGGGGCACTCCCATGTTACATCATCAGCCACATACTTAAGAATCAGTTCAGTATTTCCTGTATTAAACCCTTCATTCACTTTTCTGATAATTTCTTTATTTGTCATTATTTTCTCCCTTTGTTCCTGTGCTGTTCTGCAATTTATCAAGATAAGCTTCAAGTGAATCAAGCTTCTGATTCCACAGTTTGCGGTACTGCTCCACCCAGCTGGAAACAACTTCAAGCTTTTCCATTTTGGCATGGCAAAATCGCTCACGCCCGGCCTTTTTGATTTCAACAAGACCGGCTTCGCGTAAGATCTTTAAATGTTTATAGACTGCGGCGCGTGTGATATCAAAATGCCCGGATACACTGTTAACATTAAGCGAACGGTATGCTATCATACCCAGTATCTGCCGCCTAGTCGGGTCGGCTATTGCCTGAAATACATCTCTTTGCATAATAATTAAATTAGATTAATATGAAACCGTATGGTTGCAAATATAAATGAAACCTTTTGGTTTCGCAAGGGGTTTGAAAAATAAATGTTTATTAATTATTGATAATAAGTAATTTAAGAAATCAGAATTGTTTTTTTTAAATTATTATACGATTTCTCGCAAAGGGGCAAAAGTGCAATGACGCAAATCCATAGAGATAATTAAAGATTATTGACTAATCATGTAATTCCATTTTTTATAAGATTAGAATTGAAATTAACCAACAAACCAATAAAATCTTTTGCGTCTTCGCGCCTTTGCGCGAAAAAAAAAATTTGCATATAGTAAAAAGTCCGCAAAATGTTAAAATCAATAATTTTGAATTATGGGTTAATTATCCCTTCAATTATTTCTGCAAATTTTTCTGCAGCAGGCGGATATTTTCTGAGCCACAGCAGCGGCTCAAATACTTCAAGCTCGCCAAGTGAAAGCATGCCGCGGTTATCCATCATCACATCTACTCTTGCATAAACTATACCCGGTTTGGCTTTTTCAACAACAAGCTGCGCAAAATTTATCTCAGCCTGTGAAGGCTGGTATTTATGAATTGTACCGCCGAATATTTCCTGGACCCTGAAATCATCAGGCTTGCCTTTTTTTAGGATGGCATGAGTGAATTCGCCGCCAAAAACCATGTAAGAAACCTCGCCTTCGGATAAAATACTCTTCTGGTACTCCTGCACAAGCATTGATCTGTTATTGATAAGACCGGCAAAGACAGCTTCGTGTTCATCTATTTTTTTTCTGTTCAGCCTGTAAGTATGCCATGCGCCGCCTGATATTGCCGGTTTTAAGATAAACTCATCCCAGTTCAGCCCTTCGGTAATTTCTTTCAGTGATCGTTTTTCGCCGGGTTCAATAAAAAATGTCGGGGGAATGTTAATCCCTGCTTTTTCCAGGTCAAGCATGTAATGCTTATCAATGTTCCAGCTGATGATCTCTGCCGGATTGATAAATTTTGTGACCTTACCTGTGGCATCAAACCATGGAGCAAATTCATCGTACCGGTTAAAGTAGTCCCAGGGAGTCCTGAAAACCACATAACCTGTTTCTGCCCAGTTAAAATCAGGATTATCCCAGTTTGTTCGTGTTACAGATATGTTTCGTTTTTCAAGTGCAGCTGATAAAAGCTTATCTTCCTCAAGAATGCTTTCCACAAACTCATCACCCGGTACAGAGCTTAAGTAATCTGAACATGTGAGGAGCGTTACATCAAATTTTGGCATTTAGTAATTTTTTATATTTATATAGTCCTGTTATTAATCCGATGAGACCGATTGCAATACAAACAGCTGCCCAAAGAAGAATATTGTATCCGGTATCGCCCGCTCTGTAAATTGCGGTAAATAGGAAGAGGGCAATACCTGTAATTTCCCAGATGCGCATGTTTTCAAGCCGGTTTTGCTGCGGCATTTCAGGCGCTTTGTTCACAAGGATTTTAAGCTCATCCCAGTCCCACAGCACAAGCAGAATATTGGCTATCAGCATTAAGCCTGTTATTACCGGGGTACCCCTGAAATCATATGAAAGTGTTATTACAAATACATTGGAAATAATCGGCAGGAACATAAGCGCTCCAAGCTTAGCATACCGCTGCGTCATAAGCAGCAGACCTGCAATAAGCTGCCCAAGACCCATAACTTTCCACCACAGCCCTGACTGGTACAGCGTTTCAAACATGTGCCATGCGGAATTAATCGGCTCATTTATACCATCAATGGTAGTAAAACGTTTACCCTGAATTTTAACAACACTCGCAAATACAAATGCTGCGCCGATAAGATACCGTGTATAAATTACAAAAAGCTGAGGAAGTATATTAGATTTCAGATTATGCAAATGTTATTCGATTATTTTATTCTTTTATGTAAACTTTTAAGTTAAAACTATATTGCGTATATCATGTAATAACAGTTATTTATAAGCGAATTTTCAGTTTTACTCAGTACACTGAGTAATTTTACTAATTAGAACTAGTAATTTTACTTGTTAGAATGAGTAAAATCCAAATCAATAATACTATTCTAAATTTACAATAACATAGCTCAATTTCTAAACCTAAAAAGATGGTTTAAGCTGAAATTAAAGAACAGCCAGACACTACGAAGCTTGATTGAGGTTGCAGTGATGAGCGTTTATCAATTTATAATTTTCATCTCTGTTCTTATTTTATTGTATTCGTCACCTTCCGTTATCTCAGTGACTACAATAGTATATTTAGTTTCATTTATATCAATTTCAGAAGTAATCAACTTTGCATATTCTTTTGGAATGAAACCAATCATTTCATTATTCTTTGAAATCATTATAGCATACGGATCAATTCTATTTCCTTTATCCCTTTCGTAATCTAAAACTTCACCTAATACTACTCTTTTGGAAATATCACGTCTAGATTGTTCATAATATATTCCTTTTATTTCAAACTCAAATGAATTGGGTACATTTCTAAAATGGTATGGGGTTAACTTTAATGAAACATTATGTAAATTGTTCTTATCAAATTTGGAAATTTGGTAATTTTCAATCTCTTCACTACTTAGATTTGAAAGCCACCTAATGAAATCTTTTCCTGTAAGGAATACTGACTCCTCATAAAGGAGGAGTGAAAGTTGACGACTCTTAATCCCTAAAGAACATGCTAAACATGCAGTGGATTGGTTAACTCCAAATTTGATAAAACTACTTAAGTTTTTAATTTTTTCAGGTAGTTCGTTGATAGAAATGTTTAATTTGTAAGCTAATATTGTCAAAAAAGTTGTTAAACCCCAGGGATACAAATAATAAAATGCTTTAGAAATAAAAATGTTGAGATTTTCTCTATTATTATCAAGGCGGGACCATTCAATCTGTAGCTCCTGTATTGAAATTCCTTGGATCCATTTCTCAATAATCACATAATAATTGGAAGGTTTTGTTACTATTCTATTTAACTTGCTATCTTTTAATTCTTCTATGATATTTTCATTGAGTAACTCTAGAAATTTTTCTATAATTAATAAATATTCATCATTTTGGATTATAGTCCTCAATTCCTCTAATCTTAGTGTGATAAAATCATCTATTATTCTGTTACTATTAAATGAAAAACCAGTTTTACGATATACGTTTATTTGATCAAGACTAAGGTGTTCCTTGAAATTTATAAATATTTTTTTCAATGAATTTTTTAAAGGCGCAATATCAATATCTCTTTTATCAATTTGAATTTTGAAAAGGCTATTATCAATAATTTTTTGAACGATATCTTCAAAATCTGTTTCTAATATTTCTTCTGTTATTAAATCTAGCAAATATGGTTCGGACAGTATTGAAGTATAATTATTTAATGTAATATCATTAATTCGTCCGTCTAAAAATGCTTGCAATATTACATAGAAAAAACTATTTGCTTCTTCAATATTTGCTTTATTTGTGAATGTATTATAAAGATTTCTGTCAATATTTGTATTAATTATAAAAATAACTTTTCCTTCAGTTTCTTTACCTGCACGTCCAGCTCTTCCTATAATGTTCCAAAAATCTCGTTTATCAATATAATTAGCTTGACCAAGTTGTATTGAATAAAAAATTAAATTTTTAATAGGGAAATTTAGTCCTTGACCCACAGTATTACTGCTAAGCAAAATTCTTAAATTTCCATTTCTAAAATCATTTTCAACAGAATTCCTTACTTGTTCAGGCATATCTCCAAAATGTATTCCTATGCCAAATTTAATAGCATTCGTAATATAAAAATTTTCACCATACCATATATTAGAATAGTAATATGACTCTTTATCTGTATTTATTTTAAACCATGTAGGCATTTCGTTTTCTGGTAAAGACTTGATAATCGACAATAGTGGATCGGAAATCCATTTTGTTTGTCTAGGTTGTGCACAGAAAACAAGTGTATTCCCTTCCAATGCCATTTTATATGCTAGCGATGAGGTGGTCTGTATTTTATTATTTTTTAGGGGTATTTTGTTATCAAATTCTTTATTTTTTAAATACGAGTAAACAATAGCACCTTTGTTGACCCTAGTCGTCTCATCCTCGGTAATTACGTTTTGAAAGTTAATATTAGCGTTGTCACCAACCCAATTAAGACTGCTAATCA
>JAANMV010001345.1_pt1 | contig 27222 bp, 19 predicted proteins | sample 7279661 | NCBI WGS metagenome assembly JAANMV01 (sample SAMN14094540, study PRJNA606508) | bioreactor metagenome | isolation source: A lab-scale SPAN reactor treating ammonium-rich wastewater day 121 | place: Ireland: Galway | collected 2017-05-16
CTACCGGCTGATGACCAAGCCGCGGGCGCTGCTGCGGGCGCAGGTCGCGGGTGGTCGGGCTTAAGGAACCAGCATTCGGGACAGTATACCTATTTCCGCTCGCGGAAATAGGTATACTGTCCCCGTATTCTTGAAATAGGTATACTGTCCCCGTATTGTATGCTGCACCCGCATCAGGCGTGATCGCGCTGAACGTCAGAACCGCCAGGTCCCGAACAGGTCCGCTTCCTGGAAGCCGCTGACCATCACCGACCAGGCTGTCAGCTCGGGGACCGGGCGGCGTTGGCGGCAGAGGTTGGCGCGGCGGCTGGTGCCCGGAGCCGGGCGGCCGCCCAGGGCCGACCAGGGGATGGCCATCTCGGCCGTCCACTCGCTTTCGCCAACCTTCGCCGCGCCCCGCCAGTCGGCGTTCCAGCCGACGTTGTCCCCGTCGGCCGTGCCGCTCCCGTCCCACTTGATCCCCTTCGGGTTGAGGATGAAGTGGCGGTACGGCAGCGGCTTGTCGGACGTGCCGAGGAACAGCTCGACGCAGTCGCCGTTCCAGATGTCCTGGTCGTCCTTGTCGCCGCCGTACTCCAGCTTGGCCACCTTCGGCTCCCAACAGCGGAAGGCGACGTACAGGTGCTGGTCGTCGTAGGTCACCCGGACCTCCGTCGGCGCGTCGGCCCGGTCCTTGACGAACGAGGCCAGCGGGAGCAGTTCGTCCAGCGGCTTGACCATCCCCCAGGCAGCATCGTCCAGCTTGCCGTCGATCCCCGGCGCGGCGGCGCCCTGCAGCCGCGGGATGTCGGCCGAGCGCTGCTTCAGATGCGCCTTGAGCTCGTCGGACTGCCGCTGCTTGGCGGCGGCGATGATGTCCTCGATGGGGATGTTGAGCGGCTTGCCCGCGGCGACCTTGTCGCGGGCCGAGCGGAGCGCTGACTCCAGGCCCGCGGGGATCTGGCCGGTCCACCAGTTCATCTTCTCGCTGTAGCACCAGACGTACTCGTCGGTGCTGCGCAGGGCCCAGTAGGTGTTGTGCTCGAAGAACTTCGGCCGGTCGGCCGGCTCCATCCAGTGGCTGAGCACCTTGCCGGCGCGGAGCGCCATGACCTGATCCACATAGAGCGCCATGCCGCACTGAACCTGGGCGGTGTACCTGGCCCGGTTGGCGGGATCGACCAACGCCAGCCCGCCTTGCCGGATGGTGTGGTAGGCGCGCAGGTAGTCGCTCTCGCTGGTGTAGTAGTAGGAATTCTCGTTGCCGTCGATCACCCGGATGCCGGGCCCGGCCACGTCCAACATTCCGTTGACGAAAGCCGGCAGCAACGCGTAGCCGTGCTGGCTCAGCCGCTCCGCGCGCTCGGCGCCGTCGGGCAGGGCGAAGAACTGCTGGAACAGGCCCATCTGGTAGAACAAGAGCAGCCGCAGCTCGGGCAGCGTGCCCTGCAGCGCGTTGAGGAACTGCGCCCCGCGGCGGCGGACCTGGGCCTGGGCCTCGGCGAACGGGCGGTCGTCCAGCGTGCCGCGGTACTGCCAGGGATTCGGGCCGTAGGGCTCGGGGTCGAACACCACGCCGACGCACCGCCCGCGGCGGCAGGCCTCGGCGAACAGCTTGAGATTGGCGGTGATGGTCTGCCACTGCGCATCGTCGTACCAGCTCATGCCCCACTGATTGGCCGAGTAGAGCGTCAGGAAGTTGTCCTTGAAGGTGCCCCACTCGATGGCGGCGAGATCGTCGAGTTGCGGCTGGAACTCCTGCGCCGACCAGGGACGGGTGTCGAAGGCGTGGTTGTAGTTCTTGGTGCGGAACACCAGCCCGTCGAACGGCTTCTGCTCCATCTCCTTGATGTGCTGGCGGACGAAGTCGGGCAGGGGCACGTCCCAGCCGTACTCGACCACCTTCTTGTCCGGCCGGGCGTGTTGACCGAAGGCGGGCAGGCCGACCAGCAGCGCCAACAGCGGCAGCACACGGCGCATGGCGATTCTCCCGAGCGACTGCGCGAAGTGATAGCCGATCCGACCCGTCGCCGTCAACCGCGGTGTGCGGCTCGGCCGCTGGTGAAGCTCAGAAACTTCAGCACGGTCGGCTCGGCGCCGAAGCCGGTGAGGCGGAAGCGGTACCAGCCGGTGGCCGCGGTCAGGCTCAACGGCGGGGCGGTGGCGGTGGCCACGCCGGTCTCGATCAGCCGGGTCGGCCCGTCGCCGACGGTGACCGAGACGGCCGACGGCGCGGCCGACAGGAAGCGCACCTCCCACCGGCCCTCGGTCAGGTGGGCGAGGTACTCGACCGTGCTCTGGTCGGTGATCGCCAGCCCGCCGGGCGCCTCGGCCGCCGGGCTGTGGCCGACATCGGCGACGCGCGCGATGGCCGCCATGGTGTACTGCTCGCGATCACGCAAGCGGGCCAGGTAGGAGGCCATCAGTCCGTCGGAGGGGTACTGGCTATTGGGCGACAGCAGCCGGAACAGGTCGTACAGGAAGGCGGCGTCGTGGGCGTCGGCGATCCACAAGCCGAAGCCCAGCACCCAGCGCGCGCCGCGGTCGCCGGGCGACAGCCGCTCCGGCGCGCCCGGTCCGGTCTCACGCCACACGGTCAGGGCCGGCTCCCACTCCTGGCGGCGGTAGTCGACCAGGAAGCCGCGCCGTTTGAGGTCGGCCATCCAGGCCGGGAGCGGCTCCTTGCCGGCGCCGTCCAGACTCTGCGCCAGCCCGCGCAGCAACAGCCGCTCGCCCAGCGGCCCGTCCATCCAGGTCTCACAGGCTTGCGTCTCCGGGTAACGGCCGATCCGCGGCATCATCACGTGGCCGTACTCGTGGCACGCCTCGCGCACCCACTCGACCGACGTCCGCGCCACTTGGGCCTGGTAGAAGTAGAGGTTGTTCAGCCACCGCTCGCCGCCGGCGTGGAGCGCCTCGTCGGCGGCGTTGGGGGTCAGCCAGACGTCGACCACCTGGTCCTTCCAGCCGCCGTCCCAGGCCTCGCGCCCGAGGGTTTCAACGCCGATCCAGGCCGCCCGGAGGAGGGCGTCCATGAGGTTCTCGGCCAGGCCGTGCAGGTCCGCGCCGCCGAGCGCCTCGGACGGGTAGAAGAGCCGGAAGCGGAGCTGCCAGATGGCCTGTTGCCCGTCGTACCAGGGATCGATGGGCGTGTTGACCTCGACCCCCAACTCGGTCCGATACTTCTCGATGGGCTCAAAGGTGTAGCCGACCAGACAGCGGTCGAAGCGCCAGGCGGCTTGCAGCTCGGCCGGCGTGTCGCGCTTGGCGTGGCGCGGATCGACCAGGCTCCAGCGGTCGGCGCCGGCCGGCAGCCGCGGCACCGGCAACTGGTCGACATCGGCCTGGATCGGCTCGCCCTCGACCAGGTAGTCGGCCACCGGCGGCGGCACGCCCTCCAGATGGGCCATCCAGGCGTACCGCTGGCCGCGGAACCCGAGTCCGGTCGCGGCGGCGGCGAAGTTCACCGCGCGCACCCCCGGGTCGCGGTAGAGGGTCGGCGCGATGCCTTCGGCCACCCGCTGGTCGATGGCTGTCGAGACAATCTTCCGCGCCGGGTCGCTCAGCCACCGGGGCGGCGTGGCGCCGAAATAGGCCATCAGTCGCCCGAGCGTGCTCGCCCAGTCGCGCGTCCGCGGCTGACTGACCGAGACCATCTTGGCCAGCGCTTCCAGCGACAGGTAATTGTCGTACGCTTCGCCGTAGGCCAACTGCCACTCGCGCCAGGCGGCGCTCAGATCGCCGGCGGCCTGCTTCTTCTCCCCGGCCCGCAGCCGACTGAGCGCCGACTGATTGTCGGCCGACGCGGGGAGGCACAGGCTTGGCAGCAACACGACGAGCAACCAGGCCGCCCCCCCTGCAGTCCCCCCGCGGGCGGGGGGACGAGAGACGTGCGCTTCCCTCTCCCCGCTTGCGGGGATGGCCGCGGTGGGGTCTGGCCGTGCTCCGTTCATCCCGCCTCCCAGCCGAAGACCCGTGCGGCATTGGCCGTGGTCGTCTCGGCCAACTGCTCGGTCGTGACGCCCCGCTCGGCGGCGATCCGCTCGGCGACATGGGCGACGTGGGCCGGCTCGCAGCGCCGGCCGCGCACCGGCTGCGGGGCCAGGTAGGGGCAGTCGGTCTCGAGCAGCAGCCGGTCGGCCGGCAGCATCCGCGCCAGCGCCCTCGCGCCGTCGGCCTTGGGGTACGTCACCGGACCGTCCAGGCCGAGCCAACAGCCCGCCGCCAGATACCGCTCGGCCTGCTCCGGCCGGCCCGAAAAACAGTGCATGACCACGCGTGTCTCGAATCCGCCGCCCTCGTCCAGGGCCTGGTAGACCTCGTCCACCGCCTCGCGGCAGTGGATAACCAATGGCAGCCCGACCTCGACGGCGAGCGCCTGCTGCCGCAGGAAGGCGGCTCGCTGCACGTTGCGGGGGCAGCGGTCGCGGTAGAAGTCCAGCCCGACCTCGCCCACCGCTACTACCCAGCGACGGCCGGCCAGCGACCGCAGTTCCGCCACCGCCTGGTCATCCAGGCTGGCCGCCTCGTGGGGATGCACGCCGACCGTGGCCACCAGGTGCTCCGGCCAGCGCTCGGCCAGAGCCACCGCCGCCCGGGAGCTGGGCAAATCGATCCCGACCACGACCATCCGCTCGACGCCGGCGGCGACCGCGCGCGCGACCACCTGTTCGCGGTCAGCCTCGAAGGCGGGGAACTGGAGGTGGGTATGGGTGTCGGCCAGCATGACCGGCATTATCGGCGGGGCCTGCCTACCCGTCAATGTCGGCGCGATGTAACCGCGGCGTCATGCCCGACGCGCGTGGTCTGGCATAATCCCGGCCGAGGTGAGCGGCCCGGTGAGCAACGCGCCGGTCGTCTTCTGGTTCCGCCAGGATCTGCGCCTGGCCGACAACCCCGCCCTGGTCGAGGCCGCGCGGCGCGGGCCGGTGGTGCCGGTGTTCGTCTGGGCGCCCGACGAAGACGGCGACTGGCCGCCCGGCGCCGCCTCGCGCTGGTGGCTCCACCACTCCCTGGCCGACCTGTCGGCGCGGCTCGCGGAGCGCGGGCTGAAGCTGGTCGTCCGGGCCGGGAGTTCGCTGGACGAGCTGCGCGCCGTGGCGAACGAGACCGGCGCCCGGACGGTGTGCTGGAGCCGGCGCTACGAGCCGGCGGCGCGCCAGCGCGACGAGCAGGTGGCACGGGCGCTGCGGAGGGACGGGGTTGAGGTCGTCACCGGCAACTCGGCCCTGCTGTTCGAGCCGGACCGCATCGCCACCGGCGACGGCTCGCCGTACCGGGTCTTCACGCCCTTCTGGCGGCGCTGCCTCACCGATGCGGAAGTGCCCGCGCCGCTACCGAAGCCGGACCCGACGGCGGCTGAGGCGCCGGTCCCATCGCTCGACCTGGGCGAGCTGCGACTGCTGCCAGAGGTGGACTGGGCGGCCGGGCTGCGCGCCACCTGGACGCCGGGCGAGGCCGGCGCGCTGGCCAGGCTGGACGCCTTCCTGGGCGTCGCCCTGGACGGGTACGCCGTGGACCGCGACCGGCCGGATCTGGCCGCCACGTCCCGCCTGTCGCCGCACCTGCACTTCGGTGAGATCGGCCCGCGTCAGGTCTGGCACGCGGTCCGTAAGGCCGGCACTTCGGACGAGGACCGCGACCGGTTCCTGTCCGAGGCGGGCTGGCGCGAGTTCGCCCACCACCTGTTGTGGCACTTCCCTGACACGGTCGACCAGCCGCTGCGGCCTGAGTTCGCCCGGTTCCCCTGGCGCGACGACCCGGCCGGGCTGCGCGCCTGGCGGCGGGGCCGGACCGGCTACCCTTTCGTCGACGCGGCCATGCGGCAGCTCTGGCGCACCGGCTGGATGCACAATCGGGCCCGCATGGTGGTCGCGTCGTTCCTGGTCAAGGACCTGCTGCTCCCCTGGCAGGCTGGCGCGCGCTGGTTCTGGGACACGCTGGTCGACGCGGATCTGGCCTCGAACACCTTGGGCTGGCAGTGGACCGCCGGCTGCGGCGCCGATGCCGCCCCCTACTTCCGGGTGTTCAACCCCGTCGGACAGGGCGAGAAGCACGATCCCGAGGGCGCCTTCGTGGCCAGGTACCTACCGGAACTGGCGGCCTTGCCGGCGCTGGTCATCCACCAGCCATGGAACGCCGACCAAGCCGAGCTGCGTCAGGCCGGCGTGGCCCTTGGCGTGACCTATCCCGCGCCGGTGGTCGACCACGCAACCGCCCGGCGACGGGCGCTGACCGCCTATCGCGACCTGCGCGAGGCGGGAGACGGCGGATGATCCTGCTGACCGGCGCCAGCGGCTACGTCGGTGGCAGGCTCCTGCCTGCCTTGCTCGCCCGCGGCGAGCGAGTCCGTTGCCTGGCGCGACGTCCCGAGCATCTGGCAGCGAGAGTCCCGGTCGTCGTGGAACTGGTCGCTGGCGACGTACTGCGCCCGGAAAGCCTGGCGGTCGCCCTGGCTGGGGTCGATCTAGCCCACTACCTGGTCCATTCCATGAACTCGGCCCAGGGCTTCGAGGAACGCGATCGACAGGCCGCGGCCAACTTCGCTCAAGCCGCTCGACAGGCCGGTGTGCGGCGAATCGTGTATCTTGGCGGTCTGGGCGATGGCAACGAGCCCTTGTCGCCACACCTCCGCAGTCGACAAGAGGTCGGCCGGCTCTTGGCCGCGTCGGGCGTGCCGGTGATCGAGTTCCGGGCCTCGGTGGTGATCGGCTCGGGCAGTCTCTCGTTCGAAATGATCCGGGCGCTCGTCGAGCGGCTCCCGGTCATGGTGACGCCCCGCTGGGTGGCCGTGCCGGCCCAACCGATCGCTATCGGTGACCTGATCGCGTACTTGGTTGCAGCGCTGGACTTCGACGTCGACGGACACCGGGTGTTCGAGATCGGTGGAGCCGACGTCGTCAGCTACGAGGCACTGATGCGCGAATACGCGCGGCAGCGCGGGCTCAAGCGGTGGATGATCCCGGTCCCGGTGCTGACCCCGCGTCTGTCCAGCCTCTGGCTCGGCTTGGTGACGCCGCTTTATGCCCGTGTCGGGCGGCTGCTGATCGACAGCATCCGCCATCCCACGGTGGTCCGCGACGACTCGGCGGCCACCACCTTCCCAATCAAGCCGGCCGGCTACCGTATCGCCATGGCGTTGGCCTTGCGCAACGAGGATCAGGAGGTCGCCGCCACGCGCTGGTCCGACTCCTTCACCGCCTCCGGGCAGCAGCCGGACTTGGGCGGGGTGCGGCTCGGAAACCGGCTGGTCGACTCCCGCAGTGCCTGGTCCCCCGCGCCGCCCGAGGTCGTCTTCGGCCGGATTCGCCGGATCGGAGGGCAGACCGGCTGGTACTATGCCGATGCACTGTGGCATCTGCGCGGGTTCATCGACCTGTTGGTTGGCGGCATCGGTCTGCGCCGGGGCCGGCGGGACCCCGATCAGTTGCGAGTCGGCGACGTCGTTGACTGGTGGCGGGTCGAGGCCTACGAGCCGGACCGCCTGCTCCGGCTGAGAGCCGAGATGAAGGTGCCCGGACGCGCCTGGCTGCAGTTCGAGATCGCACCCAGTCACGACGGCAGCGAGATCCGACAGACCGCGATCTTCGACCCTCTTGGTCTCCTCGGGCTGGTGTACTGGTATGCGCTCTGGCCTCTCCACGGCCTGATCTTCGCCGGCATGCTCCATCGCCTGGCGCGAGCCTGAGTGCGGCTCGACGGGAAGGCACTCGGCTGCCGGCGGGGTATTCCCAGCCGGGAGTCATGGTCATGCGGGAATCTGTTGCCGAAGCGGCGGTGATTGAGGGCGATCCGGCCTCGGGCCGCTGCGTGTACCAGTTGACCCCCCGCACCGAGCATCTGCGCTGGCTGCTGTCCGAACGCAGCATGGGCAACCTCAAGGCCACCGCCGCGTTCGGCGACAACGCCGTCAGCTACAACTACCTGGGGCTGATGAGCGAGGCCGGGTCGCTGCTCTGGTCGGTGCCCGTCCCGCTTGCCGAGTACGCCCGGTTCACCGTCGCCGGCGACCGCCTGACGATCGCTTCGCCGGCACCGGTGCGGCTCGAGCGCGGGGGCATGGTCGAGCTGCTCGAGGCCTACGGCGAGCGGCACCGGGCCGAGCGGCTCTCGCCGCCCGTCGTCGGCTGGAACTCCTGGGACGCGTTCAACGCCTCGGTCGGCTTCGAGGACGTCATCGCCAACGCCGAGGCCATCGCCGCGGACGAGTACCTCTCGGCCAGGCTGACCCATGTGATTCTGGACGACGGGTGGATGACGAACTGGGGCGAGTGGACGGCCAACGGCAAGTTCGCCGCCGGGATGGACGCTCTGGCCGCGGCCATCGGCGAGCGCGGGCTGTGCCCCGGCATCTGGCTGGCGCCGCTCTGCGCGGAGCCCGTGACGCGGCTGTTCCAGCGGCATCCCGAGTGTTTCCTGCAAGACCAGCAGGGGCATCCGTACTTGATCTCCCACGGCTTCACCCGGACCATCTACGCGCTCGACGTGTCGGTCGAGCGGACCCGCCGGTTCCTGCGCGAGACGTTCCGCCGCGTGGCCGAGTGGGGCTACCGGTACGTCAAGCTGGACTTCCTTCACAGCCAGGCCGAGTGCCTGGAGCGCGGCGACGCCACCGCGGCCGAGCCCTCGTGGAGCACCAACCGGCACATCGTCGAGATGCTCGCCATCGCCCGCGAGGAGCTGGGCGACGAGACCCACATCCTGGGCTGCAACTACCCCTTCGAGCTGGGCGGCCAGGGCGTCGACGAGGTCCGGCTGACCAACGACATCGCCTCGTTCTGGCAGAACGTCGACTTCTGCTACCGGGCGCACCTGGCGCGGTTCCACCTCAGCCGGCGCTGGTTCGCCACCGACCCCGACTTCGCCGTGGTGCGGGTGCCCGGCGTGACCTGGACCGACGGCCCGGTGCCGTTCCACGTCACCCCGGCCTGGAGCCGCCACGAAGCCCCCGGCGGCTGGCGGCGCGGCCGGTTTTGGAGCGAAGAGGAGATGAAGGTGGGGCTGGCCCTGGTCATGCTCAGCGGCGGGAGCATCATCCTCGGCGATCACCTCCCGCAACTCAACGCCCGCGGGCGGGAATACGTTCAGACGGCCATCGACCACGGACTGGGCCAGCCGGCCCGGCCGCTCGACCTCGACGGCCGCCGCGCGCTGCCGTGCGTCTGGCGCAACGACAAGCTGGTCGGCCTGTTCAACCTGACACCGGTCCCCCTGCGCCTTGAGCCGCCGGCCAACGCGGCCCTGGCCGAGGAGATCTTCACCGGCGGCCCGCCGCCCGACGGCCCGGTCGAGTTGCCGCCGCACACGGTTCGGCTACACCGGATCGCCTGAATCCCGTTCGCGCTCGCGTTGACGGTCGGATAGCGGGCGTGGTAAGATCCGCTCGCTCATGAAGCGGCTGCTTGGGCTGGTTATGGTCACGGTCCTGCCCTCGCTCGCGGCGCCTCCGGCGGCGCTGCCGGCGGTCGGACGGGTGGATCTGGAGCGGCTGCTCGAGCACCTTGCCCGGGCCGAGACCACGGCCTGGGCCGAGCGGGCCGGAGCGCTCCGCGAGCGCGCCGAGGCGGTGCCGCGGGTGACCGTGCCGCCGGCTCCGCGACCCGAGCAGGCCGGCCTCGACGGGCTTGGCGGCCAGGCCAACGGGTTCGAGGAAAAGGCCGCGCAGCTCGAGCTGGCGCTGCTCCAGGAAGCGCTCCAAGAGCAGAACGAACGCCGGTTGCAGGCCGAGTTGACCATCCGCTCGGGCCGGCTCGCCAAGGCGCTGGGCGAGCATCGCGAGACCACCGCCACCCAGCAGCGCGAGTGGGAGCGCAGCCTGGCGATGAGCCAGCGCTTCGAGCGCATCAACCTCCGCATCGAACTGCTCCAAGCCGGGCTGCCGGCGCTCGAAATGGAGCGGCTGAAGCTCGAACTCAATACTCTGGACGCGGCCACGCAAGCCGTCGACCGCGAGCGCGAGCGCGAGCGGCAACAGGCCTTGACCCGATTCACGCGCCAGCAGGTCGAAGGCCTGCAGCGCGGCCTGCGCGAGCAGGCGGGCGAAGCCGGTCGCCAGGGCGAGCGGTACCTGGCCCGGCGCGAAGCCGATCTGGCCGACGAACAAGCCCTGAACGAACAGTTTCGCGCCGACCGGCTGAAGCGGCTGGCGCGGCTCGAGGTGGACCTGGACCTGGACGTGTGGCGCGAGGCGCTGCCCGCCCGGGCCACCGTCGCCGCCGAGCGCACCGAGGTCCAGAAAGGCGCTCTGCGCGAGGCCGCGCAGTCGCTCGAGGCCACGGCCGAGGGCCTCTCCGACGCCGGCCGGGACGCGCTTCGCGCCTCGGTGCTGGCGATGCTCAAGACCATCGAGCGCCGGCAGGGCGTCAGGCTCAGCCTCGACCCGGCGAGCGAGGGGCCCGACGTGACCGACCAGGTGGCTGCCTGGATCATCGCGCTTCGGGCGGACCTGGCGGCGCTCGCGCCGCCGCGGGATGTGCCGTGGCCATGACGTTGGGTGAGCTGGCCGCCTTCCTGGGCGGGACACCAGGCGGCGCCGCCGAGACGCAGGTGACCGGACTGGGCACGCCGGACGCCGCCGAGCCGGGCGAGCTGGTGGTCGCGTTCGACGCCGGCGCGCTGGCGGTGGCGGAGGAGAGCCTCGCCGCCGCCGTGGTGGTCCCGCGCGGACTGGTCTGCACCAAGCCGTCCATCGCGGTCGATCAGCCGCGAATCGCCCTGGTCCAACTGCTCCACGCCTTCGAGCCGCCGGTGCCGCCGCCGGCCGGCATCCATCCCACCGCCGTGGTCGACCCCACGGCGACCGTCGGCGACGAGCCCAGCCTCGGGCCGCACGTGGTGGTCGAGGCCGGCGCGGTGATCGGCCGGCGGGCGAGGATCGGCGCGAACAGCGTGATCGGCGCCGGCGCCCGAGTCGGCGACGAGGTGCTGTTCCACGCCAACGTGACCGTCTACCCCAACAGCAGCATCGGCTCCAGGGTCATCCTCCACAGCGGCGCGGTGATCGGCGCCGACGGGTACGGGTACCGGCAGGAGCAGCGCCGCCACATCAAGATCCCGCAACTGGGTACGGTCATCCTCGAGGACGATGTCGAGGTGGGGGCCAACTCGACCATCGACCGTGCCACCGTCGGCCGGACCACCATCGGCGCCGGGACCAAGATCGACAACCAGGTCCAGATCGGCCACAACTGCCGGATCGGGCATGATTGCCTGATCATCGCTCAGGTCGGCATCGCCGGAAGCTGCGAGATCGGGAACCAGGTGACCATCGCCGGGCAGGTGGGCATCTCGGACCACCTCAAGATCGGCGACCGGGCGGTGCTGGCGGCTGGCAGCGGGGTGATGCGCGACGTGCCGGCCGGCGACGTGATCGCCGGCATACCGGGCCAGCCGCAGCAGCAGTGGTTCCGCATGTTTGCGGGACTCCGCCGCCTGCCTGCCCTGAACCGACGGGTCCGCCGGATCGAGGCCCTGCTCCACCTGGACGACGAGGAATCCGCGGGCCGCGATGCGTAGTCGAGGCCTGGCGCTGCTGCTGTTCTGGCCCGCCGTCGTGTCCGCGGCCAGCTCGTTGCGGTTCACCGCGCAGGCCGCCGCCGGCCCGACCACGGTCACGGTCAGCGCCGGCGGGACGGTGGTCCTCCGCCTGCGGCACGGCTCGGCGCCGGTGGCCTGGCAACTGGCCGCCGAGGTGGTCCGCCGGCTCGACCAACTGGCCGAAGCCGGCGTCGGGCCGGAGGCTTTTGCCCTGGCCCAGTCCGGCGACGGACCGGCGGTGACCGCCGGCGGCGGGCCGGTGGTCACCGCCAACGCCGCCGCGGTCGACCTGGCCGGCCAGACCGGCGACAGCCTGGCCAGAACCTGGCTGGCCAATCTCCGCCAGGCCTTCAGCCGCGACTATGTGTCGGTGCCGGGCGAGCGGCTGGTGGTGCCGCTGGGCGAAGTCATCCAGCTCCAGGCGCGCGGCCGCCCGGCCGGGCAGCCGGCGCGATGGACGGTCACCCCCGCCGACCGGCTGGCGGTTGCCGACGGCGCCGACGGCCGCACCATCGGGCTGCGCGGGGCCGCCCTAGGCGCGGCCGAAGTGACCGTCCAGCTCGGTTCGGCCACCCTCGTCGTGCCGGCCGAGGTGCTCCGCCGGGCCGGGCGGATCATCGAGCCGGTGGTGGTCTACGTGGCCGGCTCCGACCTGCCGGCCGGGCTGCTCACCGTCGCGGTCGAGAGCCAGTTGCGCCCCGCCGCGGTGGTCGAGCCGGGCGCCCGGATGCGCTTCGCGCTGCCGTCACGGTGGTCCTCGCCGGCGCCTGGCGGCCGGGCAACGCTTCCGGTGGCGGTGAAGATCGAGGGACCCGGCCTGCTGCCCCTGGACACCGCGGTCCAGGTGGTGCTGGAACGGATCGGGTGGGAGGACCAGCCGTCGCAGTGGCTGCTGGTCAGCAACGACCCCGAGAGCGTCCGCGCCACGCAGTTGCTGCTGCGCGGCCGGTTGCCGGCGCGGCAGCAGACGCGGCTGCTGTACCATCACCAGACCGCCTCGATATCGCCGCTGACCTACGAAATCCGGCTCGCCAACCCGAGCGAGCAGCCGGCTCGGGTGTTGCTCCGCGATGCGTCGGCCGGGCCGACACCGTTCGCCGAGCTGGCCGGACATCTGGCCGCCAAACGGTACTGGCAACAGCGCCTGGCCGGCCAGGGCGTGGTGGTCTTCGTCCCGCCGAAGACGTCGTGGACCATCACCGGCGCCGTCTGCCGGCGCGGCGAGGTGTTCAGCGGCTTGTCCGAACTGGCGCCGCTCGACGACACCCCGGTCGAGCTGCAGGTGATCGCCACCGCCGGCGAGGTGCAGCTCGGGGCGCGACCGCTGGAGGGCGAATCGGTCGTGCCGTACTCCGACATGTTCCGCTTCGCCGAGCCGCAGGTGTCCGCCGAGTACGTCTACCGGCCGGGCGGCATGTACGCCTTCATGAACGTCGGCCGGGAGCCGCTCAAGAGCGTGCTCGGCCCGCCGTTGATGGGCAATTACGGGGTGGTCTACCATCTCAGCGTCGAGTTCCACAACACCACCGAGCAGCCGGGGCGGTACGAGCTGGTGCTGTCGGCCGACGGCGGCCCGGCGTTGGGCACGCTGGTGATCGACGGGCGGCTGTACGAGACCAAGCCGCTCAAAGGCGGCCAGCAGGAGCGCCTGCTCGACCTGTCGCTGGCGCCGGACCAGCGCCGGCGGCTGAGCATCCGCATCCTGCCCGAATCCGGCAGCAACTACCCGTTGCGGCTGGTCGGCCGGCCGTACACCGCCGGCTGGTCCGGCCGGGGCCGGCCATGACCGCCGCAGAGCGCGACCGGCTGACCGAGCTGGCCGAGGACCTGGGCGGCCGGGTGGCCTTCGAGCAGCCGCTGTCCGAGCTGACCACCTGGCACATCGGCGGCCCGGCCGAGGCGGTCCTCTTCCCGGTTCGGCGTGAGTGTCTGTTGGCCGCGTTCGAGCTGGCCCGCCGGTCGGACTGGCCGTGGCGGGTGATGGGCAATGGCTCCAATCTGCTCTGCCCGGACCAGGGCGTGCGCGGGCTGGTGCTCAACCTCACCAATGCCCTGGCCGCCACGGAGTTCGACGGCCTGACGCTACGCGCCGAGGGCGGCGCGTTCCTGCCCCGCCTGGCCCGCGAGGCGGCCGCCCGGGGACTGGCCGGGTTGGAGTGCGTGATCGGCGTGCCGGGGACCGTCGGCGGCGGCTGCGTGATGAACGCCGGCGTGCCGGACGGGACCCTCGGCGACGTGTTGGTCGAGATCGAGGTCTTGACCGCCGCCGGCGAGGTCCGCACCATGGTTCCAGACGACCTGGCCCTGGGCCACCGTGAGAGCCGGCTGCAGCACGAACCGGCCGTCGTCCTGGCGGCGACACTGCGGCTGAGGGCCGACGAGCCGGCCGAGATCGAGGCGCGCATGGCCAGCCACATGGCCCACCGCAAGCGCACCCAGCCGCTCGGCGAGGCCACCTGCGGCAGCGTCTTTCGCCGGCCCGAAGGCGACTACCCCGGCCGGCTGATCGAGGCCGCCGGCGGCAAGGGCCTGCGCTGTGGCCAGGCCGAAGTCTCGTCGTTGCACGCCAATTGGATCGTCAACCGCGGCGGGGCCACGGCCGACGACGTGCGCCGGCTGATGGACGAGGTCCAGGCCCGCGTCAAGGCGCTGAGCGGGATCGAGCTGGTGCCCGAGGTGATCGTCTGGTCACCCTAGCCGGAGCAGGTGCCATGGACGACAGCATCTACGAGCGGTTGGCGCAGCGACTGGCCGACGGACAGCCCAGCGCGCTGGCGACCGTCGTCCGCACCCGCGGCTCGACGCCGCAGCAGGCCGGGGCCAAGGCCATCTTCACCGCGGAGGGCGGCGTGGTCGGGACCATCGGCGGCGGGTGCCTGGAAAACGAGGCCCGGTTGCGCGCTCTGGAGGCGCTCCGCGACGGCCGGCCGGTCCTCCTCGACATCGATCTGACCCACGACTACGACCAGCAGACCGGCTTGATCTGCGGCGGCCGGGCCGATGTGTTCATCGAGGTGCCGGCACCGGCGCAGGCCGAGTGGTTCGCGCAACTGGCCGCCTGGCGGGCGAGCCGGCTGGCCTGCGCCGTGGCCACCGTGGTGGCGCCGGCCGACGCCGGGCCGGGCCGGCGCGCACTGGTCTGTGAGAGCGGCGAGACGCTCGGCGACGCGGCCCTGGAGCCGGCGGCGCGGGAGGGTTTGCGGCGACGGGAATCCGGCCTCCGCGAGTGCGAGGCCGGACAGATCTATGTCGACCTGCTGCTGCCGCCCGAGCGGCTGTGGATCGCCGGCGCCGGGCACGTTGGGCGGGCGCTGGCCCACCACGCCGCGGCGGTCGGGTTCGACGTCCGAGTGGTCGACGACCGGCCCGACCTCAACTGCCCGGCGAACATCCCGGAGGCCAGCGAGCACCTGGTCGGGAACATCGAGGCGCTGCTGGCCGGCCGGCGGTACGGTCCTGAGGATTACGTGGTGGTGGTCACCCGCGGGCACCAGCACGACGGCGAGGCGCTGCGCGCGGTGATCGGCTCCGAGGCGCGGTATCTCGGTTTGATCGGCAGCCGGCGCAAGATCAAGCTGCTGACCGAAGGCCTGATCGACGACTGCGTGGCGGCCCGCGAGGACTTCGCCCGGCTGTTCGCCCCGATCGGGCTGGACATCGGCGCCCGCACCGTCGACGAGATCGCCATCGCCATCGTGGCCGAGCTGATCGCGGTCCGCCACGGCCGGCTGGACCGGCCCGACCAGCGCCCACCCTTCGGCGACCGAGCCAAGGCCCAGCGCCCCTGCGCCGGGGCGGCGGACGGTTGACCCGTCCGGCTCACTCCGGGTTGAACCCGGCGTGGCGGATGGCCGTGACCAGGTCGGGCCGCGACGGGCCGCCCTCGATGCGCACCCGTTTGCTGTCCGGATCGGCCTCGACGCTCACCACCCCCGCGAGCTTCTTGACGGCGTCCTTGACCCGATCGGCGCAGCCGTTGCACATCATGTCCGGAACGCGGATCTGCTCCATCAGTTGTCCTCCCGCAGGCTGGCGGGTCGCGCTCAGCGGTACTCGGCCAACTCCAGCAAGACCCCCTCGGGGTCGCGGAAGTAGACCAGTCGTTTGCGCTGGCCGGCCACCGGAAACGGCACCGTCACCGGCTCCGAAAGCAGTTCGACGCCGGCCTGGCGGAGCCGCTCGACCAGCTCGTCGAGGTCGTCGACCGCGAACGCCAGATGCCTGAGGCCGAGCCCACTCGGCTCGCCGTGACGGTCCACCGCCACCGCCGCCGGGTGCCGGTAGCGCAGCAGCTCCAGCCGCGCGCCGCCGCCTGGTGAATCAAGGATGACGCAGTCCAGACACGCTTGACGGGAGTCGATCACCTGATCGATCCACGCGCCGCTCAACTCGCCGGCGAGGACCACGGTGAAACCGAGCAGGTCGCAGTAGAACGCGGTCTGCGCCTCGAGGTCGCGGACGACAAGATTAGCGTGGTCGACTCGCAGCGGCATCAGGCGGCGGCGTTCCCGGGCAGGTCAACGGCAAGCGGGAGACGGGTATCGAACCCGCGTCACCAGCTTGGAAGGCTGGAGCTCTACCATTGAGCTACTCCCGCAATCGGGGCGAGAGGATTTGAACCTCCGGCCTCAGGCTCCCAAAGCCCGCGCTCTAGCCAAACTGAGCTACGCCCCGCGAGCCCGCCCATTATACGGTCGCCGAACGGCGACGGTCAAGCGCTGAAAATTAGGGACGCCACCCTATTTCTCAATTGCGCGGCGTTGTTGATAAATAGGGTGGCGTCCCTAGTTTCTAGTATCTCAGCTCAGGATCATGTTCTTGGGCACGACCACGATGCCGTTGTCGGAGACGGTGAAGCGCCGGCGGTCGTCGTCGGGATCGACGCCGATGCGGTAGCCTTGCGGCACGCGCACGTGCTTGTCGATGATGGCGTTGCGGACGATGGCGTGGCGGCCGATGTCCACGTCCCCGAAGATGATGGAGTTGCTTACCTCCGAGAAGCTGTTGACCCGCACCCGCGGCGACAAGAGGCTGCGCTGGACGCGGCCGCCGGAGACCACGCAGCCGGGCGCCAGGAGCGACTCGGTGGCCATGCCGATGCGGTTGGTTTCCTCCACCGCGTGGATCGTCCGGGCCGGCGGCGCGGCGTAGATGCGGGTCTGGATGGGCCAGTCGGGGTCGTAGAGATCGAACGGCGGCTCGACCTTGACCAGGTCCATATTGGCCTCGAAGTAGCTGTCGATGGTCCCGATGTCGCGCCAGTACGCGGTCCCGTCGGTGGCCGGATCACGGAACCGGTAGGCGTAGACCGGCAGGCCGCGGCTGACCATGCCGGGGATGATGTTCTTGCCGAAGTCGTGGTCCGAGTCGGTCCGGGCGTCCTCCGACAGGAGCCGCACCAGGTCCGGCGTGTTGAACACGTAGACGCCCATCGAGGCCAGGCAGGTACCGGGATCGCCGGGCACCGGCCGCGGCTGGGCCGGCTTCTCCTCGAAGCCGATGATCCGCTCGTCGCCGTCGACCTCCATCACCCCGAGACGGCTGCCGTCGGCCACCGGCACCTCCAGGCAGGCGATGGTCAGGGCCGCGCCGCGCGACTCATGGGCGCGGACCAGCGCGCCGTAATCCATCCGGTAGATGTGGTCGCCGGAGAGGATCAGCACGTACTTGGGCCGCTCGATGTCGAGCAGGTAGACGTTCTGGAAGATCGCGTCGGCGGTGCCGCGATACCAGTCGCCGGTGACCCGCTGCTGGGGCGGAATAAGCTCCACGTACTCGCCGCGAATGAGGTTGAACAACGGGCCCCAGGCCTCGCGGACGTGGCGGTGCAGGGAAAACGAGCGGTACTGGGTCAGGACATTGATCCGGTACAGGCCCGAATTGAGGCAATTGCTCAAGGTGAAGTCGATGATCCGGTACAGGGCGCCGAACGGCACCGCCGGCTTGGCCCGGTCACGGGTCAGCGGGTAGAGCCGGTTGCCCACCCCGCCGGCCATGAGCATGCCGATCGTCTCCCGCAAGGGCGAAGAATCCATCAGTTGCCACCCGCCAGCACATTGCGCACGGTCTGCATCAACTCGGTCGGATCCGACGACTTGACCACGTAGGCCGCGGCCGACCAGCTCATGAAATTGTCCTGGTAGGCCTTGTACGCGGTGTTGAGAATCACCGGCAGCTTGTGATCGACGTTCATGGCCTCGCGGAGAACGTCGAGACCGTCCTTGCCGGGCATGTTGATGTCCAGCACCACCAGATCGTAGTGCTGCTCGCCGATGCGCTTCAAGGCCGTCTCGCCGTCCGGAACGACCTCGACCTGGTAGCCCTCCTCCTGGAAAAGCTCCTCGTACAGAATCCGCTCGCTTTCGTCATCCTCGACGATCAGAATCAGGGGTGTCATTGGATGTCTCTCCCTCGCCGCGTTGCGCCAGCACGGTCTCCGGCCGCAACGGCAGCATCACCGTGAACGTCGCGCCCTCGCCATCGACGCTCTGCACCGTCAACTCCCCGCCGTGATCGTTGACGATCTGCCGGCAGACGGCCAATCCGAGTCCCGTCCCATCGGCTTTGTTGGTGAAGAACGGATTGAAGATCTCCTCCAGCCGATCAGCGGGAATCCCGGGCCCGTGGTCAATCACCTCGATCCGGATCCGCTCCTCGTCCGCCGGGGTCACGCATAGCCTGACCTGCCCGTCCCGCCCCACCGCCTGAACCGCGTTGCGGACCAGATTGATCAACACCTGCTGCAGCTTGCCGGCATCGGCGTGAAGCTCGGGCAGGTCCGGGGCGAGCTCGGTGGCCACCTCGGCGCCGCTCTCCTCCAGCATCGGCCCCTGCGACACCAGCATCTCGTGGACCACCTGCTCGATCCGGGTCGGGGCCAGCACCGGCTGACCCGGGGCGGTGAAGTCGGCCACGTTCTTGAGCACGCGCTCCAGCCGCTCGACCTCCTTGATGATGATGGCCGCCCGGTTGGCGACGTAGTCGGGCTCGCCCGCCTTGACCGTCAGCCGCCGGGCGAACCCGCCGATGGAGACCAACGGGTTGCGGATCTCGTGCGCGACGTGCGCGGCGACGCTGCCGATGCCGGCCAGCCGGGCCGACAGACGCAGCTCGTCCTGCGCCTCGCGCAGCGCCTGGAGCGAGTGCTCGAGCTGCTCGAAGGCCTGGGCGTTGGCCAGCGCCACGCCGGCCTGGTTGGCGAAGGTGGTCAGCATCCGGATGCTGTCCCGGCTGATGGGCTCACCGGTGTAGAGGTTGTCGGCCACCACCAGCCCGAGCAGGGCTTCCTGGGACACGAGCGGCACGACCAGCACCTCGGACGCCCCGGAATAGGCCCGCAGCGCCCGCGCCAGCGGCACCTCGCCGTCGGCGTCGTCGGCCCGGAGCATCAGCGGCGTGCGCCACCGGCGGAGCTGCTCCGGATCGTCCGGCAGGTCGATCTGCGCCGGCGACTGCTGGGTGTCGGTCACCAACTCCGGCCCGATCTGGGCCCGGTCGTACTCCCGCAGGAATTCGCGCAGGGACTTCTTGTGACCCACCTGCTGCCAGATCGTGCCGGCCTCCTCGATCGACCCCGGCCCGACCCGCATCCGTTCCTCGAGCCGGGTCTGCTCACTGTTGAACAGGAACAGCGCGGCCCGGTTGAAGCCGAACCCCGGCCCGGCGGTGACGCAGGTCAGGATGGCCTGTAGCAGCCGGTCGGTGTCCAGCGTCCGCTGCATCTCCTCGCCGATCTCCTGGAGCATGGAGAGCTGGTAGAGCCGGGTCAGCCGGTTGGTGGCGTCGTGCAGCATGACGATGTAAGTGGTCTCGTACTCGGTCACGATCCGCAGCCGGATGTCGGCATACCGCTCGGTGCCGGCGAAGTCGAGGTAGCGCACCTCGCGTTGGTCGATCGGCTTGTGGTCCTGCTTGAGCCGCTCGATCAAAGTCTCGAATCGGCTCTCCTCGATCAAATTCCGCGGGAACACCTCGCTGGCGTGCCGGCCCATGATGTCCTCGTGGCTCTGCCCGAAGAACTCACAGTAGCGCTGGTTGACGAACTGCACGCAAAGATCTACGTTGAGCAGGATGAGCGCCGACGGCACGGCCTCCATGATGTTCTGGCGCATGGCGTGCAACATGCGCGTCTGGCGCAGCGACTCGTCGGCCTCGGCGCACCGGGCCAGGAGACTGGCCAGAGCCTCCATGGCCGCGCGATCGAGCCGGTCGAACCGATTCGGGCGCTGGCTCTCGACGTCCAGCACGCCGAACACCTTCGGCCCGAGCCGGATCGGGACGCACAACTCGGAGCGCACGCTGCTGCCCTCGGGCGCCGGGTCGAAGAAGGTCGGGTCCTCCAGCACGTCGTTGCAGACGTAGCTGGCCCGGGTGGCCAGCACTTGCCCGAAGATACCGACGTCCACCGGCTGCTCGTGACCTTGGCCCAGCGAGCCGCGGCGGTGGCCCGCCTGGGCCAACAGCCGGAACACCTCGGCCTCCTCGGCCAACTCGTAGATGGCCACGTCGTAGTAGCCGAAATCGGTCTGGATGGTGTCGACCACGCTGCGCATCAGCCGCCGGACATCGCCGATGCTGGCGATGGCCTCCGCGCCGACCCGGCTGATCAGCCCGAACTGCGCCGCCCGCCGGCGCTCTTCCTCATACCGCCGGGCGTTCTCCAAAATGACCGCGAAGTGGCCGGCCAAGTGATCGAGCTGGGCCCGGTCCTGCTCGCCGTACTGCCGCCGATCACGGTGCAGCAAGGCGATCGCGCCCATCGCCTCGTGGTTGTACACCAACGGGGTGATCAGCACCGAGCGGTAGCCCTTCTCGGCCAGCTCCCGGTCGTACGGCCGGGGCTCCGGCAGGCCCGTCAAATCGTCGATCACCAGCGCGGCCTTGTCGGCCAGGGCCCGCTCGCCGATGGTGTCGCCGCGGGACAGGACCGTCTCCAACCCGACCTGGAGCTCGTGGTCGCCCAGCAGCACCCGGGTGCGCAGCCGCTCCATCTCGGCCTCGGGCAAGAGCACCATCATCGCGTCGCAGGGCAGCAGACCTTCCATCTGCGCGGCGATGGTGCGGAAGGTCTGGTCGCGGTCCAGGCTGCGGCTGGTGGCCTCAAGGATGCGGTTGACGATCTCCAACTGCCGCGTCTTCTGCGCGGCCTCGCGCTCCAGGCGCTTCTTGTCGGTCACGTCGCGGACCACCGCCGACATCCCCAGCCACTGCCCGGTGGCCGGGTCCAGAATCGAGGTCCGGGTCAGCTCGACGTCCAACCGGCGCCCGTCCTTGGCGTGCCGGACCGTCTCGTAGTTTCGCAGATACCCCTTCTCGCGCACCGCGCGCTCGAGCTTGTCCAGCTCGCCCTGCGCGCGCAGCTCGGGCGGCAGGAGCAGGGTCACCGGGCGATTGAGAATCTCGTCGGCGCGGTAGCCGAAGATCTGCTCCGCGCCCTTGTTCCAGGTCCGAATCCGGCCGCTGGCGTCGATCACCATCACCCCGTCGGCGGTGTCGGTGACGAACTGGCGCAGGTAAGTGGCCTCCTGCTGCTGGGCCGCCAGCGCCTCGACCTCGCGCGAGGTATCGCGGACGGTCACCTGCGCCGTGCCGCCCTCGGGCGAGATCATCGTCAACTGCATCAAGGTCGGCAGCCGCTTGCCGGCGGCGTCCAGCACGGCCAGGCCCTCGAACCGCCGGGCGGGCGTCTCGGCCAGCTCGCCCAACGCCTGGCGCAAGCCCGGCCGCTGCTCGTCGGGCACCAACTCCAGGAAGGTGGTCTGGCGCAGATCTTCCTGGGTTCGGCCGGTCAGACGCACCGCCGCCGCGTTGGCCATCTGGATGTCGCCGGTGGCGCAGTCGATCACGAACACCGCGTCGTAGACGTTGTTGAGCAGGAACCGGTTGAGCGTCTCGCTCTGGCGCAGCAACTCTTCGTGATGCGTGTGGTAGTACTGGTTGACCAGCACCCGGCTCTCGTCGATCTCCTCCTCGATCAGGTCGCACACCTGGTCGCGCTCGCGGCCGGGCTCCAGGCTGGTCACGATGGCCTGCATCAGGTAGCGCTTGAGCCGGCGCAGGCCGCGGGAGATCATCACGTATGGGACGCCGGCCTCACAGGCCAGGCTGGCCATTCTGCGGAGGTGGTCGGCGGCGGCCGGGCCGCCCTGACCCTCGATCCCGTCGCAGAGGTGGCCGAAGTAGCCCACCGCCAGCTCGACCAACTCCTGTTCCTGGTCGGTCGACGCCTCGCCCAGGGCGCTCAGCAGCCGGCGCCGCCAGTGGCTCTCGATCGCCTCGGTTCGGGCGCGCAGGAACGCCGACGCCTGCCGTCGGACAGACTCGCTGAAGGCCGGTCGCGAATCGTCGATCATACCGTTCCCAGGCCGCGCTCCGTGGTTCAGGACCTTTCTCCGCTCGCCGTCCGACCCCTTTACACCCCGTCCCGGAGGTAGGCCGCCGCCTCCTCCGGCGCCACCGGGTTGATATACAGACCCGTCGCCGTCTCGAACCCGGCCGTCACCTCCAGCCGGGGCACGATCTCCAGGTGCCACCGCCAGTCGTAGGCCAACGTGCCCCAATAGTCGGGCCGACCCAGCCGGGCGGTGGTGTTGGGCGCGTTGCACAACATCATCTGGTAGGGCGGGTCGGCCAGCGCGTCGCGCAGCTTGCCCAGCACACCGATCAGCAGCTCCGCCAGGTCGGCCTGCTCGTCGTCGGCCAGCTCGACGAAGTCGTGACATTGGCGGAGGGGGTAGACCACCAACTCGAACGGCAGACGCGAGGCGTACGGCGCCAGCACCAGGTGATGGGCCGTCTCCAGCACCACCCGCGCCCCGGACCGCCGCTCCTGATCGATGAGGTCGGCGAACAGGCAGCGCTCCTTCTGCCGGTAATACTCCCGCGCCGCGGCCAGCTTGGCCTTGGGCACCGGCGGGATGACCGGCGTGCCGATCAACTGCGAGTGCGGGTGCCGGATGGTCGCCCCGGCGCGTCGCCCCTTGTTCCGGAAGACCATGTGGTAGCGCATCCGGAAGTCGCGGCGCAGGTCGCGGATGCGCTCGCCGTAAGCGGTCAGCACCAAGCCGACGTGGTCCGCGCTCAGATCGCACAGATCCACGTCGTGACGCGGCGACTCGATGATCACCTCGTGCGCGCCGATCCCGTTCAGGCGGTCGTAGAGTCCATCGGCCGCGGGGGCGGTCTGGCCTTCCACCTGCAGCGCCGGGAATCGGTTGGGAACCACCCGCACCGACCAGCCGGGAGTGTTGGGCGCGCTGCCGGGTGGCCGGATGGCGAACACCTCGGGCGGGGTGCGGTCCTCGTGGCCGGGGGTGAACGGGTTGTTCGGCGCCGGCTCCAGATCATCGGGCTCCGGCGTCGGCCGTCGGCCGCGCTCGGCGGCGATGATCACCCACCGGTCGACCAGCGGATCCTTGCGCAGCTCCGGCATGTGCGGCCTCTTCTCTCCCGCGCGGCCCGGTTTCTTAGACCAGCCAATCACGCAGCCAGTCGCGGTCGTCGGGGACGGCGAACTCGTAGGCGCCCTGACGCGGCCAGCGTTCGACGGCTTCGCCGTCGCGGGTCAGGGTGAGCACCAGGTCCGCGCTGTCGCCCGCGGCCACCGGCAGCGCCGCCCGCGGCAGGCCCAGCTCAAGGAGCCGGTCGACCGCCACCAGGGCCATGGCGTCGCCGCCGTCCAGGGCCACCTCGTGCCGGCCGCGGGCGGGGTCCAGGTCGGGCAGCACCAGCCGCGTCAGGCGCCCGTCGGCCTGCCAGGAGATGGTCAGACCGTACCGCGCCAGTTCCGCGGGTGGCGCGTCGATCACCAGCGCCAGGTACAGCCGCTGAGCGTCGAAGCCGAACCGGATGCTGGTCAGCAGCAAAGGCTCCTGCCCCCGGCTCATCGCCCCGGCGGCGCCGCGGGACTCGACCCGGCCGGCGGCGCGCCACTCGAAAAAGCCGGTCTCACGCCCGTCGATCACCGGCGTGAACGGGGCCACCGGCCAGGTCAGCGGCGCCGGCGCCGGGAGTCCGGCCACCGGCTGCGCCAGCTCCTCGGGCGCGTCACGCCCGAGCAGCTCGTAGATCCGCCGCAAATGGGTGCGGAAGAGTTGGTCGAAGACCATGTCGTCGGCGCTGGAGTGGTCGTCCCCGTACCACCAGTACCAATCGCTGCCCTCGGCGATGTAGAGGTGCTCCCAAGCCTGCGCGACGGCCTCCGGGTCGCGGCCGTCGGAGCTATCGACCAACGCCTGGCGGGCGGCGAAGAGCAGCTCCCAGGCGCGCCGGTCCTCACGGTGGCCGGCCCAGATGTAGAAGTCGTGGTTGATCCACGAGCCGGGGAAGAGGTAGTCCAGCGCGGGCGGCTCGCCGGCCAGGTCGAGGTGCTCGGAGAAGGTCACCGGCTCCAGCCAGGGATGCCGCGCCAGCTCGGTGTACAGCCGCGCCAGGAAGTCGTGGCCATTGCGCGGGTAGAACTCCCAGCAGTTCTCGCCGTCGAGGATCACCGGGACCACCGGCCGCGGCAGGTCGCCGGCCTGCGCCGCGGCGCGTTCGAGCTGCCGGATGAAGTCGGACACCGCCTGCTCGGCGTCCCACTTCGCGTAGTCGAAGCCGATCCGGTCGCTGGGCCGGCGGTGGCGGAAGAACAGGTCCACGCCGGCGTAGCGATGGCAGGTGAGCAGGTCCCGGGCGAGCGGCCAGCGACCGGCGGTCCGGCTCGGATCGGCCCGCCGCGCCAGCGAGCAGTGGAGAATCTGCTCGTCGGTGGCCGCCCAGCGGAAGCCGGCCTCGGCCAGCAGCTCGAGCGCCGCCGGCGAGACCGAGCCCTCGGACGGCCAGACGCCGGCCGGCGGGGAGCCGAACAGCTCGGCGTGCAGCGACCGAGCGCGTGCCAGATGCGTTCGGGCGTCCTCGGGCAGGTCCTCGGCGCCGCCGGGCAGCCGGCAGTTGGGCATCGCCGCCAGGGCGTCCGGGAAATGGCACAGGAGCGGCAGGATGGGGTGGTAGAACGGCGTGGTCGAGAGCTCGACCAGCCCCGCGCCGGCGGCCTTGGCATAGCGCGGCACGATCCCGCCCAGGGCCTCCTGCAGCGTGGCCAGCAACTGCTCCTTGTCCGCTTCGGTGAAGTCGCTGCCCTTGGCGAGCAGCTCGGCCACCACCGGCAGCCGGCGCAGCTCGTTGCCGCACCAGGTCAAGTTGACCCAGACCTGAAGGTCACGCAGATCGTCGTCGGCGAAGGCGCGCACCGCCTCGTCCAGCCCCTTGCGCGCCAGGTCCCGGCCACGCAATTCGAGCAGGCGGCGGAACCGCGAGTAGGGCTCGACCATGGTCGGCCAGTGCGCCTTGAAGGCGTTGTCCAGCAGGTGCCGGCGCTGCTCGGCGGTCAGCTCCTCGGCGGGGGGACGGCAGCACTCCAGCAACCCGTCGGTGACCTCGCCGGAAGCGTAGAGGGCGAGCTGGCGCAGCAGCGAGGGGACCAGGTTGAAGGTCACCCGCGCCGCGCCGCAGGCCTCGACCTCGGCCACCATGTCGAGGTAGTCCTTGAGCGCATGGAGCCGGACCCAGGGCAGGACCATCAGCCGCCCGGAGGCATCGCCGTACCAGGGCTGGTGCATGTGCCAGAGAATCGTGACCGAGGTCGGTCGTGGGTTGCTCATCCGGCTCCGAACCAACATCCGGGCGCCCGTCTCGAGCGGGGCGGGAGACGCCTCGGAGTATAGGGCCGCCACCGCCCATCGTCAACGCCGGCCGCGACGGCGGCGTCTACCCTTTCTCCACTTCCTGTGGTTTAATGCCAGCGGAAGGTGAAGGCATCGTGAGAAGATCCCACCACTGCGGTGTGTTGCGGCCCGAGCACGTCGGGCAGACGGTCTGCGTCATGGGCTGGGTCCATAGCCGGCGCGACCACGGCGGGGTGATCTTTCTCGACCTCCGTGACCGGACCGGCCTGGTGCAGGTCGTGGCCGACCCGCGGCGCGGCGGGGTGCCGGCGCACCAGGCCGCCGACGGGACTCGCGCCGAGTACGTCGTCGCCGCCATCGGCGAGGTGGTCCCGCGCGAGCCAGATTTGGTCAACCCGCGGCTGGCCACCGGCGCCGTCGAGATCGTGGCGACGGAGATCATCGTCCTCAACACCGCGCTCCACCCACCGTTCGAGATCGATCAGGAAGAGATCGGCCTGGAGCAGCGGATGCGCTACCGGTTTATCGACCTCCGCCGGCCGGTGATGCAGCGCCACCTACAGGTCCGCCACGACGCGGCCATGGCCGCGAGGAGTTTCCTCGCCGCGCACGGCTTCCTGGAGATCGAGACGCCGCTGCTGCTCAAGGCCACGCCCGAGGGCGCGCGCGACTTCGTCGTCCCCTGCCGCCTGGTGCCCGGCACCTTCTACGTGCTCCCGCAGTCGCCGCAGTTGATGAAGCAGACGCTCATGGCCAGCGGCTGCGACCGCTACTTCCAGCTCGCCCGGTGCCTGCGCGACGAGGACCTGAGGGCCGACCGGCAGCCCGAGCACACCCAGATCGACATCGAGATGAGCTTCGTCGATCAGGACGAGTTGATGGAGTCTATCGAAGGGCTGATGCAGGCGGTCTTTGCCACCGCCGGGATCGCCTTGACCGCGCCGTTCCCCCGGCTGAGCTACGCCGAGGCCATGCGGCGCTACGGCAGCGACAAGCCGGATACCCGGTTCGGCCTGGAGCTGATCGAGCTGAGCGACATCGTCGCCGGGGTCGAGTTCCGGGTCTTCGCCGAGGCGCTGGCGGGCGGCGGGCAGGTCAAGGGCTTGTGTGTCCCGGCCGAAGGCAAGCTGTCGCGCAAGGACCTGGACGAGCTGATCGCCTTCTGCCAGACCTTCGGCGCGCGGGGCATGGCCTGGATCGCCGTGGAAGAGGGCGGCCTGCGCAGCTCCATCCTCAAGTTCCTGCCCGAAGATGTGCAGCGGAAGCTGGTCGAGCGGATGGGCGCCGGGCCGGGCGACTACCTGCTGTTCGTGGCCGATCAGCCGCAGGTGGTGGCCGATGTCCTGGGCCGGCTGCGGGTCCGACTGGGACACCAGCTCGGGCTGGTCGACCAGACCCGGTACGACATGCTCTGGGTGACCGATTTCCCGCTGTTCGAGCGCAATGCGGAGACCGGCGCCATCGAGCCGATGCACCACCCCTTCTCGATGCCGCAGCCCGAGTGCCTGGAGACCATGGAGGCCGACCCGCTGGCGGTCACCGCGCAGCTCTACGACCTGGTGCTCAACGGCGCCGAGCTGGGCTCGGGCAGCATTCGCATCCACCGTCCGGACATTCAGCTACGGGTGCTCAAGCTGATCGGCATGGACGAGGACGAAGCCCGCCATCGGTTCGGGTTCCTGCTGGAGGTGTTCAGCTACGGCGCGCCGCCGCATGGCGGGATCGGCCTGGGCTTCGACCGGATCGTCGGCATCCTCTGCGGGCAGGAAGCCAGCGAGGTGGACATCCGGGAAGTAATCGCCTTCCCCAAGACCTCCACCGGCCGCGACCTGATGCTCGGCGCGCCCACGACCATCGACGCCAAACAGCTCCGCGAGGCCGGGATTCTCAAGGTGGTCGAGGCCGAGGGCGACGATGCCGTCGGGGAAGCCGGTTGATTCCTCCCAATCCGGGTGCAGTATAGAATGTTGAGTCGATAGGGCGAAAGTAGCCCAGGCTCTCAGGCGGCCCGCCAGGTCCCGCCGTCCGAGCCCGCAGATCCGAT
>JAANMV010001347.1_pt1 | contig 27197 bp, 24 predicted proteins | sample 7279661 | NCBI WGS metagenome assembly JAANMV01 (sample SAMN14094540, study PRJNA606508) | bioreactor metagenome | isolation source: A lab-scale SPAN reactor treating ammonium-rich wastewater day 121 | place: Ireland: Galway | collected 2017-05-16
GTACCAGCGCAACACGCCTTCTTTGACCTTGAAATCCTGCAAGGGGGCATGGCGAAACTCGACGATTGAACTCAGTCCGTTTGCCTCCACAAGCCTGCGGGTTGCCGCCAGATAGTCGGCGTCATTCTCGATGGACAGCAACCTCCCTCCCAACCCCAGCTTCTGGAGGGCAAGCCCTGCTGCCAGCGTGGACATGCCTGAACCGAACTCCACCACGAGCTTGGGCTTTCGCGTCAGCACGGCGGTGACCACGTGTGACAGCAGGTCAGGCGCGGCAGCGACCGGCGTGAACTCCGGAAAGGGGACCTTGGGCTGCAGCACTGCCACGAGTGACTGTAGGTGGAGGGCCTGCCGGTGCCGCGATTCCAGGTCCAGGCTCAGGCAACGAAACTGTTGCTTGACTCGCTCGTGATGTGAGGACTGCCGTCGAAGCACCTCGGCTAGAATCAATCCGTTGGCGGCCGACAACTCCAAAGCCCCAAAGGCCCACCAACGGTTATCCAGAGCCACACCAAGAACCAAGAAGAGCACGGAAAGCGCGAACACGCCTGCGACGATCCAGTGGGGCGCCTTGGACTTGTGTGGCTTTGATGAGGAGGCGGGTTTCACTTGGAGAAATCCGAACTAACGTGTGCAGCAGTGAAGCTTAGCGGTCCTGCACGTCCATGACCAGCCCAACGAATGGCCGATTGGTGAGCGTAGTGGTTCCGACCTATCAAAGGCCGCAACTGCTGCCTCGCGCCATTGGGTCCATATTGGACCAGACGTATCGTCCCATCGAAGTCATTGTCGTCAACGACGGCAGCCGGGATGAAACGGACACCGTCATCGATGGATTGAAGGTGGATGCGGATTCCAGAGGCCTTTCGCTGGTGCCGCTTTCCAAGTCTAATGGCGGCGTATCCAGCGCGCGCAATGCCGGGCTGAAGCGAGTCGCTGGAGACTTTGTCGCGTTCCTCGATGACGACGATTATTGGTATCCCGAGAAGCTTTCAAAGCAGATGCAGGCCATCACTGAAAGCGGGGTGAGCGCCTGCTGCTGCCTTACAGACTGCACGACGGAACAGGGGCCGGCCACGCACCCAAGAACCCCGGCACAGCTTCTTCGCGGCGCAGCGGGCCCGTCTTTTGTCGCTGGCAAGTCTTACGCCTGGATCAATTCGATTGTCGTGCGGCGAGACGTTGTGGAGCGGACGGGTGACTTTGACCCCCGGCTGCCCCATGGTGAGGATGACGAATGGATCGCACGTCTCTGCTTTGAAGCGCAGTTCTGCGCCGTGGAGGAGGCCCTTTGCCGCTGGTCTTACACACCTGTCTCGCTTACTCGTTTGTCGGGCATCGAGCAACTGATCAAGCGTGATGACGATTATCGGCTCATGCTGCGCACGATTCGGGACTCCTGCAAGGATCGGCCAGGGTGGGAAGAACAGGCCTGGCGCGGGCGCGTGGCGCGAGACTTCGACCAATTCATGAAGCATCGACTCTACGCCGGGGATCTCGCAGGGGCCCGAAGCGTGCTCGTGGAAGCGTACGAACTGGTCGGAGCCGCGGCTGTCCGGCGGTCCCGCGCCAAGTATCGTAAGGCCTGGCTCTTGTCGTGGTTTGGGATGCGCCTGCCCCATCCCAAACACGATGACCTGACTGAGATCCGAAGATAGGACGTAACCTTGAGTCTCGTCTCCGTCGTCATGTGTACCTACCGCAGGCCTCACCTGCTGCCGCGTGCGGTTGACTGCGTGATCGCGCAGACTCATCGTCCCCTGGAGCTCGTGCTGACTGACGACGGAAGCGAAGATGACACGCCGCGCGTGATGGAGGAGCTGGCAGGAAAGTGCGGTGCAACAGGTGTAAGCGCAAACTTCGCGATGAAGCCCAATGGAGGCGTGGCCAGCGCTCGCAATGCGGGCATGGGACGCGCTCGAGGCGACTACGTGGCGTTTCTGGATGACGATGACACCTGGCAGCCGCAAAAAATCAGCAAGCAAATGGCGGAGTTGGAGCGCTGCGGCGCTGACGCGTGCTGCTGCCAGTTTCTTCAGGTGCGCGAGAAGGATGAACGGCACATGCCTCCCTCTCCGGATCAGCTGCTTCGAGGGCGGGGGCCATCGGCATACATCACGCGCAGCGCAGACGCCCACATCAACAGTATCGTCGTCAAGTCAGAGGTTGCCAGGCGTGTCGGACCGTTCGACGAAACGCTGCGCGTGTACGAGGACTTCGACTGGATTGTTCGCCTGCTATGCGAGGCGGATTTTGCGTGCGTGCCTGAAGTGCTTGGACGCTACGAATATACAGCCGGCTCGCTGTTCAAGTTCAAAGGCTATGAGCAGCTGTTATCCCGCGATGAAATGCAGGAGAAGGCTGTGCTGGGAGTGCGGGAAAAGTGCCGCGCCAAGCCAACTTGGGATGATTCTGCCTGGCAAACGCGTGTGGCACAGGACTTTGACCAGTTCATCAAGCACAGGCTTTATGCCGGTGAACTGGGCGCGGCCAGGCTGCTCTACGACAGGGCGCTTTCACTGGGGGCTTCGCCGGAGCTGATCCAGGGCGCGCGTCGCAAAATGCGCAAGGCCTGGTGGCTGTCCCTGCTGGGCTTGCGACTGAAGCACCCCAAGTTCGGGCAGATCGCGCAGGTGAAGGGATGAACGCGCTGGTTTCAGTCATCGTGCCTACCTACAACCGCGCCCAAATCGTTGTGCGCGCCCTGGACTCCGTATTGGAGCAGACCTGGCGCCCCATTGAGTTGATCGTTGTCAATGATGGCAGCCCCGATGACACGGCTCAGGTGCTGGAGGCGGCACGAAGCAGAGCCATCGCAGCCGGCGTGGCGCCGCGATTCATCAGCAAACCCAACGGCGGCGCAGCAAGTGCGCGCAACGCGGGCCTGCGCGCAGCCACAGGCGAGTACATCGCTTTTCTGGACGACGATGACCTCTGGCGGCCTCAAAAGCTGGAGCGACAGTTGGCGGCCATGCGCGACTCCGGGGCCGATGCCTGCTGCTGCTTTGTTTCCCGCCACGGCGGCAGGCACAAGCGCTCGCCGGCGTCAGAGGAAGCACTGCTGCGGGGGCGTGATGCTGCGCGCTTTGTTTCGCGGGCGGCCTATGCCCACATCACTTCAATTGTGTTCAAGGCTGCGTTGTGCAAGGCGGTCGGTGAGTTTGACGAGAGTCTGCGCGTGTACGAAGACGAAGAGTGGAAGGCGCGGCTGGTTCACGAGGCCTCCTTTGCTGCCGTGCCGGAGGAGTTGGCGACATACACGTTCAGCGAGCAGTCACTCACACGCTTTACCGGAGCCGAGGCGGCAGAAAAACGCGACCGCGATTTCATGCGCCATCTCAAGCTCATCCGCGCGCGCTGCCACAGCCGCGCTAGCTGGAGTGAGCAGGCCTGGAAGGAGCGCGCGGCACACGTCTACGATGAGTGCGCCAAGCACCTGCTGTACCGCGGTGAACTCAAGGGGGCGCAATCCCTCTATGAGCAGGCCATATCACTTTGTGGTCCCATCATGGCTTTGCCCAAATTGAAGACCAAGCTTCGCAAGGCCTGGTGGATGTCGTGGTTGGGCCTGCGGCCTCGCCACCCCAAGCTGAAGACAGGCGAGGAGCGCGGTTGACATGTCAAGGCCCCTGGTCAGCGCCATTGTGCCCACATTCCGGCGGCCGGCGCTGCTGGAGCGTTCCCTGGCCAGCGTGCTGGACCAGACCTGGAGGCCGCTCGAGCTGGTCGTCGTCGATGATGGCAGCGGCGACAACACGCCCACGGTGCTGGAAGCCTTCACGGCCCGCGCCCGGGAGCGGGATGTTAGTTACCGCTGGCTGGCGGTGGCCAACGGCGGGCCGGGCAAGGCGCGCAACGCGGGCATGGATGCCGCACAGGGCGCCATGTTCGCTTTTCTGGATGACGACGACGCCTGGCGGCCGGAAAAACTGGCGCGGCAGGTTCCCGCGCTGCTTCAAGGGGAGTCCGGTGTGTGTTTCTCGCGATATTCCCACGCGGGCGACGACCGGCCCAAACCTCCGGAGAGCGCCTTGCACGAAGGATGGGTTTTTGACGCTTTGTGCAGCGGCGCGACCAGGGCGCACCTTCAGACCCTCCTGGTGCGGCGCGAGGTGATCGAGCGCTCGGGCGGATTTGCTCCGCTGTTCAACTTCGAGGACAGCGAATTCTGTCTGCGCGCGTCGCTTGATTTTCCGTTTGTCTGCGTGCGCGAAGCCCTTACGGTCATTCATGGCGCTCCCACGAGCGTCAGCCGGGATGCCGGCCTGGAGGGGGATCTCAAGCGCGACGCCCTCAAGCTTTCCGTGCTCGAGGACTTCGGCCGGAAGTTTGCGTTGCATCCACGCTTCAACGCGGCCTCGATCAGGCAGTTCCGCGCGCGCATCTATGACGAGCACATCAAGCATCTGCTCTGGCTGGGGCGCGCTCGCGCTGCCGCGGCTGCCCTTCGGCGCGCCAAAGAAGAGTGCGGCGAGCAGGAGGCTTTGCAGCGTCTGGGCCGCAAAATCTTCAAGGCGAGGCTGCTGGGCTGGTTGGGCCTGCGACTGAGCAAGCCATGAGCGCCCAAGCTATGGCTAGTAGGCGTTCTCGGGTCCGCGAATGCCTTTGAGAACCCGGAAGATTGGCGTGGGGTTGGCGAGGTGGCAGCGGGGACAGATAACCATGCGCCCGGACAGATCCATGGGTGAAATGCGGATTTCTTCCCCGCAGCCCGCGCAGTGGATGACGTATTCCAGCGGTTTGTGTGTCAGCGGGCCTTCTTCGTACATGGGCCTCCCCCGAGTGTCATCGGCAGAAGGCGCCTGCAACTGAAGCGCTCAGACTTTCAGTGTGCCCACGATTTCGGAAGGGCTCTGCACGCCGGCCTCGATCAACTTCTTTTTCAAGTCGGCGATGATCGTGGCGCCGCAATCAGGCTCGACAAACAGGTAGGTTCCCACCTGGCAGGCGCCGGCGCCGACGACCATGAACTCCAGCAGGTCGTCGGCGCTGCTGATGCCGCCGATGGCAATGACGGGCAGCCTGGTGGCGCGGGCCACCTCATAGACGCAGCGCAACGCCAGCGGCTTGATGGCAGGACCGCTCATGCCGCCCGTAACGTTGGCCAGGCGGGGTTCTTTGCGCCGCCAGTCCACGCTCATGCCGACAAAGGTGTTTACCGCGCTGAGGATGTCTGCCCCGCCGCGCTCGGCCGCGCGGGCAATTTCAGAGATACTGGTGACGTTGGGGCTCAGTTTGGCGATCAGGGGGAGCTTCGTTGCATCGCGGCAGGCGCGCACGAGGCGTTCACATTCGCCGGCGTCGGTGGCGAACTTCATGCCCCCTTTGACGTTGGGACAACTGAGGTTCAGTTCGAGAGCTGCGATGCCCTGCTCGGCGTCGAAGTGGCGGCAGAGCCAGACGTACTCGTCGAAGTCGTGGCCGACGACATTGACAATGGCCTTGGTTCCGAAGCTGCGCATTTTGGGCAGCGTGGATTTGATGAAGCTGTCAAAGCCCTCGTTTTGCAGGCCAATGGCGTTGAGCATGCCCGCGGCAACTTCTGCTGTGCGCGGGTAGGGGTTGCCAAGCCGGGGCTCGCGCGAGATCGACTTGCCGACGATGGCGCCAAAACAGGAGAGGTCCTGGTACTGGTCAAGCTCCTTGCCGTAGCCGGCGCAGCCGCTGGCCGTCAGAAGCGGTGTGGCGAGTTCCAGCGGTCCGAGTTTGACGTTGAGCGAGAGCGGCACTACTTGCCCTCCGGCTTCTTCTCTTTGGTAAAGAACGTGATGACCATGAGCAGACCCACGCCAATATCGATGCAGATGTCGGCTACGTTGAAAATGGGCCAACGTTGGGGAATGGGGCGCAACGGCCCGTCGCGGAACGGAAGCGTGACCGTCCAGGTGTGACCCGGCAGGTCGAAATCGAAGAAAATGAAGTCCCGGACGTGCCCCAGCAGCACGCGATCATGAAGGTTGCCTATGGCGCCGCCGGCGGCAAAGCCAAGGCCCAGAATGAACCAGCGACGGTCAGGTGTGGCACGGTACATGAAGACCACAATGCCTGCGATGATGGCCAGGGCGATGAAGGAAAGCATGTTCGCCTTGCCGTGGAAGATGGAAAAGGCCGCGCCGAGATTCTCCGCCCAGGCCCAGGCCAGAAAGCCGGGAATGACCTCGATCTTGGCCGGGGCAATGGGGCGCACGGTGGCATCGGCCCACGCCTTGGTAGCAAGGTCGGCGATGAGAGAGATCACGAGCGCGTACCAGAACGGCAACTTCTGGGTGAAGGCCCTGGCGAGGAAACCGGGAGACGGAGCGTTGGAAGCGTCGGTCATGACCGCGGACAAGTTAGCAGCGAAAAGCGAAGTGCGGACGTGAAAGTTATGGACAGGTAAATAATTGCATTATATAAATGGTCCATCTGCGGGCGGACCAATCGCCTGCCTCATTCGCCGGGAGCCGACATGGCCAGATTGCGCAAGAAGCTGCCCTTTCCGGAGCTGGGCGTGCCGTGGAAGATGCTCAAGGCCCGAGTGGCGAACTTCGGCCAGACCCTGCCCGCATGGAAAGCGCGCCAGGCCAGTCACGGGGAGCTGCGGCTCGTCGATGGCGTGCCGGTGGTGCATGTGCGGGGCAGCGCGCGCGAGATGGGGCTGGCACTGGGCGAGCTGGTGGGGGAACAGACCCGCAAGCTTTACGATCGCTACATTCACATGTTCGCGCCGGACGTTCCGGGCGACATGGCCCTGGCGCGGGAGATGGAGCCCCACCTGCCGGAGTCCTTTCGCGAGGAGATTCGCGGCTTTGGCGAGAGTTCGGGCCTGGGTTACGAGAGCGCGTTACTGGGCCAGTGTTTCCTGGACATCCACAAGGTGGCCCTTTGCAGTACGCTGGTCGCCCACGACAGCCGAACGGACACGGGGGAAATCCTGCTGGGACGCAATCTGGATTTTCCTTCGTTGTCCATTGCGCACCACGCGTCCATGGTCATCTGCTATGAGCCTGCGGGCGGGCGGCGCTACTCCGGCATTACGTGGCCCGGCTTTCTGGGCCTGCTCAGCGGTATGAATGAAGACGGCCTGGCGCTCGCGATGATGCTGGTTTATGGCCACAAGCGCAAAGAACATCTCAACGGCCAGCCCTTCCCGCTGGTGTTCCGGCGGGTGCTGGCGGAGTGCGCCAGCGTGGATGAAGCGATTCGCCTGCTGGAGTCGCGCCCGTATTGCACTACAACCAACGTGATGCTGGCGGACAAGGGGCGGCACGGTGCCCGACTCCAGCTTCACACCGCCAAGGCCATCGTGGACCGGACCACGCCCGACCAGCCGGCCTTGGCCTGCACCAACCACTTCCTGGAAAAGGGCTACAAGAGCTTTGCCTTCACCTGGTTCAGTTCCACCTGGAGGCTTGGCAAGCTCCGCCGCGCCATTGCCTCGGGTGTGAAGTTCGACGTGGAGCGCATCAAAAGCATGCTTCAGAAGACGGCCATTCCCACCATCAACATCCAGCGCATCATCTTCAAGCCCGAGCGTCTCGAGTACGAAGTGGCCTTCGGCAAGCCGACAACCGGGCACCGCAAGTACGTGACCATTGAGCGTGACGTGCTGTTTCCCGGCGCACAAAGCTCGCGCAAATCTGAAGCCGCGCTATCCTCGCGTGCATGAGTGCGCTCTATGTCCATGTTCCCTTCTGCGTGCGGAAGTGCGAGTACTGCGACTTCTACAGCGAGGCCGCGGGCGAGCGCGACATTGAACGGTATCTCGACGCCCTGGAACGTGAATTCCGGTTGCGCCATGAGTCCCTGTCTCCGCGCACCCTCTTTATCGGCGGCGGCACCCCTACACGGCTGAGCGCCGCCCAACTGACTCGCCTGGGGCAGACGCTTAGACGTCACGTGGACTTCGCTCGCCTGTCCGAGTTCACGGTCGAGATCAACCCCGGTCCGCTGGATGAGCGCAAGGCCGCCTCGCTGGCCGACATGGGTGTGACGCGCGCGAGCTTTGGCGTTCAGAGCTTTGACGCCGGGTTTCTCAAGCAGCTGGGGCGAGTCTACGAAGTGGGCAAGGCGGAGTCGGCTGTGGGCCTGGCCCGCGGGGCGGGAATTGCGCGGATCAGCATGGACCTGATGTTCGCCCTGCCAGGGCAAACCCTGGAGCATCTGCGCGAAGACCTGCGACGGGCCCTGGTCCTCGGCAGCGAACACCTCAGCCTCTATGCCCTCACGTATGAAGACGACACTCCGCTGACGCTGGCCCTGCAGCGTGGTGAGATCGAGCCCTGCCCCGAGGAACTGGAGCGCGAGATGTTCAGTCTTGCGGGACAGACCTGTGCCGCGTCAGGCCTGCAGCGCTATGAAGTCTCGAACTTTGCCCGGCCCGGCGCAGAATGCGTTCACAATCTGGCCTACTGGCGACAGGACAACTGGCGAGGCTATGGGGCGGGAGCCCATGGCATGGTGGAAGGCGAGATTTCGGAAAACGCCGCGGACCACGCGGCATACGCCCGCTGCCTCCTCGAGGAGAACCGCCTGCCAATCGTGCGCCGGGAGCGCCTTTCACCCGCGCAGCGCGCCGAGACGCTTTTGCTGATGGGGTTGCGGCTTAGCGAGGGTGTCGAATTGGCCAAGTTCGAACGTCTGTCCGGCTCACCTTTTTCGGCGGTCTGTGTCGAGTCATCCCGCGCGCTGGCGCGCAGGGGCTTGCTTGAGTTGGGCGAAACCCACGTGCGCTGCACTGACGAGGGTTTGCTCGTGCTTGACCGGGTCATACTGGAGCTTGCGTCCGAACTCGGGGCGGGAGTGGCGCGGTGAGAGTCCTTTGCCTGCCCTTGGTCATGCTGCTTCTCACGGCCAGTTGCGTTTCCGCGCCGGCCACCCCTGAGATCGTGCCTTCAGCGGCGACCGGCATCGAGCGCGCCCTGCAGTCCTCGGTCAGTCTCGTGGTGGATGATGGCGGCCGCGCCGATGGCTTTGGCTCGGCGATTGTGCTCAACGAGCAGGGTTACCTTGTCACGGCCCATCACGTGGTCGATGGCGCCATGGGTATCACGGTGTTGATGGCCGGTGGACGGGCGGCGGTTGCGCGCGTAGTGGCCGAGGACCCCGTCGGTGACATTGCGATTCTGCAGACCACTTTTGTGCCCGAGGCGATGGTCCCGGCCACGGCAGCAAGCGGCTGCGCCGTCGGCGACGAAGTGATCAGCGTTGGAAACCCCTTTGGAACATCGCGTCTTGGCGGATCACCCAGCGTGGCGCGAGGCATCGTGAGCGCGTCTTCGCGCAGCTTCGTCAGTGAGAAGACCGGGCGCGTCTATCTTGACTGCATTCAACACGACGCGCCCACCAACCCGGGGAACTCAGGGGGAGGTATTTTCAACGCGCGCGGTCAGTTGTTGGGCATGAATGTGCTGATCAACACGCCGCAGGACACCGCCAGCGAGTCGGGTGTGGCCTTTGCGCTGCCCGCGGCGGCGCTGCTTTACGCCGCCCAACGTCTGCTGGCGGGTGAGAAGATCCATCATGGCTGGCTGGGTGCGCGCGGCTACCGCGGAGTCCTGTGGATGAATTCGCAAGGTTTGGGGCGGCTGGGGACGATGCTTCGCGAGGTTGAGGACGGCAGCCCCGCTTACCAGGCTGGCATGCAGGCAGGTGACGTGATCGTGAGCGTGACCTGGTGGCCCGGTCCCGACGCCAAGACCTGGCCGGCCAGCCTTGACGTTGATCGCAGAGACTGGCTCTTGGTGGAAGATGCCCTGCCCGTCGGACAGCAGGTCAAAGTGAAGATCTCGCGGGGAGGCCGCGAAATGGATTTCAGCCTGACAGTGGCAGATCGCACCCTGAGGCGCTGAGTCACTCCTCGCCACTGTCCCACGACTTGCGCCGCTGGGCCTTCTTACCGGACTGCCGTTTCTTGGACTCCAACCGCCGCTGCCTGGACGCTCGCGAAGGCGTGGTCTTCTTGCGCACTTTGGGGGGCTGGGCTGCCTGCTGCAGCATCTGTTGAAGCCGCACCAGACACTCCTGCCGGTTCTGAAGCTGAGAGGCCGAAGTGCTGCAGGCTATCACCAGTCTGCCCTCGGCGTTGATGCGCGCGGCAAACAGCGCACAGGCTCGGGCCCTGACTTCCGGCGGCAGGCTTGGCGATCGAGTCACGTCAAAGTGGAGCACCGCCTTGCTGCTGACCTTGTTGACGTTTTGGCCGCCCGGCCCGCCGCTTCGCGCAAACACGAACTCAATCTCCCTCTCGGGGATCGAGATGGTCTGCGTAATCTTGAGGGGGCCGGGCATCATGGCGGGGACCAAGCGCGGCTACTTCAAGCGCTTGATGATGTGCCAGCCGTAAGGGCTCTTGTTAGGATCAAAACCGGCCGTCCCCACCTCGCCCACCTTGAGGCGCCAACCCACATCGCCAAACGCGGGCACCATGCCCTTGCGGGGGAAGATCATCTTGCGTTGGTCACCCGCGCCGCTGAGTACCATGCCGTAGATGCCGGGGTGGGAGTCGTCGGTGTACTTCTTCACGAGGCTGTCAAAGTCTTCGCCTTTAGAGATTCTTTCCCAGAGCGCTGCCGCTTCCTTTTCGGCGGCGTCCTTGCTGCGCGTGGCGTTGGTGCCGGCGCCCTTGAAGGAAATGAGGAGGTGCTGGACTTCGATTTGCGGGTCTTTGTGTTCGGGGCGTGCGGCGATTTCAGCGATGTGGGCGCGGAACTTTTCCATCTGTCTCTTTCGGTAGGAGGCTCACCTGAGCCGTTTGATGATGTGCCAGCCGTATTGGCTGTTCTTGGCATGATAGGCGGCTACGCCCACTTCGCCAACCTTCAGGCGCCAGCCGACATTTCCAAAGGCGGGGACCATGTTGGTCCGCAGGTACAGCCCCTGCCCCTGGTCTGCGTCCGCGGGGTTGAGCGTCATCGCGTAGATGCCGGGGTGGGAATCGTCGGTGTGCTCCTTCACCAGCTTGTCGAAATCCGCGCCGCCCAGAAGCTGCTCCCACAGTTGCGCCGCCAACTTCTCGGCCTCGGTCTTGGAGCGTCGCGCGGCTGTGCCCGCCCCGGCGAACGAAATCAGGAGGTGCTGAACCTCGATTTGCCTGGCGCTGTCTTCGCTGCGGCCGGCGAGTTCCTTGGCGGCGGAACGCAGCGCGGTCACCTGGGGGTCATTGCTGGGTGTTTCGGGATCTTCGACGCTGGGGCCAAGCCTGGTGCTGTCGCCACTTTCCGGCTTGTCTGCGGACAGATTGGCATAGACTTGCTTGTTGCTTTGAATGCCGCCGCTGGGGCAGCCTGCCGGCAACAGTGCCAACGCCAACAGTGCAGCGCTCACATAGTAATTTTTCACTTGGAGTTTCCGTTCTCTGAGGGGGACGGCTTCGTGTAACCGCCGGAGGGTGTCATGGCCTTAAGCCAGCCCTTGCGCCAGAAGAAATAGACCTCGGCCATAACGATCAACAGCATGAGGGCCAGCGCAAATGGGTAGCCCCAGGCCCACTTCAACTCGGGCATGTTCAGGGCCGAAGACTCCGGATCGAAGTTCATGCCGTAGACGCCCGCTACCCACCCCAATGGAATGAATACCGTAGCGATGATCGTCAGTACCTTCATTATTTCGTTCATCCGGTTGCTGAGGCTTGAGAGGTACACGTCAATCAGGCTTGATGAAGTCTCGCGGTAGGTCTCGAGCAGATCGATGATCTGGATCGTGTGATCGTAGGTGTCCCGCAGGTGCAGCCGCGTTTCCTCCGCGAAGAGGGGCAGGGGGTCGCGGTAGAGCGTGTGGACGGCCTCGCGCAGGGGCCACAACGCCCTCCGCAACGTGAGCAAATCGCGTTTGGCCTCGTGAATCCGTCCGATCAGGCCGCGTTCCGGGTTCTCGACGACGGAGTCCTCGAGCTCTTCGATGATCTCGCCAAAGCGCTCCAGCACCGGGAAGTAGTGGTCAACCACGGCATCGACCAGCAGGTACGCGAGAAAGTCCGGGCCGCTCTGGCGCACCCGACCACGGGCCTTGCGGATCTGGTCCCGCACCGGATCAAAGCAGTCGCCGCTGCGCTCCTGGAATGAGAGCACAAAGCGCGGCCCCACAAACATCGAGAGCTGGTCGCCGCCGACTCTCTGGTGGTCCAGCTCAACCATGCGGCCGACGATGAACACCTGATCGCCGTAGGTTTCCACCTTGGCGCGCTGGTGAACGTTGACCACGTCCTCCATGGCCAGTTTGTGCAGATGGAACATTTCGCCCAGTTGGGAGATGACGTGGGCGTCACCCAGCCCGTCCACGTTGACCCATACCACGGGCCACTGGTCGCAGTACGCTTTGAGGTCCTGGACCTGCTCTATGCGCCCTTCTTCGAAGCGATCCGGGCCAAAGGCCATCAGTGTGAGTACCGACCTCGGAGCCTCGGGATCGACGGCAACTGTCCCCGGGGCGGCGCCAGGCGCCGTGCGACGGCGGAACTCAGTCTCTCTGGCGCGCCTGCGCTTCTTGCTCATGCCCGATCACCTTGCGGCAATTTACACTTTCGCGGAGAGGTTGCCACGCGGCTCAAGTTTCGTGCGACTTCGATGCCAGAGGGTCTTGGCCCTTGGGTGAGGTTGTGAAGCTCACTTCGGCATCGGGGGCCGGCTCGTCCGGCTGGGCAGGCAGGGCCGGCGCAGAGGTGCTTCTCCGACGCAGTATGTCCAGGGCCGCCTTGGCTTTCTGGGGATTGGCCGCGAGTTCAGCGGCCACTAACTTCAGGAATTGCTCGTTTGCAGGTCGTCCGGCAGGCACAAAGTGAACTTCAGGGTGCCACTCAATGCCAACGGCAATGTCCAGCAGTGCCAGAGCCGCCAGAATGGCTGTAGGGCCGATGGCACCCCAATAACCGAATTGCAGGTACACGAGGGGGCCCAGCAGGGCGCCCGCGAAGAACGAGGCGAAGATAATGGTGAGCAGTTTGACGCGCTTGGCTTCGGGGTCGCGGCCGATAGACGCGAAGCTGGTCAGTCCTGCCCACAGGCCCTTTCCCCGTGCCTGATCACGAGCCAGAAAGGCCAGGCGGGCGGTCTCAATGCCCAAGTCTGTGACGATGCCCGTCATGTGCGTAGTGCGCACGACCGCCCCCGAGAGCCGCGTCACCATGGCGTTCTGGAGACCCATGGAAATGACGACAACGGCCATGAGAGGAAGATTCTCACGGTGCCATGCGTCCGGCGTAAGTGCGCAAAGCAGGGCAAACCCTCCCAAGAGCAATGCCTCTGTAAGCAAGGTGAAGGCATACTTGGGTCGGTTCAGGCGCCGTGACACTTCAATCTGGACTGATGCCAAAGCAGCGCCAAAGAAGAAGGCCGCAATCAGCATGAGGTAAGTCAGCGCGCTGGAATATTGGCCAAGGGCGAGATCGTCGCCGGCGCGGGCAACTGTGCCCGTGATGTGCGAAAGATAGGAGCCAACGACGAAGAAGCCGGCGGCGTTGACGGCGCCTGCAATGCCAGGCAGGACCATGGCCAGCGTCGTCAACTCGACGAGCATCAGGCGGCGCTTCATGGCCGTCGTCTCGGAGGGCATGGTCAACGACCTCCGGCGCCCGCGGCGAACAAGCCAAAGACATCTGTGGAATCGGCAACCATTGCGTTGGCGAAAGGACCACCCCGTTGCCTCAAGAATGAGGGCAGGGTTCCTTGCGCCGCCTTCCGGCAGGAGAAGCACTGGTAGGGGTGTTTCAGACCGGCGGTAGACAACCGACGGACACCCGCCACTTCTCATGAAGAAGAATACGTGTTAGCGCGGGTAGGCCGCAAGGGCCTCGACTGGTAGCGAGACTTTAGTCCCGAAGCTGGCGCAGCAGGTTCAAGCGGTAGGCGTTCTCAATGGCAAGGGCGGCCATCGCTGCCTGATAAGAACTGCCGTAAAAGGAGGCGTAGTAGCCCGTAAGCTCAAAGGTACCGGCGCGAGGACCGTCTTTGATCTGGTGTTTGATCAGGGTTTGTGAAAACGCCTGCTCCCATACCCCGAGCTTGCCATCGTCGGGACTGGCCAGCGTGTGGGCGAGGTTTCCAAAGAACAGGTACCGCATGTCGCAGGCTGCGTCATCCCGACCGGCGCGATGAACCAGCTCGGGGCGCTCGCGTTCCATGCGGGCAAGAAGCTGGCGCCGGCGCATCTCGTACGTTCCCTCGTGCGGGAAGTAAGTCAGGGCCAAGGCTGCCGCGCTGGGAATCAGGTCTCCGTTGAGCGCATCCATCTGGTCTGCCAGGAGTTCTTTGCGGGTGGTCTCTGCGTCAAACCAGCGCAGCAACTCATCGAGGCGGCTCTGGGGAGCGTCCACATCCGGCACGCGCACCACGCGGGCTGTTTCGAGCGTGATATACGACCACACACTGGTCATCAGTGAGGGGCCCTGGCCGCGACGATAGGGAAACGCGCCGCGATCCTCTGTGGCGCGCGATTCCGCCAGCCAGCGGCAGCCTTGCCGGATGGGGCGGCGCAGGTCGTTGCGGCCCGTCAGGGCAAATTCCTCAATCAGGGCCAGCAGCGCGATGCTGTGGCAAAGCACGACATCGTTTTCATCCGGGCCGATCTGGCCATCGGGCTGCTGCTGGAGCAGGAGCCAGTCAATGGCGCGCTTCACGTTCAACTCAAACCCGAGCTCGCTGGCACGCGAACTGTGACCGTCGCCCAGGAAGGCCAGAGCCGCGCTCGCCGTCAATTCGACCTCGCGGATCAAACGCAGGTTGCTGTCCTGGGGAATCAGCGCGGGGTCAACGCCTTCGATGATCCAGCGGCCGTCATGGCGCTGATAGCGTTGCAGATATTGCAGAGAACGTGACAGTGCGTCGTACAGTTCCGTCGAGCCCAGGTAGCCGATCTTTTTCTGGCGGCTCTCACCGCGCAGGCGGAACATGGCGAAGTCAGACCGCGCGGCATCGGCGCGCGACGGCAGCACAGATTCGCGGGGCAACTCCGGCCGCGGCCCTTCCACTTCCTGAGGCGGCACTTCGTAGGGTGAAGGGCCATCACCCTCACCGCCGCTGTCCGGCGCTTCTTCCGAGCCGCCCATGCCAGGGCTGGGGTCATTCTCTCCGGCGCGGCTTACCACGGCACGTTCGCCGGAAAATCCGGGGTCGCCGTTGAGTTCCGGGCCGGAATTCATGACGGGAGCGGGAGCATGGTCGAACGAAAGGTTCTCCAGCGTCAGGCCCGAGCCGGTGACCACCTGCTGGCTGGTGACGAACAGCGCCAGCACGATGGCGAGGATGTGGGCCGCGCCCGTAACACCCAGAGATTTGCTTCGCTTGACCGCGGCCCACAGGCTGCGGCCGGTGTTGATCGTAAGGGAAGCCAGTTCGCGCGTCGGTCGGGCGCGCAGGGGGCGGCGCGCCGCGCTGGCGATGGCGTTGAACAGGCGGCGCCGGAAGCGGTCCGAAGGCTCAATGAGCGGCAGCGACACCCTGGGCGCCGCCGGCTCGACGGCGGCTTCGTAGAAGGCGACCTTCAGGCGGCGGACAAAGGCCTCACGCACGGTGATCAAGGGCAGCGAACCCACCAGTGCGCGCACCCCGAACTCGACACGCAACTGGGCCAGGAAAGCGGCCCTTGCGCCCATAGCAGGAAGGCTTGACACGACGGCCCGCACGCTGAACTCGCCGCGCAGCGCGGCAATCCACGTGACCGAAGGCGAAAGCAGCGGCAGGCGAGCCACCCAGCCGCGCACCTGGAACCCCCGGCGCAGCGAAGCGGCAAACTCGGGCGTCACCGCCAGAGAGGGAATGAGCGCCGACCAGCCTCGCGCCGCATATTCACGGCGCAGCGCGGCCACGAACTCAGGACGGGGCTGCACCAGCGGAAGCTCAGCCGTGGGTGAAACCTGCGGCGGCATGACGCTAGCGGCGTTCGGGGCTGGCAGAGAGCGAATGACGCTGAAGGTACGGGTCAGCCGTTCGAACTGGGCGAAGAGATCCGGCTCGGCTTCGAGGCGGCGACGAATCAGCGCGGTCTGCTGGGAATCCAGCTCTCCGCGGATGAAGTCAACCAATAGTCCGAAGTCCGACATGGCGCGCTGCGTAGGAATGGTCCAAGGGGAGACCCAAATCCCGGCCGGAATCAGTCCGGTTACTGAATAGAAACGGCCAGATAGGCAAAGGGTTCGAGGAATCGGGCCAAAATCGAGGTCCAGACAGTCAACATAAGCGTCGCTATGTTCATGGTTTATGCGCTGCTCGCAGGGGCCGTGGTTCTTGCATCTTGGGGCAGGCTTGCGCCCATGGTGCCGAGCATGCGATTTGAGAGATTTCCGGGTTGAACCCGTAGTGAGGTACGGTTGTACGCTTCAGGGGATGACTGCCGCGCTCAACATCGTTGCTGCTCTGCTCCTCACGGTCCTACCCGCGCTCAAGCCCTGTGACTGTCGGGGCTTCACCTTCTTCTGCGCGTGTGCCCTTCCGGTGGCGCAGGCAGGTGAAACGCCCGGTCCCAAGGCCGAGAGTTCCCACTGTTGTTGCGCCAAGGCCATGTCCGATTCGGCGGAGCAGGACTCCAAGAAAACACGGCAGCCCCTGGTTCCTCGCAAGCACGGCGAGTGCATGAAGTTCGCCATGGCTGAAGCCGGTCAGGCGTTGTTTGACGCGCCCCTTGCCGCACCCGCTGCTCCGATGTTTTTTCTGTTGTGGCCCGAAGTTCTGCGGCCCATGGCGGTGAATCAGGCCCGACGCCGCGACAGCTTTGAGCGTCCCCCGCCCATGGGGCTCGTTGTCGCGCAGGTCCACTGTATTCGCATCTAGACGCACCTCTGGAACGGTCGAGGCCGATGTGCTATCGCGCACAGGCTTCGTCTTGTATGTCTTTGTCCAGAGGAGCTCCCATGAAACCTTTCGTCTCACTGGTCGCCTGCGTTGCGTCCCTGGCATTGGCGGGCTGCACCGCCGAGGCACGCCTGGCCCGGCACGAGTTTGAGTCCGTGCCGGTTCCCGTGGCGCGTTCCCTGAGCGAAGCCAGCCAGGGCCGCGTCGGCGCGGTCCCGCGTCCCGCAGCTCTGAAGTCGCTCACGCTGGACGAGCTGCTTCGCCTGACCGAATTGCGCAGCCCTGGATTGGCCGCGGCCTACCATCGCTGGCGCGCGGCTGTGGCGGAGATTGGCACGGCGGTCGAGATTCCCGAGGCCATGCTGGAGTACTTTGAGAACATCGAAGACCGGCGCTCCAACATCATGCTCGACGGCGGAAAGCGCGGCGTGATGTTCACGCAGGAAATCACCAACCCCGGCAAACTCGTGGCCCGCGAGAAGATGCTCTCGGCTGAAGCCCAGGTCATGGCCCAGGACTTTGATGCCCTTCGCCGCCAGGCCCGGCTGCGCGCCACAGCGGCCTACTACGAGCTGCAGTCGCTCGATGCGCGGGTGGAAATCACGGGGCGAGTCGCGCAGATGGCGGCCGATGTGGAAGAGGCCATGGAACCGATGCTCGCTTCGGGCATGGCCACGCAGGCCGACTTGCTGCGCATGCAGGTGGAGCGCGCCGAGATGGAGAGCGAGTTGGCGGGCCTGAAACTGCGCCGCCCGGCGCTTGTAAGGCAGCTCGCTTCGGCCAGCGGTGTTGAACTTGCGACCGATGTGAAGTTGGAGCCGCTGCTTGGGGCTGTCAGGCTGACACGTGTGCCCGAGCGCGCCAGGCTGTACGTGGCCATCGAAGAGAATCCCATGCTGCGCATGGAGCACGCCCGTGCCGCCGTGGCGCAGGCCAGGCAGGTCGAAGCCAACTGGATGTGGGTGCCGGACTTTCTTGTTGGCGCCAGCTGGATGGACATGGGTACGCCTATGGGTGAGGGCGGCACCTGGAGCGCCGTCAGTGTGCGCGCAGGCATCTCGATTCCGTGGCAGTTTCATGTCAGCAAGGCACGCTCTGATGCAGCGGCTGCCAACGAACTGGCGGCGCGCCTGGTCGTAGAGCAGCGAAAACTCGACCTGCTGGCGGAACTGGATTTCGCGCTATATGAGCTTTCGGACGCCGAGCGCATGCACAAGCTTCTGAGCGACGAAGTGCTGCCTAAGGCGCGCATGGCTCTTGAACTGGTGCGCGCGGATTTCTCAACGGGCAAGGCGCGCCTGTCGGACGTCCTGGGTGCCCAGCGCACCCTGCTGGCGGGCGAAGTTTCAAGCATTCGCGCCCGCACAGACGTGCTCAAGGCGCGCGCCATGCTTCTGTCCTTGACCGGCATGAACCTCAACGGCGAGGGAGACTGACCATGAAGTACGTACTTGCGTTTGCAACTTCCTTTGCGGCCGTGCTGCTGGTCGCCGCCATCTTGCGGGCAGCCGTGCTGTCGCGAGATAGCGCGCCGGCGTACCTGCCGCAGAACAGTCAATCTTCTGCGCATCAGCACGAGGCTCCGGCGAACCGGCCAGCGCCAAAGCCCGAAAATCATGCCCAGCATACGCCACCGCTGGAGAAGCCTGCTGAGGTGGCGGCGCTGGGCAATGAGAGCGACCCCGTCAGCGGCGCGAAGCTGGAAGGCACGCCCGTTCTGCTTGAACACAAACATTGGCGAATCGGCTTTGCCTCCGAGGATACGCGCAAGAGGTTCGAGAAGAACCCCATGCGCTACTACGCCAAGCTTTCGCTCGAGCCCACGACGGACGGTCGCCTGCTGCAAGTGGACGGCTCGAAGTACGAGAGGGCGCTCGCCGCTGACTGCCCGATCATGGGCGGTGAAATCGACCCCGAGGGCGAAGTCTTCATCCTGCACCGCGGCTTCAAGATCCACTTTTGCTGCTGGAGCGGCTGTGCCGACGAGTTTCTTGCCAACGCCGCCAAACACTACGCCCATTACGGCTTGATTGAGCGCGACGGAAAACTGGTGCGCAAGTAGGGAGAACGCCATGAGTAACGAGCAGAAACCCGTCCTGTCCTTTTTCCAGCGCCGCGCTTTCCTGCTTTCCGCCCTGGGGGGTGGGCTGGCCGGGCTGGTCGGCGCCATCGCCTTGCCCGAGGGCTGGCTCATTGCGGCGCCGGCGGGCAAGGCCGGCGATGGCGGCACCACTAGCGGCAAGTCAGAAGCCTTCTACGCCTGTCCAATGTTCTGTACACGACTGGACAAGCCCGGCACTTGTCCGGTGTGCGGCATGGACCTCGAGCGCTTTGTGGACACCGGCGCGATGCTGGAACTGACAGAGCGGGAGCGCATGGCCATGGGCGTGAAGTCCGCGCCCGTGCAGCGCCTGCAACTGGCACGCGAGATCCGCACGCTTGGTCAGTTCGAGCCCGATGAGTCCCTCGACCGCGTGGTTTCGGCGTGGGTCGCGGGGCGTATTGACCGCCTTTATGCCGACTTTACGGGTGTCACGGTCTCCGAGGGCGACCACCTGTTCGATCTTTATTCGCCCGAGCTCTATGTCGCGCACCGGGAACTCAAGGTGGCACAGCAGTCTCTGGCCAACAAGACACCAGGGGCTGACCGCCTCGTGGAGCTGTCGCGCGAGAAGCTGCGGCGTCTGGGGCTTTCGGCTGCGCAATTGACGGAACTCGAGGCGCGAGAGGCCACGACGGCGACTTTCACGGTGCCCTCGCCGGCTTCGGGCGTCGTGCTCGAGAAGATGGCGCGGGAGGGCCAGTACGTCGAGATGGGAATGCCCATCTACCGCATTACGGATCTCTCGCGCCTGTGGTTGATGCTGAACGTGCATGAACGCGACCTGCCGTTTGTATCTCTCGGGCAGCGGGTCGATGTTGAGGTGTCGGGCCTGCGCGGGCATCACTTCGAGGGTGCCGTCAGCTTTATTGATCCCGTGCTGGATACCATGACGCGCACGGCACGGGTGCGCGTCGAAGTGCCCAACGTGCAGGGGTTGCTCAAGCCAGGTCTATTTGGCGCGGCCACGCTGTTTGCAGAACTGGCTTCTGATGGGACTCTGGCCACGCCGAGCCTGCCGGGTGAGTACGCCTGCCCCATGCACCCCCTGCAGCGCGCCGAAGCTCCCGGACGCTGCCGCATCTGCGGAATGGAACTCAAGAAGCGCGTACCGGCCAAGGGCAAGGCAGCCGGAAAAGTGCTTGCCGTGCCGCGCGAGGCGGTGTTGAGCACCGGCAAACGAACGCTCGTTTACGTGGAATGGTGGGCCGAGCGCGAACCCGACGGCAGCATCCGACACGACCATGCGGGCAACGCCAGGAGGCTCGCCCAGCCGCAATACCAGGGCTTCGAGGTTCATCTGGGGCCCCTGTGCAGCGCCTTTCACCGCAAGGAGGACGGCACGCTGCACAAGCTGGGGGACTACTACCCGGTGATCGAAGGTCTGCCCACGGGCGTGCGCATCGTGACCCACGGGCAATTCCTCATCGACAGCCAGCAGGAACTCAGCGGCAAACCCTCCCTGTTCAGGCCGCAAGGCGGCTCAACGGACGGCGGGCACTCGGGACACTGATCATGATCTCGCGCCTCATCAACGCGTGCCTCGACATGAAACTCATGGTCCTGTTGGCCACGGGGCTGGTGGTCGTGCTGGGCTTCAAGGCGCTGCTTGAAAACCCCAAGGATGCCATTCCCGATATTTCCCAGAATCAGGTCATCATCTCGGCCGAGTGGATGGGCCGAAGCCCGCAGGATGTCGAAGATCAGGTGACCTACCCGATTTCCGTGGCGATGCAGGCGCTGCCGCGCGTGGAAGACGTGCGCACGATGACCGGATTTGGCATGTCGCGCGTGTACGTGATTTTCGAAGATAGCGTCGATATTTACTGGGCGCGCTCACGCGTGCTCGAACGCCTGGCCGTGGTGCAGGGCCAGTTGCCGCAGGGCGTGACACCCGCGCTGGGACCCGACGCCACGGCGCTGGGCCAGGTGTTCATGTACACCGTCGACGGCCCCTACGATCTCGCCACGCTGCGCAGCGTGCAGGATTACACGCTGCGCTACTCCTTGCAGCAGGTGGATGGCGTGGCGGAGGTGGCCAGCATCGGCGGTTTCGTGCGCGAGTACCAGGTGGAAATCGACCCCGAGCGCCTGCGCGCCCACGACGTGATGCTGGAGGAAGTGGTCCTGGCGCTCGAGAACTCGAATCTCGATGTCGGCGCCAAGGCCATTGAAAGTGGCGGCAGCGAGTTCCTTGTGCGCGGCATCGGCTTCATCAAACGCCTCGATGACATCGAACAACTGGTCATCAAGACGCAGAGCCACGTGCCCGTCCGCCTTTCAGATGTGGCCAGAGTGCAGTTTGGTCCCGAGTTCCGGCGTGGCGCATTGGCCGACAGCCACCACGAGCGCGTGGGCGGCATCGTCACGATCCGCTACGGCGCCAACCCGCTCGACACTATCGATCGTGTGAAGAAAGAGATCACTCGCATCGAGCCCACGTTGCCGTCGGGAGTCAAGGTCAACGCGTTTTATGACCGTACCGAGCTGATCAACGAGACGCTGGACACACTGCGCGACACGCTGCTGGAAGAAATCATTGTTACGGCGCTGATCATCCTCATCTTTCTGCTTCACCTGCGCAGCGCCCTGATCGTGGCGGCAAGTTTCCCGCTGGCCATTCTGCTCGGCTTCATCGGCATGCAGGTCTTCGGCGTTTCCAGCAACATCATGAGCCTGGGCGGCATCGCCATTGCCATTGGCGACATCGCTGACATGTCCATCATCATGGTGGAGACCATCTACGTGGCCATCCTGGCTGACGGCGGCAAGTCACCGCGACTACAGGTCATCAAGAATGCCTCGGGCGAAGTGGGCGGTGCCATCGTTACGAGCGTGGCCACCACGGTCATCAGTTTCATTCCGATCTTTGCGCTCTCAGGCCAGAGCTACAAGATGTTCGCGCCGATGGCCTGGACAAAGTCGCTCACGCTCAGCGCCTCGCTGTTCCTCGCCATCTGTCTGACGCCTGTGCTTTGTTACCTGTTTCTCGGCGGCCGTCGCGTCGAGAAGACCCCGGCGCAACGCCGCTTTGGTGAGGTCTTGCGCTGGGTTGCCGCCCTAGGCATTGCCGGACTGCTGGCCTGGATTACCGTGCGCAGCGAGCGGTTTGTGGAGGGCTGGCTGGGCCTGAACGCTGCTTTCGTAGCGGTGCCCGTTTTTGTGTTCGGGGCGCTCGCGGTGCTCAAGATCTGGTCGGAGCCCTTGACGCCCATCGACGGCAACCCCGTGGCCCGCGGCCTTGTGGCGGCCTATCGCCCGATGTTGCGGTTCTTCCTTGAGCACCGGCGCGTGCTGCGCGTCGCCAGCTTCGCGATCATCCTGCTGGGCAGCATGGCGGCCTTCGGTGCTTCGTTCGTACTCCTGCCTGTCAAGGCCGGCATCGAAAGCATGGGCGGCGATGCCTCGCGCGTGCGGCCGATCACTGCGCTCGAAGATCACTACCCGGGGTTTGGCCAGGAGTTCATGCCGCCGCTCGACGAGGGCTCGCTGCTGTTCATGCCCTCGCTGTTGAGCCAGGCCTCGCTTTCCGAGACCCTGCGGGTGATGGAGTGGCAGAACGAGCAGATGCTGACCGTGCCGGAGGTGGCGCAGGTCATGGGCAAATTGGGTCGCGCTGAAACCGCCCTGGACCCGGCGCCCATCGGCATGATCGAGACAGTTGTCCTGCTCAAGCCGCGCGACCAGTGGCGGCCGGGGATGGACCGCAAAGCACTGGTGGCGGAGCTGCGCAAAGCCACCCACCTGCCCGGTGCTGCGCCCAGCTGGCTGCAGCCCATCCAGACGCGCATCGTCATGCTTTCCAGCGGCATTCGTTCGCAGATCGGGCTCGAACTGCTGGGCAATGACGCCGGCGAGCTGGCCGAGTTGGCGCTGAAGCTGGAGCCTGTCATCAAGAGCGTGCCCGGCGCTTCCGACGTTGTTGCCATGCGCACGGGCGGCAAGCCCTACGTCGAGTTCAGGCTGAACCGCGAGCGCATGCAGCATTACGGTGTCAGCGTGATGATGGTGCAGGAAACGATCGAGGTGGCGCTGGGCGGCCGGCGTGTGACCACGACCGTGGAGGGTCGCGAGCGCTATCCCGTGCGCATTCGCTACGAGCGGGAACTGCGCGACAAGCTCGAAGACCTCCAAAGAGTGCTCGTAGCCGCGCCCAGCGGCGCCCAGGTTCCAATCACCGACCTGGCGGACATAGAGTATGTCGTCGGTCCTTCGGAGATTCGCGGCGCCAACGGCAAGGTTGCGGGATACGTAACGTTCAATACCGCGGGCATTGACGAGACTCGCCTGATAGCCGCGGTGGAGCGGCGTGTGAACGAGGCCATCGAAAGCAAGGAGGTTCAGTGGCCCAAGGGCACGACCTTCAACTGGGTGGGCCAGTACCAGGAGCAGCAGAAGACCAATGCGCGCCTGGCTTTCATCATCCCCATCGCCCTGGCGATCATCCTGTTCATCATTTACCTGCACTTCCGGAAGTGGAGCTGGACGCTGATCGTCTTTACGGGCCTGCCGCTCAATCTCGCGGGCGGCGCGCTCATGATCCGCTACTGGCCCTTCATTCAGAGTGTGCTCAGCGGCGAGCCCCAGGGCCCGGCCATCTACATCACCGTCGCCGTGGTGGTGGGCTTCATGGTGCTGGCGGGCGTGGTGCTCAACGACGGCGTGGTGGTGGGCACCTACATCGATCAGCTGGTCGAGGAGCGCAAGCCGCGTACCGTGGGAGAAATCCGTGACCTCGTGGTGGAGGCCGGAGCGCGCCGCATCCGCCCCGCCTTCATGACCACCCTGACGAGCATCATTGGCGTGATGCCGATCCTGTGGGCTACGGGACGCGGCAGCGACGTGATGCAACCCATGGCCCTGCCGATCTTCGGCGGCATGCTCGTAGACGTGATCTCGCTGTTCATGGTGCCCGCGATGATGAGCTGGTGGCTCGAACGCAAGCTGCTGAATGAGTTGGCGCGACGCTCGCCGTAGCCGTTGGGTCAAAGCCGCTGCAGGCGGGATTGGCGGGAGTGCATGGGAATCGAACCCACCAGAGACTTGCGCCTCTCACCGGTTTTGAAGACCAGGGCGTCCACCAGGAACGCATCCACTCCCGCGAAGAGTTATAGCGACTTTCAGTGGATAATCACGTACTGGAACGGGCCTTGAGCCTGCGCCGGATGGCCCAGAGGCTGCGCAGAAACGCGAGGCCAAAACGCAAGACCCGGGCCTTGGACTTCCCCTGGCCCCGCGGCGCATAATGGATGCCCACTTCCTTCACGCGCGCGCCCTTCAGCGCGGCATGGGCCAACAACTCGGGCTGCACGTTGAAGAATCGGGCTTGGGGGCTTGCGTCTGCGAAAAGGCCGCGCCGGTAGAGCCTGAACCCCGAGCTAACGTCGCGCGCGGGCAACGAGGCCAGAGTCGAAAACAGCCAGGCGAGCCTTCGTGAGAGCCACAGCCGAAAGCCGCGAACGTCGCTTCCGCCGCCCGTCACGAAACGCGAGCCCACGACCAGGTCGGCCTCCTCGCGGGCCTGCCAGAGTCTAAGTGCGTCCTGGGGCCGATGGCTGCCGTCTGCATCGAGCACCATGACCCACTCGCTGTCCGCTTCGCGCAGTCCCCGCGTCAGCGCCACGCCGTAGGGGGAGGGGTCCACAACAACCGTGGCCCCCGCCTGCTCAGCCTCGCGCGCCGTGGAATCACTGCTGGCGTCCATGACGACAAAGACCGGCTGGGCGGACTGAAGCTCCCGCTTGAGGCCGGCAATGAGCGGCCCGACGTTGCCCGCCTCGTTTTTGGTCAAAAGCAAAATGGTCAAACGGTCGTTCACGACCTGGCCGCGATGATTGCCTGGGCAAGCTCGGTTTCCTGGCCCGGCAGCAGTGTGCGGGGGTCAAAGAGCAGCGTATCGTTTTCGATGCGGCAGAACACGCTGGGCGTGGCCAGGCGCAGGGCCCTGGCCGCATCATCGGCGGACTTGCGCAGGCGCCGCACGGCAATCACGGTCGTCGGCAGGTATTCGCCGGGCGTGCTGCCTCCGCCGATCTGGCTGGAACTGGCGGCCGTTGACGCGTCAATACCTGCGGCCTTGAGCCTGGCACAGATGTCTTCCGCCGTGCGCCGGACATCGAGGGGGTCGCGCGCAATCGCCCGCAGAGTGGGCACGGCCTCAAACACGCGGTCTTCGTCGAGATAGAGCTTCAGCGTGCTTTCCAGCAGCGCCAGTGTGATCTTGTCGCAGCGCAGCATCCGGAACAGCGCGTTCTTCTTGACGCGCTCGATGATCTCCGGGCGGCCCACGATCATCCCGGCCTGGGGACCACCAAATAGCTTGTCGCCTGAAATGCAGATCACATCGACATCGGACTTCAACAGTTCCGGAACGCTGGGCTCGCGCGCGATGCCGTAGCGAGAGAGATCCACCAAGGAGCCCGAGCCCAGGTCAAAGAATACCGGCACCTCGTGTCGCTTGCCCAGCGCCACCAGTTCCTCCAGCACCGGCTCCTCTGTGAAGCCCACAATTGCGTAGTTGCTGGTATGTACCTTGAGCAAAAGCGCCGTGTTGGGCGTGATGGCCGAGGCGTAGTCGCGCAGGTGCGTCTTGTTGGTGCATCCCACTTCGATCAGCCGGCAGCCCGCCTTGCGCATGACGTCAGGCATGCGATAACTGCCGCCGATTTCCACCATGTGCGCGCGCGAACAGATCACCTCGCGCCCGTCCGCCAGGGCGTTGAGAATGAGCATCGTCGCGGCGGCGTTGTTGTTGACCACCGTCGCGGCCTGGGCTCCGGTGACGCGACAGATCAACTCACTTACCAGCAGGTCTCGATCGCTGCGCTTTCCGCTTTCACGGTCCAGTTCCAGCAGGGAGTAACCGCTGGCTTCGCGCACGGCCTGTTCGACGGCTTTGGGCGCAAGGGGGGCGCGTCCCAGGGACGTGTGCAGCACCACGCCTGTGGCGTTGATGACACGGCACTGCCTTGGCGCAAACAGCTTCTCCATGGCCGCGCGCACGGAGGCAGCAATCGCCGGGACCCGGAGTTCGTCAGGAGAGGCCGTAACGTCTCCGCGCAAGCGCTGGCGCAGGTCGTCCAAGGTGGCGCGAACCTGCTCGGTTACCGGCTTGCGGCCGTAACGTGCCACGAGTTCTTCAAACTCCAGTGAAGAAAGAAGCGCATCCACCTTCGGCAAGTCGCGCAGTGAAGGGCTTTTGGTCGATTTCTGGTTCACAGACGGATTGTACATGGAGTTGCGTCTCACGTCATGGCTGCCGGCGGAAGTATGCTTTGCTGCGTGAGCCGACAATCCACCAGCGAAGATGCCTCATGGCTGGCAAGCGCCCTGCGGTTTGCCCGCAGTCTGGCTGTTGGCGGTGCCGCAACGCTTTGCGATTGGGCGACGCTTGCCTTGCTGGTCGAGTTGGGGCACTGGCGCGAGACTTCGGCCAATGTGCCGGCCCTGCTGGTGGGGGCGGCAGCCCAGTTCTTTGGCTGCCGCCATCTGGTGTTCGCTGCCGCGCGCGGCAACCTCAAGCGGCAGCTCGCCGGGTTTGCCGCCGTGGAGGCCGCTACGCTGGCGCTCAATGGCTTGGCGTTTCATCTGCTGGTAACGCTGACTCCTGCGCCTTACTGGATGGCACGCCCCGCGGGAACCTTCATGGTGTTTGCCGCATTCAGCTACCCGCTGTGGAAGCTCGTGTTTCGCGGTTCGCTCAAGACATTGTCGGTGGAAAACCAAACAGCCGGCCCCTGAGGGCCGGCCGTCTGGTTTGAGGTGAGGCTAGGCCTTAAGCAGCTCTTCGATCTCGTAAAAGAGCTCGGTTCCCTTCCACTCGCGCTGCATGGCCTTGAGCTTCTTGACATTCTCGGCCTTGGACTTGTCGCCCACTTCCTTGATCTTGGCGCGACCATCTTCAAGCAGCTCGTTGTAGAGGCGAGCCGTTTGCTCCTGTGCGTCGAGACCGACCAGCTCTTCCTTGAAGTTCTTGAGCACAAGCTTGAGGGCCTCGCGGCTGTCCTTCTTGCCCCAGAACTCCTTGGCCTTGTCCAGATTGCGCTGGAGGCGAGTGTTGGCGTCCTCGACCTTCTTGGGAACTTCGGCGAAGAAGCCCTCGAGGTCCCTGGCGCCGGGTTTCTTGCCGGCTACCCGGAAGAACTCGTTACCGTTCTGATCCGCCACCACAAACGTGGGATACTGCGTCACATTGTAGTCGCGGCTGGGGTTGTCGCCGGAAAGCTTCTTGAGGGGCACGGGGCTCTGCTCGGCGTAGGGCAGGGGCGTGCGGTCAGAGGTGTAGGCAACACGCACGAACACTGCTTTGTTGTCAGAAAGGTCCTTCAGATCCTTGC
>JAANMV010001348.1_pt1 | contig 27187 bp, 22 predicted proteins | sample 7279661 | NCBI WGS metagenome assembly JAANMV01 (sample SAMN14094540, study PRJNA606508) | bioreactor metagenome | isolation source: A lab-scale SPAN reactor treating ammonium-rich wastewater day 121 | place: Ireland: Galway | collected 2017-05-16
TGGCCATCAGCGGCCAGCCGGAACTGGTGCGGGGACTCTGCTACTACCACTGGTGGCGGGATGCCGAAGAGTTCGGGAGTTAGCGACGGATGGTATTAGCGCTTCGCTGGTGCTCAAGAAGTCCCCGCCCATCCGGTACCGCATCGCCTCCAGCAGAAGGTCGTGTTGAGTTGCCGGGCCGTACTGCTTCTCCTGGAGATAAAGTCTCGCAAAAGGAGCGATCGCCAGCGCACAGCATCCGCCATACAGAACCGACCAGCCAGCCCGCTGCTTCCAGGTAATTGCCCGGTGCATCGGAAGAAACCAGAGGCTGGACCAGACGGCGAATCCCCAAGGGATTGTGCTGACGGAATGGACGTAAACCAGTGCGCCGGTCAGCGCCCCGAGTAGCGGCCATGAGAGTGGGCTGCATCGGGCTACGGTCAGGACGGCGCCAAGCAAGTAGGGGAGCAGTGCTTGGAACGTCCATCGGGGCAGAACATCCGGCCAAGGCCCCCAGAACTCGCCCATGTTGAGCGGCATCCAGGCCAACTGGAGGAACGTCCAGGCGCCGGCCCACGCCGGGGGGCCGAGTATGAGCCGGCCGAACCAGTACCAGCCCAGAAGGAACAGGAACACGTGCAGCCCAAGCGTGACGTTGGTCGCACGACCATAGTCCCCGGTCCACCGCGCCAGGAGCCGAACCATCGGGACCTGGAGCGCGGCCTAGAACTTGGTGTTCCGAGGATTCCCGAGCAGCGCGTCGTTCTTGAAAAGCTCCGGATGGTCACTGGCGGCAGCGAAGCTTGCGATGTTCGCGGCGTCCCGCGAGAGGCTAAACAGGGGTCTACGGTGGCCGCGAAATGCCGCGTGGTATACCAGCGAGACGGCCAGTAGCGCTGCCAAAGCAACTCGGTCGCCCCGCGTCAGCCTTGCCCATTGGGACCGAGCCATGCTGCGCATGCCTACGACCACCCATCCCGAGCCCAGGCTTGCTGGACTGCGCCGTGGCCCTGGAGCCCATCGCCGGCGAGGGGCAGGCCATGGTCCTGGGCAAACTCGGCGAGCGCCGCGCCGGTCAGCGGGGCGAACCCGAGTCGCTGGTAGAATCGCTGCGCGTCGGCGTTGTCGGCGGCGACCATCAGCGTGAACCTGGTGATGGCCAACGCGGCGGCCCGCGCCCGGAAGCAGTCGAACAAGCCGCGGCCCAGGCCACGCGACCGTGCTGCCGGATGCACGGCCACGCGATGGACGTGGGCCACCTCCGGGACCGGACGGGAGGCGATCCAGAACCCACACAGGCAGCCGGCATCCCGAGCGATGCAGCTCAGCTCCCATTTGCCCGGGCGAGGGAGGAGGAAATTCGAGCGCGCCCAGGCCTCCTCGGCGTACCGGGCGCCCAGCTCCGCGTGGACACGCTCCTCGAGGCTGACCAGTTCCGCCGCGAGCTCGTCAGCCCGGGCGGCCGTCAAGGCCAGGAATTCCATCCTTCCGGCACTCCTCCCCGCCGGAACGGTAGTGTACCATAGCGCGGTAGGCCTTCGGCGGCGCGTCCCGCGAGTGACGGGCTCGCCGGAAAGCAGAAGCAGAGGACCATGATCTCCGTCAACGATGCTGTCTACGGCTGGGTCGAGGACAAGGTGAAGCTGATCGCCGGGCGAGAGCGGGTCCTGGATGTCGGCACGTCGGCCCGGTACGCCAAGGAGCTATCCTATTTCGAGCACCTGTTCCACGGCAACTACGAGGCGTTGGGCTACCGCCCCGGCGACTACGGTGAGCGGACCTGCGACCACGACGGGGACATCCACGACCTGCCCTTTCCCGACGGCAGCTTCGACGCGGTGATCTGCCTGGAGGTGATCGAGCACGTGGTCGACCCGTTCCGGGCCGTCGCCGAACTGCACCGGGTGCTCAAGCCGGGCGGCCTGCTGCTGCTCAGCGCGCCGTTCCTGACCGGCTACCACGGCCACGGCCAGACCGCCGGCACCGCCTACGACCCGTCGCACACCGGGTTCCCCGACTTCTGGCGTTTCACCTACCAAGGGCTGCAGCGCCTGCTCCAGGCGTTCGGCCCGGTCGAGGTGGTCCCGGTCGGAGGGCCGGTGGAAATGCGCCTGCACTTCTTCTTCGTCTACCGTTGGCGGTTCTTCCACAGTCGTTGGTTCCGGAGCCTGCTGCGGCGGATCGATCGGCCACGCCTCGGCTCGGCCACTATCCGCCACTTCTGTTTCGCCCAGCGAGTGGACCAGGCCGGCGGCCAGGCGGCGGTCTAGCCGATGAGCGCCACCGAGCCGTCGGCCGGGCGCGATTGGCTGTTCTGGAGTCTGCTGGTCGCGATGGCGGTGGCGCTGCTCGTCCGGCTGGCCATGGCCAGCTCCCTGCGACAGGTGATGGGGGACGACTCGCTGGTCTACATGAGCCTGGCGCGGAGTCTTGCCGAAGGCCGCGGCGCCGTGGTGGACTACGTGCTGTGGCACTTCGAGCCGTACCGCTGCGCCAGCGGTCGGCCCGAGGACTTCATCTCACCGGGCTTCCCGCTCCTCATGGCGGCGACGGTGCGCCTGTTCGGCGACCGGCCGTTCAGTTACCTCGTGCCGGGCATCGTGGCGCACACCGTCGCCCTGCCATTGGTCGTCAGAGCCCTGGGCCGTCGCTGGTCGGGTCGGCCGGAGGTGGGCGACCTGGCGGCCTGGTTCGTGCTGTTCGACCCGTTGCTCTACCGCGTTTCCCAGATTCCCATGACCGACGTGGTCTACCTGGTTTTCTACCTGGCGGCGGTGGTGCAGTTCCTGAAGATCCCGGCGCAGGGCCTCCGCGCGGCCGCCGCGGCCGGGCTGGCGCTGGGCCTGGCGATCCTGACCCGGACCATGGGCGGCTACCTGCTGGTGCTCCTGCCCTTGTGCCACGCCTGTCGTCGACGCCGGCTCCGGGCCGCGATCGCGCCCGAAATGGCGGCCATGGTCCTGACGGCGTTGGCCGTCAACCTGCCCTGGCTGATCCGCAATCAGGTCTTGTTCGGCTCTCCCACGTACTCGATCTACAGCCGGGTGGTCGGCTTCGTCGGCCGGGCCGACCGGCCCTGGTATGAGTTCCTCGGCTTCTGGTGGGGCCAACCCACGCCGACCTTGGCCGAGCGCTACCTGAGCGGGCCCGACGGGCGGCCGTTGGTGTTCCTGGCCCGCTCGCTGCTGAAGGGCCTGCTGTGCAGCCATGGGTTCCAGAGTTGGGGCTCGCTCTGGCCACTCGGGATGGTGCTCGTGGCCCCGGCGGCGCTGCACACCTGGCGCTCGCGGCGGGAGCTCGAGACGACCCGTCTGTTGCTCGTTCTGATGCTGGCCCTGGTCGGGTTCGTGGCCGTGGTCTACCTCGGCGATCCTCGTTACGCCATCCCGGCCTACGGCCCGGCGCTGATCGCGGCCGCCTGGAGCTGGCGCGAGTGGACCGCCGGAGATCGCCGCCAGGTCGCCCGGGTGGCGCTGCTGGTCGTGTGGCTGGCCGGCGGGGTGGGCTCTGTGGTGTGCGGCCGGCACGTCTGGGTCGGCCACGCCCAGACGGCGAACAGCCGTGATCTGGTCCAGCTCTTCGCCACGCTCGACCAGGCCCTGGCCGAGGACGTCGTCCTAGCGGTCGACACCTCGCTCAGCGCGGCGGAAGTAAGCTTCGAGCTGCGCCGGCCGACGGTCCAGATTCCGTGGTCGGTCACGCCCGAGCAACTGGACCGCGTGGTCGCCCACTACGGGATCACCGTCTTGCTGCTGCCGAACGGAAATGAACTCGAGCCGGCCCTCGCCGACCGCGGCTGGCGTGGGTGGCAGGGCAGCCGCCGATGGCGGGTCTGGGAGCCGCTTGGATCGGCGCGGCGGTGACGCTCTTGCCGGAGCGGTGCCCAACCGGTATCATGACCAGCCGACCCGGGGGCAGGAAGTGCCGGTGAGCAGCCCAGACCAGAACCGAGCCGTCCGGTGGCGGCAGATCCGCGCTCGCGCCGACGAGGCGCTCGCCACCATCGCCGACCCGCAAGTGCGGCGGACGGCGACCGATCTCTGGCGCACCGCCCCGCGACGGGCGCTGCTGCCGCATCTGGTCAACTACCGCCTGGACCAGAAACGCGTCCTCGACGTCGGCTGCTCGTTCGGGCAGGCGTTGGCCTTCTTCGGCCAGGACTCGGTCGGTTTCGACTACGAGGTGGAGGGTGTCGAGTTCGCCCGCGACCGGCTTGGCCTCGACGCCCACATCGCGAGCGTGTTCGGCCACGAACTGTACGACATCGCGCCGCGTCGCGGCTTCGAAGCGGTCTGGTTCTGCCACGTGCTGGAGCACCTCAACGCGCCTCACGTGGCGCTGATGCGGCTGCGCCAGACTCTTCAGGACGGCGGCTTGCTGTTCCTCAGCGTGCCGGTCATCCCGGCGTGGTGGGTCGGAGCGGTCTGGCGCGGGTTGTTCTGTGCCCGCAACCGGTTCCGCTACTGGTCGCCTCTGACTTACGAGTCGAGCGATCACATCAACGGCTTCACTCCCGCGACGGTCCGCTTCATGGCCGAGCGCGCCGGCTTCCGGGTCGAGCGAACGGTGCCCACCTGGCCGGCGCAACCAGGCCTGCAGAAGTTGATCGGACCGCTGCTGGTGCCCTTGTTTGACGTGATCACGGTCGTCGCGCGCGTGGATCACTCCTGGAACTACCATCCCAAGGCGGCGCGGGAGGTGGACGAAGAACAGGGCTGGCGCTACCGTTCGACCGTCGGCGGCAGCCTGACCATCGACACCGGCGAGGAAGCCGCCCAGTAACGGGCGCCCGAGCGCTGGCGTTGGACCGGCACAGCGACATGAAGATCCTGCGGATTGCCAAGCGCGTGCCGCCCTGTCCCGGCGGGCAGGAGCGTCACGTGCTCGAACTGACCCACGAGCAGGCCGCGCTCGGTCATGCCGTCACTTTGCTCTATGGCGAGGGTTCGCTCGGTGGCGGCGACGGCTGGGAGGCGCTCGCGGTGCCCTGGCAGCCGGAAGCGTCATTGGGCCTTGGCACCCGGCAGTCGCTCAGCTTCACGCGAGCCGTCAGAGCCTGGTGTGCCGACCACCCCGTCGACTGCGACCTCGTCCATGCCCACGGCGACTATCCCGAAGCCTGGCTCGCGGCCGAGCTCGGGCGACGGTGGCGAGTGCCGGCGGTGACCACCGTCCATGCCTCGTTCGGCCGCCGGAGCTGGCTGCGCGACCAACTCCGCCGTCGGGCCTTCACTCGTCTTGACCACGTCTTCTGCGTCAGCGCCCATACCGGCGACCAGTTGCGCCAGATGGGGGTCCGGCGGCCGATCACCGTCCAGCATAGCGGGACCAGGATCGCGCCGCTCCGGGGTATCCCGCGCGAGCCGTCCCCGGCTCCGCAGCTCGTGGCGGTCGGTCGTCTGGTGCCGCTGAAAGGCTTCGACTACCTGATCGAGGCGGTACGTCTGCTGGTCCCGTCGTGGCCCGAGCTGCGGCTGGATATCTTCGGTGCCGGGCCGCTCGAACAGGAGTTGCGGGCCTTGGCCGCGGGACTGCCACAGGTGCACCTCCACGGCGAGGCATCCCGCGACGAGGTCTACGCGGCGCTCCGTCAGGCTTGGCTGTTCGTCCTCTCGTCGGTCGACCTGCCGGGGATCATGGAAGGCATGCCGACCACGGTGATCGAGGCCATGGCCGCCGGCTTGCCGGTGGTGGCGACCCGGGTCGCCGGGGTGCCGGAAGTTGTCCGGGACGGTGTCCATGGCCTGCTGGTCGAGCCGGCCGACGCCGCCCGACTGGCCGCGGCGATCGGGCGGCTGCTGGACGATGACCAGCTCCGGCTCAAGCTTGGCGCGGACAACGAAGCCGAGGGCCAGGCTTTCGACTGGCGGGAGGTCGCCAAGGTCTTTACCGGTGTCTGCGAGCGCCTGGTGGAGCGCTCGACACCGTCGGCCTGAGTTCAGTCGCCCGGCGGTCAGCGGCGGTTTGGGCCGTCAGGCCGCGACCGGGTGCCTGCCCGGTCGCTTGACGAACGCACAGACCCGAGGGTTGCATGTGCGGGATAGTCGGTGAGTTCTATTTCGACCCGCGGCACCGCGTGGCGCCCGCGCGCCTTCAGGCCATGCTGGAGACCCTCCGGCACCGTGGCCCGGACGACGACGGCCTGCTGTGCGAGGAGAACGTCGGGATCGGGATGCGGCGCCTCAGCGTCATCGATCTCTCGGGCGGACACCAGCCACTCGGGAACGAGGACGACTCGCTCCAGATCGTCTTCAACGGCGAGATCTACAACTACCTCGAGCTGCGCGCCGAACTGCTCGCCGCGGGACACACCTTCCGCACCGCCAGCGACACCGAGACGATCATCCACGGGTACGAGGAGTGGGGCGCCGGCGTCCTGCCCAAGCTCAACGGCATGTTCGCCTTCGCGCTCTGGGACCGGCGGGAGCGCACCGTGCTCCTGGCCCGCGATCGACTCGGCATCAAGCCCCTGTTCGTCGCCGCGCTGCCCGAGCGCGTGGTCTTCGCCTCGGAGTTGAAAGCGTTGCTCGCGGCCGGCGTGCCGGCCGAAATCGACCCCTGGGCCATCAACCAGTACTTCGCTCACTGGTACGTCCCAACCCCCCGAACCATCTACCGTGGCCTCACCAAACTCGAGCCGGGAAGTTCCCTGACCCTCACCCCGGCGGGCACGAAGCAGTCGCTCTATTGGGCCATGTCCTACCAGCCCGAGGCGCCGGCCCGGCCGATCGAGGACTGGGACGAGGAGCTGCGAGACGCCCTGGCGCAGGCCGTCTCGCACCAGATGCGGAGCGACGTCGAGGTCGGCGCGTTCCTCAGCGGCGGGCTCGACTCGAGCTTGGTCACCTCGTTCATGGCCCCGCTCACCGGGCACCGACTCAAGACCTACACCATCGGCTTCACCGAGGGTAGTTACGGCGAACAGGAGGTCGCTCGGCGGATCGCGGAGCAGATTGGCACCGACCATCACACGGAGATGATGGGTGCCGAGTCGCTCGACTTGTTGCCGCTGCTCGCGGCCCATTTCGACGAGCCGTTCGGCGATTACTCGATGCTGCCGACCTACGTGGTCAGCAGGCTGGCGCGGCAGACGGTCAAGGTGGTCCTGACCGGCGACGGCGGCGACGAGATGTTCGGCGGATACCCGACCCACTTCGTCTGGCGCTGGGCCAAGCGCTGGCGGATGCTGCCACGGCCGGTGCGGCGCCTGCTCGCCAAGGGGGTCGAACGCCTGCCGGTGTCGATGGACCGGATCAGTCTCGACTATGCCCTCCGGCGGTTCGTCCGCGGCGCCGAGCTCGATTACCGGCGGGGTCACTACGCCTGGAAGGAGATCCTCTCCGAGGCCGAGCGGGCTGCGTTGCTGGCGCCGGAGCTGTGGCGCCAGGTCGCCGGCGACGAGCCGTTCGGCGCGTTCGCCCGGTATTTCGACGAAGTCGCGGACCAGCCCATCCTCAACCAGCTCCTCTACGTGGACCTCAAGACATTCCTGCTGGACGACTGCCTGGTGAAGGTCGATCGGATGAGCATGGCCGCGTCGCTCGAGGTCCGGGTTCCACTGCTCGACAACACGGTGCTCGACTTGGCGGGACGGCTGCCGGTGGCGTACAAGCTGCCGGGGCGCAAGACCAAGAACATGCTGCGCCGGCTGGCCTATCGGCAGCTTCCGCCGGGCGTGTCGGGGTTGCGGAAGAAGGGCTTCACGCCGCCATTGCCATTGTGGCTGCAGGGTCCCGGCCGCGAGCTGCTCCACGACGTTCTCTCGCCGACGACCATCGCCGGGATGGGCTACTTCAAGCCGGAGATGGTGGCGCGGATGATCGCCGAGCACGTCGCCGGGAGCCGGGATTGGAACCGCCCGCTGTTCGGCCTGCTGGCCTTCGCCCTGTGGCACGACCGCCGGTCGGCGGCCATGCTGCCGCCAGTCACTTGAGCGTCAGCGACCGGCGCAGGCGGGGCGCCGTCGTGCCCCGCGCGACGGCTCGGGCTCGGGGCCGCGCTTGACGCGCCCTGGCGACAACCCTATCATACCCGGCGGAGCGGCACCAGATGCGTCAGTATTACGACAAGATCGGTCGTCGACTGGTCTTTGTCGGGGACCAAGCCTCGCTCGACTACTGGGAAGGGGTCTGGGAAGAACAAGATCTTGAGACGATGTTCCGGGGCAGTGATCATCCCGAGGTACTGACCAGCACCCAAGCCTACCTCCCCGCGGGAGCGACGGTCCTGGAGGGCGGTTGTGGCACCGGCCGGTACGTCTACGCCTTGCGCGAAGCCGGCTATCGCGCGGTCGGGGTGGACTTCGTCGCCCGGACCCTGCGCCGCGTGCACCAGGCGGTCCCGGAGCTCGAGCTGATCGTTGGCGACGTCTTCCACCTGCCGCTGGACGAGCAGACGGTGGACGGCTGCTGGTCTCTGGGTGTGATCGAGCACTTCTGGGACGGGTACGAGCCGATCTTGGCGGAGATGCGGCGTGTCCTGAGGCCTGGCGGTGTCCTGTTCCTCGCCTATCCGTACTGCAGCCCGCTGCGGTCTTGGAAAGCGGCGTTCGGCTGCTACGAGCGACTGGACGGCACCGCGGAACCACCGGGATTCTACCAGTTCGCGCTCAATCCCCGCGAGGTCCGGCGCCAGTGCGAGCGCTTCGGCCTGACCTTGCTGGCGGCCCGGCCGATGAGCGGGCTGGGTGGTCTGACCGCGGAATCACCGAAGCTGAAGGAGGTGTCGCGTTCACTGCGCGCGCGGCCCTGGCTGCGGTCGCTCCTCCGCGGGCCCAAACGAGTGGCCGAGCATCTGCTACAGCCGCTGACCGCGCATTCGCTGCTCCAGATCTACCGCGCTGGCTGAGGAGCAGAGATTGAGGGCCGGTGGGCGGACGGGTTGGCTTGACGGGTACGGCCTCTCTCGCTACACTGCCCGTCGTCCCGCCTGGAAGGGGTCGTGCCAGGGAGCTCCTGTGTTTCTCGATCGGCGCGACCTCGGCCACGAATCGGCCGCTTCCCGTGGAGGTCGTTGGTGACCCAATTGCCGGACCAGGAACAAGGCCCGCATCTGGTCTCGCTCGCCAAGATCACCGTGCCGGTCTCGTTCGCCGCCGACCAGCTCAACTACCGCACCTACCAGGCCATCGCCAGGCACTGTCGCCGGGTGGATTACATCGTGCAGTCGGTCGAGCCGAACGGGCATCGCGAGCAGCTCGGCAACCTGTTCGTTCACGGGCTGCCGTACGCCGCCGGCTGGCGCGGCCATTGGCGCTTTCTTCACGGCGCGGTCCGGGTACTCCGCGAGCTCGGTCGGACCACCCTGCCCGACCTCATCTGGACCAGCGATCCGCTCGATTCGGGAGTCGTCGGGTGGTATGCCCAACGCCGCTTCCACCGGCCGCTGGTGCTGCAGGTCCAGGGGGACTTCTTTCACGTCAGCCAGCGGCGCTTCTCCCCGCTCCAGCGGTGGCTGATGCGTCGGCTGACGGTCGGGCTCGGCAAGCGCGCGACGCGGGTCCGAGCCGTCGCCAACCGCCTCCGCACCGACCTGATCGAGCAGGGCGTGGCGCCCGACAAAGTGGTCGTGATCCCGTCACGGACCGACATGGAGTTGTTCGATCCCGCGCGCTACGGAGTGCAGCGGCAGACGCTCCGGGAAGAGTGGGGCTGGAGCGCCCGACGCGTGGTGGTGTTCGTCGGGTCGTTCAATGATTCGAAGGGCCTGGATTTGCTGCTCGACGCCGCGGCGCAACAAGCCGAGGCCTGCCCCGACCTGCGCTACGTGCTGGTCGGCGACGGGCCGCTCCGGACGGAGCTTGAACGGCAGATCGCGCGGCTCGGGCTGACCGACCGGGTGCGGCTCCCTGGGCGGGTCCCTCACGACCGGGTGCCGCACTATCTGGCCGCCGCCGACGCCTACGTGCTGTCGTCGCGCGACGAAGGCCTGCCGCGTTGCCTGATTGAGGCGCAGGCGATGGAGCTGCCGGCGATCTCCACCCGGGTCGGCGGCGCTGACGAGATCGTCGGCGACGGCGAGACCGGGTGGCTGGTGGCGACCTCGGCCGAGGGTCTGGGTCGCGGTCTGCGCGTGCTGGCGGGTCTGGCCGAGGAAGACCGGGTCGAAATGGGCCACCGTGGCCGGGCGCGGGTCCGCGACCAGTTCGATTTCCGGCCCAACATCGAGAGTGTCGTCCGGCAGTTGATTGTGGACATCACCGCCCGGGATGATCGAAGTCGGTAAGGGAAGGACTCGCCATCATGGCGTCTTCGTCAGCAGTTTACGCCGGCGCGCCGCTCGCCCTGGCACAGAACCAATCTGTGGTCGCTATCGGCGCCCACTCGGACGATATCGAGCTGGGCTGCGGCGGAACCCTGGCCAAGGCCTGTCAGGCGGGTCTGCAGGTGACCTGCCTGCTCTTGACCCACTCCGCCTATCACCAGATCGACGGCAAGGACCGCACCGCTGAGCTCGCCGAATCCGAAGGGCTCGAGGCCGCGGCGACGCTGGGCATCCATGACGTCCGCTGCCTCGGGTTCGCCACCACGGAGCTGCGCTGGGAGTTTGCCCTGGTCGAGGCCATCGACGCGGTGCTCCGCGAGGTCAAGCCGTCGCTGATCTTCACCCATTGGCCGTTCGACACCCATCAGGACCACCACTTCGGCGCGATGGCGACGCTCTCGGCGGCACGGTTGTTCCCGACGGTGCTGACCTACGAGCCGATCTTCCCGTCCGGCCGCAGCTTCCAGCCGTTCCGGCCGCAGCTCTACTTCGACATCGGCGAGACCATCGAGGCCAAGCTCGAATCGTTGCGCTGCCACCGCTCGCAGCACGCCAAGTACGGCGACGACTGGCTGGAGGCGGTCAAGGCCCGGGCGCGGATTCGGGGCTACGACACCGGCGTCACCTACGCCGAGGCGTTCGAGGTGGTGCGGATGCGGGTGACCCTATGATCGTGACCATTCACCAGCCTGAGTTCATGCCCTACGGTGGCTTCTTCGCCAAGGCGATGCGCGCCGACGTGTTCATCCTGCTCGACATTGTCCAGTTCAAGAAGAACTACTTCGAAAACCGCAACCGGGTCTTGGTGAATGGCGAGGCGAAGTACGTCACGGTCCCGGTGATCCACAAGAACCGGCTCGACTCGACGTTCCGCGAGGTGCCGATCGCCAACCTCGAGAAGTGGGCCCACAAGATCCGGGAGACGTTGCGCAGCAACTACCGGCATCATCCGCAGTTCGAGGCGGTTTTCCCGTTCTTCGACGAGCTGTTCAGGCGTGAACATGGGCATCTGGCGGAGCTGAACATCGAGATCATCCGGTACCTCGGGTCGCTGCTGGGCATCGAGGCGGAGTGGGTGCTCGCCTCGGACCTGGGGATCGAGGGCAAGCGGTCGCAATTGCTGGCTGACCTGACCCACGCCGTCGGCGGGGCGAGCTACCTGTCCGGGCCGTCGGGGCGCGAGTATCTGGAGTTCGAGCCCTTCGAGCGGCACGGGCTGGAAGTCTGCTACCACGATTACCACGCCGCGCCGTACCCGCAGCCGAAGCTCGATCACTTTGAGCCGAACCTGTCCGTGTTCGACCTGCTCTGCTGTCTGCCGCCGGCGGACGCGCGGGAGAACCTCCTCGCCGGCAGCACCGTAAGCGACCAGTGATGACCACGCCCCAGGACCGCGCCAACGGTGGTTCCGCCGAGGACAAGCCCAAGCCGAGGCTCGGCTACGTGCTGCCCTCGTACTCCCCCGACTCCGGCGAGCACCACGCGCACATTCCGCGGCTGCTCACCGCTCTGAGCCGCTGGCTGGAGGTCGAGGTCATCGTTTGGGACTGTCGTGGCGAACCGGTGCTGCCGGGCGTGGCGACGGTCTTCCGGCTGGCCTCAGAATCACGGGCGGCGCGCTTTCTCGAGCTGCGGCGCCTGCTGCGTCAGCGGGTCAGGGCCGGCTGCCGGCGCTGGTTCGTCCGCTCGGCGACGCCGCTCGCCCTGGCCGCCGAATTGGCTGGGGCCGAGGTCGTGCTGTGGTGGTGCGGCGTGAAACGGCCACCTACCGGCCGACGCGATCGGCTGGTCCAGGCGGCGGCCAATCTCGCCCTGCGCCATGCCGAATGGGTGGCGACGGCGCCGGGGATGGAGCACTACAACCGCCAGGAGTTCGGCGTCCCGCTGACCAAGACGCTGCTGCTCAACAACGATGTCGATCTCAGCGTCTACCGGCCGGTGGCGCCGGCCGAGCGGTCGCGGCTCCGCGAGGCCGAACGGGTCCCGGCCGAGGCGTGCTGGCTCCTGTATGTCCACCGCTTGAACCACGACCGCGGCGCGGACTACCTGATCCCGGTGCTGGAGCGCTGTTGGGCCGCGGGTCGCCAGGTGGTCCTGACGGCCATCGGCGGCTCCGGCGACCAGGAGGCGGCGCTGCAAGCCTACGCGGCGGCGCATCCGGAGCGGCTGCGCTTGACCGGACATCTGCCCAACCACCGGCTGCCCAACTACTACGCGGCCGCCGATGTCTTCCTCATGTGCTCGCGGGGCGAAGGCTTCCCCCGCGTGGTGCTGGAAAGCATGGCTTGCGGCACCCCGCTGATCGCCACCGACTGCGGCACCACCAGCCGGATCATTCCGCCCGAGCTGCGCCAGGCGTTGATCGCCCCGGTGTCGGACCAGGAGGGATTCGTCGGGCGCTTGCTGGCCTTGTTGGAGCAGCCGGCCGCGGCGCGTGAGCGGACCGGCGAGCAGCTCCGCCTCCGCGCGCAGGAGTACTCGGTCGAGCAAGTGGCCCGGCAGTACGCCATCGTTCTGGGCGCGGCGGCGCCGGAGCCGCTGGTCGAGCCGCGGACCCACGCCGCGGAAGAAGACTTAGTGCCCGATGAGCGCTGAAGGCTCCCCGGACCCGGGCCGGCGGCCAAGCTGGCGCCAGCGCTGGCAGGCGTCGCAGGAGTGGTTGTCCGAGACGCCTTTGCGCCGGCTGGTGAAGCACGGGGTCACCCAGTTCAGCGGCAACAGCCTGGCGTCCGTCCTGGGCCTGCTGACGCTGGCGATCACCACCCGCGCTCTGGTCCCGGCGGTGTTTGGCGTCCTGAAGCTGATCGAGGTCTACGTCCGGACGACCGAAAGCCTGCTCTCGTTCAAGTCCTGGCAGGCGGTGATCAAGTTCGGGAGCGACGCCTTGGAGCAGGAGGACGAGGGGCGGTTCCGGCTCCTGCTCAAATTCTGCTACCTCCTGGACGCCAGCACCGCGCTCCTGTCCGCGCTGCTGGTCGCCGGCTCCGTGTGGTGGATCGGTGATCTCTGGAAGTGGGGGGCCGAGGTCAAGTGGCTGGTGGTCTGCGCCGCGGCGGCGACGATCACCCGGCTGACCGGGACCTGTACCGGCGTCTTGCGGATGTTCGGCCGGTTCGACCGCATCGCGCAGGCGACCGTGGCCAACTCGGTGGTCAGGACCGTCGGCTCCCTGTCCGGACTGCTGCTGGGCTGGCAACTGCCGGGCTTCGTGGTGATCTGGGTCCTCAGCGAGCAGACCTACAATCTGGTCCTGCTCGGCGCCAGTTGGGGCGAACTGCGTCGGCGTGGCCATCTCGGTTTTTTCCGCCCGTCCCTGCGTGGGCTCCGCGCTCAGCATCCGGGACTGCTCCGGTTCATGGTCTCCACCAACCTGACGGCCACCTTGCGGACCGGGCTGGGCTCGTTTGATGCGCTCCTTCTCGGCGGGCTGGTCGGACCCACCGCGGTCGCCTACGCCAACGTGTCGCGCACCCTCTCGGCGCTCCTCTACCGGTTCATCGAGCCGCTCTACTCGTCGATCTACCCGGAGCTGACCGCCATGGCGGCGGCCCGCGACTGGCCGTCGTTCCGCGGGCTGATCGTCAGGGTGACGCGGCTGATCAGCCTGCCGTCGCTGCTCTGGATGGCCGTGCTGATGGGCTTCGGCGCGCCGCTGCTGCGGCTGGCCTCAGGCGAATCCTACGCGGCCGCGTATCCGGTGCTGGCCGGCTACACCGTCGGCCACGCGATCTGGTTCACCGCCTTCGCGATTCCGCCCGCGCTCCTGGCGCTCGGTGGGGCCGACAGCCTGCTGTGGATTGAGTTCGCCGCCAGCGTGCTGTTTCTCGCCGCGCTCTGTTGGATGGCCAAGCCGCTGGGCGCCACGGCGGCCGGCCTGGCGTTCGCGTTCCAGATGGCGTTGCACACGACCGCTTGTCTGCTGGTGCTGCGCCGCAGGCTGCGCCGCCAGCCGGAGCGGGTGCCGGCCGAGCCGGCGGCCGTCGAAGCTGAGTTCGGGATCGAGCCGTGATCAGGGCTCGGGCGGAATCGGCTCCAGCTTGCCGACCAGGATAAGCTTGTTTCGCACCAGTCGGCGGATGAGCGGGAACAGGCGGACGCCGAGCCACTCCGGCAGGGGCATGTAGCTGGCGTAGTGTTTGTCGCTGTAGGTGAACGAGCTGACGTAGTAGGCGCGCAGGTCGAGGTCCAGCAGTTCCGCGATCCACGGGATCTGGTTCTTGCTGAGCATCTGCACGTGCGCGTGCCCGGTGTCCTCGGTCGGCAGACTCAGGTTGCACAGCACCCGGGCCATCTGGGGGGCGAGGCCGGTCCGGGCGAGCAGCCGGCCGGTGGCCTGCGGCAACGAATCCGAGCCGGGCGTCGCGTGCAGCATGACGCCGCCGGGGGCCAGCAGGGCGCGACAGTCCTGGAGGAACCCCCGCAGGTCGTGAACGTGCTCAAGGACGTCGAGGGAGATGATCAGGTCGAACTTGTCCGACGCCTCGAACTCATCGAGGGTAAGCATATGGATTTCGGTCAGGTTCAGCTTCTCGAGCGCGAACTGGACGTCGGCGGCGGTGACTTCCAGGCCGGTGACCTGCGCGCCTTGAGCGCGGAGCGCGGCCAGCAGATGGCCCTTGCCGCAGCCGATATCGAGCACTCGGGCGCCAGCCAGCGACAGATTCTCGGCGGCCAGGGAGGCAAAGACCTGCGCCTTGCGCTCCATCGCCGCCAGCTCCCTGGAGGAGTCCCAGTCTTCGTGATAGCGGTCAGTGGGGTTGTCCTTGCGGACCGGCTTGGTTTCCCACCACGGGTAGACCGTCTGGATCAGACCGCAGTTCCGGCACCGGGCCAGGTCGAACCGCTCGCCGTGCTTGGTCTTGAGCCGCCACTGGTCATCAGCTTCGGTGGCCCGGCAGAGCTTGCAGCGGAAGTCCACGGTCGCGTTGGTCCTGTCCTGAAGCGCGGTCATCGCGTCGAAGGGCGTGTGCGTCACCTCGCCGGCGAGGCGACAGTATAGCACAGGAGCGGCCACCGTCCACGCGCCGAGCGGCGCCGAAGCGGCGCCGGTCTGGTATCATGCAGGCCAGGAGAGGGTGGTATGCAGCTCCGCGGTGCGACGTGGGCGACGGACCAGGGCAACGGCGATCCAGACGGCCGCTCGCGTCGCTGGACTCCCGCTGCGCCAGCGGTTGCACGAGGGAACTGATGCCGCCGCTCCGGGTCGCGCACGTGATTACCACACTGGAGACCGGCGGCGCGGAGGTAATGCTCTCCAGGCTGCTGTCGGCCCTGTCGACGGAAGCCTACGAGAGTCGGGTCTACAGCCTCACCGCAGGCGGTCGGGTGCGGGAGTGGATAGAGCGCCGCGGCATCCCCGTGGTCGACCTCGACATGCACCTCGGACGGCCGGACCCGCGTGGCGTCAACCGCTTGGCGAAGCACCTTCGCCGGCATCCTCCCCAAGTGCTCCAAACCTGGATGTACCATGCCGATCTGGTCGGCTCGGCCGCCGCCTGCCTGCTCGGCAAGCGCATCCCGATCGCCTGGGGCATCCACAACACCACCTTCCACCCGGACAGTCTCTCGCCCTTGACCCGGGCCGTGCTCCGGTCCTGCGCCTTGGGCTCGCACTGGGTACCTGATCGGATCATCTGCTGCTCCAACCTGGCCAAGGAGCTGCACATCCGCTACGGCTACCGCCAGGACCGGATCGAGGTGATCCCGAACGGATTCGACCTGGCCGCGTACCAGCCGCGACCGGAGCGGCGGCCGCTGCTCCGGCAACTGCTCGGGCTGGGCGACGAAGTCCCGCTGGTCGGATTGATCGCTCGTTTCGATCCACAGAAGGGCCATCGCTTCTTCGTGCAGGCGTCGCAGCGTCTGCACCGCGAGCGGCCGGACGTTCACTTCGTGCTCTGCGGCCGCGGCATCACCGCCGAGAACCAAGTGCTCACGAGCTGGATCAAGGACGCCGGAATCGACGAGGTGTGCCACCTGTTGGGCGAGCGGACCGACGTGCCCGACATCATGGCCGGGCTCGATCTGGTGTGCTCCTCGTCGGTCGGTGAGGCGATGCCGCTGGTTGTCGGCGAGGCGATGGCCAGCGGCGTGCTGTGTGTCGTCACCGATGTCGGCGATTCGGCGCTGCTGGTGGGGGACACCGGACGGGTCGTGCCACCGGCGGATCCGGCGGCTTTGGCTGCGGCGCTGGCCGAGATCCTGGCGCTCGACCCGGCCGGAGCGCAACGCCTGCGGCTGGCGGGTCGCGCGCGGATCGAGTCCTGCTTCAGCATCGGGGCCGTCGCCGAACGCTACGGGACGGTGTGGCGGCAACTCCACGACCGGTCGTCGCGGCGATGATCCCCGCGCCACCACCTCCCGAGCCTCGGACGGCGCCGCTGACCGGCCACCCCGGAGCGGCGGCCAAGGTGCTCTGGACCGTGGCCTTCGCGGTCGTGACGCTGCTCCTGGCCCCGCGGCACCCGTATCCGGTGCGCCATCTCGGCGCGGAACTGCGGATGCTGGCGCTCTGTTTCCCGTTGATCCTGGCCTGGCTGGCGGGCCATACCCACAATCGGCGCCAGGCGGGCGTCGGCAAGCTGGCGCTCAACTGGTTCCTGGCGGCGGTGGTGGTCCGTTTCGTCGGCCTGGTGATCGTCACCGAGCTGGCGGTGGCGACCGCCCCGGAGCTCGACGGCTCGCTCGACAGCGACGCCTACCAGTACGGGCTGGCGGCGCAGACGGCGATCGGGTTGCGGGAGCAGCACGTCGAGTTCCGGGTGATCAACAAGTTGCTGCAGTCCACGCTCATGCCGCGCGAGCAGCAGCGCTCCTCCCTGACCGAGTCCAGGTCCCCCCTGCAATGGTTCGTCTGCCTCGCGCTGGTCGCCTCGCAGACCGGCTACTCGAGCGTCGCCATCGCCTTGCCGATCCTGTTCCTCGGGGCGTTCTTCTGCGCTCAGGTAGTGGTCTTGCTGGTCCGCTTCATGGGTCGGCCGGTGGCCTATGCGGTCGGGCTGTGGCTGGTCATCGGCCCTGAGTACATCCTGGTCTCGACCAATCTTCTGAAAGACATGTGGAGCGCCATCGGGTTCCTCTACGTGATCGAGTTCTGTCTGGAAGGTCACGCGCGGAAGCTGTCCCGCCGCTGGCTGTTGTTGGCTCCCGTCTTGGCCTGGTCGTATCTCTCTCGCCCTCCCCTGGCGGCGCTGTCGGGGCTGTTCCTGCTGTACTGCTGCGTCCGCCAGAATCTCCGCCCGAACGGGCCGCGCCAGGTCTGGGACCTGGCGTGGTCCCTGCTGTTCGCGATCGGCTTCTACATTGTGCACCAGAAGACCAAGTGGTATTTCGTCGGCGGCCCGCTGGACCACTACCCGATGGTCGTGATCGCCAACTTCTGGCTGACCCCGACGATGGCGTTCCTGCCCTTGGAGATTCAGCGGGTGAACATCCGCGGGATCTGCAACGCGCCGATCGCGTTGCTCTGGCCGCCCATCTGTGGGCTGATGGCAGTCGGCGGACTGCTGCTCTGGCGCCAGCGGCTGCGCTTCCCCGCCGAGCTGCTGCAACTGGTCCTGATGTGGGTCTGCATGCTGTCCGGCGGCGGCTCGCTGATGTTGCACCGCCACCGCATCCCGGTCGACTGGATCCTCTTGAGCCTGGCCGCCTGTACGGTGGAGACGGTGCGGCACGAACCGGCCGCCACCCGTCGTCGGCTGGCGCTGGTCGCCACCGCGGTGGCGGTGGCGCTCTACGCCATCAACGTCCTGGCGATGTGGCGTGAGGCGAGCGGGACGATCTGGTAAGGCCAGCGGGCGCCCGGCGCCGCGGGTGGCCGGCGGCGCTGGCCGACTCGCAGAGCTCCGCTCCACGCGCTCAGACTGCGCCGGAGGAGGATTCTGAACTGGGCCTCGACGGGCAGGCGCACCACCGCGGGGATCGTCTCGTCATCCGCTCGCTCCAGCCGCCGCCGGATCTACGCCAGGCCACCGCGGCCCGGCGGAGGAGTCGGACATTGGACGGCGGCCGTGCCGTTTGAGGCGGGCCGCGTCTTGCGATAGAGCGGTGCCCGACACAGCCCCCGCGCGCAGACCTGCGTCACCCACTTTGGCCGCCATTTGAAGCACCACGTAGCCCGAATTGCGGAACTCGAGGTGGACCGGCAAGCCAGCCAGGTCTTCCTCTGCGAGCGCTCTCGGCATCACCACGTAGTCGGCGCCGAGGTCCCTGGCCAGCGCGGCCACGCCGGCCAGCCGCCGGCGCCCCGGCGGGAGCGCGCTGAGCGCTTCGTAGCGCACCTGGGACTCTTGCCAGCGGAGCAGTTGGTCGTGATCGACATACGACAGGATTCCACCATCCTTGTGCCCGTAGACCACCGGATGCAGCGCCCGGTACCGTATCGGGAGCGACGAGACCCGGAAGGGCAGGATCGTGCCCCGCGCGGGCAACTCGGCCTGAACGTGCCGGAGGAGGTCACGGAGCGCCGGGTCCGCGTTGAGCCAGTCGAACCGGTATGGGCTGTGGACGACCAACCAGACGCCGCACAACAAGGTCGCCCACCTCGGAATCCACCGGGCGCGACGGCGGTTGGCATCGTGCCGCGCCTGGAGGGCCAACGGCCACAGTACGGCCAGATACATGGCCGGGATCAGGTAGCGCAGGCCCCGAATGAGGTCGAACTGAAGCGGGGTGCGCTGGGTGAACCGAACGACGGCTTGGTCGAGGGCGGGCGGCAGCAAGGAGGTGGCCAGGACGGCGAGCAGCCAGGTCCCGGCCACCCGCATCAGGTGGCGATCGCATGGCTGGAGCGCCGGGCTGCGGCCCCAGCGCCACAGCCCCAGGCCTCCGAGCATCGCGAACGGGAGCAGCCCGGCTCGGAGCGTGTACCAGGCGAAGGCGCACAGGGCATAGACCACCGACAATTGCGAGCGCCCGAGACGCTGCTCCATGATCTGCAGCAAGAGGTCTTGGTGAACGGTCGGCAGGTGCTGTTTCTGCTGGAGATAGACGGCGGCGCAAGGCAGGAGGGGCAGACACATGGTCACCGCCGTAACCGCCAGCCAGACGGCCCGGCCGCGGCGGTCGAGGCCCTCAACCCGAACCGGCCAGAGGCTGCTCCAGACGGCCACGCACCAGGCCGGCGCGCTGACCGGGTGGAGCCACACCGTGGCCCCGGCGAGGAAGCCGATCAGCGGCCACCACACCGGCGAGCGTGGGGCCAGCCAGAGGACCATCACCAGTAGGTAGGGCAAGACGGCCTGGAACGAGCAGCGCGGCAGGACGTCGGGGAACGGCCCCCAGAACTCGCCCATGTTCACGCTGATGAAGGCGAAGCCGAGCAGCGCCCACAGCGCCGCCCAGCGGCGGCTGCGCAGGAGGAGGATACCGAGCAGGTACCAGCCGGCGAGGTAGACGAACACGTGCAGCCCGAGGCTGAGATCGGTCACCCGTCCGTAGTCCGCGGGATCCTTGACCAGCCGCCGCAGTATCTGCACCTGAACCGCGGTGTAGAAGGCCAGGTTCGCCGGATCGCCAAACAGACTGTCGCCTTGGAACCGCTCCGGATGTTCCAGCGCCGCGGCCATGCAGGCGATGTTGGCGGCGTCGCCGCTCAAGAAGACGGCTGAATCGCGCTCCTGGGCGTACCACCGGTGGAAAACCGCCGACAAGGCCAGAAAGAGCAGCAGCACCGCGCCGTCCGCGCGGGCGCGGCGACCGGCAAGCGGTCGCGAGGATTCCGACAGCCGGGAGTCGACCGGGGTCGAGTCGCCGCGCGGCGCGGCCGCCCGGCTCATCATCGGTCGGTGCCCGCGCGCAGGCGCGCCGCCGGCCCGGGTCTGGATTCACGCGATGGCATGTCGACTCGCTCGAACGGCCGGAGGACAGCCTCGACCGTGGTGACAAGCTATCACACCCGCCGGATTCCGGCCAGCCTGCCCAGTTCGGGACGACCCGCTCGCGGGCCGGCGGACGCTTCGGCCCGGGTTACGCCCCCGCCACCAGCTCCCGCATCGCGGTCAGGTAGTGCTCGAGGGACTCGCGAGGCGTCGGGCCGAGTTGGTCGTTGAACCATTCCCCGCTAAGGTAGCCGGTGTAGCCGGTGGCCTTCAGCCGGGCGAGGATCTCGGAGACGGGCAGCTCGCCTTCACCGAACCTGGTGATGGTCGCCCGGCCGGGCTCCAGCAAGCCGTCGTGGAAATGGGTGTGGCGGATCCTCTCGCCCAGCGCGGCAAAGGTCTCGTCCAGCGTTTCGCCCTGCCGCAGCGGGTGCATCATGTCGTAGTTGAAGTGCACCGCCGGGTGATTGGCCCGCTCGACGATCTTCGCCGCCAGGGCGGCCTTGCAGACCGTGTCGTGGGTCTCCAGCCAGAGCTCGGCCCCGGCGTCCTGGGCCGAGGCGCCGACGATGCGCAGGTTGTCGCCGGCCGCCTCCAGCGCCGCTGACAGCGTCTGGCCCTCGGGCACCGGCCCGGCGAACACGCGCAGGCCGGGGATGCCCAGATCGACCGCCAGCTCGACCCGCCTCCGGGCGTCGTCGAGCAGCACGCGGCGGCTTTCGGCGTCCATCTTGATGAACTGCAGCGAGGTCGCCAGACAGCACAGCTCGACTCCGGCGTCGGCGGCGCGCTTGCGTGCCTCTGCGCGGCCGTGGCGGTCCAGGCCGATCTCCAGCCCGTGCAAGTGCTCGGCGTCGGTCCGCGGCTCGATTCCGTCGTAGCCCAGCTCGGCGGCGTTCCGGACCACTTCCGGCCAGGTCCACTGCGGGCAGGCGAAGGTCATGAACGACAGGCGCATGGCAGACTCCTTGGCGGCAGCTCGCGATTCGGATCGCGCACCCCGTCTCCTGCCGCCGGAATTGCGCCCGGTGATCATACTGTGGGCAGGAACAAGCGATGACGGAGCAGTCGTCCGGACCCGCACCGTTTGGGGTGCGGCCGGAGAACGTGGCGGTCTTGGTGATGGCGGCGCTGGCGGTCGGGCTGTTGGTCGGCGTGGCCATCGGCCAGCGGCAGGGGATGGTGGTCAAGCAGGTGGTGCTGCCGGAGGCCGGGCCGGGCGCGGGGTTCGAGGCGGACCTGGCCGCGACCGCGCCGGCCGCGCCGACGTCGGTGGCCGAGGCCAGGGCGATGGTCGCGGCCATGGGCCATAGCGATCCGGAGACGCTGATCGGCCTGGGCGACCGTAAGCTGGCCAACCAGGTGACCTACCTGGCGCTGGGCTTCTACCTGGCCGCCCTGGACACGGCGCCGGACCGCGCCGAGGTGTGGGTCAAGGTGGCCGGCGCGTACCGGCAGGTCGGCCAGTCAGCGGACGCCCTGGAGGCGGCGCGGCAGGCCACCGGCCGCCGGCCGGACCTGGCCGAGGCGTGGTACGAGCAGGCCGCCGCCGCCGCCGCGTTGGGTCGGCAGGACCAGGCGGCGACGGCGGCGGCACGGTACCTGGCGCTGGCGCCTGAAGGCGAGCACGCAGCCGAGGCGCGCCGCTGGCGGTAGGCCGGGGCCGGCCTCGGACCTTCGCCTAGAGGACGTTCCAGAGCACCTCGTAGGGCGGGTGCAGCGTCGAGTAGCCGGTATTGGCGGCGGTCCACGGGCTCGGCAGGTTGCCTTCCTGGAACCGCTGCCATTTGACGTGGCCGTCCAGGTACGAGATATTCGAGCCCTCGTTGTGCGAGGCGCGACCGACGTAGTACTGGCCGCTGAGCACGTACTGGTTGCCGCCGCCGCCGTACTTCTCGCTGATCATCAACGACTGCGAGGGCTGCTTGAGCTGCGACATCTTGATGGTCGTGCCGAAGTAGCTCACCAGGGCGTTGGCCGTGTTGACGCAGTTGGCCGGAAGCCCGTAGGCGACGCCGTAGTTCTCGTAGGTCGTGCTGGGACAGCGGTAGATCTGCACGTTCTTGACGTACGGGTAGATGTTGCTGGCCCACGACCGGTAGTAGTACAGGTAGCCGGTGGCCGAGTTGTAGTTGAAGTAGGTGTTGCCCGCCACCACCGGGGCGTACTGGTACCCGTTGCCCAGCATGCTGAACGTCTCGTCGTAGTCCTGGGCGTACTGCAGCATGCCCAGCGACATCTGCTTGACGTTGCTGGCGCAGCTCGAGGTGCGGGCCTTCTCCCGGGCCTTGGCGAAGACCGGGAACAGAATCGCGGCCAGGATCGCGATGATGGCGATCACGACCAGCAATTCGATCAGAGTGAACGCTCGCTTGCGCATCGACATGGCCTCCTCTTCTCGGGCCGCGAGGCGGCCCGTACCAACCGTACCACAGTGGGTATAGCTGAATCCACCGCGCATCCTGGCCCACGTTGAAGCGGAGGTAAAGCCACCACCCGCCGTGCCGGCGCCCGAGGTGCCGTGTGGACGTCAAACCGGCCCGACAAGCCGTCGCCGGGCCGTTTGCCAAGCGGTGGTCAGGCTCACAGCCCGCCGCGGAGGAAGGTGCTGGTCGAGGCGACGTCGGCCTGGCCGTAGACGTAGGTCAAGCTCAGCCACTTGGCGTGCCCGTCGAAGAAGTTGACGTTCATGCCGTCGTTGTGCCGCGCCACGACGCCGTCGAAGCGGTTGGTGGCGCTGGAGTTGTAGCGCCAGTAGCTGGCCGAGCCGTCCATGTAGAAGCCGCACTCCGCGGGGTAGACGATGCTGCCCGAGAAGCGGTAGGCGTACAGGTAGCTGTGGCCGGTGGTGCCGTTGGCCACCACGCCGGTGATGTTCGGGCCATAGCTCCAGTTGGTCGCCGCCGCCGAATCGCTCGGGCAGTGCGTCATCTGGGTGTTCTTGAGGTACGGGTAGAGCATCTCGCGGTGCGAGTACGACGCCGCGGCGCCGGGGTGGCTCGAATACGACGCGGTCATCTCGTCGTAGTCCTGATGGTACTGCAGCGCCGCCAGGGCGAGCTGCTTCAGGTTCGAGTTGCAGGACGCCTGACGGGCCTTCTCCCGCGCCTTGGCAAAGACCGGGAACAGGATCGCGGCGAGAATCGCGATGATGGCGATCACCACCAGAAGCTCGATCAACGTGAATGCGCGCTTGCGCATGGTCTGTTCTCCTCGGGCCTGGTTGGGGCCCACGAGCAGACAGTACCATAGCCCGCCGGCCGGTGTCTACCTGGTCACCTCACCGTCACCCGTGCTTCGGCGGTCAGGCCGGTGGCCACGTCGCGGGCGGTGAGGCGCCACTCGCCGGGCGGGTCGTTGAGCGCCAGCGGGACCGTCGCCTGGCCGGCGGCGCCGCGGATCACCACGTTCGCGGCGTACCAGGGCCGCTGACGGCCGTCCGACCCGGTAACCTCCAGGCGGACCACGCTGAGCACGTCCGGCGCGGCCCCGGCCAGGCCGAGCCGGAGCCGTAGCGGCTCGCCGACCCGCCCGCCCGCGGCGTCCACCTTCAGCCCCGTCGGTCGGGTCGGCAGGCATGCATACAGCCCGGCCAGGCCCGGCACGATGGTGATCTCGTGGCGGTCGGTCTGACCCAGGTACCGGCCGGAGCGGCAGTCGTACAGGTGGGTCTTGGCGGGCAGACGGAGGGTCACCCGCCGGCCGGAGTCGGGCCTGACGGCGCCGCTTCGGCCACTGTCCAGGATCCCGACGAGCTGGGTCGGCCCGTTGCCGAACCGGACCGCCTCGACCCCCGGCGCGTCGCCCAGATCGACCCCGGGCTTGACCCCACCGGCGGCCAGCAGCCCGCGCCAGAAGGCGCGGATCTCGGCCCGGATCTGCTCCGGCCCGGCCTTCTTTTCCTCGACCTCGCCGCCGGCGCCGCCGAGTCTCGTTTCCGAGTAGTTGGTGGCGCAGCCGTCGAGGAGGATCGCCCGGCCCTTGCCCAGCGTCTTGACCACCGGCCGGACCGGCGCGCCGGTTTCGGCGGAGATGGTCATCGGCGCTTCGAGCGTGGCGCCGCCGAGGGCCAGCTTGACGGGACCGGTGGTCACCGCCGGCAGCCGGCGGCGGCGCTCGGCGGGGAACAGCCGGCCACCCAGCGAGGCGGCCGGCTTGCCGTGCTCGTCGCGGATGATCGGCAGCAGATCGGCGATGACCGTCCCGCCGGCCTCGACGAACCGCTCCAGCGCGGTCGCCTCGGCGGCGCTCAGGCACTGGTTCCAGAGCAGGAGCACGGCGCGGTAGCCGGACAGTTTCCCGGATGCGAGCTGCTCGGGCGAGACGAAGTCGTACTGGATCTGGAGATCGCGCAGGATGTCGCCCACGGCGGTGAGGTTGTTGCCGTAGTTGAGCAGCGGCTCCTGGGGACCCATCAGCCCGGTCATGGTGGCCGCGTGGAGGCTGGGCTGGGAGTAGAGGATGGCCAGCCCGTCGTGTTGCCGGGTCGCGTTGAGCACCAGCCTGGCCGGCCCGGCCTTGACCGCGGCAATCTCCTCGAAGGTGAATTCCGCCTTGCGCATCGGGCTCAGGTCCGGACGGATCAGCGGGCAGTTGAGGGTGTTCGAGATGAGCGTGTAGTAGTTGAGGCCCTGGCTGCCGTTGAACAACATGTCCCACGGCCCGGAGCGAGCGCGCTGCTCGTTGTCGTCGCTGTAGTCGTACCCGGTGAAGCTGGTCACGAAGGCGTCGTTGCGGCGCAACGAGCGCTGCATCTCGCGCTGCACGCCGCCGTAGCCGCTGAGGTGGGTCAGCTCGGCCATCAGCTTGACCCAGTCGTGGCCGCTGTAGCTGTTGGGTGACGGCGTGCCCGACATGCCAACCCGCGCCTCGGGGTTGAACTTCAGGATTTCGTCCCGGCACATCGCGTGGAAGTCGGCGAAGACGGTCTCCATGTACCGCCGGTGATCCAGCCACCGGGCCAGGTTGTCCTGACCGGCGACCTGTTCGCGCGTCCACGGCGTGGCCTCGGCGAAGTTCTTGAAGTCGGTGTCCCACTCCCGGTTGAGCGCCGCGACGGTGCCGTACTGCCGCTGGAGGTAGTCGCGGAACCCGGTCAGGCAGGTGGGCGACTGGCAGAAGTCGTGCCCGCCGCCGTAGGAGCCCAGGCTGGACTCGTCGCCCATCGAGATCTCCACCGAGCCGTACTGACGGCCCTCGCCGCAGAGGGTCTTGATCCGCTCCTTGACCATGGTGATGGTGGCGGGATCGGTCAGACACGGCTGGCGGACCGCGCCGTCGCGGTTCTCGGCGACCACCCGGTAGACGTTCTCGGGCCCGAACCGCAGGTTGCTGTAGGCGTTGGACTGGTACCGCCACGGCGCGGTCAGGGCGACCACGGTATCGACTCCGAAGTCGCGCACCAGCCGCGCGGCGTGGGTCGCGGCCGGCTCGGCGTCGAGCGAGTACCAGGCGCAGAACTGGTACTCGTCGTGGACCACCGGCAGCCGGACCCAGACGGGCAGGAACCGTTGGTCAACCACCTCCGGCCCGCGCTTGAGGGTCACCAGCAGCTCCAGGGCGAGGGTCAGGCAGCGGTCGGTGGCCAGGTTGACGGTGGTGGCCGCCGCGGCCGCGGCCGCGGCGCGGTGGGTCACCCGACCGTAGGTGTCCTGGAGCACGGCCTCGACGGTGTGCCCGGCGGCCGGGCCGGCCACGGTCACGTCGACCCGCAGCGGCGCGCCGACCTCGCTCAGCTCGGACCCGAGCTTGACCTCCGCCAGGCTCGTGGCGCGCTCGGTGCGGAAGGAAGTCGAGGCCCAGTCGACGATGGCGCCCTGCGCGTCGCGCAGCCGGACATCGACCGGGTGCGGGCCGTGCATCAGCTCGGGCAGCGCGTACTCCAGTTTGCCGCCGCCGTCCGGCACCGGCCCGCCGCGCTCGGCCACCACCTCGAAGAAGGCGTCGCGGACCTGGATTTCGAGGGTTCCGCCGAAGCCTTGGGCGACGGTCACGGTGAGCTTGTCGGGCGCCGCCTCGACGGCGGTCAGGCCGTGCCGGTCCCGGCCGGCGGCCCACTGCACGGCGCGGGCGACCAGGGCATAGGCGTACTCGAACAGGCCCTGCTCGTCGTCGTCCAGGTCGCCGCGCTGGAAGTTGGGGAAGTAGGCGTTGCCGGGCCGCGTGTAGGCGTTGTGCGAGAGTAGCGCGACCCGTCCCTGGCCGCACTGGTAGAGCGTCAGCGGCTGCCCTGGCTTGGCCGGGGCGGCCGGCACGAGGCCCAGCGGCAGGGCCGTCAGCCACGGCTCGGCCGGCGCCTTGGTGGCGAACAACGGCTTGGCCGGCTCGGTCACCGCCCGCGGGCCGATCACCACCAGGCCCATGCCCTCGCGGACCCGGTCGATGATTCGCCCGATGAGCGGCGCCGGGACGCTGTCCCAGTAGAACCCGCTCATGACCATCACGTCGGCGGCCGGCAGCCGGGCGCCGATCTCCTGTTGCCAGAGCAGCTCGAACGGCTCCTTGGTACGGTAGCTCTGATGCCCGATGGGGAGGCAGTCCAGGTCCAGCCGCTGGGCCAGCTCGACGAACTCGCGGGCATTCTCGTCGGGCGCCACCAGGATGGCGTTGAGCGGCCCGCCCGCCAGCGGCTTCGCCCACCGCACGTGGGGCGTGGCCGGCGAAGTGGCGAGCTGGTAGCTGTCCGGGGTCAGGCCGAACTTCAGCCAGGCGGCGGCGTGCTTGCTGAGCGGCTGGCCGGTGAAGGCGACCCGGGCCGGATCATGGCTGCCGGCGTAGACCTCGATCTCGTCGCAGAACAGCGTGCTGCTGCCGCGGTCGGCCTCGATCATGGCGTACCGCCCGCGGGTCTTCAGCCCGTCGGCCACGAACTGGTGGATGTACCACTTCTTCTTGTCCTGCACCAGGTGGTCGCTGTGCAGCGTGGCCACCAGGTGGTAGTGCTCGTCGTCGTCGCTGACGTAGAAGCGGAACTCGACCGGGAACATGACCCCGGCCCAGCCGCCGCCGGCGACGCTGATGGCCATGCCGTCGATGGCCTCGACCCGGCCCAGATCGATGGTCACCTGCGGGTTCTGCCGCAGCCAGCCGACGGTGCTCTTCTGCGACCAGAAGTGGCCCTTGGT
>JAANMV010001349.1_pt1 | contig 27175 bp, 24 predicted proteins | sample 7279661 | NCBI WGS metagenome assembly JAANMV01 (sample SAMN14094540, study PRJNA606508) | bioreactor metagenome | isolation source: A lab-scale SPAN reactor treating ammonium-rich wastewater day 121 | place: Ireland: Galway | collected 2017-05-16
TGAAGTAGGCGCCGTACTCGGTATTGTCACCCTGCCAGCGCAGGGCCAAACCCCACTGACCATCGTCGCGCGCCGTGTTGTCCTTGCCGCGACGAACCAACATGCCTTCCTGGCTATAGTTCAGACCGACGTCAGACGTACTGACAGGAGCCAGCGTTACAGGCAGCACCGCAGACGCGGCATTCAGCGCATCTACCCCCCCCAACAGACTGATCAGCTCGCTGTTGAGAATATGATAATTGTCATTGCAGCCATTGGCCGCTACATCAGCCGAGGAGAAGAACGTGCCGCAGTTATCGACGACGGTCTGCTTCCAGCTCAGTTGATAGAACGTCTCCATACTCAGCCGATCCGTGAGGCTCTGAGAGACGTACAGCATATTGACCGGAATCAGGCCTTCCTTGATTTCCGCACCAGGGCGGCGGAACGCGGACGCATCAACCGGGCTGATCGAGTTGATCGAGTTGCCGATAAAGGTGCTCTCGCCCCAGCTCACCACCTGCTTGCCGACCCGCACGATGCCCGGCAGGTCATTGATGGAATAGTTGTGATAAAGGAAGGCATCGAGAATCTCGGCGCCGGAGGCTTTCGCCGCCTGCTTGCGCCCGTCGTCGCTGATGTCCTTGTGCAGGCGGCTCTCGTCCTTCAGCTCGAAGTCGTACCAGTATTTGCCGCGCACGAAGGCACCGCTGTCGCGGTAGCGCAGTTCCAAGTCATGCACGCCCTTGAAGATCTTGGAGAAGGTCTCGCCTTTCTTGAAGTTCAGCCGGCCATCGTCACCGGTCTGAGTGTAGCCGGTGCCGCCGTTCGCTTGGCCGACCAGGTCCATATCGCGATCTGCCATAGACCAGCTGGCGCCGACGGACATGGACGAATCGAACTGCCCTTCGATTTCCCCGATATTGAAGTTGACCGCGTAAGCCGGTGCCGCGGTGCTCAGGGCAATCGCCAGAGCGAGGGATGTGGGCTGGAAGATTCCTTGCCTTGTTGTTTTTGTCATGAGGCGCTCCTGGTTGGTTCGATGTACGCCAACCCTACCCAGAGCTCTGCGGAGGGTTAAGCGCACGAAGGTTTGATTTAGCCTGTCATCCTTAAGTATGAAAGACCGTCCCAGCATTGGATTTGAGCGCGATGGCACAGCGCCGCGCCGGGGTGTGGCACATCGAGCTTAGCCATGATTCCCCGGGCGGCAAAGGCCGATATAGAGCGGCCGTGACAAAACGACACGCAAACTTGTGACGTTTATCCGAAAGTCGTAGGTGTAGCGGGAGCGGTCTCGCTGTCGCGAGCACTACGGTGCGGAAAATGAAGGCGGGACGAAGGGAAGGCGCGCAAGCGCAAAACGCCTGATGCGTGTGGTTGCGTTACGCAGCCGCGGAGCGTTTGAGACGAAACGAAACACGATGCCGCGACGTAGCGTCATAGCGACCCGAACTTCGGGTCGCCAGGAGTGGCTCAGGTGCTATCGGATACGCCGTTCGAAAGCGGCGGCGGCTATCACAGCCCTTTGACGGCGAAGATACCCGGCGCGTTGCGCCAATAGCCCTTGTAATCCATGCCGTAACCGAAGATGAACCGGTCGATGCAGCGCAGGCCCACATAGTTGGCCTTGAGATCCGGGCGCGCCTTGCGCTGATGATCCTTGTCAATCAGCACTGCGGTGTGCACCGCGGCAGCACCGGCATGCCGGCAGAAATCGATGATCGCGCCCAGCGTGTGTCCTTCGTCGAGAATGTCATCGATGATCAGCACATCGCGATCGATGAAGGAGATTTCCGGCTTGGCCTTCCAGAACAGCTCGCCGCCGCTGGTTTCGTTGCGATAGCGCGAAGCGTGCAGATAGGACAGCTCCAGCGGGAAATTCAGCTTGGTCATCAGCTTTCCAGCGAAGATCAGCCCGCCGTTCATCACGCAGAACACTACCGGATTACGCTCCGCCAGCTCGGCATTGATCTTCCCGGCGACGGCGTCGATGGCCGCTTCGACTTCGGCTTCGGTGTACAGGCAGTCGCTTTCGGCCATGATCTGGCGGATGTGTACGAGATCGACGGACATGGAGCATTTCTCCAGATGGGCTAGCGTTGAGAAGTCAGAATCGCGGGTACGGGCCTGGTTGAAAAGTCGCCAGGCGCTCGACCGCCTGAAAAAACGACCCGCTGCCCATGTAATCTGCCTGACCGGTCAGTCAGTTCAGACCACTGTGCGGTCCTGAAGCGAAGGGACGGCACGATACTCAACCGCCCCCGGCTCAGCAAGTCGTGAGATCAACGTAACCCGCGTAGCCCGTGGCACGGCGATGCTTTACTCTACGCCGGTTTAATCGAGCGCCGGAGCCGCCCCATGTCTATTCGAGAGATCCGCCATCCGCTGATCCGCCACAAGCTCGGCCTGATGCGCCGTGCCGACATCAGCACCAAGAACTTCCGGGAACTGGCCCAGGAAGTCGGTTCGATCCTCACCTACGAGGCGACCAGCGACCTGCCGCTGGAGCACTGCAGCATCGACGGCTGGTGCGGCCCGGTGCAGGTCGAGAAGATTTCCGGCAAGAAGATCACGGTGGTGCCCATCCTGCGCGCCGGCATCGGCATGCTCGACGGCGTGCTCAGTTTGATTCCCGGAGCGAAGGTGAGCGCGGTCGGCATCGCGCGCAACGAGCAGACCCTGCAGGCGCAGACCTACTTGGAAAAACTGGTGCCGGAAATCAACCAGCGCCTGGCCATCATCATCGATCCGATGCTGGCGACGGGCGGCTCGATGGTGGCCACCATCGACATGCTGAAGAAGGCCGGCTGCAAGGAAATTCGCGCACTGGTGCTGGTGGCCGCACCGGAAGGCATCGCCGCGGTCGAGCACGCACATCCCGACGTGATGATTTTCACCGCCTCCATCGACGAGCGTCTGGACGAGAACGGCTACATCGTTCCCGGCCTGGGTGACGCCGGCGACAAGATCTTCGGCACCAAGCAGAAGGACGTCTGAGCATGACGAACCCGCAAGAACCTGTCGCCCGCCAGGTGCTGGCCGGTGCGCAGATGCTGTTCGTCGCGTTCGGCGCGCTGGTGCTGATGCCGCTGATCACCGGAATGGATCCCAACGTCGCACTGTTCACCGCGGGTCTCGGCACGCTGCTGTTCCAGCTGGTGACGCGACGCCAGGTGCCGGTGTTTCTGGCGTCCAGTTTCGCCTTCATCGCCCCGATCATTGCTGCCAAGGGCGAGTTCGGTCTGCCCGCAGTACTCGGTGGCGTAGTCGCGGCCGGCCTGGTCTACGTGCTGCTCGGCTTCGCCGTGCGTCTGAAAGGGCCGGCGTTCATCGACCGCCTGCTGCCGCCGGTGGTGATCGCGCCGGTGATCATCTCCATCGGTCTGGCGCTGTCGCCGGTTGCGGCCAACATGGCGATGGGCAAAGCCGGCGATGGCAGCGCCCAACTGGTGCCCTATGCCACCGCGATGATGATCTCGATGCCGGCGCTGGTCACTACGCTGCTGGTCGCCGTGCTCGGCAAGGGACTGTTCCGCCTGGTGCCGATTCTTGCCGGCGTCAGCGTCGGCTACGGGCTGTCGCTGGCCTTCGGCGTGGTCGATACCGACGCCATCGTCGCCGCGCCCTGGCTGGCGATGCCTAACTTCGTCACGCCGGAATTCCATCTGGGCGCAATCCTGTTCATGGTGCCGGTCGCGCTGGCTCCGGCCATCGAGCACATCGGCGGCGTGGTCGCAATCGGCAGCGTCACCGGTAACAACTACATCAAGCAGCCCGGCCTGCATCGCACCCTGCTGGGCGATGGTCTGGCCACGTCGGCCGCCGGTCTGTTCGGCGGCCCGCCCAACACCACGTATGCCGAGGTAACGGGCGCGGTGATGCTGACCAAGAACTACAACCCGAAGATCATGACCTGGGCGGCCATCTTCGCCATCGTGCTGGCGTTCATCGGCAAGTTCGGCGCGGGCCTGCTGAGCATTCCGGTGCCGGTGATGGGCGGCATTCTCTGCCTGCTGTTCGGTTCGATTGCGGTGGTCGGCTTGAGCACCCTGATCCGCCATCAGGTGGACCTCTCCGAGGCACGCAACCTGATCATCGTCTCGGTCACGCTGGTATTCGGCATCGGCGGCATGGCGTTCGGTCAAGGCGAATTCAGCCTGTCAGGCATCTCGCTGTGCGCTCTCGTCGCGCTGCTGCTCAACGTGCTGTTGCCGGGCGGCGAAGGCTGGCGCAACAAGCAGCTGAACGACAGCGTTTGAAGCGGGTTACATCAGGCCGCGACGCGATCGACAGCCGCGCCACCGGTGAAATTCCTCATCGGCAGCTGGAGGATGCGCCGGTGAGTTGCAGCAGCTGCGCCGCCTGCTGCTGCCGTCTGGAGGTGCTGCTGTTCGGCGAGCGCGACGTGCCAGCCCGCTTCATCGACATTGATGCCTGGGGCGCGCAGGTAATGCGCCGACTGGATGACGGCTGGTGCGCGGCGCTCGATCGCGACAGCATGCGCTGCACCATTTACGCGGTACGCCCGTTGATCTGTCGCGAATTCGAGCTGGGTTCGGCGGACTGCCTGGAAGAACGCCAAGGCAGTGCCTCGGCCTATCGCTGAGTTCTGAGAAAGGTCGCGCAGCCCCGGCCCGGAGCTGCGCGCGGCGGAACTAGAAGTCCATCCGGTAGTGCAGCGCGTAGCTTTCCACGCCATCGTTGGGATTTTTCAACCCGGCGTTGGAGTAGTGCAGTGCGCGGATGCCAATCTCGTGGCCACCGGCCAGACGCAGGCCGACGCCGATACGATCCTCGAACTGGAACGAGGAACCCAGCTCGCGATCCTCGACCTCGGTGCTCTCGAACGCGGCGATGCCGATGCCTGCCTCGATGTAGGGCCTGACCGACTCGCCAGCGAACTCGTAGACGAACACCGGCGCCAGCGACAGGCTGTGGTTGGCAGAGGTCTCGTCGCCCTCCCAATAGGTGTAGCCGGCATCCCAATAGCCGGTCAGCCGGCCGACATCGCTCTGCAGCCAGCTACGGTTGAAATCGAACTGCACACCAAGCCGATACGTCATGGTCGACTCGCCGGTCTGGCCGACGGCCGCCGTCACGCCCATTGCCTGCGCGGCCGTCACCTGACCTGCGCAAAGAGCCGCAGCGACGGTAAAAGGGATCAGTTTTTTCATCGGAACTTCCTTATTTCAAGGATGGCTATTTTTGGTTGTTGTACTTCATTGAGAAACGCAACCGCATCGCGAGTTCCTAATCAGCGAAGAACTCGACGCCCGCCTTTTCACCCCAAAGTATAGGCAGCACCCCCTCCATTCGCAGCGGATCGCCGCTACAGAAGAAGCGCACCCGGGCCTCGCCGGTCGCCAGCAGCTGTTGCGCGGCCAGCACCTCCTCCAGACGCCGGGCGACCGCCGCGCCGGTATCGATGAGTTGCACGTGAGACGGGACCAGCTGCGCCAGCAGTGGCCGGATGAACGGATAGTGAGTGCAGCCAAGAATCAGCGTATCGCAGCCCTCCGCCAGCAGCGGTTCCACCCAGCCCGCCAGCAGATCGCGCGTCGCGGCGCCACTCAGCTCCCCGGCCTCGATACGCTCGACCAGCCCGGGACAGGGCTGCGTTATCACCCGCACATCGCTGGCGAAGCGGTCGAGCAAGGCCGCGAAACGGGCGCTTTTCAGCGTTCCGGTGGTCGCCAGCACGCCGACTACGCCGCTACGCGTCGCCCGCGCGGCTGGCTTTACCGCAGGCTCCATGCCGATGATCGGCAACTGCGGGTGGCATTCGCGCAACTCGGCGATGCCGGCTGCCGTGGCGGTGTTACAAGCCAGCACCAGCGCCTTGGCGCCCTGCTCAAGGAGAAAATCGGTGACGGTACGGCAACGTTCGCGGATGAATTCCGGGCTCTTCTCGCCGTAGGGCACATGCGCGCTGTCGGCCAGATACAGCAGCGATTCGTGCGGCAGGCGCTGGCGAATTTCGCGCAGCACGGAAAGCCCGCCGACGCCGGAATCGAACACGCCGACCGGCGCCGAGCGCTCAGCCATCGTGGTGTCCGCAGACGGCGCAGGCCGGATCGCGCTTGACCCGCAGCTCACGCATGCGCGTGGCGAAACCATCGACCAGCAGCAGCCGCCCTACCAGCGGCTCACCGAAGCCGGCCAGCAACTTCAGCGCCTCGAGCGCCTGCAAGGTGCCCACCAGGCCAACCAGCGGGCCCAGCACGCCAGCCTCGCTGCAGGTCAGCTCGGCCTCGCTGCCATGACCATAGAGGCAGTGATAGCAGGGGCTCGCTGCATCACGCGGATCGAATACCGACACCTGCCCTTCCAGGCGAATCGCCGCGCCGCTGACCAACGGCTTCTTCGCCGCGACGCAGGCGGCGTTCACCGCTTCGCGAATCGTGAAATTGTCGGTGCAGTCGAGTACCAGATCGACGCCGGCAACGGCCTGCGCGAGGGTATCGGCGTCCAGTCCCGCACGGTACGGCACCAGGCGGACGTGCGGATTGAGCGCATGCAGGCGGCCCATCGCCGAGTCGACCTTGTGCATGCCAAGCGACTGGCTGTCATGGACGATCTGGCGCTGCAGGTTGGTCAGGTCCAGCGTGTCGAAGTCCGCGAGGTGCAACTCGCCGACACCGGCGGCCGCCAGATAGAGCGCCACCGGCGAGCCCAGCCCGCCCAGCCCGACGATCAGGGCGCGACTCTGTTTGAGCCGCAGCTGACCCTCGACATCGACCTGCTTGAGCAGAATCTGGCGGCTGTAACGCAGCAGTTCTTCGTCACTGAGCATGAAATGCCTCGCAAGATGATGGAATCACGGCAGACGCCCCAGGCTGATACGCTCGTGGCCGCCCAAATCGCGGCGGCTTTCGACCGCGACGAAGCCTTGATGACTCAGCAACTGACGCACCGCAGCGGCCTGATCGAACCCGTGTTCGAGCAACAGCCAACCGTGCGTTTCGAGATGCGCCGGGGCCGCGGCGATGATCTGGCGGATGTCATCCAGCCCGTCGCCGCCGGCGACCAGCGCACTGCGCGGTTCGAAGCGCACGTCGCCACGCGCCAGATGGGGATCGCTGGCCGGGATGTAGGGCGGATTGCTGACGATCAGCTGATAGTGCTCGCCGCCCAGCGCCGCAAACCAGTCACTCGCGAGGAAGCGCACGTTGTTCAGTCCGAGGCGCAGTCGATTGCGCTCGGCCAGCGCGACCGCCTCGTCGACTCGATCCACGCCAGTCACCTGCCAGGCGGGACGCTCCGCCGCCAGCGCCAGCGCGATAGCGCCCGTGCCAGTACCCAAATCGAGCAGTCGTGCCGGTGTTGCCGGCAGGCGCTCCAGCACGGTTTCCACCAGCAGCTCGGTGTCTGGACGCGGGATCAGCGTATGCGGCGCCACTTCCAGGTCGAGGCTCCAGAAGCCCTGGCGCCCCAGGATGTAGGCTACCGGTTCGCCCGCGCGGCGCCGGTGCAGCAGTTCGGCGAAACGCGCGCAGGCTTCGGCATCCGGCTCCCGCTCTGGCCAGGTGCGCAAGAAGCTGCGCGATTTGCCCAACGCCTGCGCCAGCAGCAGCTCGGCGTCCAGCCGCGCGGTCGGCGAATCGGGCAGCTCGGCGGTGTCGAGCAGGGATTGGATGGTGGGCATAACCTTCGAGCCTCGAGCGGCACACTGCAACGGCCACGGCGCTCCGTGGGTCATGCGGCGGGTAGCCTTGTCGTTAATCTCCCAGCGCCGCCAGCTGATCGGCCTGGTATTCCTGCAGCAGCGGCTCGATGACCTGCTCCGCGGCACCGGCAATCACTTCGTTGAGCGAATACAGCGTCAGGTTGATGCGGTGATCGGTCACCCGGCCCTGCGGGAAGTTGTAGGTGCGGATGCGCTCGGAGCGGTCGCCGGAGCCGACCAGCAGCTTGCGCGTCTCGGAGATTTCCTTGTGCGCGGCGGCGTCCTGACGGTCCTGCAGCTTGGCGGCCAGCCAGGCCATCGCCTTGGCGCGATTCTTGTGCTGCGAGCGCTCTTCCTGGCACTCGACGACGATGCCGGTCGGCAGGTGGGTGATGCGGATCGCCGAGTCGGTCTTGTTGACGTGCTGGCCACCGGCGCCCGAGGAGCGATAGGTGTCGACGCGCAAGTCGGCCGGGTTGATCTCGATCGCCGCCTGCTCGTCAGGCTCGGGCAGCACCGCGACGGTGCAGGCCGAGGTGTGGATGCGGCCCTGGGATTCGGTTTCCGGCACGCGCTGCACACGATGGGCGCCGGACTCGAACTTGAGCTTGGCGTAGACGTTGTCGCCCTCGACGCGGGAGATCACCTCCTTGAAGCCACCGTGCTCGCCCTCGTTTTCCGAGAGTATCTCGACGCGCCAGCCCTGTTTCTCGGCGTAGCGCGAATACATGCGGAACAGATCACCAGCGAAGATCGCCGCCTCATCGCCGCCGGTGCCGGCACGGATTTCGAGGAACACGTTGCGCCCGTCGTTGGGGTCCTTGGGCAGCAGCATGCGCTGCAGATTGGCTTCCAGCGTCTCGAGCTGCGCCTTGGCCTCGGCGACTTCTTCCTCGGCCATCTCGCGCAGGTCGGGATCGCTGTCCTTGAGCAGCGCCTGGGCACCTTCGAGATCCTGCTGCACCTTGCACAGCTGGCGATAGGCGGCGATCACCGGCTCGACCTCGGCGTATTCACGCGAGTAGGCGCGGAAGCGATTCTGGTCGCTAATGATCTCGGCGTCGCCGAGCAGCGCGGTGAGTTCCTCGAAGCGGTCCTGCAGGATATCCAGCTTGTTCAGCAATGAGGGTTTCATGGTTTTTCCGTGCCCTCGTGCAGGGCAAAAAGGTCCTGAGCCATGCTCAGGGCTTCGACGCGCCCTTCGGCCGAGAGCTTCTTCAGCTGCACGCTGGGCGCATGCAGCAGCTTGTTGGTCAGCCCGCGGGCGAGCTGGGCGAGGGCGTCCTCAGGATTGCCGCCATTGGCCAGCAGGCGCTGCGCCTTGGCCAACTCCTCGTCGCGAATTCGCTCGGCACTCTGCCGGTAGGCCTTGAGCACGTCCACCGCGGCCAGCTCGCGCAGGCGCAGCATGAAGTCTTCGGTACCGGCGGCCACCAGCTCCTCGGCCGCCTGGGCTGCGCCCTGGCGGCTCTTGAGATTCTCCGCGACCACCTCGTGCAGGTCGTCGACCGAATAGAGGTAGACATCGTCCAGGTCGCCGACCTGCGGCTCGATGTCCCGCGGCACGGCGATGTCGACCATGAACATCGGCTTGTGCTTGCGCTTCTTCAGCGCCTGTTCCACCGCGCCCTTGCCGAGGATCGGCAGCTGGCTGGCGGTGGAACTGATGACGATGTCGCTGTTGTGCAGCTCGTCGGGGATGTCGGCCAGCAGGATTGCCTGCGCACCGAACTCGGCCGCCAGCGCACTGGCGCGCTCCAGAGTACGGTTGGCGACCACGATCTTCTTCACGCCCTGCTCGTGCAGGTGGCGGGCAACCAGGGTGATGGTTTCGCCGGCGCCGATCAGCAATGCCCGGCTGCGCTGCAGATCACTGAATATCTGCCGTGCCAGGCTTACGGCGGCGAAGGCGACCGAAACTGGGTTCTCGCCGATCGCCGTATCCGTGCGTACGGTCTTGGCCGTGCTGAAGGTCGCCTGGAACAGCCGGCCGAGCAGCGGGCCGATGCTGCCGGCCTCGCGTGCCACGGCATAGGAGGACTTCATCTGGCCGAGAATCTGCGGCTCGCCCAGCACCAGCGAATCAAGCCCTGAAGCGACCCGCATCATGTGCCGCACCGCCTGGTCGTCGACATGCACGTAGGCACAGGCCTTCAGTTCATCGAGGCTCAGGCCGTGGTAATCGGCCAGCCACGCCAGCACGGCATCCGCCTCGACCTGATCCTGCTGCAGGTACAGTTCGCTGCGATTGCAGGTCGAGAGGATCGCCGCCTCGCGAGTCGGCGTGACGCGACACAGCTGCTGCAGGGCCTGGACCATCTGTTCGGGCGTGAAGGCCACGCGCTCGCGGACGTCCACCGAAGCGGTCTTGTGATTGATGCCAAGCGCGAGGAAAGCCATGCAGGATCGCTGATCAGACTAACGAAGCGCGCAATTCTCCTACTTCGCCTGACTCAGAACAACCATTGCCCACGATTGTCCGATACCCCTGGAACCCGCCGGCACTGCGCAAACCGCGCCCCATGTGCTTGCCTGGCGGCTTGTGTCATCATGCCGCGACCGCAGACCAGCCGTATCCTCTATATGAACAGACTCGCTCCCCTCGTCGCCCTGCTGTTTCTCGCAGGCTGCCAGTCCATTGCGCCGAACACCCCCGACGAGGTGCCGCCGGTACAGGACGCCGCGCCTGCGACCGAGCAAGCCGACGCTGGCGAGCGCGGCTCGTTCAGCCAGGAAACCCTGTATGCCCTGCTGGTCGCGGAACTTGCCGGCCAGCGCAACCGCTTCGACATTGCCCTGGGCAACTACGTCCAGCAGGCCAACGCGACTCAGGATCCGGGCGTCGCCGAACGCAGCTTCCGCATCGCCGAATACCTCGGGGCGGAACAGGCGGCATTGGACAGCGCACTGATCTGGGCGCGCAGCGCCCCAGACAACCTCGACGCACAGCGCGCCGCTGCGGTACAGCTGGCACGCGGCGGTCGCTACGAAGAGTCGCTGGAGTTCATGGAGAAGGTCCTGCAGGGCCAGGGCAACACGCATTTCGACTTCCTCGCGCTCTCCGCCGCCGAAACCGACCCGGACACCCGGGCCGGCCTGCTGCAGAGCTTCGAGCGCCTGCTGAAGAAGTACCCGGACAATCCGCAACTGGCCTTCGGCAAGGCCGTTCTGCTGCAGCAGGATGGCAAGAGCGAGGAAGCACTGGCCCTCCTGGAAGCGCAACCGAGCGCACAGCAGCAGGTGCCGTCACTCCTGCTGCAAGCACGCCTGCTGCACGCGCTCGAGCGCGGCGACGAAGCACTCGCACTGTTGGAAAAGGGCCTGCATCGCCATCCCGAAGACAAGCGTCTGCGGCTGACCTACGCGCGCCTGCTGGTGGAGCATGAACGCCTGGACGAGGCCATGAGCGAATTCGCCACGCTCATTCAGCAGAACCCCACCGATGACGACCTGCGATTCTCGATGGCACTGGTGTGCATGGAGGCCGAAGCCTGGCGCGAGGCCATCGTCTACCTGGAGGAGCTGATCGAGCGAGGCAGCCACGTCGACGCCGCGCAATTCAACCTCGGCCGTGCGCAGCAGGCGCTGGGCGACCAGAACAAGGCACTGCAGGCGTTCGCCGAGGTCGGTGCAGGCAACGAATACCTGCCGGCCAAGCTGATGCAGAGCCAGCTGCTCTATTCGCTCGACCGCGACGAAGAGGCATCCCGGGTGCTGGCTAAGGCACGCGACGAGCAGCCCGACTACGCGATCCAGCTGTACCTGATCGAGATCGAAGCGCTCTCCGAGCACAACCGCACCACACAGGCCTGGAAGCTTGTCCAGCAGGCCCTGGAGCAGTACCCCGACGATCTCAGCCTGCTCTACACCCGCGCCATGCTCGCCGAGAAGCGCGGCGATCTCGATCAGCTGGAGCGCGACCTGCGCTTCATCATCGAGCGCGAGCCGGATAACGCGATGGCCATCAACGCACTGGGCTATACCCTCGCCGATCGCACCGAACGCCACCAGGAAGCGCTGGAGCTGATCGAGCAGGCCTACCGAATCAATCCCGACGACCCAGCCATCATGGACAGTCTGGGCTGGGTGCATTTCCGTCTGGGCAACCTGCCAGAGGCGGAGCGCCACCTGCGCAAGGCTTACGCGCAGTTTGCCGATCACGAGGTCGCCGCCCACCTCGGCGAAGTGCTCTGGGTCCGCGGTGAGCGCCGTGAAGCCCGTACGATCTGGGCGCAGGCCCTGCAGAGGGAACCGGACAGCGCGATCCTGCGCAGCACCCTCAAGCGCCTGACCGGCTCGGAGAAGCCCTGAACATGACGCTGCTGAACAAGCTTCTCGCCCCCTGCCTGGCCCTGCTGCTGGCGGGCTGCGCCGGCCTCGGCCCACGCGAATCGGTCGAAGGACCGGGCAACGCGACCGCCTGGAAGGAGCACCGCCGCCAGATCGCCAACCTTGATGGCTGGCAGATCAGCGGCAAGATCGGCATCCGCGCCCCGCAGGAATCGGGTAGCGGCACGCTTTTCTGGCTGCAGCGCCAGGATTACTTCGACATTCGCTTGTCCGGCCCGCTTGGCCGGGGCGCCACCCGCCTCACCGGACGCCCTGACGCCGTGGCGCTGGAAGTCGCCGGGCAGGGTCGCTTCGAGGCCGACTCACCGGAAGCGTTGGTGGAAACTCAACTGGGCTGGCAGCTACCGGTGTCGCATCTGCTCTGGTGGGTGCGTGGTCTGCCGGCACCGGACAGCCGCAGCCGCCTGAGCCTGGACAGCGAAAGCCGTCTGGCCCATCTGGAGCAGGACGGCTGGCAGGTGGACTACCTCGCCTATGCCGAGCACGACGGTTTCACCCTGCCCGAGCGCATCCGCCTGCAAGGTCACGAGCTGCAGATCACCCTCGTGGTCAAGGACTGGCAGCCGCGCCAGCTGGGACGCTGAATGCCCACGCTGACCCTGCCGGCACCGGCCAAACTCAACCTGATGCTGCACATCCTCGGTCGCCGCGCCGATGGCTATCACGAGCTGCAGACGCTGTTCCAGTTCCTCGACTATGGCGACGAGCTGAGCTTCAGCCTGCGTGACGACGGCCAGATTCGCCTGCACACCGACCTGCCGGGGGTCGACCACGACAGCAACCTAATCGTCCGCGCCGCACGCCTGCTGCAGCGCGAGAGCGGCTGCACGCTGGGTGCCGACATCAAGCTGACCAAGCGCCTGCCGATGGGCGGTGGCATCGGCGGCGGCAGTTCGGATGCCGCCACTACGCTGGTCGGCCTCGATCACCTGTGGCGGCTCGATCTCGGCGAAGACCGCCTGGCGGAGCTGGGGCTCGCACTCGGCGCCGATGTGCCGGTGTTCGTCCGCGGCCGTGCGGCGTTTGCCGAAGGCGTCGGCGAGCGCCTGCAACCAGTCGATCTGGAGGAACCCTGGTTCCTCGTGCTAGCGCCGCAAGTCTCTGTTAGTACAGCGGAAATATTTGCCGACCCGGAGTTGACACGTAATACCCCGGCCATTACAGTTCGCAGCCTTCTTGCTGGGGGCGGTCATAACGATTGTCAGCCAGTGGTCGAAAGGCGTTATCCAGAGGTTCGTAACGCCTTGAGCTTGCTGAACAAATTCGTTCCGGCAAGCATGACCGGCACTGGAGCTTGTGTGTTTGGGAGCTTCCCAAACGAGGGCGAGGCTGATAAAGTCCGCCGCCAACTTCCAGCCAGTTTGCCAAGTTTCGTGGCCCGCGGTCGTAACGTTTCGATGTTGCATCGCACCCTGAAACAGATGGCGCAGGAAGCCAGTGCGTAACAAACGAGCGGTACGATACAGGGGCGTCGCCAAGCGGTAAGGCACCAGGTTTTGATCCTGGCATGCGTTGGTTCGAATCCAGCCGCCCCTGCCATAACCTCTATCGGGTTCGTACGCATCGAGTCGCACGCGTTTTTTACTCTACAGGGGCGTCGCCAAGCGGTAAGGCACCAGGTTTTGATCCTGGCATGCGTTGGTTCGAATCCAGCCGCCCCTGCCATACACTTGAAGCTGTTCAAAAGCTTGCCTTTTGAACAGCTTTTTATTCATCGGACCCACCCTCAGGCAGGTACTGCGCGTGTCCAAGATGATGGTCTTCACGGGGAACGCCAACCCCGATCTGGCCCGGCGTGTCGTACGTCAGCTGCATATCCCCCTCGGTGATGCCTATGTCGGAAAGTTTTCCGACGGCGAGATCAGCGTCGAGATCAACGAAAATGTCCGTGGCAAGGACGTCTTCCTGATTCAACCGACCTGTGCCCCGACCAACGATAACCTGATGGAGCTGGTGGTGATGGCCGATGCCTTCCGCCGCTCCTCGGCGACGCGCATCACTGCCGTGGTGCCCTACTTCGGCTATGCCCGCCAGGATCGCCGTCCGCGTTCGGCCCGTGTGCCGATCAGCGCCAAGGTTGTGGCTGACATGCTCGACGTCGTCGGCGTCAACCGTGTCCTGACCGTCGACCTGCACGCCGACCAGATCCAGGGCTTCTTCGACATGCCGGTGGATAACATCTACGGCTCGCCGGTACTGGTCGATGACATCCAGGCCCAGCGCTTCGAAAACCTGATGATCGTCTCCCCCGATATCGGTGGCGTGGTACGTGCTCGCGCCGTAGCCAAGTCCCTGGGCGTCGACCTGGCGATCATCGACAAACGCCGGCCGAAGGCCAACCAGTCCGAAGTGATGCACATCATCGGCGATATCGAAGGCCGTACCTGCATCCTGGTCGACGACATGGTCGACACTGCCGGCACGCTGTGCCACGCAGCCAAGGCACTGAAGGACCACGGCGCAGCCAAGGTCTACGCCTACTGCACGCACCCGATCCTGTCCGGCCGCGCCATCGAGAACATCGAAGGCTCCGTGCTCGACGAGCTGGTGGTGACCAACACCATCCCGCTGTCGGCCGCCGCCCAGTCTTGCACCCGAATTCGCCAGCTGGACATCGCGCCAGTGGTGGCTGAAGCGGTACGCCGCATCAGCAATGCCGAATCGATCAGCGCGATGTTCCGCTAAGCGAAAGCTATCGAACACGCCCTGACGTAATGTGCCCCGCCTCGCGCGGGGCTTTTTGCCCAACAGCCCGAGCGCTGGTCGCAAGCGCGACGGGTATTGTTGTTACTGGAGAAACGAAATGACTGACTTCACCCTGAATGCCCAAGAGCGTTCCGACCTGGGGAAAGGTGCGAGCCGCCGCCTGCGTCGTAACGCCAACCTCGTGCCGGCCGTGATCTACGGTGGCGAAGCTGCGCCGCAATCGATCAGCATTCTGGCCAAAGATCTGGCCAAGATGCTGGAAAACGAAATCGCCTTCAGCAACATCATCAAGCTGAACGTCGACGGCAAAGGTCAGGACGTAGTGATCAAGGCGCTGCAGCGCCATCCGGCCAAGGGCTTCGTGCTGCACGCTGACTTCCAGCGCGTCGTTGCCGGCCAGAAGCTGATCGCCACCGTTCCGGTACACCTGGTCAACCAGGAAAGCTCCATTGGCGTCAAGCAGCAGGGTGGCGAAATCTACCTGAACCTGCCGGATGCCGAAGTGACCTGCCTGCCGCAGGATCTGCCGGACTTCATCGAAGTCGACATCGCCCAGATGGAAGTCGGCCAGGTTCTGCACATGAGCGACCTGAAGCTGCCGAAAGGCGTTGCCTTCGTTGCCCTGCAGCATGGTAGCGACCTGCCGGTCGTTAACATTCACGCCCCGCGCGTGAGCAAGGAAGACGCTTCGAAAGAAGAAGGCGCTGCCGAGTAATCCACTCGCAGCTGCCCGCTGAGAAAAGAGGCCCCCGCCGTGACCGCCGTAAAACTGATCGTTGGCCTGGGAAATCCAGGCCCAGAATACGACCAGACCCGGCATAACGCGGGGGCTCTTTTCGTTGAGCGCCTGGCTGCCCGCGAGGGCGTCCAGCTGAGCGCTGACCGCAAGTACTTCGGCCTGGTCGGCAAGTTCAGCCATCAGGGCGAAGATATCCGCCTGCTGATCCCCACCACCTATATGAACCGCAGCGGTCAGGCGGTGGCGGCACTGGCCGGCTTCTTCCGAATTCCCCTCGAGTCCATCCTGGTTGCCCACGATGAACTCGACATGCCCCCTGGCGTCGCCAAGCTCAAGCAGGGCGGCGGCCATGGCGGGCACAACGGGCTGCGCGACATCATCGCCAAGCTCGGCAATCAGAACGGCTTCCATCGCCTGCGCCTGGGCATCGGCCATCCCGGCCACGCCAGCCTGGTCAGCGGCTATGTACTGGGTCGTGCTCCGCAAGCTGAGCGCGAGAAGCTCGACGCCAGCATCGACTTCGCGCTGGATGTCGTGCCGCAGATCCTGGATGGCGACTGGACCCGCGCCATGCAGCGCCTGCACAGCCAGAAGGCCTGAACCTAACTCCGAGGCAAGATCATCATGGGATTCAACTGCGGCATCGTCGGTCTGCCCAATGTCGGCAAGTCCACTCTGTTCAATGCGCTGACCAAATCCGGCATCGCGGCGGAGAACTTCCCGTTCTGCACCATCGAACCGAACAGCGGGATCGTGCCGATGCCTGATGCCCGTCTCGCCGCGTTGGCCGAGATCGTCAAGCCCGAGCGCGTGCTGCCGACCACGATGGAGTTCGTCGACATCGCCGGCCTCGTCGCGGGCGCCTCCAAAGGTGAAGGCCTGGGCAACAAGTTCCTCGCTAATATCCGCGAGACCGACGCCATCGCCCACGTGGTGCGCTGCTTCGAGGACGACAACGTCATCCACGTTTCCAACTCGGTCGATCCCAAGCGCGATATCGAGATCATCGACCTCGAATTGATCTTCGCCGACCTCGACAGCTGCGAAAAGCAGCTGCAGAAGGTGGCGCGCAACGCCAAGGGTGGCGACAAGGAAGCCCTGGCGCAGAAGGCGCTGCTGGAGAAGCTGATCCCGCATTTCACCGAAGGCAAGCCGGCGCGCTCGCTGCTGAAGAACCTCGGTGACGAAGAGAAGCGCCTGGTCCGCGGCTTCCACCTGCTGACCAGCAAGCCGGTGATGTACATCGCCAACGTTGCCGAGGACGGCTTCGAGAACAACCCGCACCTCGACGTGGTGAAAGCCATCGCCGAGGAGGAAGGCGCCATCGTGGTGCCGGTCTGCAACAAGATCGAGGCGGAGATCGCCGAGCTGGACGACGGCGAGGAGAAGGACATGTTCCTCGAGGCGCTGGGTCTGGAGGAACCGGGCCTGAACCGCGTCATCCGGGCCGGCTATGAAATGCTCGGGCTGCAGACCTACTTCACCGCCGGCGTGAAGGAAGTGCGCGCCTGGACCGTGAAGATCGGCGCCACCGCCCCCCAGGCCGCCGCGGTGATCCACACCGATTTCGAGAAAGGCTTCATCCGCGCCGAAGTCATCGCCTACGACGACTTCATTCAGTACAAGGGCGAAGCCGGTGCCAAAGAAGCGGGCAAATGGCGCCTGGAAGGCAAGGAATACATCGTCAAGGATGGCGACGTGATGCACTTCCGCTTCAACGTCTGACGCCTCCCCCGCCTCAGCAAGGCCCCGCGCGACCACCTCGCCGGGGCCTTTTTCTTTTCAGCGCATCCGCAACAGCCGCGCTCATTCATCTCTCCTTCCCGTAAGCGCATCGATTCTGAAATCACTGGCTATGCTGCGGATAACGCCGGCCGAGACGCGTCCCAGATCCGTAGCGCAACCGCTCGGCCGTGGCATTTGACAGTGGCACGCGACAGCATTACGTTAACGTAAAGGTAACAAGCCTGACGCAGCTGTTTTCGGCCGCTCGAACAGAACAATTACAAGACCTACAGGTACCCTCCATGAGTTACTTCAGCCTCAACTTCGCCCTCGGCGACACCATCGACATGCTGCGCGAACAGGTGCAGGCCTTCGTCGCCGCCGAGCTGGCGCCGCGCGCCGAGGCCATCGACCAGGACAACCTGTTCCCGGCCGACATGTGGAAGAAATTCGGCGAGATGGGTCTGCTCGGCGTGACCGTCTCCGAGGAATACGGCGGCGCCGGCCTTGGCTACCTGGCCCACGTGGTGGCGATGGAAGAGATCAGCCGCGGCTCGGCCTCGGTCGCCCTTTCCTACGGCGCCCACTCCAACCTGTGCGTCAACCAGATCAACCGCAACGGCAACCCCGAGCAGAAGGCCCGCTACCTGCCCAAGCTGATCAGCGGCGAACACGTCGGCGCGCTGGCCATGAGCGAGCCGAATGCCGGTTCCGACGTGGTCTCCATGAAGCTGCGCGCCGAAAAGCGCGGCGACCGCTACGTGCTCAACGGCAGCAAGACCTGGATCACCAATGGCCCAGACGCCAACACCTACGTGATCTACGCCAAGACCGACCTGGACAAGGGTCCGCACGGCATCACCGCGTTCATCGTCGAGCGCGACTGGAAAGGTTTCTCCCGCGGCAACAAGTTCGACAAGCTCGGCATGCGTGGCTCCAACACCTGCGAGCTGTTCTTCGATGACGTCGAGGTGCCGCAAGAGAACGTGCTGGGCGTCGAGAACGGCGGCGTCAAGGTGCTGATGAGCGGCCTGGATTACGAGCGCGTGGTACTGGCCGGCGGCCCGACCGGGATCATGCAGGCCTGCCTCGACGTGGTGGTGCCCTACATCCACGACCGCAAGCAGTTCGGCCAGAGCATCGGCGAGTTCCAGTTCATCCAGGGCAAGGTGGCGGACATGTACACCCAGCTCAACGCCAGTCGCGCGTATCTCTACGCCGTCGCCCAGGCCTGCGACCGTGGCGAGACCACCCGCAAGGACGCCGCCGGGGTGATCCTCTACACCGCCGAGAACGCCACCCAGATGGCCCTGCAGGCGATCCAGATCCTCGGTGGCAACGGCTATATCAACGAATTCCCCACCGGCCGCCTGCTGCGCGACGCCAAGCTCTACGAGATTGGCGCCGGCACCAGCGAGATCCGCCGGATGCTGATCGGACGCGAGCTGTTCAACGAATCCAGGTGAGCTGCGGGCGGACAACGCCCAACCTCGTAGGGTGGAAAACCGCGACGCGTTTTTCCACCGCAGTCGGTGGATGGCAGAGCCATCCATGATGGAACTGAACGGAGCCAACCATGGCCATCCTGCACACCCAGATCAATACCCGTTCGCCGGAGTTCGCCGCCAACAGCGCGGCGATGCTCGAACAGGTGAACAACCTGCGCGCCCTGCTCGGCCGTGTCAGCGAAGGCGGCGGCGCCACCGCCCAGCAGCGCCACGTCTCGCGCGGCAAGCTGCTGGTGCGCGAGCGCATCGACACCTTGCTCGACGCCGGCTCGGCCTTTCTCGAACTCGCGCCGCTGGCCGCCCATGAGGTCTATGGCGAAGACGTCGCTGCTGCCGGCGTAGTGGCCGGAATCGGCCGCGTCGAAGGCGTCGAGTGCATGATCATCGCCAACGACGCCACCGTGAAAGGCGGCACCTACTACCCGCTGACGGTGAAGAAGCACCTGCGCGCGCAGACCGTCGCCCGCGAGAACCGCCTGCCCTGCATCTACCTGGTGGACTCCGGCGGCGCCAACCTGCCGCGACAGGACGAGGTGTTCCCGGACCGCGAGCACTTCGGCCGCATCTTCTTCAACCAGGCCAACATGAGCGCCATGGGCATCCCGCAGATCGCTGTGGTGATGGGCTCCTGCACTGCCGGCGGCGCCTATGTGCCGGCGATGGCCGACGAAACCATCATGGTGCGCAACCAGGCGACCATCTTTCTCGCCGGCCCGCCGTTGGTGAAGGCTGCCACCGGCGAAGTGGTAACCGCCGAGGAACTGGGCGGCGCCGACGTGCACTGCAAGACCTCGGGCGTCGCCGACCACTACGCCGAGAACGACGAGCACGCCCTTTCCATCGCCCGCCGCTGCGTGGCCAACCTCAACTGGCGCAAGCTCGGCCAGCTGCAGACCCGCGAACCGCGCGCACCGCTGTATGCCGCCGACGAGCTGTACGGCGTGATCCCGGCGCAGGCCAAGCAGCCCTATGATGTCCGCGAGGTGATCGCGCGGCTGGTGGACGGCAGTGAGTTCGATGAATTCAAGGCGCTGTTCGGCACCACCCTGGTCTGCGGCTTCGCCCATCTGCACGGCTACCCGATCGCCATCCTCGCCAACAACGGCATTCTCTTCGCCGAGGCGGCGCAGAAAGGCGCGCACTTCATCGAACTGGCCTGCCAGCGCGGCATTCCGCTGCTGTTCCTGCAGAACATCACCGGCTTCATGGTCGGGCAGAAATACGAGGCCGGCGGCATCGCCAAGCACGGCGCCAAGCTGGTCACCGCGGTGGCCTGCGCCCAGGTACCGAAGTTCACCGTGCTCATCGGCGGCAGCTTCGGTGCCGGCAACTACGGCATGTGCGGGCGCGCCTACGACCCGCGCTTCCTCTGGATGTGGCCTAACGCACGCATCGCGGTGATGGGTGGCGAACAGGCCGCCGGGGTACTGGCGCAGGTCAAGCAGGAGCAAAGCGAACGCGCCGGCAAGAGCCTCGGCGACGACGAGGTAGCCGCCATCAAGCAGCCGATCCTCGAGCAATACGAGCGCCAGGGCCATCCGTACTACTCCAGCGCGCGGCTGTGGGACGACGGCGTGATCGACCCGGCGCAGACCCGCGAGGTGCTGGGGCTGGCGTTGTCCGCCGCGCTGAATGCGCCGATCGAGCCGACCCGCTTCGGCGTGTTCCGCATGTAATCCGTGCCGCCGGCAGCCGAACGCGCCGGCGACTGCAGTCGCATCGAGGATGCCGAGATGACCGATTTCCAGACCATCGAACTGAACAAAGACGCGCGCGGCGTGGCCACCCTGTGGCTCAACCGCGCGGACAAGAACAATGCCTTCGACGCCCAGGTGATCGGCGAACTGAACGCAGCGCTGGCCCAGGTGCAGGACGATGCGGGCATCCGCTTCCTCATCCTGCGCGGGCGCGGCAAGCATTTCTCTGCTGGCGCGGATCTCGGCTGGATGCGCGAGTCGGCCAAACTCGACTACCAGGCGAACCTGGCTGACGCCCACGAACTCGGCGAGCTGATGCAGCGCCTTTACCAGCTGCCGCAGCCGACCCTGGCCGTGGTCCAGGGCGCGGCCTTTGGCGGCGCGCTGGGGCTGATCGCCTGCTGCGACATGGCCATCGGCGCCCGCGACGCACTGTTCTGCCTGTCGGAAGTTCGCATCGGCCTGGCGCCGGCGGTGATCAGCCCGTACGTGGTCAAGGCCATCGGCGAGCGCGCCACCCGCCGCTACGCGCTGACCGCCGAACGTTTCGACGGCACACGTGCCCGCGAACTCGGCCTGCTCGCAGAAACCTACCCGGCCAGCGAGCTGGACGCCGCGCTGGAGCAATGGGTCGACAACCTGTTGCTCAACAGCCCCCAGGCGCTCAAGGCCTGCAAGGACCTGCTGCTGGAAGTGGGCGATGGCGATTTCAGCGCCGACCTGCGCCAGACCACCGAACAGGCCATCGCACGCCTGCGCACCAGCCCGGAAGGTCAGGAAGGCCTGAGCGCCTTTCTGGAAAAACGCACGCCCGCCTGGCAGGAGAAGAAGTGATGAATCGCCATATCGATACCCTGCTGGTCGCCAACCGCGGCGAGATCGCCTGCCGCGTGATGCGCACCGCCAAGGCCATGGGCCTGACCACCGTTGCGGTGCACAGCGCCATCGACGCCAGCGCGCGCCATGCTCGCGAAGCCGATATCCGCATCGACCTGGGCGGCGCCAAGCCGGCCGAGAGCTACCTGCGCATCGACAAGCTGATCGAGGCGGCCAAGGCCAGCGGCGCCCAGGCGATCCACCCGGGCTACGGCTTCCTCTCGGAGAACGCCGAGTTCGCCCGCGCCATCGAACAGGCCGGGCTGATCTTCCTCGGCCCACCCGCTTCGGCCATCGACGCCATGGGCAGCAAGTCCGCCGCCAAGGCGCTGATGGAAGAAGCCGGCGTGCCGCTGGTGCCGGGCTACCACGGCGAAGCGCAGGACGTGGAAACCTTCCGTGCTGCCGCGGAAAAGATCGGCTACCCGGTGCTGCTCAAGGCCACCGCCGGTGGCGGCGGCAAGGGCATGAAGGTGGTCGAGCGCGAGGCGGACCTGGCCGAAGCACTGGCGTCCGCCCAGCGCGAGGCGCAGTCGTCGTTCGGTGACTCGCGCATGCTGGTCGAGAAATACGTGCTCAAGCCGCGCCATGTGGAAATCCAGGTCTTCGCCGACCAGCACGGCAACTGCCTGTACCTCAACGAGCGCGACTGCTCGATCCAGCGCCGCCATCAGAAGGTGGTCGAAGAGGCCCCTGCCCCCGGCCTGTCCGCCGAGCTGCGTCGCGCCATGGGCGAAGCCGCAGTGAAGGCGGCCAAGGCCATCGGCTACGTCGGCGCCGGCACCGTGGAATTCCTGCTGGATGCCCGTGGCGAATTCTTCTTCATGGAAATGAACACCCGTCTGCAGGTCGAGCACCCGGTCACGGAGGCCATCACCGGCCTCGACCTGGTCGCCTGGCAGATTCGCGTCGCCCGTGGCGAACCGCTGCCGATCAGCCAGGAGCAGGTGCCGCTGATCGGCCATGCCATCGAGGTACGGCTGTACGCCGAAGACCCGGACAACGATTTCCTCCCCGCCACCGGCACCCTCGAGCTCTACCGTGAAGCCGCGGATGGTCCGGGCCGTCGCGTCGACAGCGGCGTCGCCGAGGGCGATACGGTGTCGCCGTTCTACGATCCGATGCTCGGCAAGCTGATCGCCTGGGGCGAGAACCGCGAGGAAGCGCGCCTGCGCCTCTTGGCCATGCTCGACGAGACTGCCGTCGGCGGCGTGCGCACCAACCTCGCGTTCCTGCGCCGCGTCGTCGGCCATCGCGCCTTTGCCGAGGCCGAGCTGGATACCGGCTTTATCCCGCGCCACGAAAGCGAACTGCTGCGTCCGGCCGGCGAGCTGTCCGATGCCTTCTGGCAGCAGGCTGGCGAGTGCTTCGTACAGAGCGAGCCGACCACGGTTCGCGACGACGATGCCCATTCGCCGTGGTCCAAGCGCAACGGGCTGCGTTTCGGCATGCCGGCGCAGATCAGCCTGCATCTGCAGTGCAATGGCGAGAGCCGCCGGCTGAAGGTCGACCCGGCATCGCCGCAGCAGAGCGCCCGCACGCCCAGGGCGATCCGCCAGGGCGATGCACTGTACCTGCAGTGGAACGGCGAATGGCTGGCCGTGCGAGCCTTCGACCCCATCGCCGAAGCCGAGGCCAGCCACCAGCATCACGGCGGCCTGACCGCGCCAATGAACGGCAGTATCGTGCGTGTACTGGTGGAGGCCGGTCAGCATGTCGAAGCCGGTACCGCGCTGATCGTGCTGGAAGCGATGAAGATGGAACACAGCATCCGCAGCGCCCAGGCTGGCGTAGTCAAGAGCCTGTTCTGCAACGAAGGCGAAATGGTCAGCGAAGGCGCGGTGCTGCTGGAGATGGAAGAGGCGTGACGGTCGCCAAGGTGGACAAGGCTTCGCCGTTGTCCACCCTACGCACGAACGCAAGGCCTTAGGGTGGAAAACGCCGCAGGCTTTTCCACCGGTAGCCGGACGCCTCGGCTGACACACATGAACCGGCGAGCCCGCCAATCGCGCTCGCCCCTGGAGGACATATGAGCCTGCCCAAACAGGTCCGGCTGGTGGAAGTCGGCCCGCGTGACGGTCTGCAGAACGAGCAGCAGCCGATCAGCGTGGCGGACAAGGTGCGTCTGGTCGACGACCTGAGCGCCGCCGGGCTGTCCTATATCGAAGTCGGCAGCTTCGTCTCGCCCAAGTGGGTGCCGCAGATGACGGGCTCCGCCGAAGTCTTCGCGCAGATCCGGCGCAAGGCCGGGGTCACTTACGCGGCGCTGACGCCGAACATGAAGGGCCTGGAGGCGGCCATCGAGGCCGGCGTGAAGGAAGTCGCGGTGTTCGGTGCGGCCTCCGAAGCCTTCTCGCAGAAGAACATCAACTGCTCCATCGCCGAGAGCCTGGCACGCTTCGCGCCTTTGATGGAGGCTGCCCGCGAGCACGACATTCGCGTGCGTGGCTACGTTTCCTGCGTGCTCGGCTGCCCTTACGAGGGTGAGGTATCGCCAGCCAAGGTCGCCGAAGTGGCCCACGAGCTGTATGCCATGGGCTGCTACGAGGTTTCCCTGGGCGACACCATCGGCACCGGCACACCAGGCAAGACCCGCACCCTGTTCGATACCGTGGCCCGCGAAGTGCCGCGCGAACGGTTGGCCGGGCATTTCCACGACACCTACGGCCAGGCGCTGGCGAATATCTATGCGAGCCTCTTGGAAGGCATCGCCGTGTTCGACAGCTCGGTCGCCGGCCTCGGCGGTTGCCCCTACGCCAAAGGCGCCAGCGGCAATGTCGCCAGCGAAGACGTGCTGTACATGTTCAACGGGCTGGACATAGCAACCGGCATCGACCTCGACGCACTGATCGCCGCCGGCCAGCGCATCAGCCAGCTGCTGGGGCGCGCCAACGGTTCGCGGGTGGCCCGCGCCAGGCTGGCCGGTTAGCGGCACCGTTCTTGCTAAACCCTATTCGTCGGGCGGCCGTTCAGGTAGCGCCCGGCACAGACAGAACAACAAGTAGAGGTAATTCATGAACAAGATTTACCCCAACGCCGCCCACGCCCTGGAAGGGTTGGTTCAGGACGGCATGACCATCGCCGTCGGCGGCTTCGGCCTGTGCGGCATCCCCGAGCAGCTGATCGCCGCCCTGCGCGACAGCGGCAAGAAGGACCTGACTGCCATCAGCAACAACGCCGGCGTCGACGGCTTCGGCCTCGGCCTGCTGCTGGAAACGCGGCAGATCAGCAAGATGGTTTCCTCCTACGTGGGCGAGAACAAGGAGTTCGAGCGCCAGTACCTGGCCGGCGAGCTGGCCCTGGAGTTCACCCCGCAAGGCACCCTGGCCGAGAAGCTGCGTGCCGGCGGCGCGGGTATCCCGGCGTTCTACACCAGGACCGGCTACGGCACCCTGGTGGCAGAAGGCAAGGAAACCCGCCAGTTCAACGGCGAGTGGTACGTGATGGAAGAATCGCTGACCGCGGACCTGGCCCTGGTCAAGGCATGGAAGGCCGACAAGGCCGGCAACCTGCTGTTTCGCAAGACCGCGCGCAACTTCAACCCGCTGGCAGCGATGGCCGGCGAGGTCTGCGTCGTCGAGGTGGAGGAGATCGTCGAGACCGGCGAGCTGGACCCGGACCAGATTCACCTGCCGGGTATCTACGTGCATCGCATCGTGCACAACCCGAACCCGGAAAAACGCATCGAAAAACGCACGGTGAGGAGCTGAGACCATGGCCTGGACACGTGAACAGATGGCGCAACGCGCCGCCCAGGAGCTGCAGGACGGCTTCTACGTCAACCTCGGTATCGGCCTGCCTACCCTGGTCGCCAACTACATCCCGGAAGGCATGGACGTCTGGCTGCAGAGCGAGAACGGCCTGCTCGGCATCGGCCCCTTCCCGACCGAGGAAGAGATCGACCCGGACCTGATCAACGCCGGCAAGCAGACCGTCACCGCCCTGCCCGGCTCGAGCTTCTTCGATAACGCCCAGAGCTTCGCCATGATCCGCGGCGGTCACATCAACCTGGCCATCCTCGGCGCCATGCAGGTGTCGGAAAAGGGCGACCTGGCCAACTGGATGATCCCCGGCAAGATGGTCAAGGGCATGGGCGGCGCGATGGACCTGGTGGCCGGCGTCAAGCGCGTCGTGGTGCTGATGGAGCACACCGCCAAGGGCGATGCGCACAAGATCCTTCCGGCGTGCGACCTGCCGCTGACCGGCGTCGGCGTGGTCGACCGGATCATCACTGACCTCGCCGTGCTGGACGTCACCGAGCAGGGCCTGAAGCTGGTCGAACTGGCCGAGGGCGTCAGCTTCGAGACGTTGCAGCAGGCCACCGGCTGCCCGATCCAGCGCTGAACCGTATGCGCGCAATGCCCGGCGCCCGCCGCCGGCATTGCACGCCACGCCGGGGACTGGCGCCAGCACTGGCCAGTCACCTGCGCGACCGTATACTCGCCGTCGAACGCGCCCGCTGCATTGCGTCGCGGCAACGCCATTTCCGATCTGGAGTTCGTCATGCAAGACGTCGTCATCGTAGCTGCAACCCGCACCGCCATCGGCAGTTTCCAGGGCTCGCTGGCCAATGTGCCGGCGGTCGAACTGGGCGCCACCGTGATCCGCGCCCTGCTGGAAAAGACCGGTATCGACCCGGCCCAGGTCGATGAAGTCATCCTCGGCCATGTGCTCACCGCCGGCGCAGGGCAGAACACCGCGCGCCAGGCCTCGATCAAGGCCGGCCTGCCGCACGCCGTACCGGCCATGACGCTGAACAAGGTCTGCGGCTCGGGCCTCAAGGCCGTGCATCTGGCCGTGCAGGCGATCCGCTGCGGCGATGCCGAGGTGGTCATCGCCGGCGGCATGGAGAACATGAGCCTGGCGCCCTACGTTCTGCCCGGCGCGCGCACCGGCTTGCGCATGGGCCACGCGCAGATCGTCGATACCATGATCACCGACGGTCTGTGGGATGCCTTCAACGACTACCACATGGGCATCACCGCGGAGAACCTGGCCGACAAGTACGGAATCGACCGCGCCCAGCAGGACGCCTTCGCCGCACAGTCGCAGCAGCGTGCCGCGGCGGCCATCGAAAGCGGCCGCTTCGATGCCGAGATCACCCCGGTCATGATTTCGCAGCGCAAGGGCGACCCGGTTGCCTTCGCGCGTGACGAGCAGCCGCGCGCCGGCACCACCGCCGAATCCCTCGGCGGCCTGCGTGCAGCCTTCAAGAAGGACGGCTGCGTCACCGCCGGCAACGCCTCGACCCTCAACGACGGCGCCGCCGCGGTGGTGCTGATGAGCGCCCGCAAGGCCGAGGCCCTGGGCCTGCCGGTGCTGGCCAAGATCGCCGGCTACGCCAACGCCGGCGTCGACCCGGCGATCATGGGCATCGGCCCGGTCACCGCCACCCGCCGCTGCCTGGAGAAAGCCGGCTGGTCGCTGGCCGACCTGGACCTGATCGAGGCCAACGAAGCCTTCGCCGTGCAGGCGCTGTCGGTCGGCAAGGAATTGGGCTGGGATGCCGATAAGGTCAACGTGAACGGCGGGGCCATCGCCCTCGGCCACCCGATCGGCGCCTCGGGCTGCCGTATCCTGGTGACCCTGCTGCACGAGATGCAGCGCCGCGACGTGAAAAAAGGCCTGGCGACGCTGTGCATCGGTGGCGGCCAGGGCGTGGCGCTGGCCATCGAACGCCCCTGAGCGGCACGTGATCCCTCGTTCGCACCGCGCACCGGTGCGGACGAGCGCGACCGGACATCGAGAACGAGCATGGCTAAACAGACCTACAGCATTTCCGACCTGGCCAACGAGCTGGACATCACCACCCGCGCCATCCGCTTCTACGAAGAACAGGGCATGCTCACCCCGACCCGCCGCGGCCAGGAGCGCATCTACACGCCCAAGGATCGCGTCACGCTGAAGCTGATCCTGCGCGGCAAGC
>JAANMV010001350.1_pt1 | contig 27172 bp, 18 predicted proteins | sample 7279661 | NCBI WGS metagenome assembly JAANMV01 (sample SAMN14094540, study PRJNA606508) | bioreactor metagenome | isolation source: A lab-scale SPAN reactor treating ammonium-rich wastewater day 121 | place: Ireland: Galway | collected 2017-05-16
CTTTCCGAGGCGCGGATGAACACCTGCCCGGTGGCCGGTTTGCCCTGCGCCACGCGGCCCTGCGGGTCCTCGGCGGCGCGGCGCAGGCCGTGGTGCGCGGCGTTCGTCAGCAGGTGCAGCATCGGCTCGGTGAGGCGCTGCAGGATGCCGCTTTCCACCAGCACGTCGTCGCCCTCCACGGCCAGGGTGAGGTGCGGCTGCTCCCGCGCCCAGCGGCGCAGGCGGGCGGTGGCCTGCGAGAACGGCACGCGGCTGGTGGCGTTCAGGTCGGTGCGCAGCTGCCGGATCAGCTTGCCGAGCGCCTCGTTCTCCTCCTGCAGGCCGCTCACGGTGTCGGTCAGGCGCTTGCGGACCTCACCGAAGTCCACGCTGAGCTCGGTGATGCTGCGCGAGAGGATGTTCAGGTCGTCGTACGTGTCGAATTCCAGGTCCGCGAAGGCGGCCGTCAGGCCCTGGCCCGCGCCGTCGGGCGTGGCCGCGCCGCGCCCGGCGTCGAGCGTGCGGACCATGTCCGGGTTCAGGTAGCGTTCCTCGAAGTCCCGCACGGTCCGCTGGAATCTCGCCTGGCTGTCCTGCATCAGGCCCTGCATCTCGTCGAGCCGGGCCAGCAGGGCGCTCAGGCGCGCGCGGCTGCCGACCACCTCTCCGAGCTGGTCCATCAGCCCTTCCAGGCGCTGGGCCGGCACGCGGATGGTCGCGTTCGCCGCCGCCCGGGCCTGCGGGGCGGCCGTGGGGACCGCCGCGGCTGCGGGCGCCTCCCCGGCCGCGAGGCGCTGCAGCTGGGCGCTCAGGCTCTCCAGGCGGCCCTGGAGCGTCACCGCGCCGTCCTGCAGGACGTGCCCGCCGCCCGCGACGAGCATCATGTCGTCGAGCAGGTCCACCGCGCCGGCCAGCGCGGAGAGCGCCGGGGCGTTCAGGGCGACGGTGTCACTGCGCACCGCGCCCAGCAGGTCCTCCAGGCCGTGCGCGAAATCGCCGACTTCGGTGAGGCCCACCATGTAGGAACTGCCCTTGATGGTGTGCGCCGAGCGGAACATGACGTTCGCGTCGGCGGCGTCCGGGTGGTCGAGTTCGTGGCGCAGCGCCGCGACGTGCTCGTGCACTTCCGGAGCGAAGTACTCCCAGACCTCCTCGTTCTGCGTCACGAAGGCCCGCAGCCGCGCTTCCAGACCCTCCGCGCCGGGTTCGGCCGCGTCCTCGGGGTCGGGGGCGCGGTGCAGCGCGGCGCGCATCCGGAAGGCGTCCGGCACGGCCGTGACCAGCGCCTGCAGCCGGGCCGGCGCGGCCGAACGCGCGAAGGTCAGGCCCAGGTCGCGGTCGGTGCCGCCCGCCTGCAGGGTCCGCAGGCCGCCGCGCAGCGCGCCGCTGATCTCCTCCAGCAGCGCCAGGTACGCCCCGGCGTGCTCGCCGCGCAGCTCCGGGCGGGCGTCCAGGAGGCGCTCGAGCAGGCCCGCCAGGGTGGACAGCTGCTGGAAGCCGTACAGGCCGGCGCTGCCGCGCATGCGGTGCGCCAGCAGGCTCACCTGGGCCATGCCGCCCAGGGCGGGCGCGGTGGCCGGCTCGGTGCCGGCGCGCCCGTCCGCGCACAGGGCCTGGACGCCGCTCTCCAGCTGCAGCATGACCTCCTCGGCCTCCTGCAGGAAACTCTGAAGCAGTTCTGGGTGTGCCATGGCTCGTAATCCTCCCCGGTTCAGGACGGCAGGCGGAAGCGCGCGAGGCTGCCGTCGAGCTGCTGCGCCAGGCTCTGCAGCTGCGTGGCGGTCTCGCGGCCCTGCGTGACCTGCTCGGCCGACCCTTCGGCGATCTGCGCGATCTGCTGCACGGCCCCGCCGACCTGCTCGATGCCGCTCACCTGCGCCTGGCTGCTGCTGGCGATCGTTTCGGCCAGCTGCGCGGACGTCTGCGTGAGCGTCCCGATCTCCCGCAGGCGCTCCCCGGCGGTCCCGGCGACCCGGTAGCCCTGCTCCACCTCGCGGGTGCCGTCCTCCACGCTGGCGATCACGTCCTGAATCTCGGCCTGGACGTTCTTGATCAGGCCCGCGATGCGGCCCGTGGCCTGCGAGGACGTGTCGGCCAGCTTGCGCACTTCGTCCGCGACGATGCTGAAGCGGCCGCCGGCCTCCCCGGCGCCGGCTGCCTCGATGCTGGCGTTCAGCGCCAGCAGGTTCGTCTGCCGGGCGATCTGGGAGATGGTGTCCACGATCTCCTGAATTTCCAGCGAGCGGTCCCCGAGGTTCTTGATGCGCTTGGCGACGCCCTGCACCTCACGGCGGATGTTCTGCATGCCTTCCAGCGTGCCGGTCACGGCCTCCTGGCCCTGCTGCGAGGCGCTGAGCGCCTGGCGGGCCGTCTCGGCGCTGCGCTGGGCGTTCACGGCCATCATGCGGATGGACTCGGTGATCTGCGCGACCTGCTCGGCCACGCGCTGCGTCTCGGCCACGGTGAGCTGCGCGCCTTCCTCGATCACCTGCGTGGTGCCCAGCATGGCGCGCGAGCCGCCGGTCACGGACGCGGCGGTGTCCTGCACGCGCCGCAGCACGCTGGCCAGCTCGTCGGTCATCAGGTTGATGGAGTCCACCACGTTGCCCAGCACGTCCTCGGTGACCTTGCCGCGCTTGGTGAGGTCACCGTCGGCGATGTCCATGGTCACGTCCAGGAACTCCCCGATGTTGCTCTGCAGGCGCTGCGCTTCCACGCGCTCCTGCTCGGCGCGGTCGGCGTTGAGTTTCAGCTGCGCGGACGCGCCGTTGAAGGCCACGGCCAGCTGTCCCAGCTCGTCGGTGGAGGTCACGGGCACCTGCGCGCCCACCTCGCCCTGCTCCAGCTGCCGGGCCGCGCCGGTCAGGCGGCGCAGCGGCACCAGGATGGAGCCTGCCACCGCCCGGAACAGCAGCGCCACGGCCAGCAGCGTCAGCAGCGGCACGATCACGGCCGCCATCAGCTGCGTGCGGCTGGCACGCTCCTGCGTCACCAGCACGCTGCCCAGCGCGTTGATCGAGGCGTCCAGGCTGGCGAAGAGTGCGGCGGCGTAGTTGGGAATGGCCTCGTTGATCTGCGCCGGGGTCACCCGCACCGTCTTCGAGTTCACCAGGCCCGACTCCACCGAGTTGAACAGCGGCACGGCCACCGCTTCCAGGCGGTCCGCGGCGGGCTTCAGCGTGCCTTCCAGTTCCGGGAACTTCTTGTACGTGCCCTTCAGGCCGTTCAGGACGCTCAGCATGGCCTGGTTGGCGGTGGTGTAGTTCGTGCGGGCCTCGAACTGCAGCGCCTCGGACAGGGGCTTGCCGGGCCCGCCGGCGCGGGTGATCACCTGAATGCTCCCGGACGCGATCGCGCCGGCCGCCGGCATGTTCGCCGGCACGGTCAGGGCGGCCAGGTTCGCCACCTGCGCGGCCGCGGCCGCCTGCACGCTCGCCGGGTTCTGCAGCGCCAGCTTCGTCTCGTCGGAGATCGTCTGGAACAGCGGAATCACCTGTTCGCGCAGCAGCGCCGTGTACTTCGTCTGAATCTGCTGCGGGGTCACGCCGCCGGCGTCCACGTCCGCGTCCAGGGCGTCCAGGCCCTGCTGCAGGCGCGTGACCTGGGCGGTGATCGTCGCGTACCCGTGCGTCTGCGCGACCGCGGCGATTTCGGCCAGGCGGGCGTCCACCACCTGACGCTGCTGGATGTTCGGCTCACGGAACTCGGCCTTGCCGGACAGCACGTTCGTGGCCGACAGGCGCAGCAGCTGCACGTTCTGCAGCAGCGGCGAGGCGGGCACCAGCATGGCCTGCCCGGTGCGCTGCACCCGGTTGGCCTGCAGGTTCACGTTCGTGATGTACATCAGCCCGCCCATGGCGGCCAGGTACGGCACGCCCAGACCCAGACTGGCGAGCAGCAGCTTGCGGCTGACCGGCAGGCGGGCGAACAGGCCCACGCGGTCCGGGCGGGCGGCGGGACGGGCCGGGGCGACGGCGGGTGAAAACTCGGGGTTGGTTACGGTCATCTCAGGGCTCCTGTGCAGGCGCGGATCGGGTCAGGTGGGGCGTGGGGCGGGGGGCTCAGGCGGGCAGTTTGAAGCGCCCGAGCTGCGCGGCGAGCTGCTGCGCCAGCGCCTGGAGCTGCTCGGCGGCGCTGCGGCCTTCGGCCACGGACGCCTGGGAGTCGGTGGCGATCTCGGCGATCTGCGTGACGCCGTGTCCCATCTGCTGCATCTGCTGGGCCTGCTGCGCGGCGGCCTGGGAGATCGCCTCGGCGAGCTGCGCGGACTGCGCGGACAGCTGCCCGATCTGGCGCAGCTGCTCCCCGGCCTGCCGGGCGACCTCGTACCCGCGTTCCACGGTCACCGCGCCGGCGGCCATGGTCGCGGACGCCGCGGCGATCTCGCGCTGCACGCCGGCGATCAGGTCCTGAATGCGCCCGGCGGCGGCGCTGGACTCGTCGGCCAGGGCGCGCACTTCCTCGGCCACCACCGCGAAGCGGCTGCCGGCCTCCCCGGCGCCGGCCGCCTCGATGCTGGCGTGCAGGGAGAGCAGGTTCGTCTGGCTGGCGATGTGACTGATGGAGTCCACGATCTCCTGAATCTGCCCGGAGCGCTCCGACAGCGCCTGAATGGCCTCGTTCACGCTCTGCGAGGAGCCGCGGATCTGGTCCATGCCTTCCAGGGTGCCGGTCACGGCCTGCTGCCCCTGCTGCGAGGCGAGCAGCGTCTGGCGGGCCATGGCCGCGCTTTCCTGCGCGGTCTGCGCCATGCTCTGGATGCGGGCGTTCACGTCCTGCGCCTGCCGGGACACGCGGGCGGCCTGCTCGGCGGTGGTCAGGGTGCCCTGCTCGATCTGGGCGGTGGACAGCAGCATGGCGCGCGACCCGCCCGTCACGGACTGCGAGGCGTCCTGCACGTTGCGCAGCAGGTCGGAGAGTTCGTCCACCATCACGTTGATGGAGTCCACCACGTTGCCCAGCACGTCCTCGGTGACCTTGCCGCGCTTCGTGAGGTCACCGTCGGCGATGTCCATGGTCACGTCGAGGTACTCGGCGATGTTGTTCTGCAGTTCCTGCGCTTCCACTCGCTCGTACTCCACGCGTTCGGCGTTGCGCCTCAGCTGCGCGGCGGCGTCGTTGAAGGCCGAGCCCAGCAGGCCCAGCTCGTCGCGGCTGGTCACGGGAATCTGCACGCCGAAGTCCCCTTCGGTCAGGCGGCGCGCGCCGCGGGTCAGCTGCTGAATCTGCTGCACGATGTAGCGCAGCAGCCCGGCGAGCAGCACGGCCGCCAGGCCCCCCAGCACGACCACCACGGCCAGACCGGTGGCGCCGCGGGTGAGCTGCTGGTTCTGGAACAGCGCCGCTTCCTTCTCCAGGGCGTCCAGGCTGTCCCGGGTGAGCGAGCCGGTGGTGCGCACGGCGTCGGCCGTCAGTTTGCCCAGGCCGGTGGGCTGTACGCCCTGGGTGGCGGCGCGCCACTCGATCTGCAGGCTCTGGAGTTTGTCGTCCAGGGCGCCTGCATTCGCACTGAGTTCCTGCGGGATGCTCTGCCCGGTCAGGACCGCCTGCTCCAGGTTCCGTTTCGTGCTGTCGAGCAGCACCTGCGCGAGCGGAATCAGCTGCGCGAGCGCCTCGCGGTCCGCGAGCGCCTCCGGCGTCTTGCCGTACGCGCTGCTGGCCAGAGCGTCGGCGCGCACCACGGCGTAGCGCAGCTCGGTCAGGCCGCTGCCCAGGCTGCTTTCTTTCATGTAGTACAGGCTGTTCTGCCCGCCGCCCACCGAGAGGCTGCTGACCCGCTCAGCCTGCCCGACCAGCGTCTTGAGCGGCGCGGCCGCGTCGAAGTACGCGCTGGCGATCGCCGACGGGTTCATCTCCAGCGCAGAGTCGCGGTAGTACGTCCACACGTTCTGCAACTCGTCCAGCGGCGCCTCGGTGAGGATCGCCTGCCGCATCTCGTTCGTGTCGGCCAGCAGGTTCGGCTGCGCCCTGGAGTTCAGCTCGTCGGTCAGGACCTTGAGGCTGGCGTCCACGGCCTGCTGCGCCCGCTTGACCGCCTCGGCCGGGACTTCCCCGCGGGCGTGCCGGGTGGCCTGCATGGTGAAGGTGTCCAGCTTCTCCTGCATGTCGCTGGTGGCGCGTACCACCGGCATGATCTGCAGCGAGCGCGTCACCGGGCGCACCAGGGCGTTCTGGTTCAGGGCGCTTTCACGCACGATCAGCAGGGTCGGCAGGGCGAACAGCACGCCCGCGAGGCCCAGCTTCTGGGCGACGCTGAGCCGGTCCATCCAGCGCGGCAGGCGCCGCCCGGCGGAATCCGGGGCCGGCGCGGGCCGTTCACCCCGCGCAGAACGCGCGGAGCGGACCTTACGCCGCGCCGGGGCCGGGTCGACTTGGGTGGGGGAACTTGGCAGCATGGGATCTCCTGAAAGCTGGATTCCGGGGGGGCCGGAAGCGGGGGCGGGAATCAGACCGGACTGAGGTGCGCGGCGAGCCGGTCGTACAGGGCGCCCAGGTTCAGGCGCTGGCCTTTCTGCCCGCCGCCGGTGTAGCCGCCCAGCAGCACTTCCGGGCCGAGCAGCTCGGCGCTGGCGGCGCCGTCCTCCTGAACGAAGCCCAGCACCTCCTGCACGGGCAGCGCCAGCGTTTCCGGACCGACCTGGCAGATCACGGCGAGCGTGGCGGGCGCCTCGGGCAGGCCCGTGAGGCGGCTGAGGTCCACGACCGGCACGGCCCGCCCCGAGGCGGGCATCAGGCCGAGCAGGGCGCCGGCGGTGCCGGGCATGGGGGCGAGGCGCTCGGCGGGCACCACGCGCCGCAGCGCGCCGGACGGCACGGCGAGAACGCGGTGGCAGGCGCGCAGGAGCATCAGCGTTTCGGCCATGGCGGGCCTTACAGGTGCCGGGTGAGCAGGGTGGCGACCTGATCCGGGGTATAGGGCTTGATCAGGTAGTCCACGGCGCCCTGCCGCAGGCCCCATTTCACGTCGGTGTCGCTGCCCTTGCTGGACACGAACACGACCTTCAGGGCGCTGGCGGCCGGGAGTTTCTTGAGGGCGCGCAGCGTCTCGTAGCCGTTGCGTTCGGGCATCACGATGTCCAGCAGGGCCAGGTCGGGCTGGTCGCGCTCGACGGCGCTTTCCACGTCCAGGGCGTTCGAGACGCTGACCACGGAGTGCCCGGTCTGGCGGATGGCGTCTTCCAGGAAGCGCAGGTCGGCGGGGGAGTCGTCAACGATCAGGATCTTGGCCATGGGGTACCTCGGTGCAGGGGCGGGGGCGGGCAACGGCGCAGGTCCGGGTCCGGCGGGCAGCCGACCCGATCCACTGTGTTCATGAGATGACCATAGAGAACTCATCCGACAAAAGTCTTACACTCCAACTGTTGGAAAGAGCGAAAAACCCTGTGCTGAAGAAGAAATTCGCCCGTATGGGCAGCCCAAAATTTCCGGATGTACAGGGGATCGCCGACTCGCCCATTTCGGACGCGCCTGCCCTTCATGAGAAACTCTGCGGTTCAGGTCAGGCCCTTGAACTGGAAGCACTTCCACATTCCGGTTCACCCGGCCTACACTCCTCACACCATGCGAAATCTGCTTTCCCTGCTGACCCTGGCCCTCGTCACGTCTGCCGCGGCGCAGGCGACCCTGCCGGCCGGCACCGTGCGCGTCCATTACCGGCGCCCGGACGGCAACTACGCCGGCTGGGGCCTGCACGTCTGGGAGGACACCACCGCGACCGTGGAATGGAGCAAACCGCTCGCGCAGGCCGGGAAGGACGACTTCGGCGTGTACTTCGACGTGCCCGTGAAGCAGGGCGCGCAGAAACTCGCGTTCATCGTTCACAAGGGCGACGACAAGGACCCCGGCCCGGACCTGTGGTTCAACCTCGGCAAGGGCCGCGAACTGTTCCTGAAATCCGGGTCGGCCCTCGTCGCGTACGCGAAGACCGGACCCTTCGACACGGACGCCACCCAACCCGTGACCGCCGCCCTGGCGCCCGTCAGCACGCCGGTTCCAGAGGGTATGGCGCGCATCAACTACTACCGCCCGGACGGCAACTACGCCGGCTGGGGCCTGCACGCCTGGGAGGACACGACCGCCACCGTGGAATGGACGAAACCCCTGCCGCAGACCGGCGTGGAGAGCGGCTGGGCGTACTGGCTCGTCCCCATAAAAACCGACTGGAAGAAACTGGGCTTCCTCATCCACAAGGGCGACGAGAAGGACCCGGGCCCCGACCAGACCCTCACGCGCGAGATGGGCAACCAGGCCTGGATCGTGAGCGGCAAGGACGCCGTGAACACCACCCGCCCCGACACCACCACCCGGCAGGTCGGGGACCTCACGAAACAGCAGGCCGTGATGCTGTCCCGTGACCTGATTGCCGTGAAACCTGACCTCGTGAAGCCCGGCGCGTTCCTGACCCTGCACGCCGACCCGGCGGCCGGCCTGAAGCTCGGCGCCGAGGGCGTCACCGGCGGGACGACCCTGACGCTGGAACCCGTGGACGGCGGCCTGAGCGCCGCCCTGAAGGCGAAGGTCCCCTACCTGGCGAACTACGCCCTGCTGCGCGTGCGCGCCGAGGACCGCGCCGCCCTGCCGGACGCCCTGCGTGGGCAGCTCGCGGTGAGTAGTGTCCTCCCGGACGGCACCGTGCTGGACGCCACCGGCGTGCAGACCGCGCTGGCGCTGGACGACCTGTACGCCTACGACGGCCCCCTGGGCGTGACCTGGCAGGGCAACGCGCCCACCGTGCGCGTCTGGGCGCCCACCGCGCAGAGCGTGAAGCTGCGCCTGGGGAACGCGACCGGGGCGGGGGAGACCACGCTGCCGATGACCCGCGACGCGAAAGGCGTCTGGACCGTCACAGGCCAGAACGCCTGGAAGGGCCGCACGTACCGCTTCGAGGTGACCGTGTACGCCCCGGGCACCGGGAAGGTCGAGACGAACCTCGTGACCGACCCCTACTCGGTGGCGCTCACGCGCGGCAGCGACCGCAGCGTATTTATGGACCTCAATGACGCCTCGCAGAAGCCCGCCGGGTGGGACGCCCTGAAAAAACCCGCCTTGCGCAGCGCCAGTGACCTGAGCTTCTACGAGCTGCACCTGAGGGACTTCAGCGCCGCCGACGCGACCGTGCCGGCCGCGCAGCGCGGCACATACCTGGCGTTCACGCAGGCCGGCAGCGCCGGCATGAAGCACCTCAGGTCCCTGGCGACCGCCGGTCTGAAGGCTGTGCACCTGCTGCCCACCTTCGACATCGCCACCATCAATGAGGATAAGGGGCAGTGGAAGACCCCCGGCGACCTCACGCGCTTCGCACCGAACAGTGACGAGCAGCAGAAGGCCGTGACGGCCGTGAAGGACGCCGACGCCTACAACTGGGGCTACGACCCGTACCACTTCATGGTCCCGGAAGGCAGTTACGCCGTGGACCCGGGTGCCCGCACGAAGGAGTACCGCCAGATGGTGATGGCCCTGAACGGAGCCGGACTGCGCGTCGTGCAGGACGTGGTGTTCAACCACACGAACGCCAGCGGGCAGAACGAGCGCAGCGTGCTGGACCGCATCGTCCCCGGGTACTACCACCGCCTGAACGCGCAGGGCGCCGTGGAGAACAGCACCTGCTGCTCGAACACCGCCACCGAGCACACCATGATGCGCCGGCTGATGGTGGACACCCTGGTCCTGATGGCCCGGCAGTACAAGGTGGACGGCTTCCGCTTCGACCTGATGGGGCACCACATGGTCGCCGACATGCAGGCTGCCCGCAAAGCCCTGGACGCCCTGACCCCCGCGAAGGACGGCGTGGACGGCCGGCTGATCTACCTGTACGGCGAAGGCTGGGACTTCGGGGAGGTGCAGGGCGGGGCCCGCGGCCTGAACGCCACGCAGGTCAACCTCTACGGCCAGGGCATCGGCACCTTCAACGACCGTATCCGCGACGCCCTGCGCGGCGGGAACCCCTTCGGCGGCCTGACGGAACAGGGCGTGGCGACCGGCCTCGCCACCAGCCCCAACGGCCAGCCCGGCAACGACAGTGCCGCGAAATGGGCACAGCTCGCGGACCTCGTCCGCATCGGCCTGACCGGGAACCTGCGCGACTACCGCCTGGTGAACGCCCAGGGGCAGACCGTGACCGGCGCGCAGCTCAGGTACGGCGACGCCCCTGCCGGGTACGCCGCCAGCCCGCGCGAGACCATCAACTACGCCAGCGCGCACGACAACCAGACCCTCTGGGACGCCGTGCTGCTCAAGACGCCGGGCAGCGTCAGCAGCGCCACCCGCGTGCGCTACCAGAACCTCGCGCACGCCTACGTCCTGCTGGGGCAGGGCCTGCCCTTCAGCTACGCCGGGGACGACATCCTGCGCAGCAAGTCCTTCGACGGCGACTCGTACAACAGCGGCGACTGGTTCAACACCCTGGACTTCACGTACGCGGGCAACGGCTTCGGCAAGGGCCTGCCGCCCGCCGAGAAGAACGAGGCCAACTGGACCACCTACCGCCCCCTGCTCGGCAACGCCGCGCTGAAGGTCGGCAAGACCGACATCCTGCGCGCCCACGACCACTACCGTGAGTTCCTGAAGATCCGCTACAGCACCACCCTCTTCCGCCTGGACAGCGCCCAGCAGGTGCAGCAGGCCCTGAGCTTCCTGAACACCGGCCCCCAGCAGACGCCGGGCGTGATCGTCATGCGCCTGACCGGCACCGTGACTGCCGGCAACCCCTACCGCAACGTGGTCGTCGTCTTCAATGGGGGCACGAAACCCTACACCCTGGCCGACGCGGGCTTCGGCGGCCTGACCCTGCACCGCGTCCTGGCCGGCAGCAGCGACCCCGTGGTCCGGCAGGCCGCCGTGAAAGGGACGCAGCTCAGCGTGCCCGCCCTGACCACCGCCGTGTTCGTCAGGAAATAAGCCAGGTCTCGGGGGTCAGCCGCGCAACTCCCGCGTCCAGGCGGGGCGCGGCTGATCCCCTGTTCAGGCGCCCTGGTATCCGCGGCGGAGCACCTCGGCCACCTGCGGGCGCGTGAACTCGGGCGGCAGGGCTTCCCCAGCGCGCAGTTTCTCCCGGACGCGCGTGCCGCTCAGCACGAGGTGATGGCCGCTGTCGTGGGGGCAGGTGCGCGGGCTGACCATCTGGTGGCAGGAGCGGCAGTAGAAGGTGTGCTCGAACTTCAGGATGCGGATGCCGAGTTCCTCCGCCGTGAACGCGCTGAAGATCTCCTGCGCGTCGTACGTGCCGTAGTAGCTGCCCACCCCGGCGTGATCGCGGCCCACGATGAAGTGCGTGGCGCCGTAGTTCCGGCGGGAAAGGGCGTGCACGATCGCCTCGCGTGGCCCGGCGTAGCGCATGGCGGCCGGGTACACGCTCAGCAGCGTGCGCTCGGCCGGGTAGTAGTGCCCGAGCAGCGTCTCGTACGCTTCCATGCGCACGTCGGCGGGCACGTCGTCGCCTTTGGTCTGCCCGACCAGCGGGTGCAGCAGCAGGCCGTCCACGAGTTCCAGCGCGACCTTGTGCAGGTACTCGTGTGCCCGGTGAATGGGGTTGCGCGTCTGGAAGGCCACGGTGCTGCGCCACCCGCGGGCCTCGATCACCTCGCGCACCTCGGCGGGCGTGCGGTGCTGCGCCGGGAAGGCGCCGCGCGGCACCTCGAACAGCGTCACCGGGCCAGCCAGGTTCACGTCCCCCTGCGCGTACAGGGCGGCCACGCCCGGGTGGGCGGCGTCCTCGGTGCGGTACACCTCCCGCGCCTCCAGGGCCTTGCGGGCGGGGTAGCGCTCGGTGACGTCCAGCGTGCCCACCGGCACTCCGGCGTGGGTGAGCACCACCCGACCGGACAGGCGCGCGGCGTCCTCCGCGCCCACCGGCAGCGTGATGGGCAGGCTCCACGGCGTGCCGTCCGCGAGGCGCAGCCGCTCGATGATGCTCAGGTAATCGGCCTCGCCGACGAAGCCGGCCAGCGGCGAGTACGCGCCGGTGGCGAGCAGCTCCAGGTCGGCCAGGGCCCGCTCGGACAGCGCCAGGGTGGGCCGATCACGCAGTTCGGCCGGGTCGAAGTCGCGGCCCGGCTGCCACACGCGGCGGACCAGGGTGCCGCCCAGCGGGGCGGGCAGGACGGAAGTGGAAGGATGGACGTCGGTCATGGTCGGCATGTGGGTACCCCGGTCAGGTGGTGTGAGAACGGCGGAGAGGCAGGTGGTGTCAGGGGCGCGCCGGACATCGCCGGCCCCTCACAGCCGCGCCTCGCCGGCCCACAGGCCACACTCGGTCTTGCCGCGCCCCGCCCAGCGGCCCGCGCGGGCGTCCTCGCCGGGCCGCACCGCGCGGGTGCAGGGCCAGCAGCCGACCGACAGGAACCCGCTGAAGTACAGGGGATTGACTGATAGGTCGTGCTCCCGGGCGTACGCTTCGAGCCGTTCGCGGGTCCAGTGCGCCAGGGGGTTGACCTTCACGCGCGCGCCGGGTTCCACGAAGGGAATGTCCGCGCGGGTGCTGGCCTGGTCGCGGCTGCGGGCGTTCAGCAGCGCGGGCGGGTTGTGCGCCCGCAGGTAGGCCTGGAGGGGCTGCACCTTGCGGGCCGCGCAGCAGGCGTCCGGGTCGGCGGCGTACAGGTCCGGGGCGGTCAGGCCGTCGTCCGGGTGCGCGCCGGCGTTCACGGTCACGAAGCTCAGTTCCGGGTAGCGCGCCGCGAGGCGGTCCCGGGTGGCGAGCGTTTCCGGGAAGTGGAAGCCGGTGTCCACGAACACCACCTCGCCCCGGTACCCGGCGCGGACGGCCAGGTCCAGCAGGATCACGCCGTTCAGGTTGAAGGCGCTGGGCATCCGCAGGCCCGGGAACTCGGCCACGGCCCAGCGGATCACGTCCAGGGGGTCCGTCTCCGGCGTGAACGCGGGGACGGCCGCGGCGCTCACCCTTCTCCCAGGGCGGTCAGCAGCTGCCGCACGCCTTCCTGTACGCTGATCCGGTCGGTGCGCAGGTGCAGGCCGGGCTGCTCGGGCGCCTCGTACGGGTCGCTCACGCCGGTGAAGTGCGGGATCTCGCCGGCCAGCGCGCGGGCGTACAGGCCCTTCACGTCCCGGCCGGCCACCACGTCCAGCGGGGCGTCCACGAACACCTCCAGGGCGCCCGGCAGGTCCCGCAGCACGGCCCGGCGGGTGTCGGCGTACGGCGAGATCGCGCTGACCAGCACGGTCACCCCGTGCCGGGCCAGCAGGCCCGCCACGAAGGCGATCCGGCGGACGTTCGTGTCGCGGTCCTCGCGGCTGAAGCCCAGGCCCTTGCTGAGGTTCTCGCGCACGGCGTCGCCGTCCAGCAGTTCCACCGCCGCGCCGCGCGCGAGCAGTTCGGCGTGCAGCGCGGACGCCAGGGTGCTCTTGCCGGCGCCGGACAGGCCGGTGAACCACACCACCCGGCCCGCCGCCCGCGCCGGTTCCGTCAGCACGGCGCTCATGCGGTCACCAGTTCCGCTTCAGTGCGGTCCGGCCGGGCGCCCAGCACCGCGTCGGGCGTGAAGTGCTCGTGGCCCAGGCGGTCGGCGTACTCCACGAAGCTTTCCCCGGCGGCCTTGTTCGCCTTGAAATCCGTCAGGACCCGGTCGGTGTACTCGGTGAGGCGCTCGGCGGGCACGATGCCCCTGAGTTTCGTGCCGGTGCGCTGCGCCTGCCCGATGCTGCCCGCCAGGTGCACGTTGTACACCTCCTCCTCACCTCTGAGCGCGCCCATGAAGCCCAGGTCGGCCACCTGGTAGCGCGTGCAGGCGTTGCTGCACCCGGTCAGGTTGATCACGAACGGCACGTCCAGGTCGGTGTGCAGGGGTTCGAGCGTGTCGATCATGCCCGCCACCCGGGCTTTGGTCTCGGTCTGGGCGAGGCGGCAGAACTGCGTGCCGGTGCAGGCGATGGTGGTGCCGCGCAACGTGGCCTTCGGCGCGAGGTCCAGGGCCTGCAACTCGGCCACCAGGGCGTCCACGTCCTCCGACTTCACGTGGGGGATCATCATGTTCTGGAAGGCGGTGGTGCGGACCACGCCCTGCCCGTAGCGCTCGGCGAGGTCGGCCAGCCGCCGGGCCTTCTCCGGGTCGATGCGGCCCACCGTGGTGGTCAGGACCACGTAGTTCAGGCCGTCTTTCTGCGGGTTGACGCCCAGCACGTCGCTGCCGCCGAACCGCGCGACCGGGGCGGGCGGCCCGTCCCGCAGGGGCCGGCCCAGGTACTGCGTTTCCACCAGGGCGCGGAACGCGTCCGGGCCGAGGTCCTTGATCAGGTACTTCAGGCGGCTTTTCTTGCGGTTCACGCGGTAGCCGTGGTCACGGTACGCGGCGGTGATGGCGCGCCCGACCTCCACGACCTCGTCCGGGGCGATGAACACGCCCAGGCGCCGGGCGAGGTGCGCGACGGCGCCCAGGCCGCCGCCCACCCACACGTCGAAGCCCACCTCGTTCCCGACGCGGTGCGCGAGGAAGCCGATGTCGTTGATGAGGTGAATGCCCTCGAGTTCGGGCGTGCCGGTGAGGCTGATCTTGAACTTGCGGGGCAGGTCCTCGAAGTCGCGGTTACCGCTCAGGGTGCCTTCCATGGCGCGGGCGATGGGGCGCACGTCGATCACCTCGCGGGCGTCGAGACCGGCGAGCGGGGAGGCGATCACGGCGCGCACGGTGTCGCCGCAGGCGCCGCGGGTGTGCAGGCCGACGGTGTCCAGCCGGTCCAGGATCTCGGGGATGTCGCCGATGCGCAGCCAGTGGAACTGGAAGGCCTGGCGGTCGGTGACGTCCAGCAGGCCGCGCCCGAAGTCCTCGGCGATGCCGGCCACGACGCGCAGGGCGTCCGCGTGCAGTTCGGCGGTGGGGACCTTGACGCGCATCATCAGGTAGCCGTCTTCCTGGGGGCGCTGGGGGTACACGCCGGCCCACTTGAGCAGGTCGATCTTCTCGGGGTCGATGACGCCGCTTTGTGCGTACTGGGGGATCAGGTCGAAGATCTCGAAGGGCGGGAGCTCTTTTTTCAGGGCCTCGATGTCAGACATGGGTACTCCGGGAAGGGGAGAGGGGGCGGGGGCCCGTGGCGGCGTTTGTTGACTGAAAAGGTAATCTTCTATGGTGGATAAAACAACTCAATAATTGTGGGTTGTCTCGGCATCTCCCCTCAGGCGCCCTGCCGCCACGCCCGACGCACCGCGTCCGTCAGGCCCTCCAGCGTCGCCTCGTGCGCCGTAAAGAGCCGCGTGAAGCCCGCCGCGCGCGCCGCTCGCTCCGTCTGCGGCCCGATCACCGCCGCCGTGAAGCCCGTGCCGGCCACCTGCGCCAGACTCCGCGCCCCGGCGCTGGAGGCCAGCGTCACCACCTGCGCCGCCTCCAGCTGCGCCCGCTGCCCGGCGCTCAGCTCCGCCGGCTCCACCCGGAACGCCTCCAGGGCGTGATACCCGATCCCGCGCGCGGCGAGGGCGGCTTCCAACTCCGCATCCGGCTCCTGTGAGCCCACGTGCAGCGCCAGCTCGCCCGGCTGCGCCGGCAACCCCGCACCCAGCGGCCCGGTCCCGGACGGCGAGGGCACAAAGTCCGCCCGCAGCCCCCGCGCCGCCAGCGCCCGCGCGGTCCCCGCCCCGGCCGCCGCGATCCGCGCGCCCGACAGCACCCGCGCGTCCCGGCCCTCGGCCAGCAGCGCGTCCATCAGCGCGTTCGCGGCCTGCTCACTGCTCAGCAGCACCCACCCGGTGAACCCGGTCAGCGCACCCACCAGGACGCGGCGGTCCCCGGTGGGCGTGAAGCGCACCAGCGGAATCTCGCTCACCCGAGCGCCCTGCGCCGCCAGCAACCCCGCCAGGGCGCTGTCCGTGCCGGCTCGCGTGCGCGTCACCGCCACCTGCACGCCCGACAGCGGCCCCGCGCTGCGGGCAGGCAGGGCACCTCCCCCGCCCAGGGCTTCCGGCAGGAACCAGTCCAGCTGTTCGCGCAGCCGGACCACCTCGCCCACCACCGTCACCGCCGGCGCACCCAGCCCCGCCGCGCGCACCTTCCCGGCGATATCGGCCAGGGTGCCGCTCACCACCCGCTGCTCGGGCGTGCTCGCCCACTGGATCGTCGCGGCCGGCGTCGCCGCGTCCCGTCCGGCGGCGATCAGGTCCGCGGCGATCTGCTCCAGGTGCTTGACGGCCATCAGGAACACCAGGGTGTCCGCGCCGCCCAGCGCCGCGTATGCCGCCGGCCCCTGCCGGTCCGTGCCGGTCAGGACCGCGAAGGACCGCGCCACGCCCCGGTGCGTGACCGGAATCCCGGCGTACGCCGCGGCCGCCACGGCGCTGCTGATGCCCGGCACCACCTCGCACGGCACGCCCGCCGCCGCGCAGGCCAGGGCCTCCTCGCCGCCGCGGCCGAACACGAAGGGATCGCCGCCCTTCAGGCGCACGACCCGCTGCCCGCCGCGCTCCAGCGCGCGGGAGACCAGCACGGCGTTGATGTCCTCCTGACCCATGGACGGCAGGAAGCCGCGCTTGCCGACGTCCAGCTGCTCGGCCTGCGGGCACAGCGCCAGCAGGTCCGGGTTGGCCAGGGCGTCGAACAGCACGACGTCCGCCCCCCTCAGCCGCTCGGCGGCGCGCAGCGTGAGCAGGCCCGGGTCGCCGGGACCGGCGCCGATCAGGGACACGAAGGGAACGGGGGGCAGGGCAGGGGTCATGGGTGGGGGGCCTCCAGAAGGTGGGCAACGTCAGTGACGAGGAGCGTGCAGGCTTCCGCGCAGGGCAGGCCCGGTCCGCCCGACAGGAAGGTGGTGGCCAGCGGCTCGCCGGCCCACAGGGGCGTGCGCAGGCACCCGGCACAGAGGCGCTCCCGCGCGGCCTGCACGGTTTCGGGCAGGGCGCGGCGCACCGGGCGGTAGCGGCCGCTCTGCCGCGCGGCCGTCTCCGCCCAGGGCGTAACGGGAAGCTTCCCGGCGTCCCAGGCGTGCGCCTCCTCGGTCACGGCGGGGTACACGGCGTGCAGGGCGGCGCGCAGATGTTCGCGGGGCACGCGGGCCTGCCAGCCGCGCGGCAGGCCGCGCCGGGTGCGGATCGGCCGGTGCTCGCCATGATTGTCCCGTCCGGTCCAGGCGGCCAGGTCGTCCAGCGGTACCCGGGTGAGGCCGGGCGCCCCGGCGTCGGCGGCGTGATGCAGCGCGAAGGTCCCGTCCGGCTGCGGCGTCACGCGCAGCTCACCGACGTCCAGGCCGCCCTCCGCGGCGGTGTCAAGCGCCGCCCAGGCGGCGGCGTGGTCGGCGTCCACCGGGGCAGGCCGGGCGGGGGCCTCCTGCACCAGCCGGGTCAGCACGCTTCCCACGGCCGGGTGCGTGCCCACCGGCCGGGCGTAGGACACCACGCGGCCGTCCAGGTGCGACACCGGGCCCGGCAGGCCCAGTTCGGCGGGCATGGTGTCCAGCGTGTGCCAGCCCTCGGAGGCGAAGAAGGGCACCATGATGACGTCCAGCCCGCCCGTGTGGTCGCGCCAGTCGGTGGCGTGGGGGGGCTCGTCCAGGTACAGCGCGGCCGCGTGGGCGAACAGGCCGGTCGCCCCGGCGCGCCGGGCGGCGGCCTCGATCGCCTCCTTGCTGCGGGGGTTGCGGCGGGTGCCGTGCCCCAGGACCACCAGCGCGGTGCGCTCCGGCGTCCAGGTGGGGCAGACCTCGCGGGCGCGGTCCAGCAGCACGCCCGTCATGGCCGCGTGAATGCCGTACGGCCGCAGGTAGTGCACGGTGCGGCCGGCGACGGTCTCGGTCACGCCGCCGTCCGGCACGCGGCCCTGGTGGCGCAGGCCCAGTTCGCGCGGGATCACCTCCTCGGTGAAGTAGCCCTCGCTGATGAAGGCGGGCAGCACCGTGACCTCGCGGTAGCGGGCGGTGCGCAGCACCTGCCGCAGGGAGGGTTCCTCCTTCCAGAACCCGGTGAGCACCTCGTCGAAGCCGGCGCCCTGGAGGCTGCGGGCGTGGGCGTGCACGGCGCGGGCCGAGTCGGCGTTCAGGTGCGAGCCGTGGCCGAGGACGAGCAGGGTGCGGCCCGGCGCGGGGGCCGGCAGGGTCGGGGGCAGGGCGGCGGGGGTCGGGTCGGGCGTGGGGGGCATGCGGCACCTCGGATAATTGACCTTTTTTATAAACAATTGAAACGCCCGGAGTGACGCGATCTAGACGGGCGTCCGTCCCGGCCGGCCGGGCGTACCATCCCCCCATGAGCGCCGACCCCACCGCCGACCCCCGCCAGGACTACGACGCGCGCCGCACCCGCTGCCCCGTGCACGCCCACGCTGGGCACGTCACCGCCTACGGCCACCCGGAAGTCCTGGAGGTCGTGACCCGGCCGGAGCTCTACTCCAGCGCCGTGTCCCGCCACCTGCAGCTTCCCAACGGCCTGGACGGCGCCGAGCACGCCGCCCTGCGCGCCCTGACCGACCCCTACCTCAACGACCCTGCCGCCCTGCGGGAGATCGAGACCGTCGCCCGCGCCGTGATGCGTGAGCTGCTCGCCACCCTGCCCCGGCCCGCCACCGTGGAGGCCGTCAGTGACCTCGGCGCCCGCTACGCCGTGCGGGTGCAGCTGCGCTGGCTGGGCTGGCAGCCCGGCCGCGAGGAGGAGCTGCTCGCCTGGATCGACGAGAACCGCCGCGCCTCCCGCTCCGGCGACCACGCCTGGACCGCCCGCGTGGCCGACGCCTTCGACGCGATCATCCGCGCGGAACTCGCCCCCCGCCGCGCCCAGCCCGGCGCGGACGTCACCTCCCGCCTGATGGCGGATCCCGGCCTCGGCCGGCCCCTGACTGACGAGGAACTCGTGTCCATCCTGCGCAACTGGACGGCCGGGGACCTGGGCTCGCTGGCGCTGTGCGTGGGCGTGGTCCTGCACGGCCTGGCGACCCGCCCGGAGGTCCAGGACCGCGTGAGGCAGGGCGTGCCGGACGCCGAACTCGACGCCGTCCTGGACGAGCTGCTGCGCCTGGACGACCCCTTCGTCGCCAACCGCCGCCGCGCCACGGTGGACACGGCCCTGGGCGGCGTGCCGGTCCCGGCCGGGACGGTCGTGCACGTGAACTGGACGGCCGCGAACCGCGACCCCCGCGTCTTCCCCGACCCGGACGCGTTCGATCCGCACGCGCACGCCGCCGCGAACGTGGTGTACGGCGCCGGCCCGCACGCCTGCCCCGGCCGGGCGCTGTCCACGCTGGAACTGCGGGTGTTCACGCAGGAACTCCTGCGCGCCACCCGCACGGTTTCCCTGGCCGGCCCGGCCACGCGGGAGCAGGCGCCCGGCGGGGGTTACGCCACGCTGCCGCTCACGCTGGCCTGAGCCTCCCGCCAGGCCGGCGGGACGTACGCGCAGTACGGCTCGCTTTCCAGGTAGTCGCCGGTGCAGGCGTACGCCCGGGAGCGGCTGCCGCCGCACAGGTGCCGGAACTCGCACACGCCGCACTTGCCCTTGAAGTGGTCCGGGTCACGCAGGGACCGGAACAGCGGGGAGTGCCGGTAGATGTCGGCCAGCGGCGTCTGCCGGACGTTCCCGCCGGACACCGGCAGCAGCCCGCTGGGGTAGACCTCGCCGGTGTGGGACACGAACACGAAGCCGTTGCCGTCGTTCACGCCTTTGGGCGCGCGGCCCAGGCCGTCGAAAGCGCTGGTGTCGCCCTTGACCAGCGCGTCGGCGTAGTCCACGAGGCCCTTCGTGCCGTCCTCGCGCCATTTTTCCTGCAGCACCACCCGGCGGTAGTGCTGGGCCTCGGTGGTCTTGATGTCGTACGGCACGCGGCGGCTCAGGCGGGCCAGCCACCGCAGCACCCGCTCGTGCTCGTGCGCGGAGATCATGTCCCCGGCCTTGCCACGTCCGGTGGGCACCAGGAAGAACACGCTCCACAGCACGCACCCGAGCCGCTCGACCAGCGCGGCCATCTCCTCCAGGGCGTGCTGGTTGTAGCGGGAGACGACCGTGTTGATCTGCAGCGGCATGCCCAGTTCGTTCAGGTACGAGATGGCGTTCATGGTCAGGTCGAAGGACCCGCTCACGCCGCGGAAGTGGTCGTGAATCTCGGCGGTGGGACCGTCCAGGCTGAAGGCCCAGCGGGAAAGCCCGGCGTCCCGCGCCTCGCGCATGGCTTCCCGCGTGACGTTCGGCGTGGCGCTGGGCGTCATGGAGACCCGCACGCCCTTGCCCACGGCGTAGCGGGCGAGTTCGAAGACGTCCGGGCGCATCAGGGGATCGCCGCCGGTGAAGACCAGCAGCGGATTCTGCATGGCGTGGATCTGGTCGATCAGGCCGAAGCCCTCCTGGGTGGAGAGTTCCTGTGGGTGGCGCCAGTGCTGGGCCTCGGCGCGGCAGTGCAGGCACTTGAGTTCGCAGGCGCGGGTGAGTTCCCAGATCACGATGAAGGGGTTCTCGTGGTAGTCGCGGGGCGCCGCGGCGGGGAAGGGCGGCCGGACATTCTGGATCTTCATATCCACTTTATAGGGGGCGGGTGCCCACCCGCGCCGGGACGTTTTCCCCGCCGCCTGCGGCCTCAGCCGCCCACGTACGCCGCCAGATGCTCCCCGGTCAGCGTCGCCCGCGACCGCACCAGCTCCGCCGGCGGCCCCTGGAACACCACCTGACCCCCGCCCCGCCCGGCCCCCGGCCCGACGTCGATGATCCAGTCCGCGTGCGCCATCACCGCCTGATGGTGCTCGATCACGATCACGGACTTCCCGGCGTTCACCAGGAGGTCCAGCAGCCCCAGCAGCTGCCCCACGTCCGCCAGGTGCAGCCCGGTGGTCGGCTCGTCCAGCACGTAGATGCCGCCCCTCTCCCCCAGGTGCGCGGCCAGTTTCAGCCGCTGCCGCTCCCCGCCGGACAGCGTGGTCAGCGGCTGCCCCAGCCGCAGGTACCCCAGCCCCACGTCCATCAGCCGGCCCAGGATCGTCACGGCCGACGGCGTGCGCGCCTCCCCGCCCGAGAAGAACTCGCGCGCCTGCGCCACGCTCATCCCCATCACCTCGCTGATGTCCCGCCCGCCCAGCCGGTACGCCAGCACCTCCGGCTGGAAGCCCTTGCCGTCACAGTCCTCGCACGGCGCACTCACGCCCGCCAGCATGCCCAGGTCGGTGACCACCACGCCCGCCCCGTTGCAGGTGGGGCACGCCCCCTCGGAGTTCGCGCTGAACAGCGCCGGTTTCACGCCGTTCGCCTTCGCGAAGGCCTTGCGGACATGGTCGAGCAGCCCCGTCGTGGTCGCCGGGTTGCTGCGCCGCGACCCGCGCAGCGCCCCCTGGTCGATGGTGACCACGCCGTCCCGGCCGGACACCGACCCGTGGATCAGGGAACTCTTCCCGGACCCGGCCACGCCCGTCACCACCACCAGCACGCCCAGGGGGATGTCCACGTCCACGTTCTTCAGGTTGTTCGTGCGCGCGCCGCGCACCTCCAGCGCGCCCCGCGCGTCCCGCACGCGCGGCTTGAGGGACGCGCGGTCGTCGAGGTGCCGGCCGGTCAGGGTGCCGCTCGCCCGCAGGCCCGCCAGACTGCCCTGGTACACGATCTCCCCGCCCTCCGTGCCCGCGCGCGGTCCCAGGTCCACCACGTGGTCGGCAATGGCGATCATCTCCGGTTTGTGCTCCACGACCAGCACCGTGTTGCCCTTGTCGCGCAGCCGGCGCAGCAGCCCGTTCATCTGCCCGATGTCGTGCGGGTGCAGGCCGATGGACGGCTCGTCGAACACGTAGGTGACGTCCGTCAGCGCCGACCCCAGGTGGCGGATCATCTTCGTGCGCTGCGACTCCCCGCCCGACAGCGTCCCGGTGGGCCGCTCCAGGCTCAGGTAGCCCAGCCCGATCTCCACGAAGGAGTCCAGGGTGCGCCGCAGGTTCGCCAGCAGCGGCGCCACGCCCGGCTCGTCCAGGGTGCCCACCCACCCGGCCAGGTCGGTGATCTCCATGCGGCAGGCGTCGGCGATGCTCACCCCGCCGATCCTCGAACTGCGCGCCTCGGGGGTCAGGCGGGTGCCCTCGCAGTCCGGGCAGGTGGTGAAGGTCACGGCGCGCTCCACGAACGCCCGCACGTGCGGCTGCATGGCCTCCACGTCCTTGGCGAGCATGCTTTTTTGCAGCTTCGGGATCAGGCCCTCGTAGGTCACGTTGATGCCGTCCACCTTGATCTTCGTGGGTTCTCGGTACAGCAGGTCGTGGCGTTCCTGCTCGGTGTAGTCCCGCAGCGGCTTGTCCGGGTCGAAAAAGCCGCTGCCGCGGAAGATGCGGCCGTACCAGCCGTCCATGCTGTACCCCGGCACGCTCAGCGCCCCGCCACTCAGGGACTTCGACTCGTCGTACAGGGCGCCCAGGTCGAAGGCCGTGACGCTCCCCAGGCCCTCGCAGCGGGGGCACATGCCGCCCAGGCGGGTGTACGTGACCTGCTTCGCCTGCGCCCTGCCCTCGCCGCGCTCCACCGTGACCGACCCGGCGCCCGACACCGAGGGCACGTTGAAGGAAAAGGCGTTTGGCGGCCCGATGTGCGGCACGCCCAGCCGGCTGAACAGGATGCGCAGCAGCGCGTTGGCGTCGGTGGCGGTGCCGACCGTGGAGCGCGGGTTGGCGCCCATGCGTTCCTGGTCCACGATGATCGCGGTGGTCAGGCCGTCGAGCACGTCCACGTCCGGCCGGGCGAGGCTGGGCATGAACCCCTGCACGAAGGCGCTGTACGTCTCGTTGATCAGCCGCTGCGACTCGGCGGCGATGGTGCCGAACACCAGCGAGCTCTTGCCGGACCCGGACACGCCCGTGAACACCGTGAGGCGCCGCTTGGGCAGGTCCACGTTCACGTTGCGGAGGTTGTTCACGCGGGCGCCGAGCACCCGCAGCACGTCGTGGCGGTCGGCGGCATGCGGGGCGGCGGGCGGGATGTCGGGGTGCGGGGTCTCGCTCATGCTGCCTCCAGGGCGGGGAACGCGGGGCAGGCCGCGCCTGCCGCTCCGCCCCCATCGTAATTGATGGTACAATTACGGTCCAGGCCCCACACCGTGACCCCGACCCCACCCCCTCCGCCCGGCATCGTGTCCGTCCACGCCACCCCGGACGGCCGCGTCAGCGTCTGGCGCCGCCCCCCCGGCGCCAGCGGCCCGGCCCAGGCCGAGCACACCCGGCAGAGCGGCTGGATCTACGCCCGGCACCTCCGCGACCTCGCGCACCTCGGCGCGCGCCTGCGCGTCAGCTCCGACCCCGCCGGCCCGGACGACGCCTACCACGCCCACGACCTCGCCCCGGACGGACAGATTCCCGAACGCGCCTACCGCTACCTCCTCAGCGGCCCCAGCCCCCGGCAGCTGGAAACCGAACTGCTGCGCGGCGCCCCCCCCGGCACGCGGGGCGTGGGCGACCTCAGCGGGTACATCCGCCTCGGGTACGCCGAGCAGTACCTGATCGCCACCCGCCAGACGTACCACACCGGCCTGACCTTCGACGACCCGGTCCGGTTGCAGTTCGACCTGGAAACCACCGCCCTGGACCCCCAGGAGGGCCGCATCTTCCTGATCGCCGTGCGCGACAACCGCGGCCTGGACACCGTCCTGGAAGCGCGCCGGCCCGCGCAGGAGGCGGAGATGATCGCCGCCCTGCTCACGCTGATCGCCGAGCGCGACCCGGACATCCTGGAAAACCACTTCATTCACGGCTTCGACCTGCCGTTTCTCCGCGCCCGCGCCCAGGCACACGGCGTGCCGCTGCGCCTGGGCCGCGCCGGCGACGGCCTGCCCTGGACGGTGGACGACGGCACCCGCACCCCGCTGTGGTGCTGCCCCGGCCGGGAAATCCTGGACACCCTGGACGCCGTGCGCCGCCGCAACCTGCCGTCCAGCGGCCTGAAAGCCGCCGCGCAGCACTACGGCGTCGCCCCCGAGGGCCGCGTGTACCTCGAAGGTGCCGAGATCGCCGCCACGTACGCCACCGACCCCTCCGCCGTGCGCCGCTACGCCCGGCAGGACGTGCAGGAAGTGGACGCCCTGGCCCGCATCGTGCTGGCCCCCAGTTTCGCCCTGGCCCGCCTCACGCCCCGCCCGTACCACCGCCTGCCCCGCGCCGGGCCGGCCAAAGGCGTGCTGGAACCCATGCTGATCCGCGCGTACCACGAGGCCGCGCAGCCCTTCCCCGCGCCGGACCGCAGCCCGGAAGCCCCGCACCGCGGCGGGCTGGTGCACCTGCACGCCGAGGGCGTGCTGCGGCACGTGGTGAAGGCCGACGTGGCCAGCATGTACCCCAGCATCATCCGCGCCGGCGGCATCGGCCCCCGCCAGGACCGCCTGGGCGCCTTCCACGCCCTGGTCAGCGGCCTGACCGCGCAGCGCCTGGATCACAAGCGCCTCGCCCGCGACGCCGCCCTGCCCGGCCCGCTGCGGCAGGAACACCACGCCATGCAGGAAGCCATGAAACTCGTCGTGAACGCCGCGTACGGCTACCTCGGCGCCGGCCGGCTGGCCCGGCTCGGGGACCGCGAGGCGGCCGACGACGTCACCGCCCGCGGCCGCAGGGTCCTGCGGCAGGTCACGGCCGAACTGCAGGCCCGCGGCGTGCAGCTGATCGAGGCCGACACCGACGGCGTGTACTTCAGCACCGGCGAGGCCACAACCGAGGCTGCCGAACGCGCCCTGGTGGAGGCCGTCTCCGCCACGCTGCCGGAGGGCCTCACCCTGGATTTCGACGGCCGGGCCGAGGCGATGCTCAGCCACGAGATCAAGAACTACGCCCTGCTGCGCTACGACGGCACCCTCGACCTGTGCGGCGCGGCCTTCACGTCCGTGCGCGCCGAGGGCTACGGCGCCGCCTTCCTGGACCGCGCCCTCAAGGCCCTGCTGCGGGATGACGTTCCCGGCGTGCAGGCCGCCTTCGAGGACACCTGCGCCGCCCTGTCCGCCCGGCAGTTCACGAACGCCGACGTCGCCACCCGCGTCCGCCTCGGCAAGACCCGCGCCGCGTACGCCGAGCAGCGGCAGACCCGCAAGGAAGCCTCCCTGGAAGCCGCCTGGCAGGCCGGCCTGGACTTCCGCACCGGGGACCGCGCGCAGCTGTACGTGCGCGAGGGGCAGGGCCTGACGGTCCTGACCGACCCGGTCGGCCGGGACTACGACCCCGGGCATTACCGGCAGGCCCTCGTGCAGGCCTACGCCACGCGCCTGCGCAAGGGCCTGGAGCCCGCCGACTGGGAGCAGCTGTTCTCCGGCCGGGGCCCCGGCCTGTTCGACCGGGACGTGCGGGACATGCGCGCCTGCTGGCGGCCGGTGCCCTGAGCGCCCCGGCTCAGTGCGCGGCCTGCACGGCGGCCGTGGGGACCAGGACCCTGGGGACGTTCGTGCCGAGCACGTACACGCCCATGGCGACCAGGAACACCGCGAAGCCCTTGCGCAGCCCCTCGTTGGACACGCGGCTGTTCAGCTTCGACCCGAGGACACTCCCGGCGATGCCGATGGCGGTGAACAGCAGGATCAGGGTCCAGTTGATGGCGAGGCCCTGCTCGCTCATCAGGTGCAGGTACTTATAAAACCCCGAGAAGCTCTTCGCGGCGATGATCAGCAGGCTGGTGCCCACCGCGAGGCTCATGGGCAGGCCGCCCAGGATCACCAGCGCCGGAATGATCAGGAACCCGCCGCCCACGCCCACCAGGCCGGTCAGGACGCCCACCGTGAGGCCCTCCAGGCCGATCTTCAAGGGAGAGCGCTGCGCGTGGCCCTGATCATCGGGCTTCACCCTGGCCGGGCGGAACATCATGAACGCAGCGAGCAACATGACGACCGCGAACAGCAGCAGCTGCACCACACCGGACACGTACTGGCTCAGGGCCGCCCCCAGGTACGTGCCGAGCACCCCGGGAATCCCGAAGATGACCACGCTGCGCCAGTCGATCTGTTTCTTCAGCGCATAGGGCACGGCGCCGAAGAGGCTGATGCCGCCCACGATGGCGAGACTCTCGGCGATGGCGAGCTTGTCCGGCTCACCCACCAGGTAGACCAGCACCGGCACCGTCAGGATGCTGCCGCCGGACCCCAGCAGGCCCAGGCTCAACCCGATCAGGGCCGCGCCGATCCACGCGAGGATCATGCGCCCGGTCCGGTCTCGACGTCGCGGCCTTCGCGGATCCAGCCCAGGGTCCCTCCGACAAGGTTCATGATGTCCGCCTTGCCCTGGTCGGTGAGGTACCCGGCGGCACTCGCGCTGCGTCCGCCACTCAGGCACACGATGACGGCCGGGGTCCGGATCTCGTTTGCACGGCCCTGAAGCTCGGAGAGGGGCAGGTTCACGGCGCCGGGAATGTGGCCCTGCGCGTACTCTTCAGGTTCGCGCACGTCGTAGAGGCTGGCGCCGCCCCGGAGTGTTTCGGCAAGTTCAGCGGTGTAGATGTCCTGGTAGCTCATATTGGTTCCTTCCTTTGGGTGGGTTACTGGGTGGGCAGACCGGCCGCCTGCCAGGCCTGAATGCCGCCTTGCAGGTTGCGGACGTCGAAGCCGGCGGCCGCGAGGTGTTTCGCGGCGAGGGCACTGCGGCGGCCACTCGCGCACTGGCAGACGATGACCCGGTCGCGCGGCAGGGTGCCCGCCCGGTTCCCCAGGTCGTTCAGGGGCACGTGGGTGCTCCCGCGGATTTTCGTCGCCTGACGCTCTGCGGTGCTGCGGACGTCCAGCAGCAAGGCGCCCTGCCTCACGAGCGCCTCCGCGTCAAGGGGCGTGACGTTCGTGACGGCCGGACCACGGCCGAGCAGGCTTTTCAGAAACTTGAACATGAGGACACCTCAGGGTGGAGGACGGGGGCGCCGGCGCGCGCCCCCGGGCGAAAGGTCAATCAGGTGGTGGGAATGCCGCACTGGGCCTTCGACCAGGCTTCGTAGCCGCCGGCGAGCTCCGTGACGTGGAAGCCTTTCGTGCGCAGGAAGCTGGCCGCCGCCGCACTCCGGGCCCCGCCCCGGCAGTGCACGACGATCTCCCGGTCCCGGGGCAGGTCGTCCAGCGTCCACGGCAGGCGCCCCGCGTGAAGCTGCACGGCACCGGGGATGGCCCCTTCGGCGTGCTCGGTCCTGTTGCGCACGTCCAGGATCAGGGCGCCTTCGTGCTGGGGCAGCTCCGCGGCAGGGAACGGCCGTGCGGGCAGGCTCGGGAGTCCCTCGGCGCTGGTGATGAAGCCGGTCACGTGGTCCAGGCCGACCATCCACAGGCGGCGACGCAGGGTCTCGGCCTGTTCGGCGCTGTCTGTGAGCAGG
>JAANMV010001355.1_pt1 | contig 27120 bp, 24 predicted proteins | sample 7279661 | NCBI WGS metagenome assembly JAANMV01 (sample SAMN14094540, study PRJNA606508) | bioreactor metagenome | isolation source: A lab-scale SPAN reactor treating ammonium-rich wastewater day 121 | place: Ireland: Galway | collected 2017-05-16
CTTCACCTGCACCGGCAGCGTCTCGGCCGTTCAGGCGGCGGTGGAGGCCGGGGCGGCGGTGGTGGCCCAGAAGGGGCTGCTGGTGAACAAGGTGGTGATTCCCAATCCGCGCCAGGAACTGCTCTCGGAAATGGTCTGAGGCCGGCCGGAGAGAATTCCCCGGGATGAGTGAGCAGATGAAGTCGCTCCTGGAGGGGCGCTACCCCACGTTCCTGGCCGACCTGAAGCGACACTGCAGCCTGATCTACATCTTTCCGGCCTTTGTGGTCTTGATGCTGCTCACGCTGCTCGACTTCGCCAAGTACAACCCGGTGGACTTTCTGACCCTGTGCCTGGTGGCCTCTCCGGTGCTGGTGCCGGCCGCGCTGTTTGCGCTCTACTTGGTGCGCGCCATCCACCGGGCCCGCCTGGTGGTGGCCATCGCCCGGATCGAGAGCCGCAGCAGCTTCACGACGATGGACGAGGACATGCGCCGCTCGGAGAACTACCGCATGAATATCGAGATCCTGGAGGGCTACGCCGGGCGCGAGCGACCCGACGAGCCTGTCACGGGCAGCATCAAAGGCGTGGTCTGCCTGGGGGATGCTTTTCGGAAGATGCCCTCGGACCGGGCCGTCTTCCTGCGAATGGTCCAGGCCCACCTGTTCGGGCGACTGCGCTACCAGTTGCTAGAATGGGAGGAGCTGCCGTGAGGTGGCTCTGGATTGTCCTGGTGACGCTGTGGGTGGGGTGCGCCCAGCAGCCCGCCCCGTCGCCCACCGCCTCCACCTCACCGGCGGGTCCCTTCGTGCACCTGGCGGTGGAGGGGAAGACCCACCATCTGGAGACCGTGGAAGCCAACTATGCGGTGCCTGCGGTGGGCGGAATGCCGTGCGACTGGCGACTGCAAGCGGGGGAGCTGACGCTTTCTGGTCACTGTGACGAGCGAGGCGGGCTCGCCACATTGAAGGGCAAGACGCTGAGCATCCTCAAGAGCCAGTGGCGCGACCAGGATCTCGGCCCGGGTGAGCTCGAGGTGGGAGATGTGGAGGATACCGTGGTGAGCGGGATCTTCCGCACGAAGCTGGCCAGCGGCAGCTTCAAGACGCCTGTGGTCTTCGTCGCCTACCCCTGAGCCTTACGGGCTACGACGTGCTATCGGTCTCAGCCAGCAACTCGGCCTGGAAGGCCTCCAACGATTCGGTCCCAGCAGCCCGGACGGTGAGCTCCTCCAGTCGACCGGCATCGAGCTGACCGAGGCTCTCGGCCAGGCGTGAGGGAACCGGGCCAAAGCGGCTTGTCAGCACCCGCAGAACACCTCGCTGAAGCCCCTGCTGAAGCCCCTGCTGAAGGCCCTGGGCGATTCCCTTCTCGATTCCGACCTGCTCAATCATGGAGACGTAAGGCATTCTGTCCTCCTGCTCATACTGTGCCAGTTTCTCCGCGAACTGTAAAGCCTGAGGAGGCTCAAGGTGGAGCAGCCAGTCGACCAGGCGAAACAGGCGGAAAATATCCTCCCTGGAGAAGCTGCGGCGATAGAGGCTCCGAACCAGCTGTAGCTTGAGCTCCACACGAAGTTGAGCATCCTTCTGGCTTGCCTGGGTGAGCAGGTGGGCGGCCACAATCACCGCAAAGGGATTGGGGCTCTGCTCCAGCTCATCCATTCGCTCGCGATAGTCGGCCAGCTTGGCGACCGGGAACGAGAACTCCAGGCGGCACCCGAAGCCCTCCCACAGATAGCGGTCGGGTCGCCAGGTGGGGAAACTGTCGGCCAGCACTGCCAGGCTGCAGACCGGGCCTCCAAAGCGCTCGCGCACTCTCTGGTGGCCGATGAAGACTCGCTCGGCAAAGCTGCCGGTTGGAGGCGGCCCGGCAGGACCTCGAGCAGGCGGATCGCCTGGCCCCCGGGTCTATCCCCAACTACCGAGGGTGGCTGGAATTTTTTGCCGCCACCGAGCAGTATGACCAGGCACTGATCGTCGTGGAGCGATTGCTGGAGCTCTCGCCGGAGAACCGGAGCGCTCTCTGCGAGCTCAAGGAGAGGCTGAAGTGCGCTGCTCAAAGTACCATCGGCTGAGCGCCCTGGCAGAGCTGCCCGAGCAGCGGGCTGGAACGAATCTCAGCTTGCTTTCCGACCACAACCATCTGGATGCGCGCTCGGGAGAAAGCAACACAGAGCAGCCGCTCGATCTCGCGCTGGCCGAACTTGCCCATGAACCAGGCGTGGCGCGGCTCGACCGGGTCGAAGACGACCAGGTCGGCTTCCTGGCCCTGGGAGACATGCACGGTGCCAGCTCGAACCAGCGGAAAGTGAGACAGATGAGCGCGCACCAGCTTGCGAATCGCGTCGGCCTGAAGACGGAAGGGACTGAGGACGAGCACGCTGGTCTCGGGCCTGCGCTCCAGTACCTGGCTGACGACGCGCAGGCAGATCCAGGCGCTGCGATCGCATCGATGGCTGACCCGGTCGACCCCGTGGCTGACGGTATGGGGTGCGGTGGCAGGAAGGTCGTTCTGCCAGGGATCGACCAGGAGATGAGCCCCGGCCGGCCACCCGGAGATGAGCGGGGGCAGCGGGGGACTGCCGAGCGTGGTCAGCTTGCCCCGATAGAAAGCGCGCGACAGGGGCTGACAGAGCCCGTCATGGCAGCGGTTCTGGTCGGTCAGCATCACCAGGCTGCCCCGCTTCTCCAGACGACTCAGATCGCTCTCGGTCCGAGCGCCCACCAGGTCGAAGCACGAGTCGCCCACCCAGTGGAGCGAGTTCGCATCGTTGGGGTTGTCACTGCGGCGGATCGGGCCCAGCTGGCGAAAATCGCCGAATAGAGCCAGGTGCTGCGGTGAGGTGCTGAGGAAGGGAACCAGCGCGTAGCGTGAGACCATGCTGGCCTCATCCAGGAACAGGGCCATCGAGCCCATCTGCAGCAGCTTCAATACCTCCGGATGGTGCAACCCGGCCGTTAGAGTGGTCACGATCATGCGGGCCGCACGGGCCAGCTCCCAGAGCTTGCGGCCGCGCATGTCCTCGGATTGACGCAGCTGATCCTTCAAAGCACCCAGCTGGTGATTGACCCGCTCGCGATCGGGGCCGAAGGTTCTCAGCACCTCCTTCTGCAGCACTGCGACCGTCTCGCGCAGCGACCGGATCCCCCGGGAAGCCTCCTTGAGGGCGGAGGTCCAGGCCAGAAGATGGGCGCGCGACTCGAGGTCGGGATGGGTGGGGCGGCCGGGCCGCAAGAGCTCGCCTGTTTCGAGCGGGGCGAGCAAGCGGTTTCGGGCATCATCGATAGCCAGCGTGGCCTGATCGGCAGCCGAGTTCGTAGGAGTCAGCACCAGCACCTTGCGGCCGCTCAGGGAGAGGGCCGCGGCGGCCGCCCCCAGCGTGAAGGTCTTGCCCGTGCCGGGCGGCCCCCAGATGAGGGCTACCGACCCGCCGGTCGCGGCCACAGCCGTCCGCTGCGCAGGCCGGAGAGCCGTGTCCCGGGCCGCCCAGGTCAGAATCTCGGGCGGGGAAGCAAGGCTTTCCCACGCATTACGGGTCAACCGGAGGTAGGGCTCAGGGAGCGGGCTCTTTAATCGCTCACTGACCCAGCGGCGCACCAGGGCCTGGTAATCGGGCTCATAGAGAAAGATCGGTCGGCCCGCCACGGGCTCGAGGCCTCCGCCGGTCTTGCGCACGACCAGGAGCCCCGCATCGGTGTCCACATTGATGACATCGCCGGTCCAAGGATAACCACCGGCGGACTTCTCGCCGGCCGCCGCCCAGCCTTCGTGGTCGTCACGCAGCTGGCGCTCGTAAGCCGGATGAACCCGCAGCACGTAGTCGGTGCCGGCCAGCGGCGAGCAGGTCTCCAGCTCGAGCTTCGTAGGGCGAGCCTCTTCCTTCTCTGACTCCAGCGCCTGCAACAGCCCCGCGAAAGAGTCATCGACGGGGATTCTTGGACGCGGCTTCCAACCCGGCATCAGCCCAGCTTCTCGACCACTCCGGTCAGGCCGCGGCCCAGGAGCCGATCAAGAGGCGCAAGAGCCGGCAGAATCCCGGTCTCAGGCTGAGCCAGCTCCTCAAGACCGCGAGCCCCCAGCAGGTCGCCCTCGCGTCGGAGAATCCTGGCCCCGCAGGCAAGGAGCGCCCTCTGGCTGCTTGCGCAGCCCTCCGCGGCGCTGCGAAGCAGCCGGAGCGTTCGCTCCGGCAGCGGATCTCCAACCCCGCGCGCCAGGCCCGGAGCCAGGCGGGCCACGGTGCGCACCCTCCCCTCGCGCAACGCGGCGGCAGCCTGCGCGAGGCGGAGCAAGAGCCGGTCGGCCTGCGAAGCAACGCTCTCCTGGATCAGCTCCTTCAGCTCCTCGACCGCCGCGCGGAAGGCTCGTCCTTTGAGCAGGGTCAGGGCGCTCAACCGACGCCGGCTCCCGAAGAGGTCGAGCAGGCTGGGCAGCTCGAGAACCCGCTCGTGATGCGCGAAGCCCGAGCGCTCTCGGACATACTGGCCGGCCAGATAGAACAGACGCCAGCCGAACAGGCTCCCGACGCCCGCCACGGTAGCGGTCATCGGTTTGGTCCCTCCGGTCAGATCGGCCCCCACGCTTCGGGGCAGGCCCTGCGTCTCGTAGACGGCGCGCATCTTCTCGCTGATGTCGGCAAAGTCGGTGGGAGAGACGCGGGTGTGCAGAAAAAGGGTCTCGCTCGACAGGGCTTGCTCAACTTGCATTCCGTAGCTGTGCGACTCATCGGACTCGAGCAAAGCGACCAGCCGGCTCGGGTTGGCCAGCGCCGCCAGGATCGGAGCGTACGGCTGGGTGCCCACGGGAACGAAAAGAAGCTCTAGTGGCTCGACCTTGCTGCGGAGCCGACGCATTCTCTCGCAGGCCAGCGGGAACACCGAAGTGCGATACAACTCCTCGGCATGTCCGGGAGCGCCGAGCCAGCCTTCGATGGATTGCTCATAGGCCTCTTCGGACCAATTGGCGCGGGTAGAGAGCATTTTCGACTCTTCTGGGCCGTGACTGAATCGCCTTCAACGACACCGGATGACGTATCCATGCTCTAGCCTCAGAAGATGGATGCGCTGGTCACCTCCATCGAGTCGCTGCTTCGCCAGGGCCAGGAGGAGCAGGCCCGGGAGAAGCTCGATGCGCTTCGCACCGACGGGTGCGAGAGCGCCGACCTGCATGTTCGGGTAGCCGACCTGTGCCAGGAGCTGGGCCAGGATACCCGGCTCGTGGTGGAGCTGAACCGGGCCTTCGCGCTGGCGAGTGACCGCCTGGAGCTCTTGCGACGTCTGGGCCAGGTTCATACCGATGGAGGGCGCTACAAGCGAGCCCTCAAGTGCTGGAAGGTGCTCACCGAGCGCTCGCCCTCCGACGTGGAGGCCTGGGAAGAGCTGGGAGCTGCCCTGGCCAGCCTGGAGCGACACGAGGAGGCCCGTCAGGTCTACGAGCAGGCCGAGCAGGCCACCGGCGACAAGCGCTTTCAGGCACTGGCCCGCGAGCGCCCGGCCGCGGTGCGCGAGGCCAGCGTGGACGAGCCCGACGAGGCGGTCGTGGCGCGCTTCACCCACCTCTTCTCTGGTCGGGAGGGAGTCTATGCCCGCCAGTGGGCCAATCCACAGGGAGAAACCGGCTACTCCCCCATCCATGAGCCGTTCACCCCCCAGGTCGTGCGCGGCCACCTGCTCGGTCGTCACACCGTGGGCAACTATGTGCTAAGGGTCGACAACACCGTGAACTTCGCGGCCATCGACCTCGACCTGCCCCGAGACTTCTTGACCCGCGCCTCCAAGAAGGAAGCCTTCGAGCGCCTGCGCGAGCTTCGGGTCTATGCCCTGAAGATGTGCCTCGAGTCGGGGCTCATTCTCTACCTCGAGGAGAGTGGCTTCAAGGGCTTTCACATCTGGTTCCTCTTCGCCCAGCCGGTCCCGGCGCGCGTGGCTCGCCGTCTGGCAACCGCCGTCGCGAAGAAGGCCGGGCCTCCTCCCACAGGAGTCGGCATCGAGGTCTTCCCCAAGCAGGTCGAAGTGCCGCCCGATGGCCTGGGAAACCTCATCAAGCTTCCCCTGGGCGTGCACCGGGTCACCGGCAGGAGGGGTGAGTTCCTCGACGAGCTCGGCCTGCCCATCGAGAAGCCCTACCCCTGGATCCTCGAGCTTCGGACCATCGAAATCGATGAGATTCGAGCCTATCTCGAGCGAGTCAGCGAGCCCGACCCGGAGCCAGAGGAGAGCCTGGCTCCGGGGCAGCCGGCCCAAAGCGCCTCCGCACGAGCGGCCTTCTTCGACTACCACCTCGACTCTGACCTGACCACCCAGAACGTGCTGGCACGCTGCTGTGTTCTGCGCGCCCTGGCCGAGAAGGCCCTTTATCACAACCAGCTCAACCACGATGAAGCGCGGGTGGTCATCCACACGCTGGGGCATCTGGAGACCGGCCCGCAGGCGGTCAACGTTCTCCTGCGCAAAGCACCAGAGCTCGATGCCAGCCTGTATCTCAAGAGCCGCCTGCGCGGCAACCCGATGAGCTGCGCCAAGATTCGCGCCCGCTTGCCCCAGGTCACCTCGCACCTTCCGTGCCGCTGCGAGTTCGACCTGGAGTCGGGCCTCTACCCCAATCCGCTGCTGCACCTTCAGTCACGCGTCCAGGCCAGCGCCACCTTGCAGTTTCGCACCCTGGTGGAGGACTATCTGCGCTCGGGCAAAGAGCTGCGCGAGGCCAGCGAGCGCCACGTGGTTTACACCCACCGGCTGAGCGAGTGGTTCGACCAGGCCGGGACCGAGGAGCTGAAGACCTCGGTGGGTATGCTGCGACGCATCCGGTCGGAGGACGGGCAGGTCTCGTTCAGCCTGGAGATGTGAAATGTCGGTGCTCTATCTGATCGACCAGGGGGCCACCCTGCAGGTCTCCGGGGGGCGGCTGATCATCAAGAAGCACGGGCAAACCCTGCAGTGGCTCCACGCCTCCAAGCTCGAGCAGGTGGCGATCATGGGCAACGTCAGCCTGACCCCGCAGGCCATCGCCTTTCTGCTCGAGACCGGCATCGACACCGTCTTCCTGACTCGCTCGGGACGCTACCGAGGGCGGCTCGCCTCGCGCGAGGGCAAGAACATTCTGGTTCGTCGCCAGCAGTTTCGCCGGCTCGACGACCCCGCCTTCGAGCTCGAGCTGGCCCGGCGCTTCGTGCGCGGCAAGCTGATCAACTGCCGCTACCTCCTGAGCCGACGAACGCGCGGACGCTACGAGAGAACCGTCAAGAAGGCCATCCACCGCATTCGATTCTGCGAGTCGAAGCTGGACGCAGCAGCCAGCCTGGACGAGGTGCGCGGCTGGGAGGGGAACGCCGCCGCGGCCTACTTCCCCGCGGTAGGCCAGCACCTGGTGCCCGAGGAGTTCCGCTTCTCGCTTCGCTCCAAACGGCCGCCGCGGGACGCTTTCAACGCCATGCTCTCTTTTGGCTACGCCCTGTTGCTGGGCACCATCTCGGCCAGCGTGCAGACTGTGGGTCTCGACCCCTACCTCGGGGCCCTGCACGCCCCCGATAACGGAAAGCCGAGCCTGGTGCTCGACCTGATGGAGGAGTTTCGACCCGTGCTGGTGGATGCGCTGGCCCTCAAGAGCGTGAGCATCCGGCAGATCGTGCCGGCCGACTTCCGCTACCAGCCCGAAGCCGACCTGCCGGCCGAGCTCGACGACGAGCTTCCCCCGGAGGCTCCGGACGAGTATCCCGTGCTCTTTGCCCGGGCCAGCCTGCCCAAGTGGATCACGCTCTACGAAGCCCGACTGCGCCGCCCGGCACCCTACGCGCGGTTCGGCGTGAACCTTCCTCTGCGACAAATCTGCCTCGAGCAGGCACGCCTCCTGGCCCGCCACTTTCAAGGCGAGGAAGAGTACGTGCCCTTTGGCCTTCGCTGATGTTCGTGCTGGTCACCTATGACATCGTGCAGGACCCGATTCGCTCGGAGGTGGCCGAGGTGCTGCTCGGCTACGGGCGGCGCGTGCAAAAGAGCGTCTTCGAGTGCATCGTGTCGGAAGGCCAGCTCCAGGAGATGCGCACCCGGGTCGACAGCCTGGTGCGCCACTATGAGGACAGCGTTCGCTATTACGTGCTCTGTCGGCGGTGCGTGGGCCTGGTGCAGGTCACCGGGCTGGGCACGGTGACCGAGGACGACACCGACCAGGTCTACATCGTGTGAGAAGGGAGCCAGGGCACGTGCACATCGCAGACGAGGTTGAAACCGAGGCTGTCGAGACGGTACCGACTCCGGAAGTCTCGCTGTCGTGGATGGAGGCCGAGGCCCTGCGCAAGGCCGGCCAGTGGGCCCGGGCCGGCGCCTACTTTCACGCCTGCCTGAAAAAGAGCCCCTCGGCGGGAGCCGCCTGGCGCTATGCCTTCTGCCTGCGCAAGGCGGGCTATCCGGAGGCGGCCCTGGGAGTGGCTCGGCGCGCCATTCGAAACTGGCCGGACCAGCAGGCCCTGAGGTGGGAGCTGGTCTGGTGCCTTTATGCCGCCAGGCTGCAACCCGCCCAGCAGCAGGAGGGTCAGGAGGAGAAGGTGCTGGAGGCCGCCCGGGAGATGGTGGCCGAGGGAGCAGAAGGCCTGGCCCTCCAGCTGGTGGTCTTCGCCGCGGTAGGGGCGGCTCGCCGTCGCGGCCAGTGGGGCGAGGTGCTGAGCTGGTGTGAGCGACTGTCTCCCGAAAGCCTGGATGCTCGCCCTCAGGAGGGCCGCAAGCAGATGCCCCCCCTGGAGCGCTGGCACCTGGCTCGCGTGAAAGCGCTCACCAACCTGGAGCGATGGGAGGAGGGAGTGAGCGCCGCGCGTCAAGCTCGCGACGCCTACCCGCACAGCCCGGACTTTCTTCGCTGGCACGCGGCCTGCCTGGCCGGCCAGGGCAAGCTCGAGGAAGCCGCCACCATCCTCCAGGAGCACCTGGGGGCCCGGCGCAAACAGTGGTATGTGCTGGCGGACCTCGCCAAATTGCGCCTCGAGCTGGGGGACGTAGCCTCAGGCCGCGCCCTGGCCGAGGAGGCGGTCGTCTTGCACGGAGAGGACAGCGCCAAGGTGAACCTCTTTTTGCTGCTGGCTCGCATTCACTGCGCACTGGGCGACTTCGCGACGGCAGGCAACTGGCTGGGGTGGTGTTTGCAGCTTCGCGCCGAGAACGCCTGGCCGGCTCGCGCCACGCACCAGGACGTGCTGGCCACGGTCGAGCAGGCGGGTGTTGTGCTCTCGCAACGGACCAGCCGGGAGTGGCGGGAGATCTGCCTGACCGGCCTGTCGGCCGGGAAGGAGCGCCGTTCTGGACGCGTGGAAGGCTGCGGGGACGAGCGGCCCTTCTGCTTCATTCGCGACAAGTCGGACCGCTTTTTCGTGCTGGTCAGGGACCTGCCGGCCGACTGCCGCAAGGACGGGGCGAAGGTGGACTTTGTTCCCGTACAGGGGTTCGACAAGAAGAAGGGGCGGCCGGCGTGGCAGGCGGGAGAGGTGAGGAAGCGTGGTTGAATCTAGCTCTGGACTCCCGTTTTCTGCACTTTGAGAATAACTATTTGAATTAAAATAAATGAAGGGCAACACGGGTTTGTACTCCGAAGCGGGTAGCCCACCAATGACAGATATCAGACTTTCGCAACGACATCCTGCACGGAGGTTACCGCAGTCAGCCGCTGGCAGGAGGCGACCTGAAACGCAACCTCAGCAGGCTGGCGGATGAGTTTCAGAGTTTCGTGCGGTCGTTTCCGGAGGAGTGACACTACATGTCGCTGGTGGGAGCTAGGATCCAAATCAGCCTTCGGTGAGTCCAACCTACTGAAAGCGGGGTGAGTGACAGTGTGCTGGTACTATCGTTACGAAACCAAGGGGATCCAGTCTTGGATTCTCGAGAGCAGCTTACTGCGGGACCTGGCCGGAGGAAGCATGCTCGTGGAAAGACTGACTCGAGCAGCCGGGGATCGAGCCCGGCAGGCCGGTGCCACGATATGCCAGGCAACATCCGGAGCAATGACCGCCATCTTTCCAGGAAAGATCGAGCTGGAGCAGTTTGCTTGCGAATGGCCTCTTGAGGTCGCCCTGCGGGCACCAGGGCTTCAGCTCGTTCAGGCCTGGGTTCCAAAAGAGGTGGGACTCAAAGCCCTGTTCTCGAGGCTGGCAGAACGCAGAAACCAGGCATTCTTCCCAGAAGTCGAAGCCAACCCGTGGGTACTCCGAGCTGGTCGTTCCGGGCTCCCGGCCATCGAGACGCCACCGAGCATACGCAGTCAGGCGCGCCTGACCCGTCTGGATGCACAGGCGCTGGCGAAGGAGAGATCCAGGCAGATGGAGCGCTCGGAAATCAGCGCCGTTACGGGAGGATATCCCTGGAGCTCCTTCGAGGAGGAGACCGAACGGTGGGGCGAGGGACCCGTGGCCGTGATCCACGCGGATGGCAGCGGGGTTGGTAAAAAGCTGCTGGAGATTGGCGACGACCCGGGCAGGCTCACTCGGTTTTCCGAGGCGCTCAGCACGGCGACGGCGGCGGCGATCAAAGCCGCAGTGGATGGACTGCCCGAAAAGCAGCCAAGAAAGGCACGTCCGATCGTCTCCGCCGGGGACGACATGACCTACATCGTTCCCGCGGCTCAAGCTCGCCGTTTCAGCGAGATATGGCTTCAGCACTTTTACCAGGAGACGGAAAAACGAGAGAGCGAGCTCGGCGGTCCCCTCGGGGCGGGTGCCGGCATCGTGGTGGTTCACCGGCGATATCCATTCTCCAGGGCTTATGAGCTGGCTGAAAACCTGTGCAGAAGGGCCAAGAAGGCGGCAGGCCCGCAGCGTTGCGTGCTGGCTTTCGAGCGCGTAACGACCTCGATGGCTTCCGGCGACTGCCCGGGGAGCGTGGCCTGGTTGGTGGATAGTCACCAGGGTGTCAGCGAGCTCCTGAAATTAACCGCGGCGTCTCGAGACATTCCTCGAGGAACGTTGCGCAACTGGCTGTCTTTGTTCGAGCAGAATCGCCAGGAACAGGCAGCTCAGCTCTGGGAGCGGGCGCGGGAAGTCGCCGAGGCTTCCAGGTGGCAGTCTTTCGAGACGGCTCTGGAATCAGTCACGGGCCGCTACCTGCCCCTCTCCGACAAGCCGACCACTCCCCTGCGCGATGCCCTGGTTCTTCGCCAGTTCGAGAAGGAGGTCGTATGACGAGTTGCACGCTCAAGTTCTCGTTGTCCAGCTATTGGGCCACAGGCTCTGGCGAGGGGGGCGGCGCAGTCGTCGACTCGGTCGTACTGCGCGATGCAAGTCAGCTCCCGGTGATCCCGGGGCGCACCGTGAAGGGGCTGCTGCGGGATGCGATGCAGCTGGCGACCCTTTCACGCAAGGTTGATCCCGAGCGCGTTCAGCGCTGGTTTGGCTCGGCTCTTCCGGGTCAAGGGGACGGTGACGAGCAAGAGGTTCATCTGGAGAAAGGGCGTTTCTCAACCACTGAGGGGGCTCTCTGGTTCGGTTCGGCAACCCTCCCCGATGCATGGCGGCAGTGGGCCAGACTTCAACCCAAGGATGCTCCGGTGTTGCTTTCCCTGTCAACCTTCCTGGCTTCGACTGCGATCGACCCTGATGGGGTGGCGGCCGAGCACACCCTGCGCGTTTGCGAAGTGAGTGTTCCCATGGAGCTTCACGCCGAAGTGCGCGGTCCGGCAGGGGACCGAACCTGGCAGGAGGACCTGCGTGCCTGTCTGCCTCTGCTGAGAGCCCTGGGAACCCGCCGCAACCGAGGGTTTGGCCGGGTCGACGTCACAATGGAGGGAGCGCGATGAGCCAGTTCCAGACCATTGAGCTCGATCTCGAGCTGCTGACCGACATCTGTCCCACTGCCTCCAACCGAACCCTGGGCGAGCCCGAGCTCTCCTGGACGATCCCGGGACGACTCCTCTGGGGAGCGGCGGCCACCGCCGCCTACCAGGCTGGGTTGGCCCCAGAGGAGGCCTTCCGGCTCTTTCACCAGGGCGCCGTACGCATTCTCGATGCCGTTCCGGTTACAGAAAGCGGTCGGGGTTACCCTGTTCCAAAATCATGGCAGATTGAGAAGAACAAACTCGACCCTATTCACAATTTTGCCCTCCCAGAAGTGCGCCAGGCGACGGCCGGACTGCAGTGCAAGCCCTGTCCGGAAAGCTGGATCGGCCCGGACGGATCCGCCATCCAGCTGGAGGTGATGCACACCCTTCGGACCTCGGTCGATCCCGGCGGCAGGGCCCGAGAAGGACTTCTCTTCGGCCTGCCCGTCATCGTCCAAGGAACACGCTTTTGGACGGCTCTCTCGGGAGCGCCCGCCGATGTCGACCAGGTCATGCGCTTTCTGGCCGGTCAGGTCGTTCGAATCGGTCGATCACGCAACGCGGAGCTGGGCATGGTGCGGGTCAGCCGAAGGACCAGCTCCATCGGAGCGCTCGCGTCAGGGAAGGGCGCAACCAAGCGGATTTCGTTCCTCTGTGTGTCGCGTGCCGTGCTGCGCGATCCACAGACCGGAGCTCCGACCCTCCTTCCCGGCCCCACGGCCTTCGGGCTGCCGGCCGGGTGGGTCTTTGAAGCCGAATCGAGTTTCCTGCGTTCGGCTCGCATCGTGCACTTCAACTCGCACCGACGCCGGCCGGAGCCCGAGCGATACGCGATCGAGCGTGGCTCTGTGGTCACGTTCTCAGGGCCCGACAGGATGGAACTGGCCCAGCTCCAGTCAGCACTCGTCGGAGGGGTTGGAGAGCACCGTGGCCAGGGCTACGGAGAGGTCCTGGTGGCACCGGCCTGGCTTACTGAACGTCAGGTATCGATGAAAACGTGCAAGAAAGTTGTGTCGGGCACTGTGCCTGAGCCTGGTGACGAGCTCTTTCAGTGGGCCAGCGCGCAGGCGGTGCACCGGGAGAAAGCGATGAGGCTCTACGAGAAAGCTCGTGAGGGTGCTCGAGAGCTTCGGGCCTTCGGAGTGAAGCCAGCGCAATGGGGAGTCCTGCGCCAGTTGGCCCGGCAGGAGCGATTCGCGGGGAGCCGGCAGGGAGCGGCGACGCTTCTCGAGCAGCTCAAGAACAGGTTGGCCAGCGGTCGCCGCAAGCTGGATCGCGCTTGGGGCAAAGCGGGGCCAGCCCTGGACAGGCTCTGTCAGAGGTGTGAGCCTGCCGATCTGCCCGTGTTCCTCGAACATCTGGCGAGTGCTTGCATGCGACCTGAGAATGGAGGCAACCGTGCCTGAATCCGTCTACGCCTGGCAGAAATTTGAGCTCGGCCTAATTACCATCCAATTTGACAGCCCGTTCCTGGTAGGAGGTGGAGACGACGATCTTCTCTTCGACTCGGTGTTTGTAACCGATGCCAACGGGTTGCCGTGTATTCCCGGCACGACCCTCGCCGGTATCTTGCGGCACGCGCTGGCAGGGAGCGGTGGAGTCACGGAAGGGGACTGCCGTAAGGCATTCGGTTACCAGGCCAGTGACGAGGGCGAGGCATCGCGTGTGCGGTTCAGCTTTGCTCATGTTCACTCGGCCTCGGACCAACCCGTCCCTTTTCGCGGAGCCAAGTATGACAAGATACTGTCCTTTCTGGCCGCCGGCGCCGCTCGCGATCATGTTTGGCTGGGCATGAACGGAGCCGCAGATGAGCGAGCCAAATTCGATGAGCTGATCGTGCCGGCCGGTGCTCGCTTTACTTTCGAGCTAACGGTTTCGCATCTCAGCCCGTTCCGTCTGGCCCCACTGGTCGCTGTCCTGGACCGAGCTGAGGTCCGTCTCGGCCGGGGCACCCGCCGCGGACTGGGTCGCTTTCGGGTTGTCCGTGCTCGAGTAGCCCAATTTGACCTGACCCGGGCAGAGGATCTAGAGCTCTTGGGGCAACTGCCGGTGGCGCTCGACCAGGCTTCCGGAAAGGATGTCCTTAAGGAGCTCACTCTGCCAGGAACGACGGAGAATCAGAGCTGGACCTGTGGCAAGCTCTCGCTCAAACCACTCGGGACCTGGATGGTCGGGGGCGGAATCCCCACGGGCCAGGAGCCTGAGCGGGATGATGAAAGAAACTGGGATCGTCTACCTCTCACGGAGCGGCGGATCCAATGGACGGGTGCCCAGGGCAAGCCCCAGACCGGCGAAATCGGCGAAGACAGCTTTGTGCTTCCTGCCAGCTCGATCAAGGGTGCTCTCCGTCATCGCACGGCGTTTCACGCGCGGCGACTCGCAGGAATCTATCGAACCGATGCCAGCCAGCCCTGGCCTGAGCTGACTCCAGAGGAGTGCGAGCTCTTCGGTGAGGTCCGCGGCTCTGACTCGGGCAAACCCGGCCACGTGCACTTTTCCGACGTGTATCTCTCGAGAGCACAAGTGCCCTACGAGCCCTTTCAGCATGTGAGCCTCGATCGGTTCACCCAGGGGCCGATGGACCATCTTCTCTACAATGAAGTCAGCCTCGGCGCCACCACTCTTGAGGTCGATGTGGCGGTGCACCTCGCCAGCGGCCTCTCCACCCGGGCTCGCCAGGCATTCAAGGCGGCTCTGGACGACCTCCTGAACGGACGTCTGTCCCTGGGAAGCGGCCGAGGTCATGGTCGGTTTCTTGGAGCGGTGAACTGGGAATCGAACTGGTTGGAGGAGCACAGTGATGTTGCAGTCGGCTGATTTTCCAGACGTCACTCTGGGACTTTGCGGCCTCAAGATCGAGAGGCTCGGGGAGGTCGCGACCCGGGAGGAGGCCTGGCAACTGTTGCCTGCCGCCGGGGTCGGAGTGGTGGTCACTTCGGACTCAGTGCGCAGATTCAACAAAGAGGAGCGGACAGGGTTGCTGCTCGCCGCCGAAGTGATGGACGGCTCAGCCACCTGGACGGTCCGGATGGATGGCGCCGTCTGGCGAGCGTGGTGCTGGCGCGAAACAGAGGGCGATACCCACCGGTTTGTCGAGCGGCACTATCTGTCTACCGAGCCACACCAAGGGGAGCCTCCCCGGCACATTTACCGCCAGTACTGGGGATTGCACGAGGATGATGGCATTCAGGTCATGCAACCCGTCGGCTACCGATTCTGCGGATTCAAGGAGGGTTAGAATGGAAGCGATCACGGCACCTTATGGCTTCGTCCCCCTGAGTCATGACATCGTCTATCCCGAGTGGATCCAGCCGATCGGCGGCAAAGCGCCCCCCCTGCAGGACGTCCCGTTCGAGGACGGTCTGTGCGGAACACTCGAAATTGAGATCGAGAATGAGACGCCTCTCTTTACGCGTGGAACCCGAGATGCCAGCCTGCCTTTCCAACTATCCGACGGCCGCTTCGCCATCCCCGGAACGGCCCTGCGGGGCGCCCTCCGGAACGTGGTGGAGATCATCACCTTCGGACGGTTCGCGCGAGTCAACGACCATCGCTATGCTGTGCGCGATCTCCATAATCGAGATGTCTACGGCAAGCATATGGCCGAAATCGTGAATCGCCAGCCGATGCCGCTTGTCAACGCCGGTTGGTTGAGCCAGGATGCCGAGGGAAACTACTCCATCCAGGTCTGCGACTTCGGCAAGCTCGAGTATCGGGTCTTGATCGCCGAATCTCAGCGCCGAGGAATCCCAGGATTCAACCCCGGGAAGAAGCAGAGCGCCGTCCAGAAGTACAACGCCTGGGGCGAGAAGACTCGGGATCTTGACTGCAAGGTCGATTGGCGCCGCCCGGAGCAGGTGAACAACAGACGGTTTTTCTCGCGCTACGGCGTGGTCACAGAAGGCAACTCGAAAAGAGGGCAGATTGTCTTTACCGGCCAGCCATCCGAGTGGAAGGAGGAGCAGACCGGAAGAAGGCCCGGAGCCGGGCATCCCAAGCACCACGACTTCGTGTTCTTCCCGGCGGAGAAGCCCCATCGCTTGTCCGTGACAAAACGGATCTTCGAGGACTTCGAGTTTGCCCACAGTAACCGTGGCCAGCAAAACAACCTGGGACGCTCCCAGGAGCCAAACGAAGAGTGGGCTTACTGGAAGAGTCAGCTCAGCGCCAAGAAACCCGTGCCCGTTTTCTTTCTCACCCACCCGGACGGGGCTCTGCGCGCCTTCGGACTGGCCATGATGTTCCGGCTTCCCTACGTGCACAGTATCGGAGAGGCAATCTTCAGCTTCGAGCCCGAGCACCGAAGCTCGGAACAGCTCGATTTCGCAGAGGGTCTCTTTGGAACGGTGAAGGAGTCGCTTCCGGAGGAGACAGCAAGTCGACCCGGAGTGTTGGCACTGAAAGGTCGAGTAGGCATCTCGCACGCCGTGGCAGCGTCCAGCGTTTCTCCTCTGCCTGCCGTGAGGGCCATTCTCGGTGCCCCTAAGGCCAGCTACTATCCGAATTACGTTGAGCAAGATCCCGAGGTGCCCGGGTCACAGCCTCAGAATCAGAGGTATCGCACCTGGATGGATCCGGACGGAGCGCCTCGGGGATGGAAACGGTATCGAGTCCTGACTCAACTGCCCAAGCACGTGGAACCAACTCCAGAGCAGGCGAGAGTCGCCACGACTTTTCGGCCTTTGCCCACCGGTACGAAATTCCGAGCCCATGTCGATCTCCACAACGTCCGACCCGAGGAAGTGGGGGCCTTCCTCTGGGCCATCGACTTCGGCGCTGACCAACAGGCCCGCCATGCCCTGGGAATGGCGCGACCACTCGGATACGGAAAGGTGCGAATGCAGGTGGGCAAAGTAAATCTGCGTAACATGCAGGGCGACCAGGCCGACCTCTCCGCTTGCCGACAGCGCTTTGTTCAATATATGCAGGCTCAGGTCCCCGGCTGGCAGCAGAGCCCTCAGTTGAAGGAGCTCGTTGCACTGGCTCGGCCCGTGTCTCCCGAGCAAGCCCGATACCAGCGGTTGTCGCCCAATGAATTTGTGGAAGCGAAGAAGTATTTTCTTGCCCTTCGGTCGGAAATCCCTCACAGCAAAGCACTTCCAAGACAGAAGGGGAAGGGTCGCGGGAATGGCTCTCCTGCTCCGGCTGGGCCGCAGCCCTGGACGCCGGTTAGTCCGGGAACGCGCATTCTGATCGAGCTCACCGCGTTAAACAAGAAGAATAAGTGGAAGTGTAGCGTTGTGGGGTACCAGAACGTCGTAGGCACAATCGATGGCGATGCGCCCCCGGACGCCTCGCCCGGGCAACGTCACGAAGTAGTCGTCAAGGTAGGACAGCCGGCCTACAATCTTCAGCTCAAGTGGCCATAACTGGCTGATCCCCACGGAAAGGAACGACTCGATGACCCTGCAACTCGAGCACCAGCCCCTCTCCAATGCCCTGGGCGACTTCGCGATCCTGCCGCTCCGCTTTGAGCTGGAAGCTCTCGACCCGCTTCCGCTGCAGAGCTTTGCAGGCTCAGCTTTCCGAGGCCTTCTGGGCCACGTCCTGAAAACCGTAGCCTGCTACCAGGGCAAGGCGTGCGCCAATTGCAGCTGTCCCCAGCGCTGCGCTTACGCTTACCTGTTCGAAACGCAGGCGTCGCTGCTCAAGGGGGTAAACCGCGGCAGCGAGGAAGTGCCCCGGCCGTTCGTGCTACAACCCCCTCGCGGGGGGCGGGTGCTCCAGCCCGGGGAGCCTTTTGCACTCGGGGCGACGCTCCTCGGGAACGGCACCGAATACATGCCCTACTTCCTGCACGCCATGGAGGAGATGGCCAGGCGGGGCGCGGGGCAACGAGCCGCGCGCTTCCGGGTCAAACAGGCCCTGTACTCGGATCCGAACGGTCATGAAACGGTCTTCTACCAAGGTCAGCGGGGCACTCTGCCCGGGAGAGTGCAGCGTGACCCCCTGGCCTGGCCTCTATCCACTCTGGCTGAGAGGGGCGAGAAACTGACCGGAGCTCGTCGGGTCGATCTCGAGTTCAAAACCCCGACAAGACTCGTCTTCCAGGGGAAACCCGTCCGTCGGCCTCCTCTCCACGTGGTGGTCCGCGCCCTGCTGCGACGCCTGGATTTGCTGCTCAACGTGCACGGGCAGGGCCCGCTCGAGGTGGACTACCGCGAGTTGGTGCACCTCGCCACTCAGTGCCGATTCGAGGGGGACATGCTCCGCTGGTTCGACTTCGAGCGCTACTCCAACCGCCAGGAGCGCAAACAGCAGATGGGCGGTGTGGTCGGACGAGCGATATACTCCGGGCGGGTGGGAAACCTGATGCCTCTGCTGCTCTGCGCTCCCAGCATCCAGGTTGGCAAAGCCACCACTTTTGGGATGGGGCAGTTGGGTCTTACAGTCATTCCCTGAGACGAGAAGAAGGGGCAAATCAATGAACACGACCCTCATTCTCACAGTTGGCGGGTCTTTCCGCCCTCTGGTCCGTTCCGCCCAGGAACTCGAGCCTGATCGAGTCGTCTTCCTGGTAACCGACCGAAGCAAGGGCCAGGTAGATGGGCCGGGCAAGCCCTGCACCGAAATCGATCGGGAAACGGGAGTCGAGCAAAAGTTTCCCAATCTCGTGACGCAAATGGCACTTGGCGATCGCTTTGAGGAGACCCGGGACGTCAAGACGGTCGCGGCCGATGACATCGCTCAAGTGTACGAAACGGCCGCCGGAGTCATCAAAGAAGCTCAGGCTTCGGGCGACACCGTACTGGCTGACTACACCGGTGGCACCAAGAGCATGTCCGTCGGTCTTGCCATGGCTGCCGTGGATGCCGAAGCCGCGGTCTATGTCACCACGGGGCCCCGGACCGACCTGCTCAAGGTGCATCACAACGAGGTTACGGAGCTCGCAAGCGGTGGCCGAATTCGAGTCGAGCGGACGCTGCGGGACACGGTTCCAAAGCTTTTAAGGAGCTTCAATTACTCGGGTGCCCTGGTGGAGCTGAAGGCCCTGTTGAAGGGAACAGCAACAACCCAGGAGCTCAGGGGACCACTGCGCAACCTGATCCTCTGGTGCCAGGCCTTTGAGGAGTGGGATCGCTTCGACCATCAGAGTGCGCGAATTACTTTGAAGCCGATACTCAGGTTTCCGGCCCCTTTGCAACGGGATCAGGTGCTGACTCGAATCTGTCTGAGTCGTGATTGTCTGGACGCAACGGAGGGCTCTCCCAAGCCAGGGAAGGCCTTTCATGGCTATGAAGCTCTCGAGGACCTTCTGCTGAACGCCGAGCGAAGGGCGCAGGCAGAACGCTTTGACGACGCGGTGGGTCGCCTTTACCGAGCGTTGGAATTGCTGGCCCAGTTGCGCTGGCGGCTCGAGTACCAGCAGGGGACCAGTTCGCTTGACCTGTCCAGGCTCCAGCCCGGGGTGCTGGATGGGCTGGACGTTGCGGTGGATGCGAATCTGAGGTCCTCCGCCTTGGGCCTGGTCGCCTCCTACAGAGCTCTCACAAATATCGACCCTCTGTTTGGCCCGCTCTGGGAAGCCCACGGAGGAGGAATCGAGAATGCGCTGCAAGTTCGCAACGCCAGCCTGTTCGCTCACGGATTTCGTCCCATCGATCGGCAGTCATGGCGAGACTTCTCAAAGCCTGTTCGTGGATTCATTGATGAGGTGACTGCAAAACTGAATCACCACAAGGGGCGACTTGAGCCACTCAAACAGCTACCCAACAAGCTCGACGCAGACTTGGAGAGGGCACTAGGCTCCTAGCCCTGGCCGAAAAGGCGGTCCTGGGGCGCTACGCACTGGTGTGCGTCAGGTCTACCTGGAGTGCGAGTTTGGGAGCTATTCGTCCAGCCCGAGAGAACGCAGACGCTCGCGCAAGCGAGCCGCTTCGCGCTCGGCCTGCTCGGCCTTGTGCTTAGCCTGTTCGGCTTCCTGACTGGCTTGGGCGGCTTTCTCATCGGCGGTCGGCAAGAGGTTGCCCTCCAGGTCGCACCAGCGCAGCCAGGACGCATGGGCATCCTCGAAGACCCCGTTCCACTGGGTGAGACCCAGCTCCAACACAGGAAAACGCGCTTTGACCATTTCCACGTACTGGCTCCCGTGCAATTCGAAACAGCGCAGCGTGCGTTCGCTCAAAAGCTTCTGCGGGTCGAATATCACATAGTAGGCCACGCGAATTTCCGCGTAGCGGTTGAACTTCTTATCCGCTTCGCCACCTTCCTTGTTGGACACGACTTCGATGACCAGCTCGGGCGGCTTGCCGTGCTCCCAGATGAGGTAAGAGCGGTTGTGTTTCTCCCACAGGTCGTCGGGAATCTCGATATCCAGGCTGACCATGACATCCGGGACGATGGCCGGCTGATGGGTGGTGAAGAAGAGCCCGACATTGGCCAGCGCTACGAACTTGCGAGCCTTGTAAGAACTGTAGAGGACCTGCGGTAAAAGCCGCTGCTGCTTCTCGGAAAACCAGTTGTCCACGGGCTCATCGTCCTCCGTGACCAAGTGGGAGATGTCCGGTTGGGGGATGCCGAAATCGTCTCGAATCGAATCAGCCATAGGCTGCGTTTGTTCGAGGTCGCAACCGGTTTGCCCCCCCGAGCAAGCCGCGACACGAAGAGCCGAGAAACCTGCAGCGGCAGCGCATCCAAAGCCCTCAAGCTCGAAGCGGCACGGGAGCAGGGAAAATCACCCAGCGCCGGAGCCAGGTCGCCCTGTTGGCCTTGCAGCGTCACGACGAGCTCCGGGCCGGAGCTGTCACTCCGCCGTGCAGCAGGCAGAGCGCCCGGGCCCGCTCCTGCACAGCCTCCCGCACCCACTCGGGCTCGATAACCTCGGCGCCCTCCAGGCTGAGTGTCCAGAGCATCATCTTCAGGGGGTCACGCACCCGGTAGATGGCAACCCCGTCCTCAAACTGCTGGGAGGGATGAGGCGAGTTCTCCATCAGCCAGCGTCGCAGGGCCGGCTCAACCCGCAGACGCACCTCAACCTCCTCGCCGCCAAAGAAGTCCCATCGGTGTCGCGGCCGCTCCTGTTGCTCGCACTCAGCCACGACGGCCGGAGCCTGCATCACGACGAGCTCCAGGATGCGGCTCAGGCGAAAGGTTCGCTCCTCTTTGTGCTTCTCATCGAAGGCCTGCAGATACCAGGCGTTGTCAAAGAAGAACAGGCTGAGCGGACTCACGCTTCTCCAGTCGGGGGACGGAGCATTGAGCGAGTGGTAGCGCATCTTCACCAGCAGCTTGTCAGCGATGGCTTCGGTCAAACGAGCCAGCCACTCCGCCCCCGAGCTTGAGCTGGCCCGAGTCTCCACAGCCATCCGCTCATCGAGCTTCCGCGCAGTTCGTCGTTGCGCTGGCCGGGCGCGACGACAGATTTTCATGAAAGCCGACTCGGCCGCCTGAGCCACGGCCTCCCCACCAAACCTCTGGACGAATCGTGTCCCCAGCAAGACCGCCAACATTTCCTCTGCGCTCAGATTCAGGGGGGGGAGAAACGCGTCGCAACTCATTCGGTAGCCTCGGGCGCTCTCGATGGGAACACCGATCGCGCGCAGGTTCTGAACATCCCTTTGAATGGTGCGCAGAGTGCACTGGTATCGGTCGGCCAGCTCACGGGCCTTTGCGCCCGGGTGATAGTGCAGGTAGTTGATCAGATCCAGCCAGCGTTCGGCCTGGTCAAAGGCATCTTCGTGCGAGGGGTCCACAGGGCACCAGGCTTTCGAGGCTCGAAGAGCGCGCCCCTCTGTGGCAGGCAGCCTCTGCGGCACAGAGAACCTGACAGCCAGATGACGCACCGCGCCCATGCCCTCTGGCACGGTTCTCGCAAAATCATGGTCTTCTGGTCGGAAGGCCCGAGCCTCGAGCTTTCCGGTCAGGAGATACGCTTCACGCTGGACGGACGGCGGATTCGGGGAACATGCCTGAACCCTGCCCGAGCAGCCCGTACCCTTCTGGGCGACCCTCCCCTGCCCCCGGGCCCAGGATGGGTCTTCTGGATGGAGGTCAGTCGCTGGGCCCTTTCTCTCATCGGAAGGCAGCGTCTGCTGCCGGCCCTGGATGGATGGCGACCCGAGCTCGGCCAGGACGAAGATACCCGTGCTCTGCACACCCTGATGGAGGCGATGCCTCCGGCTGCCCTGCTCCAGGAGAGCCCGGCCCGAGCGGTGGAGAGCTACGTCACTCTGGCTGTACTCGAACTGTGCAGGGAGCTTCTTCAACATCGACCCTTCAGCGTCAAAGGAAAGAAGTGGCCGGCCGCCGTCTCCGACTGGGCGGGAGCACTGGCAAGAGGGGAAACAAGCTTCAAGACAAGCCAGGCAGAGCGCCTGAGGCTCAAGTTGCGGCTGCGAGCCTGGGACCAGTCTCAGGGGCGACTGTGCATCGCCATCAAAGAAGGTGAGACGGGATTCTGGGGCGAGCCAGGCCTGGCCGTCGGCCTGGGCGATTTCCTCCCCGCCTGCGAGCTTTCCGGGCAACTCTCACTGGAGCTACTTCGAGAGGCTGGCCGACTGCCAGAGCTCGAGCCCGCGCTGCTCGGGCCACGCCCAGCAACCTTCAAGCTCGCCCCTGATGAGGCGGAGCGCCTCCTGGCTGGCAGCTGGGGGTGCCGCGCTCTCTCTCCCGGTATCGAGGAAGTCTCGCTCACCGTGAAGGCCGTCGCACAAAGCGCTTCAACAACGCGTGGACTCAAGCGCTCGATCACCTGCAGTTGGGACATCACTCTGGGCAACCTCCGCCTGACCCCGGAGGAGGTTCTGGCCCTGCCGCGTGCGACGCTCGCTAAAGTCAAGGAACGCTGGCTTCGAGTTTCTGCCGAGGCAATCGAGCAAGCAGCCCTGAGAATCACTCACCCTCCTCAGAACCTTCAGGAAGCCATCCACTGCGATGATGTTGTCTTCGCGGGAGACTTGAGCGCTCTGCAGGGCGGCTCCAGCAGTGTTGCGGAGATGGTCCGTCTGGGCCTGGGATACTGCATTCAGAACCGAGCTGAGGATCTTGACCAGGTTGCGGGGGTCCTCCACAGCGGATCACCCAACCTCTTGATTTGCCCGCCGGCCAGAACGAAGAGGTGGCGCTGCCGGATGGAGGGCCTCAAGACGCTCCTCTGGCCCGAGCTCGCACTCCTGAGTGCGGCCGCATTCACAAGAGCCGTCAGCCAATCCGACGTCGTCATTGTCAGTCTGGATGATCTTGCCAGCAGCGGCGGGATGACCGGTCGTGTGCATTGGATGAGCGTGGTGGCAGACGACGAGCGCTGGCTCGAGTATCCGGACAGCCAAGCCGGAATCGTACTCCGAGGCCTGAGAGCCCATAACCGGCTGGCCGTGGTCGCGAACCCGCCGCCTCCCCTCCCCCTTTGGACTTTGATGGAGTTTCTCAATCCCGGGCTGCCCGGTCCGCGGGCTCGATTTCTGACCGATCAGAAGCAGCAGCTGCGAATGCAAAGATTTGCGAACTGGCAGCACCGGCCTGACACGGCAGAGAAGACGGGGGATCCTGCCAGTCAGGGTGCAGCCGGATTCAGGACGGGACGGGGCGACCAGGGTTATCGCAGGGCCACTCCGACCAGAAAACCGGGCACATTGAAGTCGGCCTTTCTGGCCTGCCTTCAGGGCAGTGATCGGCGAATTGAGCGAGGTCGACGTCTGGCCGAACGAGGTCGGGTGCTCGGGCTCATGATCCGGCCTGGCGTGATCCGGGCCCGGGTGCGCGGGTCTCGCCCGCTCGCTTATCGAGTGCAGCTCGAGACGGGCGTCATCGCCGATCCCGAGGCGCTCCTCAAAGGTCCGTGCCTCGTCGTCGCCCGGCTGCTTGCTGGCATACCAGACCCCCGGTTTCTCCCTGAACGGGTATCGGCCGGCTGCAGCTGCCCGGACCGTTCCCTTCTGTGCAAACACGCTGCTGCAGCCGCTGAGCTGGCGGCAGAGCTGTTCGAGTTGGACCCTCTCCTTCTGGCAGAGCTGCGAGGGATCGGCCGGGAAGGACTCCTGACCGGGACTCACTGTGAAAGAAGGAAATTGCCGTTCTGGCAGATGCCGCATCTCAGACTCGATCTCCCTATCGAGCCCCGGCCGACCCTTCTCAATGGAGGCCCACCGGGCTTGCCTGACCTCAGCGCCCTTCATCCGGTGGTGGAGCACCTCGCGCAAATCGCCCGAGAGCTACCTGAAGAGATTGATCCCCGCCAGACCGAAGTGCTCGCACTTGTCATCGAGCACCCCCTCAAGACAGCCGATCTTGCCAAACACTGGGGTATCGCGGCTCGTCAGGCACGCACGTTCCTGGAGAGGATGCGCGAGCAGGGAAAGTTGCTGCGGACGGGGCGCGGCCGGTCGACCTGCTACCTCGCGACGCCCTGTCAGAGGGCTGATGTGTTGCTGCGCGCGCCCGAAAAGACGCCATTTTCCAGTCTTCGGAACCAGGGGTATGACCTCTAATCGCCGAATCTACATCAGGTCCGGTTTCGACTCGCCTTCAAGCTGGCGACGAGGAATCCGGTCAGCCTGACCTCAAGTGTCAGGACGCCAGGAACCAGATAGAGAGACTATTCAGGGTGGACCCGATGCGATTGAGAACACGGCTGGCCGATTTGAACACCTGTCAAGTGTCGAACAGCCTGGTTATTGGACTCCATCTACATTCGACCAGGTTTTCGGTTGCCGAACACGCAAAGGGATGCTGCTCCAGGCTTTTCGAGCTGACCACAGTGTTTGCCCCCGACACTCGAGGCAGGGATGGGTTGAGAGCTACCGAAACCCAGTTCTGGCAGGGCGTGGGAACAGGGTTCCGATAGGGGGGAGCGCGCTCAACAGCCCCGATGATGAGGGGATGGAAACAAGACCCGCAGCGTTTCGTTAGACAGTCTGCCCTGGTCGAGCGCGCTCAACAGCCCCGATGATGAGGGGATGGAAACCTTCACGCCATACTTTGCCTCGAACTCCTGGATGTGGCTGCGCGCTCAACAGCCCCGATGATGAGGGGATGGAAACAGGGCCGAGCAGAAGGCCAGAATGTTCTGCAACGCGCGCTCAACAGCCCCGATGATGAGGGGATGGAAACCTGCTCGCAGGGCCCTGACCAAGGCCTTCGTCAGGGCGCGCTCAACAGCCCCGATGATGAGGGGATGGAAACGGCGCGTTTCCGCCCTGCGGAAACGAGCCGCTTGTTGGCGCGCTCAACAGCCCCGATGATGAGGGGATGGAAACTTGCGCCTTCGGCCCATCGCCGAAGGGCGGAGTACGCGCGCTCAACAGCCCCGATGATGAGGGGATGGAAACCGATCAGGGCGCAAAGGGCGCTTTCTTCGGCCTGTCCGGCGCGCTCAACAGCCCCGATGATGAGGGGATGGAAACATGGTACGGGGGAGCGTACGGCGCGTTTCCGCCCTGGCGCGCTCAACAGCCCCGATGATGAGGGGATGGAAACCACGCCATACTTCTGTTCGAATGCTTGGATGTGGGCGCGCTCAACAGCCCCGATGATGAGGGGATGGAAACCTGATCCTGATCGTCAGAGTCCTGATCATCAGTCTCATGCGCGCTCAACAGCCCCGATGATGAGGGGATGGAAACTTGGAACCAGGGGTCGACCACCACGGTCTGATAGCAGCGCGCTCAACAGCCCCGATGATGAGGGGATGGAAACTGTTCACGGCTCCCACCTCCTTTGCGATAGTCGTGCGCGCGCTCAACAGCCCCGATGATGAGGGGATGGAAACACCGCTTCGACAGTGATCCAATGGCGGGCGTAGTAGGCGCGCTCAACAGCCCCGATGATGAGGGGATGGAAACTCTCGCAGGCTGTACTAACCCTGGTCGGTGGTACAGCGCGCTCAACAGCCCCGATGATGAGGGGATGGAAACTAGGCCATTGTCGCGATAGAAGGCAGTAGACTGAGCGCGCTCAACAGCCCCGATGATGAGGGGATGGAAACCCCTCGAATTTGTTCCTGCGCCGATGAGCCTGGGGGGGCGCGCTCAACAGCCCCGATGATGAGGGGATGGAAACCTCAGCAGGTTCCCGCTTGCGGGTTGTCTCCTGCCCTAGCGCGCTCAACAGCCCCGATGATGAGGGGATGGAAACCTTCCCCCAGTTGTGGGAGAAATCCATTACGTAGACGCGCGCTCAACAGCCCCGATGATGAGGGGATGGAAACTTGGCGTGAATGCTAGTCCCGTCGCCAAACGAAACCGCGCGCTCAACAGCCCCGATGATGAGGGGATGGAAACTTTACTCCGATCCCATTCCTGTGCGTTCCACCTGTGGGCGCGCTCAACAGCCCCGATGATGAGGGGATGGAAACTATCAGTGTCAGTGTCCTGATCATCACCCTCATCGTCGCGCGCTCAACAGCCCCGATGATGAGGGGATGGAAACACCCTGCAGGAGCGCCATGGTCTCAGAGCTAGAGAGCGCGCTCAACAGCCCCGATGATGAGGGGATGGAAACATCTCGGCTAGCTCGGCGACTGCCTTTGCCGGGCTGTGCGCGCTCAACAGCCCCGATGATGAGGGGATGGAAACGGGGCTAGGGCTAGTCTTCTGGCACCCAGAGGGTTGCGCGCGCTCAACAGCCCCGATGATGAGGGGATGGAAACTTGGCCAGGACGACCTGGTAAAACACCTGATTCCGGCGCGCTCAACAGCCCCGATGATGAGGGGATGGAAACAAGGAGGCGACCCGACAACAGCGCGAGGACCTCTTGGCGCGCTCAACAGCCCCGATGATGAGGGGATGGAAACTTCCCCCGTCAGGGGGGAGGGGCCCTCCCACGCGCGCTCAACAGCCCCGATGATGAGGGGATGGAAACCTTGAGGTGAGGGGGGACCTCCCTCTTGTCTTCGGCGCGCGCTCAACAGCCCCGATGATGAGGGGATGGAAACTTCTCGTCGAACTCCGCTTCGAACCTAACCGTGAGTATGGCGCGCTCAACAGCCCCGATGATGAGGGTGTGGCCGTAAACACTTGATGCCCTCACTCGTAAAGATTATTTGCCCGCCCGGCGGACCGGGCGGGCGGCTTCAGAAGGGCACCTCCAGACAGAAGATGTTCTCGGTGAGCCAATCGAGTTGGCCTTGCAGATCATCAAGCCGGCGCTGGATTCCTGAGGCCATGAAGGATAGCTCGGAGACTCTGCGCGCCTGTTGAGCCAGTTGGTAGGCACGACAGTATTTTGGAGATATCCCGAAGCGAGAAACGTCGACGAATCCGCTCGTAGCTTGCTTGTCAGAGCGGCAGGGGTTGTACCCCCGGTCGATTAGCCAGGCGAGCGCCCCGAAGGCGTCCCCTGGTTCGGTCGTTGTCGCGATGGCGGTTTCGGCGCCGAGGAACTGCTCCATGGTCTGGCAGAACTTGGCCAGGTCA